>VFQN01000848.1_pt1 | contig 54804 bp, 69 predicted proteins | sample 3512371 | NCBI WGS metagenome assembly VFQN01 (sample SAMN10412370, study PRJNA504923) | tailings metagenome | isolation source: Replicate 2 from Balatoc abandoned mine | place: Philippines: Itogon, Benguet | collected 2017-08-28
CACCTTGTCCGCTGTGCCCCGCAGGGCCAGTACTACCCCTTCTTCCGCGGCCATGCGCACACAAGCCGTGGGAGCTGGGAGGCGGGGTGGCCGGCGGGTGGGGCGGGGGCGGGGGCGACGGTCAGCGGGGCGCCTGGGAGCAGTGTGGGCCTGCAGCGCGGCAAGGTAGAGTCCCTGCTGCTCAGCTCCTGGATGGACGAGCTGGACTGAGAGAGGGCTGGGGAGCACGTGGCAAGGCGTGGGTCAGGGCTGTATGCAGCAGGTGCAGGAACCCCAGGTGCAGTGTTGTGTACGGCGCATGTCCTGCTCAGCCGCTGGTACTGTCAGCCCGGAACCATGCTTTGGGGGACTTAAGCCAAGCGGGAACTTGGCCGGGGACTGGGCCCGCGGTGTGCTGGCCAGGTCCGCATGGGACTAGATGAGCAGGACGAGCTTTGGGATGATGCATTGGCGGCAACCGGTACTGAAGCCTGGTGGCAGACTAGGCTAACCGAATGCGGAAGCGGTGGAAGTGGCTGCGTGGAGGATCCTTCGTTCTACTGTGTCTACCACTGTACTTGGGAAAACCTAGCCGAGGTTAGTCGGAGTTCTGGGGTGTTCCGGATCAGTGGGGTGGTAGGCGCTGACGACGTGCCTTTGACTGCATGGCCCAGTCGGCCAGCAGGCACGTGCCTGGCCGTTGCACGTGGTGCACTTGCTAGTAGCCAATGCCTCACTGATCAAAGTGGCCAGGGCCATCGGAGCATTTGGCAAGCGGGTTACTTGCTCCAGGCGGGCATACTGTCGCTGCTGGCGGTGCGCCAGGCAGCTTGGCATCTGGATCGTTTATGGACCAGGGGACTCCCCTGTTTATGGATGGTGGGCCGCTGGCACTTCCTGACATGTGACACCGCGCCATAGCCCTACGGGATCCCTGGCCGTTACCAGGGGCAGCATGGAGTGGACTGGCTTGAGTAATAATCTGCATGCTGTTTAGCGCCTGCCTCGCGAGCGGAATGGTGAGAAGGGCAAGCAGCAGAGCAGCTGTCGGTATCCTCGTACATATGTATCCCAGTCAGCTGACCATCTTCTGTGTTTATGCGTTCATGTTGTATTGTATGTGGATTTGCTTGCGCTGCGTCTGCTGGGATCCCGGCGCTGGTTTCGGCGCCTGCCTCATTGTCCTTGCCGTTGATGTTACTTACAAGCGCCTTTCGTTGATTATACATTTGTGTGAAGGGGTGTAGCTGTTGCCCGCGCACAACGCACAACCCACCGTACAGCACGACCGCACACGATGTTGAATGCTGAAGAAGGGCAGACAAACAGCAGCACTTCATTGCTATTATTGCCTCCCGAAGTACTAGGACACGTGGTCTACAAGCTGCAACGCCGCGCAGCTGGACTCTTGGCAGTAACATTCAAGACGAAGACGAAGAGACCTCGTTCATTCGCAACGCACGTATGTTCCTTTCGTCTGCGAACAATTACTGGCTACCTTTGGTTCTACAGCTATCAATGCCGGTGGGCCAGGGACACAGGAGTTCAGTTGTAGGAGTGTTCCGCTGCTCTCGGAGGGGTGTCATGTACCTGCAGTGCGCTCCAGAGCGTGTGTGTAAGCCTAAACTGAGTGAAGTCTATGCCTGTGATAACGGTGCAGCACCCTTGGCTCAATACCTCGTGTGCGCATGCTGCTCTGGGATGATTTCTTACTCGTACGGTACCTCCCCGGTCTTTGCTTGCGCAGTATACAAGCAGCTGGGCAAGCTGCACTGCCTGCACCAGGACGACCAGATGTGCCAGCTGGTCCACGCACTCAAGGGACGCGGCGCCAGGCTGCTAACACCCAGGCGACCCACGCCAACGGGTGACGGGTCAGTACCTGGATGGCGGTACCTGCTTTGCTGTTCCAACACCATTGCAACTCGACCTGCAGTCCTGTATCAGGACAGAGCCCACCTGCAAGGCCTCCAAATGGCAACGCATGTCTTGGCGGCAATACTGGACCGGCAATGCTGGACGGGCAACCGGACCATGTACTATGCCTGGTCAATCCAAGTCTTGCTTGTTCCCGTCTGATGCACTTGGCCCTCCTGCTCCACAACTCCCCAAACACCGCCCCAGCGGCATCCGTGACTCGGTGTACACGCGGCTGCCCTGGTACACGGAGGCGGGGCGCCACGGCCACGTGGGCGTGCTGCGGCTGGTCTCGGAGCAGGGGGAGGACCCGGAGGCCATGGTGGGCGCGCTGTGCCTGGCATGCAGGCACGGCCACGCCGACGCCGTGCAGCTGCTGCTGTCGTACGGCGTGCCGCGAGACGTGAACGTCAAGGTCGACCCCTACGGCGACGTGTGGGCTGTGTCGCCGCTGTGGTGCGCCTGCGACTCCGGCAACGCACACATCGCCGTGCAGCTGCTGGCCGCCACCCCGCCCCTAGGCCCCGGGCGTGGCACAGGCCAGCTGGAACACCTGCTCTTTCGCCGCCCCCGCTCCCTTACCGCCGCCGCCGTTCCGGTGGCAGAAAGGCTCCTCGCCGAATACGCAGGGCAGGCAGAGGGTGCACTGGACGAGGCTCGCCGTCCACTCAAAACCGCGTCGGACCTGCTGGCACACGCCGACGGCGCCGAAACCGAGCAGCAGCTGCTAGCACTCTGCCGCGGCGTGAGGAACCACTGGACTTCCATCTTCCGCTGGGCGGTGCTCCAGAAGCGGATTGATGTCGTAAGGCAGCTGGCGGCGCCGCCACAGGGCGCAGACGCGGCGGCGGTGGAGGAGCTGTGCCAGTGGCTGGCGGAGTGGAATGAGGGCATGTTGGTGGCTGGGGTGCCGCCCGCCATGCTGGAGGTGCTGCAGGGCATGGGCCTCAAGGCGTGGGGAGGGAAGGAGTGCGTGGTGAGGGCGCTGGAGGCCGGCAGCATGGAGCAGGTGCGTGTGCAGCTGGCGGCGGCGAGTGGGGGAGCAGGAGGCGGTGGGGCGGCAGCAGCGGGCGCTGCGGTGGGCGCTGGGGCTGGGGTGGTGACCGCAGGGGTGGATTGCGAGGCGCTGGCAGCCGCTGTCGGGACAGCGCTGTCGCATGGGGAGCTGCTGTCCAGGGTCGTCAAGGAGGGTGTGGACCTGGAGGCCAAGCTGCCCATGCTGCTGGACATCCTGGCAAGCAGCGAGCCTGCATGGAAGGGCGGGGAGGAGCCGCAGCAGGGCCGGGACAAGGCTCCTGCCAGCCCAGGGTGTGCGTTCTCCCCCCAGGCGGCGTCGCAGGTGGCTGGGGCGCTGGAAGCTGCCGCAGAGAGGCGGGACAGCGGGGCCGTGCTGGGGCTGCTGCTTCGGGACGGCCGCGTGAGGGCTATAGCGCACCGGGAGGAAAGCCGTGGGAGGATGCTGGAGGCGGTGTGCAGGTGCGGTGACGCGGTTGCGCTGCGGCTGCTGCTGCGGGAGCTGCTGGGGCTGGGGCTGGCGGGGGCTGGGGCGGAGGGCGGGGCCGCTGGGGCGCAGGCGCAGGGCGGCTGGCTGGCGGCGATGCAAGGGTTACTGCCGCTGGCAGCTGCGCACCACAGCGGTGACGTGCTGCGGGAGCTTCTGTCTGCTGGCTTGAGGCCAGGTGCAGACGCGGCGGCGGTACAGAAGGCGGCGAGGGCTGCGTGCAAGGCTGGCAGCGTGGAGTGCCTGAGGCTGGTGGCCGCGGCGTGTGGGCCGCAGCAGGTGGCTTCGTGGGATGGCGGGTCGTTGCTGAGGGTGGTCTTGTGGGACCGCTACGACAGCGAGGGTGCTCCCGCGCCCGCGATGCCGGTGGTGGTTGCGCTGGCGGAGGTGCTCCGCGACGCGTTCGCCCGCACAGGGCAGGAGGCGGGCTTTGGCCAGGGAGAGCGGAGGTCTGTGCCGGACGAAGGCGCCGGCAGCGCGGCGAGCACCCCGGACGGCGGCGGCGTTGACGGCAGCAGCAACATCGACAGCGGCGGCGGCAGCTGCGGGGGCCCAGCACCGGTGCCGACGCGCTCCGGGGCAGCCCCAGCAGGCTGGCACCTGCCGCTGCTGCCGCAGCAGGTGTACCAGCGGGCTGTGGACGGGGGCCATTGGGACGTGGCGGCCTGGGCCCTGAAGCACCTGCCCTCTCCCCCATCCGAGTCAAGCCCTTTCGGGCATACAGACACAGCGCGCGACCCCCATGCGGCACCCAAGCGGGCAGGTTCCCCTGAGCCCGCGGACAGCGCGCCCAATGCTGCGAGCCCTGCCCTGTCCCTGCAGCATGCGGTCGCCTCCGGACACATTGACCAAGTTCGTCGGCTGTTGGACCAGCCGGCTGTGTTTTCCAAGGCGTGCGGCAAGGAGCTCCTGGGCCTCGCGTCGTACCATGGGCACGTGTTAGTGCTGCGGGCGCTGCTGATGCGGCTGGGCGCGCACCTGCTGCTGCGCTCATGCGACATGTGGGCAGTTGTGGAGGGGGCGGCCTTGGGCGGCTGTGCGGCTGCGGCGCGCGAGGTGGTGGGCATGCTGCCTTTGCATGGCCTTTGGATGCGTGGCATCACTGCTCAGGCTGCGAGGCTGCGGGCGTTGGCGCTTGCGGCTGGCCACATAGCGGTGGCGGAGGTGTTTGCAGCCGCCGAGGTGTAGGGTGTAGGAGTGGGACTGCACTTCTGGCTAATGATGATTGAGCGAACGGAGCGCTCATGCTGTGCGCTTTGCGCGGTGCCTCGAATGCGTGGTATCGCCGCCGTGGCCGGGCTGGAGGAAAGGAAAGCAGGAAGTTGCGTTGGACACCGTCATTGCGTGCTAGCCGTACTGCGACTGCCGGAATTGGAGGACTTGCCATGCAGCTGCACAGCCCTGCCGCGTCGTGGCGTATAGGGCTGCGAGCCATGCGCTCGCTGTGTGGCTTTTGCTCTCTTGCGTCCTGCGTCATGCCTTGCATGCTGCATCGTGTCACTTGAGCGCGCACTAGTCGGGCTCTTTGCGCCGGGGTTGAGAGTGCCCAGTAGGTGCCTCAGCTGGCTGAGCCCGTGGCGCCATCTGATGGGCCTTGTGTGCACAACCCAGCACGGTTTGGCTTGTAATGTACGAATGGCGAGCGAATTGGGGCCCTCTGGCCAGCACGGTATGCCGTATGGTGTGACGTTTGGTGCAGCTGCCGTCAACGCTGTGCGGGTTGATGTTGGGCAGTTACTGGCCTCGCGCACCCAGTCCTTTCCTTTGCAGGGCGGGGTGAGGAGTGGTTTCGTGTCGGATACTTGGAGAGCAGACGGGCGACAAACAGGCAGGGCTTAAACTGTGCGGTAGTGCAGCTATGCCGTCAGGCACGTGGCTTACCGTCTGGACCAGGTCGGGTTCTTAGCATGCACAGTGACAAATAGGAAACCTTGTACGCTGGCAGGTGCCCCACGGGAAAGGGTGCTTCGTTGTGCGCTGAACAGGGGCAGGCAGGGAAGATCACGAGCGCCGGGGGGCGCCTGCAGGGTGCCCCGAGCGTTCAAAGGACTGTGGACACAGGTAGCGAGCCAACGTTTTGAATTGCAGTCCACATGGCCCAGCCCGCATGGCCCAACGGATATCCTTGCGTCTGTGCCTGCTCTGTTTCCCGAGCGGGACAGGGCTGGGCTCTGGAAGGGGACCAAAACTGTAAATCCATACATACATGTGCCTCATGCCCGATGTAGGGTCAATCAGGGTCAGTCCAAGCTCCAAGGTGGTGCGGGAGTCCGTTATTGTCATCCGCCCGTTGGGCATTGGTCCGGGTCGGAGTCCGGCCTCACAGACTAAGGCAGTGCATAACGCCTTCACGGGTGTGCACAGGGGTCAGGGGATGATGAGCCCAATGAGCCTTGCAGGCATGTAGGCCACCTGTGAAAGCGTGCTTGTCTCCTTGCTGTTGTCATAAGGACTGTTGTGAGACTTGCAGCAGCACTGAGTCTGTGAACTGTGCGAACGCCAGTCGCCGGCCCGTGGGTCGGGGCGCGTTGGTCCACGGAAGCAAACAACCCTGCCGCCGAAGCCTTGCACTATTTACCTTCAGGGCTCCAGGTTCTGGTACACTAGGTGTCCAGGGTCATAGACAGGCCCCACGTGCCAACCGATCGCAACGGGCACGTCGACTGCAGCGAATGGACGGTGCGTGCGCGCGTACACCTCTAACCTCCTAAGCTCCTTGCAGAAAATTGGTATATTAACCGCACATAAGCACCACGGAACACTGCTTCCTGCAGACCCCGATCACCTTGCGGGACACAACGCGACGAACGCTTGGGCCTTCGGCAACTACACCGACACCCTCAGCGGGTTAACAGGGGACGATAGCTTATGTGGTGAGGCTGGCCTTTTCATCGACGCGTTGCAGGAGCAAAGTTCCGACCTGCCCTACTTGGAAGTCTACGCCCTCGGCGAGGACACCCTGCCTCAGGGGCCCTCTCTCGCTCTACCTTCGCCTGGGACCTCGTTGCAGTATGGGTCCGGACCGTTTTCGAGCTCCCACGTGGTCGCTTCCAGCTGCAATGCACATCCACACCAACCAGCCGGCGCCGCACAGCCTGCCACAGCAGCAGCTGCTGCTGCTGCCGCCGCTGCTCCGGCTGCTACGGCGGCTGCTGTGGCGGCCCTCCGCTCCCCACCGCCGTGGGCAAGCACAGCATTTGCGGCATGTGCAGCGCCGTACTACAGCAGCTCAGCGGCACCGCAGCCGCCTCCGGTACCACACCCAATGTCGCACCCGCAATGCGCCAGCAGCGGGCCCCCACCGGAGCCGCCCGGGCCGATGCCGCTTGCCGCTTGGCCACCAACTGACCCAGCTGGTGGTCCATCGCATGCCCAACACATGGTTCCAGGGCCCACCGCACGCCTGGCGCCATCAGCCCCGGAGCCGCTGCATGTGCCGCCGCCGTGGCAGCTGCACCCTTGCCCCCACCGCCCCCAGCCCCCCCAGCCAGCAGGTAACCCTCACAGAGACCCACGGCTGCCCATGGCATGCAGCGACCAGCAAGGCCTGCCTCAGCCCCAGCAGCAACACCAGCAACAACAGCAGTACCAGCAACAGTACTATGAGCCGTACCAGCAGCAACAGGGGCAGTACACGCCCGACTGTTACATGCACCAGGCACCTCATCTGCAGCCTACAGCTGCAGCTGCACCGACAGGGTGGCACCCTACAAACCCTACGCAGCCGCCAGCTGACGGTGTGCCGGTAGCTGCCGTCATGGGGTACCGTCCTTCTGTGCCGCCGGCGCCACCTATGCAGCAGTATGTGTGGGGCCCCACGTTGCAGCTACAGCTCCTACAACCTACGCCGCAACCCGATCCTGGCGCCTACGGCACCCCCCCCAGCGCAACGCCAGCACCCTACCAGCACCACGGTGCACAGCCCACATGGCGCACCGCCTCCCCTGGCTATGCTGCTACGCCTACCGCGGCCACAGCAGTTGCTCCACACAGCTACCAGCACCCCTACCCGCAGCACCACTGCTACCCCGTGGAGCACCAGCTGCGAATTCGGGGTCAGCCCGGCAACCCTGCGCCCCTGGTGGCAGCCCCCACCGCTCCCAAGTCACATCTTGCACACAGCTACCTGCAGCAGCAGCAGCAGCAGCAGAAGCAGCAGCATGGACCCGACCGTCCGTTCGCCCTTCACCCTGGCTCCATCACGGCTTATAGTCGATCCCACATCATCTTGGGCGCAGCAGGTCCCGGCTACGCCACCCCCACCCTGACGGCGCCCCAGCTGCATCAGCAGCACCATGGAGCCAGCGCGTTATCACCAGCTTTTCTTCAACATGCTCCTGAACCCCACGCTCCTCTGCCGGCGCCGGCAACAGCAGCCATAGGAGCACAGGCTCCAGGGGCACAGGCAGCAGCAGCAGCACCTGCAGTGGCGCAGGCGGATGCACAGGCGGCGGCGGCGGCCGCTGGTGGTGCAGATGCACCTCACCTTCTGGTTGCCGAGGCGGATGTAGCGTCACGTGCTTTCCTGCGCGACAGGGGAGACTTCCGGAGCCTGGGCAGGTACCTGCTGGCGCTGCACCGCCTAGGACTGGGCCGCGGCGATGACGGGCCCCAGTACGTAACGTGGGAGGGGTGCGCTGCGCTGCAGCGCGGGGCCGCAGCGGAGACGTTTGGGCCCAGCGGCAGCACTGCCGCTGCCGCTGCCGTTGCCACGTGCGTCGCCCGGTTGGGGACGCCGCAATCCCAGTTTGCGGCTGCCCTTCGTGCCGTGCTTCCGCCCATCCATTTCAACACACCCAAGGACGAGCTGAGGCAATTGTACGGGGAAGGGTATGGTCGCGGTGGCGGCAGGGGGGTAACAAGGCCTGCAGGTGGTGGTGGCAGCGGCGAGGGTGGTGGGCTTGGTGGCGGCGACGGCGTTTGCGCCTGGGGCAGCGGCATGGTGCCCGGCGTAGGCAGCAAGCAGCTGTCCATGTGGCTGGGCCCGGTGCGCATGGGCACCCGTGGGCGCGACGGTCACAAGCTGGCCAAGCAGGAGCCCTGCTACCTCACGCTGCAGGGCCCCCCAGGGCTGGTGGATGACGCGGAGCCTTCCTCCGCAGCAGGTGCGGGGGGCAGTGTGGAGCCGCCTGCTGCTGGTCAGTACTGTATTTTGGGACCCTCCTACTTCAAGCGCTTCCTCATGAAGGACCGCAGTGCGGATGGGCACAACAAACAAACCTCGGACAAGGTGGGCAGCGGCCGTAAGAGACAGCAGCAGCACAACCAGTACTCTGGGGGGGCGACGGGAGTAGCGGGTGCATCCGCCAAGGCCCTGCGCCGCTGGAGCTCCACAGGAGGCATGGACACAAGGTGCACCCACCACCACCTGCAGCCCTGCCAGCAGGAGCAGGGGGAGCAGCAGGAGGAGGATGAGCAGGCGTGTGTGACCCACGCGGTGCACAGGTTTGCGCTGGCGAGGCTGCTGGGGCCTGCCCCCGGCGGGGTGGCGGCAGCCGTCGTCACCAAGCCGTGGGCCGAAGCCCCCGCTGGTGTGTACCGCTGCTACGCCCCCGTCCGTTCGCTGCCGGGCCACGTGCTGTACGAGGTCGAGGTGGAGCAGGACGCACCTGCATTGTGGGTGTGCTGAGAGCGTTAAGCGTGAACGCACACAGTGCGGTCCTGCATTACATAGCTTGTGTCACAAGTCGTAGGCAGTGCGTGTCCGGTACACGTGGCCTGAAATCAGATGCTGTGTGGGATGCGTCTTCAGGTCTCGTGGCCTCTCGCCTCCCCTATCATACGCCGTAACAGCTATGCATCCTAATGCACAAACCCTTCCGATGTTCCGAACCAATGTTCCCCCTGCCCATCCAGGTACATCGCGTTCCCGCCCAAGGCGAGCACCCGCGTCGGGGCCGCCCTTGCCGCCGGTGCGGAGGCCAGGGGTACCGGTACCCTTGCCGCCCCAGTCGCTGGAGCTAACAAGGCTGCAGTCGCAACGGCAACGGCAACCACTGCCGCCACGCATGTCCCTATCGTCGAAACCGCCACCGCCGCCGCCATGACTCCTGTGCCACAAGGCTTGATCCGGCCGTTCCCGGCAGCGCACGGACACGACGGCAGGCAGGCATGTGCCGCCGCCGCCGCCGCCGCCGCGGGCCTTGCCCATGGCCCGTCTGCCACCGCCATCGTCAGTCACACAGCTGCCGCTGCAGGCACCTCGGGCGGCTGCGGGCCATGGGCGGCCGGAGCGCCGCCGCCTCGCCCAGGCCTGCCGTCGCCGCCGCCAGGCCTGCTGCCGTGCGAGCCCCACGCCCCAGCCGGTGGCGATGAGGTCGCAGGGCTGTTGGCACAGCCGCAAGCGGCGCCATGGGCTCACCCTGTCACAGCAAGCGCAGGGGAAGCAGCAGCGGAGGTGATCGCAGGTGTGCCCGCGGCGGCGGCGGCATCCGCGGTGGCGGTGGCGGAGGGGCTGGACGGGGCGGTGCGGGCCTCCTTGGAGGGGCAGTACGGCCCGTTGACCGCATGGGTAGGTGCACTGGTTGCATACATGCCGACCAGGAGAACACAACAGGGAATATATGCTAGTTGCAGATGGGACAATCAATCAATCATGCTTACTATGTCCGACACGGCTTCATAGGCACGGCTTTGCATTAGTGGCACATGTATGCTGCTTTCTAACAGGCTGGCACGATGGCGATGCAAGCGCCAAAAACATCTCCCAAACCCCACTGCATCTCTGCTCTGTTTGTATATGCCGTGACCCACAGATGTACAACATTGGCTGGGAGGGCCTGGAGGACCTCCCGGAACACCACCCGCACGGCTGCGGCCTGCTGAACCTTATACTCTCGGCAGCGCACCGCCACCAGCACCCCCACCTATACGGCATCCCAAGAGAAGCCAACATCGGCATGGGCGACAGTAGCAGCGGCGAGGGTGGAGGCGGCAGTGGGCCCGGTCTCGGGTGGCCTGGGATCCAGGACGGTGTTCCGGCTCTCGATGCAGGCATGCAGCAGCTGGTGGTGCGTGTGTTTGAGGTGGTGTTCGCACAGCTGCCGCATTTGCCGCTGTTAACTCCACGAGCAGCCTCCGGTGCAGCGCCCGGGCCACCGGGCGCGATAGCCCAGGGCAGCGGCGAGGGCGGCGGGTGTGGCGGGTCCGGCGGCTCAACGCCAGCGGCGGCAGAGGGACCAGCGGGACCGGAGGCGGAGCCGGCGGGCCCCAGCCGCCGGCGGGTGCTGCTGATGCAGGCCGACGGCACGCCACTAGGAGACCTTGCGCTGCACACATGCTGTAGGTGGGTGAGGGCGCGTCTGCGCTGGCACGCTGTGTTGCAGTCGGCACTGATGTCCTCTGCCGCCGCAGCCCCTCAGCCCGGTCTACGGCGGATGCCTTGGGCTGCCAGATACATGCACGTGCCATCCCGCGGATCCCCGTCCACACCGGACCTCCCGCCCTGGAACCGCGTCACCCACGCAGGTACGGTCTGCTCCGCCTGCTCAACCTCCTGCTGCCGCTGTGCGGCTGTACGGAGCTGCAGGCGCGCGCCGCCACCGGGTGGTCTCCCCTGGCCACCGCGCGCTGCCGGGGGCACGCTGGCTGCGAGGCAGCGGTGTTTCAATGGATGCAGAAGCTAGGCCTGGAGGCGGACGTGCAGCCCACGGCGGCGCAGGTGCGCGTGGGGTTCCTTTCTATCCTGCTGGTACAATTGGCCGCCTTTGGGGTGCGTACATCTGCCCTTGCATGGCCAGGGTCTATGGGCGGCGTGGCGATACATGCTGTTAGTTGCTGATCAAGCCCTGCAGTGAGAGGGCGTGCAGCGTGGGCGCATGCTACCGGCACGTGCCATCACGGCACGACGGTTGGGCATCATGGTTTCGGGCGTTGTTTACAGTGCTTGTTGCCAGCTTTTAGTACTGTGTGCCACTCGCTGCTTGGCAAGTGCTTTACGCCGTACCGGTATGACACGTGCCCCTGCTGTGCCGCGTAGGTGTTGTTTGCGGCGTGCGGTCCGTCCGGCCAGCACGCCCATGCCCATCCCCACACGGCCGCATTGGACTGGGGCCTCAAGCAGGTGAGCCTGGGCGCCCGCTTCATCCCCCTTTTGCATAAGTGCACAGCACGCACGCACGGGTGGAATTGCATGTACTGCCATACGCAATAGGTTGCGCGGACAGAAGTGGAAAAGGGAAGAATTGTCAGAGCTGAAGGCTTGTGCTGTAGTGTGGGAACGGAAATGGTCGGGGACAGCAGGCATACAGGCGGGCTCTGGAGATGCCTGGCCTACCAAGGTCGGACTGCCCTTAACCTCTACGCTTTCTATACTGGCGGCCCCGCCCCATTCAGGTGCACCCTGAGCCCGGGCCCCGACCCCCGCCACGCCTGCGTCTGGAGGTGCTGCGGCTGGAGGCGTACGACACGGAGGGCGTGGCGGCGCTGGTGGAGCAGTTCAGGAGCGTGGCGCTGGGGGGTGGCGGCACTGGGGGCGGGGGCGGGGGAGGTGGCAGCGGAAGTGGCGATGGCGGGGGCGGCGTCGGGAGCGGCGGCGGCAGCGTCCCCATGCCGCACCCAGGGGGGTGAGCTTACCTGCAGTTGCGCAAGTCCCTCACTCTTTGCGAATCCATGGTCGCTGGGTCGGGTGTGTGGGACAGGGCCAGCTGAGTCATTGCAGCTGTGGACTGGAGTCGTTGATCCTTATGCATTATGCATTTGTTGTACACGTACAGTAAGGCTGATCTGGGCACTATTATGTGCATTAAGACGTGCGTTGAAGAGGGTCTTTGACTTTCGTGGGACTGTACAGTAGGCTTGCATACACTTTGCCTGACACTCGTACGGCAAAGTCGCACTCGCATCCTCGTTTCGCATAATCCTTTCACTCAACAATTGTTGCGCCAGCTGGTAGCAGTGCCTCATTGGACAACGCCGAGTTGAGCGTGGTAACAATCTGTCCAACAGACCTAGGCCCCTAAGGGAGAGGCACTTCCGCGCTTGTCCACTGCACATAAACTTGCAGCGCTTGTGTGCGACCTGGGGCGCCCCTGGTAGGACCTGTGCAGGTCTGCTCACATGCTCTGTACGACGGGGTGCCGGTATTCTGGGTCCTGTTGGCTTCGTCCTCTCGCTCGTGAACGAGTAAGCTGGCTGCCGCTGGGCGCTTCTCCGCAAGTGCAAGCCAGGGGGGCTGGTGCAAGCTGGTTTGCTGTAACACACGAATAACTACTGATCTTGCCTGTGTTCGGGTTATGTGTCCCGATTCCCGCAACTGCATACGCTACACACGAATAACCGTGGGCATTCACCTGCTGCAGCAAGGGGGGACGGAGGGTCGTACGACGCCGGTTGCTGAAAATTGAGCTGTATGGCTTTAAAGGTTCCCAGCTTGCTGTGCATATTCCAGCATCAACTTGTCAGCTGGCGGGCAACCCTGTGCGGACGCGGTCCACCGCCTCGCAAGCAAGCTGCGCTTCAGGGCTCACGCTGGCTCACGGGTGCCCCTCACACGCTCACGGGTGCGAATGTGCAATTGAGAAAAACTAGGTAGATCCTACTGCATACAACGCAAAACGAGTGTGTATATGCTATCTGTGAACTACTTACGCAGCGTTACAGCCAGGTTGTAGCGGCTTGCATTGTCCAACGGCCCGTCGGGTCACGTCGTCCAAAAGCGTCGAGGCAACCCTTACCCCCAAGGCACGGCGCAACGGACCAAGCCGCGTCCTAGGCGGCGGTGGTACAGTCCCCCAGATCAATCGCGGTCGGTCAGCGGCCAGCGCGCGTGCAAAGCAGTCGATCCCGGCCATGGAGGCAGACACGAGAGCGGGAGGCTTAGGTGCGTTCTTTCCAGCAGCGACAGCATACAATTCTGCTCGGCTTAGTCAACATGGCTGAATTCAAATCATTTCTTGTGAATAATTCTTTTAGGGCCTGCCTCTGGAGGTCCCGCAACGCTGTCTCCATGGGATATCGATAGCGATGAAATTGAAGTGCTACCGACATCCCAGGACTACCTCTCAGATTCTCAGCTTGATCCGCTTGCTTGGACGCGGGGGCCGCTGGGCAAGCAGGGGCTGACGGAGCACTGGAATGCCACTCCCCCGGCCTTGCTTCCTTCCGCCATCAGTCTTCCGGAAAGCGCCAGCTCGGGTGCGCGGCCCCAGGAGTGCGATCCAAGACTTCCTGGGACCTTTTCTCGAGGCAGCTGCGGCTTGCCCTGCTCCTCCAGTGGTCGCAGGCCAACCCCCGACAGTGCCTGGGAGCACCGATGCGACGGCGTTCGCACAGCCGTTAGTGCTGACTCATGGGCACTGCAGCAACTCGAACTCGGGGGCCCCATGCGCAGAAAACGCAGGCTGGGGCGCCAGCGGCCCCACGTGCCTCACCTGGGGGCCCGCATCCTCGGCCATGCACCCGTTCGCGGAAGCAGCTGCAGCAGGCGCAGCGGCTGCACCACTACCAGCAGCAGCAGCAGCCCACGCGCCCGCAGGCCCACAGCAGACGGCGCAGCAGTCAATGCAGCAGCCCTGGGACCTGTCGTGGACGCCTTACCAGAAGGACATTAGCTCCGCGCAATGCCCAACGCTAGTGGCGGGACCCGAAGGCGCATACGGCCTCTTTAGCGACGGCTACTATCACCACTACCAGCAACAGCAGCAACAGCAGTTGCAAGAGCACGAACGACTTGACAGCCAACTGCATGACCAGCAACAGCAGCAGCAACAGGAGCAGCCGCAGCACCGGTACGAGCACCAGCCCTTGTACCAGGCCCAGTTACCTGGCGCGAGCGACCTCCAGCCCACAACGCAGCCTGCTGCAGCCGCCCACCCACCATACATCGCCCCGGATGCAGGCCTCACGGCCGGTGGGACGTACCCGTACCACACCTCTTGGCTTCGTACGGCGCCACACGCCGAGCCGTACGTACCTGGAGTTGCTGGGTTTGGGTACACGCGGCAGCAACAGCACCAAGCCGCAGTGACAGTGACGCCGGGAGGGTACGCCGCCGATTCCGGGCAGCAGCATGTGGGATTGGGCTCGCCCCCGCCGCCGTACCTGCCCCGCACGCACAGCAGCCCTATGCCCGCTGCAGCCACAGCCACAACGTCGACGCACATGCTAGCAGCACCGTTCGGGTGTGGCGGCTCCGGTCCCATGCCTGCTCATGCCTTCTCCAGCCCAGTAATGCCCCGCGGCACATCGCAGATGGCGCGTGACGAGCTCCCGTGCCCCCACACGCCTAACGGCATCCCCGCCGTTGCCGCGGCTGCTGCGGCCGCGGCTGCTTCTGCTGGCGTGACTGCCACCGCAGCGGTCGCAGGGCCCCCCACGGCTCCAGGCCCTCCCCTTCCCTCTCCTGCACCTCGTTACTCGGACAGTGTCTATGCCAGTACCGGCCCCTCAGCCGCGTACGCCCCTTCCGCCCCGCCCGCCCCGTCTCCGACCCATGGGCCCGGTGGACACGGCGCGCAGCCAGCCGCAGGCTCGGCCGAGCACACCACGAATTGCCGAATGGAGCTCCTTGTCCAGGCAGCAACCCGCGCTTCAAGCGCCCTTCAGCAAAATCTTAATGACACCCGCAGTGCAGGCGAGCTGCTGTACTCCCTATACCTGCTGGATCTTGGGCAGGGCCAGGGGCACACCCTGGCCACACCAGGCAGCGGCGGTGGCAGCGGTAGCAGCGGCGCCATCAGCCACGGCGGCGGCTACATCTCATGGGAGGTGCTTGCGGGTGGCGGCAGCGCTGTGGGGGCGTCGTCCTACTTCCAGTCCATTGGCAATGGCAGGGCAGGCAGCGGGAGCGACCTGCCAATCGCCTTGGCACGGACCCTGTGCGCCGGCCTTCTGCCTGTCTGGATGAATGTCTGCGCTGACCTATGGGAGCAGGACTCGTCCAGCGCAGCGGGAGCAGGCGCTGCCGGCGGCGGTGCCAGTGCCGGTGGTATGCGAGAGCCGGTGGTGTGGCTAAGCACAGCACGCCCCGGCATCCGGGACTCCGCCGGGAAGCCACTCGAGAAGCCGAAGCCCAGCTACCTGAAGCGGCAGGGCACGCGGGGGTTTTGGGCGGAAGGTCCGCTATGCCTCGCAGGCCTGGAGGGCGCATGTGGCGACGGCAGCAGCGGGAGCGCTGGTGGTCATGGTGGCGGCAGCCTATGCGCTACTGCTGCGGGGCAGCTGTTCCTCGTCGGGCCCTTCTACAATACGCACTGCCTGGAGCACCACGACATCGACAGGCACGGGTGCACCTCGTGCGGTGGCCGACCCACGGCACGGGGGCCGCGGAAGCGGCCGCAGCCCATGCCGGAGGAGGAGGAGGAGGTGGAGGAGGGTGCAGCGGCGGCAAACGAAGCAGCTGGCCTGCGGGGCAACAGGGAGGGGCCGGGGCGTACGGAGCAGTGCGCTACCCGCAACACCCACGCTGTGCACCAGTACTTCCTGGCGCGGCTTCTGGGGCCGGCGCCCCAGGGCAGAAAGCCGGGCATGGTGACGCAGAGTTGGGAGAAACGGCCCAACTCGGAGCCCTACCGCTGCTGCGCCCCCGTCCGGCCCACAGGGACCGTCTGCGCTGCTCAGTCTGCGGGTGCCGGTGCCGCGGAGGTCCAGGAACAGCTGCAGCAAGGGCAGGGGCGGCAGCAGCAAAGCGCGCATGGCGGCCAGCAGCTGTTCGAGTTCGAGGTGCTGCAGGACTACCCCGCGCTGTGAGTGTGGCGCAGGCCGTAACTCTGCCTGCTATGACACACTGGGTTTTGTGCATGGGTGCAAGGCGTACATGCAACACGAAATGATATGAGGAGAGCGGGCCTTGTTATCACTCTGGCTAAATCCGTCAGCAGCACCCTTGCATCTTAAGTGCAGCTTACACGGGCGTCCGGGGACGTGGTTCCTGTTTACCGAAAGCCGTACTCCTGACGTGCTCCCGGTTGCATGCCACGCAGGTACGTCGCCCTGCCGCCAAGCCATCCGCCTTCCGCCGCGGCGGGTGCGGCTACCACGGTCGTGCCCTCCGCCGCCGCCGGCGCCACGGCCGCCGCACCGCCGCCCGAGCAGCATCCGCCCAGCATGACTGGCACCGCACCGCCATCCGGTGCCGCCGCACCGCACGCCCCTGCTGCTCCCCAGCCGGCGGGCGCCGGGCAGCAGCACCAGCAGCAGTACGGCCTACTGGGCAGCAGCTCGCCCGTGCTGACAATGCCGGCAGTCGCCGCCGTGCAGGCGGCTCCAGGCCCGCTGGCCTACACTGCGGCCGCCACCGCATCGTACCGAGGCGTAGTGGCGCCGCTGTTAGACCAGCTCACGCCTCACACGGCGGCAGCAGGGACACCCGCTTCGGCAGCGGCAGCGGCAGCGACAGCAGCAGCCGCAGCAGCAGCAGCGTGTGCGCAGCAGGAACACCCACACCCGCGCCCCGGTTCGCTCGGGGCGGGGGCCGCCTCCACCCTCTTGGCGACGGCCTCTATGTCGGAGCCTGACGAGCAGGAGCTGGAGCAGGAGCTGGGGCAGCGGCAGGGTGAGGGCGCTGCTGCTGGTGCGCCTGCCTCCTTGTCTGCCGGTGCATCTTTCGGCAGCACCCAGGCGGATGCGCGCTCCGACGCGGCCGGCGCCCAGACCTTCGCTCCGCCATCAGCGGTGGCCATGGCACCAGGGTCCGCGGGTGGCGTGCAGGCGGCTGGGGCCCTGGAGGGCGTCATCCTGGCGGCCCTTGGAGGCGACTACAGCCAGCTGGTCAACCGGGTAAGCGTAACGCTGGTTACTGTGGTACGCAAAACCATACGGTACTCGGCAACATACTGCGTGTCACCCCTGGTCCTCGAATTGTCGACTGCGCACTGGTTAACGCCTAAATGTGCGGCAGCGCATGCCCTACAACCAAAGTACCTCGATCCGTGGGAGTGTTCTCACGTTCTTACACCATAGAGCACGTGCCACTGCCTGGCGCCGCACTCTTAACTGTGTCCATTCCCCTTGACAAGCCGTCATGCCTGTTTGCCCCGCTCCCTACAGTTGCACGACAGCCTCTGGGATGACCTGGAAGGCTTGCCCCACCGCCACCCTGGCCGCTGCGGCCTGCTCTTCCTCATCCTGTCCTGCGCGCACCGCCGGGAGCACCCGTGCCTGTACGGCAGCGGAGACGTAGGAGGCGGCGGGACCTCCCCAAGGCCAGAGTCTGGGTGGCTGGGTGCCACGGACGGCGTGCCGGCCCTCAGCGCAGACATGCAGCAGCACGTGGTGCGCGTGCTTGAGGTGGTGTTCGCACAGCTGCCGCGCTTGCGGCCATGCGAGCCGGCGCCGCCGCTGCAATCGCGTGCCGCCGGGGCGGCTGGCGGCGGTGCGGGGGCGGACGACGAGGCGTGTACCCCCAGCGCCGGCAGCCGGCTGCAGACGCTGCTGCTGCAGACGGACGGCTCGGCCAGCAGAGACTCAGTCCTGCACACGTGCTGCAGGTGCGTGCGTCTTGTGCGTCCCAGGGTGCAAGATATGGTGTCCGCTCCAAGTACGCACTCGGTGCCTCCGTCCCCCTATCCGCCTTGCTCGCTGGTTGTCTTGCGCCAAGGTAATTCCATCCAAGATCCTCCGTGATCCTGCGTGCCTTTGCCCGCTTGACCCGCCCAGGTACGGCCTGGCGGACGTGCTGAAGTACCTGCTGCCGCTGTGCGGCCGTAAGGAGCTGCTGGCGCGCACAGCCTCCGGGTGGTCTCCCCTGACCACCGCCTGCCGCAGCAAGCAGTCGCCCTGCGTGGTGGCGGTGCTGGAGAGGGCCAGGGAGCTGCGGCTGCACGAGAGCCCGGAGGTGGCCAAGGTGAGTTTGGGGTTAGTTGCAGGGGCACCCAAGCAGAGAGTAGCCTGGATGGGTGCGCTAACCATTGGCTTGAAAGCGATGTATTAATGCACCCGCGCACGAGGCAAGAAGATGTGTCTCTGGGAACATGAACGACGCGCGCGGCAAGTAGCCATTGGTCTGTATGACGCAATGATGCCATGGAGGTTAACGGTTGCGCGCCGTTCCGCCGCACCCCAGGCGCTATTCGCGGACCTCACCTCAATCAATCAGTACTACAGGGAGGCGGGCGGCCGGGCCTACCTGGACGAGGGCCTAAAGCAGGTGGGCCTGCGATGGATGGTTGAAGGGGCGGTGGTGCGCCAGGCCCTTGGTGGCCTGCCCACGCGGGCCTTACTTCAATGCTTTTGCTTTGCAATTTATTTTGGCCCTTGGAGCCATGACATGTCCAGCCCTCTTTGTGGACTGCAAGCATCCGCGCCAGTCCCGGCACTGACCGTCCTGACCATCTCCACATGTCCCCCTCTGCCGCCTTCCTTCGCTCTTACCCGACGCTTGCCTTGCTTCCGCCGCGCCCTGCACGCCCTCTGCCTTAAGGTGTGGCCGGACCCCGCCACCCGGCCGCCCGTCAACAAAGAGGTGCCTAACGAGGAGGGCGTGGTGGCGCTGATGGAGGGGCTCAAGGGCATGCGCCTGCAGTGAGCGGGCAGCGCGGCGGGCCGGACGGCGGGCTGCGCTGCAGCTCGTACGCACTCCATCTTGCCGTACAGCCGGCAGTTACTTCTTGCCTGAACAGTGCGTCGGGTTCAACAGAGCCCGCCGTCCGGCCCGCCGGTTGCCCGCTCACTGCAGGCGCCTGCCCTTGAGCCCCTCATGGGTGCAAACCGCCAGAAGCTCCGTCATATGACACTGCGTACCGCGGTCCACATGTGCTCGTGCCGACGCAGTATGGGCGTAGATGCACGTGAATGGCTGTGTAGACACAGTATTTTGTTTGTGTTTAGCCGGGTTAATTTGTCTGTGCTTATTGCTGGGTTGCTGTACTTCCCCTTGGCGCCCGCAATAGGAGGTACTGCGTACTGTTGCATGTATTGCTGGTTGCTTGGGGGAGGCACAGGCGGTAAAGGTTAGGAAGACCTTCTGCCATGGACATTGGATATGAGTGCAGTGCACGGTGCCATGTACATACCTTTGGCGGCATAGCGCATTGCCTGACCTCGTTTTATTAGCTCAGTGCTCTGTTGGTAGAGCACCTTCGCTTGTCGGTATTGCGGCTGCAGGGAACGGCATATATGGCCGCCTTCTTGAGGCAGGCCTGGTTAGGTCATTGTACGGAGCAAAGACGACAGCGAAGTATTATTGGGGGCGAAGACGTGTAGGTGGAGGAAGCGCCGCGGGTTGAGATGTACTGGGGTACCTTGGCGTCTGATGCACGCGGAAGGCGGTTTGACTCGTATGAACGGGAGCTCAACAGTGACCCCAGGCAGGCGGGACGGATATTTATGCTCTCATGTTTGCCATCAAACTTTAGGTTGGACGTTAGACTTGCCAGGAGAGCGTCGAGGCGCTGATGAGAACGTTGCCACTTGGTCTTCGGCTTGCACGTGGGGCAGTTAGTCAACCTTGGCAGATATGCCGTGCCGTCGTACGGCGGGGGGCATGGATTGCGGTTAGGGCTCAAGTGTTCTTGGTTGCAGTCTTCGGAGACTTTATTTGCATCTGCACTAAAGTAATTCCGGTCTGTGGATGCCGTAGTTGAATGGCGTGGCGGCGTTGACCAGGCAGGGGACGTTGGCGTTTCTGGTTGCCCATGCTTCTTGTACGCTTGGTCTTCGTCCTACGCATTTTCCTCACTTGCTCGGCATACCTTTCCTCTTTAACACATTAGTACACCGCGGGAGTCCTTGTGCGCTGTCGGTTGGCCTGATTCGGGGCTCATCCTCGTACTTGTCTTCCTCTCGTTTTCTTGTCTCTTAGCAAGTAAGGCATTCTCCCGATGATTGTCTTGTGGGCCCTGGCCACCCCTGTACCATTACCTTCTTCTGCTTCGCCAGTTTTTTTTAACGGATGGTACGCTACCCCCATGGTTCTCTTTAATGGTGTCTTACGTTGGGCATGGGCCGTTTGAACGCACCTGCATGGCGGTGCAGCTTGTTCGTTGCCTGTCTCGGCGGTCATGTGCGGCCCCCACTACCGTAGCTGTACTGTGTGGTAGCAGGAGCTTAGCACAAATGCTCGTAGTATAGCGCATAGCACGAGCTTCGTGGTCAAAAACATGCAAGACTGGTGCCCGTCCTTAGCATTCACGTATGGTGCAGAATCGTCATGTGTCGCGGCCTCCGTTACGACGTCCTAGCGTTGTGTTCACATGTGCGCTGAGCACAAGCCGTCTGCTGTTGCCTTGTGAGACACGCGCCTTAGGCGTTAAGCCCCGGAATCCTAGTTACATTGATCACTGAGCACGCTGTTGGGGTGCCCTACTGAGCACCATGCTCCTGGAGTGCGTGGGTGCATGTGGTGGGCCGCCTAGCAAGCACCGGTCTCAGCGCGCTGCTGCTAGCTGGCTTCGGTGCCATGGTGCAGCATCTGAAGCAGCATGAACACTGATCGTACGAAGTGTGTGCAGGTACCGGTATGCTTTGTACACCGTAATTCGCACATATAGGGACTGTTGCACCCAGGAGTTGTACCAAAGCATGCCGCACCTGCACGGCTGACGGTGATGAATGGCGCTGCTCTCTTGTACGGCGTAGCAGGGCGTAGTCATGTGCAGGTGCCGTCATAGGGCCGTTGTATTGCTGGCGGGTGGTACGCACTTTCGGCGGACCTATTGCGGATGGCATTGCAGTGCGTTTCCCGTCCCAGCCGTTGCATAGAGGCAGTCGAGTTGCCGACGTTGCCGTTGTGTTGCAGGACGGCACGAGCCATGTTGCTGGAATGCCGGTACGCTTGCTAGCATAGGGAAGACGTACCGCAGCTGTATGTAGCTGAATGCCTCCGAGTGTCAAGTACGATACCCTCCCTATTTGCCCCCAACCCTTCTACGGTCCTCCCAAGCACTGGCACGTATCCGAGTCGCGCGAACGCACCACGGCACCAGGGGTGCTGGGCACCGTAATTACAGCCAAACAAGCCAAGACCGGGCCCAGGGGTCGCGGCTCCCGGTACCCGTGGGCAAGCCAGTCGCTCTGAAGGGACCCGCACCACCCGTCCAGGAGTCCAGGCCGCAGACAGCATATATAGTACTCGGAGATTGCAGCAGGGCTGTTGCCCCATGGCGCCATGGGGTCTCCGCCGCCAGCATCCGCGGGCAGCAACCTAGCTAGGCATCGCAACCACATCCCGGCGCGGAAAATCACTTGCACACACAATGCGCTCGTGCTATGTCAGTTCGTCACCATCTACAACCACGGACAGAGTTTCACGCGGTCCTGCAACCCTACACTCCATAAAAGCTGCCGTCACGTCAAAACGGTGACCCACAGCAACTGCAGGAAGTCCACTGCCCGGGATGACCAGCCGTAGTCCACCCCGCCGTCCCCGGCCCCCTCCCTTGTCACCCGCTGCTCGCCGCCGCTGCCGCCCCTGTCGGCCGGTGGTACAGCTGGTGCGCCTCCGTCAGCCCCAGCGCCGCCGGCGGCGCCGCCACCCGCTCCCACCCCGCGCCCTCCGCCGCTGCCAGCTCGTCCACCTTGGCGCTGAACGCCGCCGCCTGCTCCTTGGTCAGCTGCAGCACGTGCCTGGGGGCATGACAAGAGCGGGGAGCAGCAGTACAGGACAGCTTGAGTGTAATGCGAGGCTGGCTTTGTATGGTAAAGGAGGTGGAGTAAGAGGGGCTCGGATGCGTGGGCGGCCTGCCAACTACACTTCGAGGCATGTGTACAAGCCGACGACGATGCGGGCTAGCCCCTGCAGCTCTGCGTTGTTGCCTCGATGTGCCTGCCAAGGCACATTTGCATGCTTTGCTAGCATGACGGTTTGGGAGCCACCGAGGAAGTAGCAGGTGCTGGCACGCTCCCTCCCCCCACCGCCCCCACCGCCTTTCGCCCACCGTGCGTTCTCCGCCACCAGCTGCGCCCCCGGCGCCGCCACGCGCTGCAGGCCGTGCTCGGGGCCCAGCATGTGGATGTGGCGGTGGCCCAGCGCCAGCCCGGTCACGCAGCTGGCGAACTTGGCGCGGCCTGCGGCCGGGGACACGGCGGGATCGGGACACGGTGTAAGGTAAGGGCCTGGAGGATGGCGCGCGCTGGGCGCTGGGCAAGCGTGCAGCAGGCACCTACATCGCGTTAATCCTCCCTCACCTGTGAGCCCCTTTGCCAGGTCCCCCGTCAGCAGCACCAGGCGGAAGCGGCACGCCCGCCGCGCGCCCTCGGCGTCCCGCGCTGCCTCGGCAGCACGCAGCGCCGCATCCTCAGCGGCCATCTGGGGTGGGGCGGTGGTGGGGCGGTGGAGGGTAGGGGACAAACGTTGTGCGGCTGACCGCTCTGCTTTTGCATCAGAAGGATTGGCGTCACTTGCCATCTACATGATATGGCCTTCTTAGCAGGTGGAGATGACAACTATGTGCTTTTGAAGCTCAGTACCCGACCACCTGGTATCTGACCCCACCCGCCCAAGGTGCATAGCGGTTTATGCCACGTGTTGGATGCCAGCGCAGCAGCAGCCCTGTGACCCCCTTACCAGCAACCCTTCTCGCCCCAACCCCATCTCAACTCGTTTCTGCCCCACCCTCCTCTCATTCACCTTCTGTCGCGCCGCGTCCTCCTCCTGGCTGCCCCCAGCCGCCGCAGGAGCGCCTGCAGACTGTGCCGCCGGCCCTGCAGCTCCCGCAGCCCCAGAACCCGCCTCCCCGCCCTGCCCCTGCTGCTCCCCTCCCGCCTCCGCCGGCGGCGCACCGGCCGCCATGGCCGCCGCCGCTGCCGCCATGGACTTGGCCACCTGCGCCTTGCCACCCGAGCGGTAGGTGGGCACAGCGTGAGCCGTGGCTCCCGTCCCCGTGCCCTGCGGGCCAGCCCCACTCGCCTCACTAGCCGGAGGCTGCGGCCCCGTCCCTTCCGTGCCCCCGTCAGCATCAGCGGGGTGCTGCGCTGTCGCGCCCTCCTGCCCCTGGGCTGTAGAATCCCCAGGCCCGTCTGCCTGTTGCCCCGGCTCCTTGCCGCCTTGCCCCTGCCCCTCCTGCCCCTGCCCCTCCTGCTGGCCCGTGAGGTCCTCCAGGGAGGTGGGCCCGCGGGCCACCTTGGCGCGGTGCGGCTCCCCGCCGGGCCCGGAGCCGGAGACCAGCCGCTCGCCGGTGCGCAGCTCGTGCAGCAGGGACTGTGGAATACGGGGTGTGGGAAGGCCAGAAGGACAGGCAATCAGTACCGAGGACCGTATGCAACAAACGCACAGGTCCTTGCTGCTGCGTGTGCCCTCCAACCTGGTACTGTCCGCATGGCAGTCTAGTACTGCCATGGCAGCAAGGCCAGCAGCAGGCCCAGCCGCTCGCGGTCAACCGGTATCAGCCCCGCTACACAAGGCCACACCCACACCCACACCCACCATGACGTTGTGCTCCGCGATGTCCACGGCGGTGCGCACGAACTGCTTGTTGGACACGCGGTAGAAGGCGGAGTCCTCCGCCAGCGTGCCGAACGCGTGGTAGGGCGAGTTGAGGGCGTCGCACCACAGCCCCCAGGCGCTGACGCTGCGGCCCACGTCGCGCAGCTGCCGGTCCTTGAACTCCTTGGGGGACACACGTGGCGGAGGGCAAGGTTGGCAGCAGCTTTGGCGCAAAGCTTCTGCAAGCTGTTGCTGCAGGTTTGCTGATATTGTCCAGCTTGCAACAGCGGTTCAGGACGCCAAGACCACGGGTGGGATAGTGTGCGTAAGTTGTGTTACGGACCACCATGCATCCACGGCGTGCTGTGGCACTGCCACACCTTGGTCCTGCCGTACGCCGTGCTGAGCAGCGAGCGGTTGGGCTGGTTGTAGTGGCTGTCGCGCAGCTCGTGCGCCACGCCGTGCATGCGCCAGTGGCGGAAGTGGTGGAAGTGGATGATGGAGCCGGCGGCGGGGTCGCCCCCGGGCGTGCCGGCGGGCTGCAGCCGCATGTGGTAGTCCCAGTCGACCTGGGGCCGGATGGGGATATGCCATATGCGTAAACAACATGGGGTTGGTGGAGCGGGCAGCAGGCAGTAGGCGTGAGCATGTAGGCAGCGGCTGCGACTGCAGATGCCTGGATGTGCTCAGATGCACACGAGGACGCGTTTAACGGATGGGTCGTGACATGCTACCAAGCGAGCATTCACTACAAGCATGTGTATGTGCTCGCGGCTGGAGTTGCACAAGGTGTCGGCCCCTTTGGGCGACCCCTCCAGCTCCCAGCACCTTCCTCCCTCGCCCGCCCTGGCAAGCTCCGCCCCCCGCTGACAGCCCCACTGGCACCGCCTCCCCACTCACCATGTTCCTCCTGAAGTCGTACCGGTCGCCGTACCACTTCCGCGCCCGCGCGTCCCACGCCTTGACGGCGTCGTACGGCACGCTGCTGCGCCACCGCTGCAGCGCCTCCACCACCAGGTCGCGCTCCTGCGGGCGGCAGGCGCAACAGAGCAAAGCGATGGAGTTACAGCAAGGGCGCGAGCTATCACCTACTCGGCGGCATAAATTACGCAGATGCGCTGGGTGTCTGTGCCTGCGCCCGTCCAAGAGTTGCCAGTGCACACCCGATGGCGGAGCCGTGCCAAAACACACAGATCAACCGCCGCCACCGCCCTGCCGCCCACCTGGTATTTGAGCGTGGACACGTCCAGCATGTGCCGCAGCGTCCCCAGCCCGTTGTCGGGAGCCGCCTCCCCCGGGCCCTGCTGCTGCTGCTGCTGCCTGGCCCCCGCCGCCCCCGCCGCCAGCTCCACCACCAGCGCCTCTAGCTGCCGAGCCTTCTCGTCTGGGGGCAGCAGCGGTGGCCGGGTTCAACAGTGCAGTTACTGTACCGTATGCAATGTGCCATGCTCGGTGCGCTCCCACGCCCAGCCCCATCGCCCGTTCCCACCCTCTGCAGGCAGGCGTCGGGCTGCCCGTGTGCGTACCAAGCCGAGCTATATGCAGGACCTCCAGAAAACCTACCACAAATACCTGCTAACCCAACGGCAACAATATGCCGTGCCATCAGATGTGCTTCAGGAACACGACACAAGGTGCGCACCCAGTGCCACCTTGCATCGCGCTTTGCACACAGGCTCATACGCCAGCACCGTCCACACCCACGCACCCCTATCCTCCGCTCATCCAGGTAGCTGGACGCATGCTGCTGGCCCTCCGTTCTCCATCGGTACCAAACCAGGTACCCACCCCGTTCCCACCCCCCGCACCCAGGTAGCTGGCCGCCCGCTCCCTCAGCACCACGTTGCCGTGCAGCTCCAGCAGCAGCTCGGTGCGCTCGCGGGGCGGCAGCGAGCCGTCCAGCAGCACCGCCAGCAGCAGCACGTGGCGCGCCAGGCCCTCGGGGCTGTCCTCCCACACCAGCAGCTGGACCTGGGGGGCAGGGCGAGGCCAGGGGCGGTACGAGGGGTGGCGAGGGGTGGTTGGTCGGGGTATGGTTGGCCAGGGGATAGTGGCAAGGGGAGGTGCGGGGCACGGGAAGCTTGACGGGATTCGGGTGGAGTAGGGTACGAAGTGTGCGGGGTGAGTGAGAGGAGGGAGTTGTGGGTCTGGACATTGAGCTGGTGTGCATCAGGGGTGGGAAAAGCCATGGCTCAGGGCTGTTGGCGAGGTATGGTAAGGGCCATCCTTTCGGCTGAGGTGCATTCCCCCGGTTGAAGCAATGCCTTGTGCGGAGCTGGGCTGCCGTTGGGTATCCAATTGGCCGTACTATTCCCCACCGGCTGTTGGGCTTCCCGGAGGTGAGGGTGCCGCTCCGCGCGGCAGATGGTGGTCAGCGTGTGGCGGGCATCGTAGGGGGCCACCTGCGCAGTAGCGTGCCAAGGCACGTGGGCCGTCATACCTGGATATCGTGCAACTACCGTAGTGGAAAAGGGTGTCTTACTCAGTGCTGTACCTGCCGCTGTGATATGCAGCAGCGTTACCCCGTAGCAGGAGGGTGGGGTGTCTACTTCCAACACCATGTGGCAACATGGCGAGTGCGCATACACGTGTGCGTGTCAGGCCGTCCGAGCACAACGTTGTTATCGCTTAAGCGTTAAAACACCCGTACCTGAAGAAGTCTAATAGGCTGGTCCACAGGCAGCGACGCGGCATCGGCAGGCACGAGAGCGCCAAGGTCAATTGCGGGACTAATGCCCCAGAAATGGTGTACGTTGTGTTCATCCATGACTAAATAGCGCTCCTCAAAGAGGCCATATAGACATCAGCACAAGTCTGACCAAAACGGTATGGTCGAAGCCTTGCGTTCTCAGGCCTGGTAATCGCTTGACCTATCTGATGTTGAACAGAGGACGAAGCGCAGTTGAGTCAAGGCCATACAGCTCAAGCCTTTGAGTTCCGAGGACATCAGTAATTGCGCGGTCCTTTTGACCCATGCAGAGGGCTCTCCCTTGGTTGAGCACGACGAGGGTTTACGCGTTCGGCGAAGGCTGCCCATGCAGTCGCACTACCTGCAGCAGATATAGACCTCATTCATAAATCAGGTTCTGCCCTTATTCTGCATCCCGGCCAGTACCCTGTCCTAGTCCAACCTTCAGCCATGGCTGCCGCAGCCCAGAAGCGTCAGCTCTTCAGCGCTGCGGAATCGGGTATGCTCATTTACCAGATCCATGGCGTCCTGCCGTTAGTCATGAATTCCCCGGCTTAATGTTATGGAGCGGGCCTCTGCACCGCAGGCAACGAGGCCGCTCTGCGCGCCGCCCTGGGCGCCGGCGCCCGCGCGGACGGCCGCGACCCCGACGGCCGCACTGCGCTGCATGCGGCCGCGGCGGGGGGCCACGCGGGGGCGGTGGCCGTGCTGCTGGGGGCGGGGGCCGCCGTGGGGGCCAGGCGAGAGGAGGACGAGCGTACGGCACTCCACCTGGCGGCAGAGGAGGGGCATGCCCAGGTGCGGTGGAACCGCCTCATGTGGCAGCGATCTGCAACCTCTGGCGGTGGTTCAACGGAGACCCACTGCGTGCCTCCGGGCCCTGCCGCAGGTGGTCTCGGTGCTGCTGGCTGGCGGCGCTGACGTGGGCGCTGTGGACTTCGACGGCAACCAGCCGCTGCACTGCGCCGCCTACTACGGGGACGTGCCCGTGGTGCGGGTGGGTGGCGGGGCGGGAGCTGGGGGCGGGAGCATTGCGCTATGCCTGTAGGCACGATTGAGGTTCGCCGTCATTTGCACAGGCGCATTCGTGTCCGCTTGTCCATGCCTTCGTAAGGGAAGGACATGGTGTTGACAGGCACGTCAGCCCGGAGCCTACTGACCACCCATCACCTGTACTCCATGCGGTCCTGCGCAGGCGCTGCTGGAGGCGGGAGCTCGGGTGCGCGGGGCCGGGACAGGATGGGGAAGATGGCTGGGGCATAGACATGTCAACAGGAAACGTTACTGAAGTTGTACGAAGGGACGCCACAGTTGACCTTGTAGGCATAGTGTGGCATGCAAGGAGCAAGTGTGCACGACACCAGCGTGTACAGCACACGTGCGCCAACCTAGCACTACAGCATTGGCGCCACCAGTTGGGCTGATGCCAGTGCGCACACACTCCCCCAAAATCAGATCAATTCGGGCTTGTCCCCACGCAGTGCGATGTGCGCAACCTCAGTGGCCAGACGCCACTGATGGTGGCTGCGGAGATGTGCGGGTCGCGGTGGGGCGAGGGTCGGGGCGGCTGCAGCTACCCGCAGGCGGCGGCGGCGCTGCTGCGGGCCCTTGACAGCCAACAGCAGCAGCAGCACGTGAAGCAACCGCAGGAGGGTCAAGGCAGTACCAGTGCGGAATGCCTGGCGGACTCGACAGGGGAGGGGCCCCTCCACGCCGCCGTGCGCAACGGCAACGTGGAGGTGGTGGCGGCGCTGTGCGGTATCGGTGCAACGGCGGCGCGGCGGGCGGGCGTGGCGGCGGCGGGCCCCCGCGGCGTGACGGCGCTGCACCTGGCGGCAGCGGCGGGGCTGGCGGAGGCGGTGGAGGCGCTGGCGGCGGCGGGGGCACCGCTGGAGGCAAGGTGGGCGGATCCGGCTATGGGTCCAGCTGCGATGACTGACTTCCACTACCTCGTGTCATCGCCATCATTGCCAGCCGAAGAAGGCCTCTTCTCTTTTTACCCTGCTGCGGCGTCCGCTTGCTTACCCTTGCCCAGGGAGGCGGAGGGCGGCTGGACGGCGCTCCACATAGCGGCGCAGTCGGGCCAGGCGGCAACCGTCGCTGCACTGCTTCGTGCTGGGGTAAGCGCCCGATTGGCTGTCATTGCCTCACTGCCAGTGCCAAAACGACGCTTGCTGGTGTGTAATGGCGTGGAACGTACCATCAGGAGCAGGTTCAGCCTTCATGTAGTCGCCCATTCGTTATGACGAACAGCTGAAAGCCTTGTCGCCACCGCATGAACGTTGAGCCCCCGGCCAACCCGCCAACCGTCCCCAGGCGGACCCAGTTGCCCGCGACGCGTGCGCCCTGACGCCGCTGCACCTGGCGGCGCAGGCGGGGGATGGGGGCACCGTGGCAGCGCTGCTGGGGGGAGCGTCGGCAGCAGCAGCAGCAAGGTCGGGGGAGGCAGCGGCGGGAGGGGAGGGGGCAGCTGCTGGTAGTGGGGGAGGTGATGGTGCTGCAGGCAGCACTGTGTTGGCGGCTGGGGTGGCTGCGCTGTCCCTGGGTTCAGGTGCATCGGGACCAGCCCTTCCACGAGAGGCGGACGCAGAGTCACATAAACTAGAGCAGCCGCCGCCGCAGCAGCGGCCGGGGCAAAGGGCAGTATCTGCAGCCGCCCTGGTGTGCGATTCGGACAATCCGCAGGCCGTGACGCCGCTGCACCTGGCGGCTGCCGCGGGCGGTGAGAGCGCGGCGGCGGCGGTCCAAGCGCTGGTGGCGGCGGCGCCGGAGGCGGTGGCGGCGGCAGACGCGTCGGGCAACACGCCGCTGCACGTGGCGGCCTACAGGTAGGGTACCACACGGTAGACCCGCAGCTTGGGGCATGTGGTGCCAGGGCCAACTGCATACCCCGCAGGATGTCTCTGTACATCTTGAGCTATGAGCCTCCTCCATGATCACGCGTGCAGCACAGCCCTCTTGCTCTTGCGTACTGAGCCTGCTGACTCGTAGCACGTGCGTTGCCTCGTCGCAGGGGCCAATTAGATGCCGTCCGGGCGCTGCTGGCCGCAGCGGCGCCCGATGCGCGCGCGGAGGTGCTGCAGCGAGTCAACCGGGGCGGCCACACGCCGGCGCAGGCGGCACGGGCGGCGGGCCACGAGCAGGCGGCGGGGCTGCTGGCGTGATGACTCGATAGGGTCACTACGAGGGGGGGCCGCATCTCGTGTCGTCTAGTCGGCTTACAGTGGTAGCGGAAATGTGGAAGGCCACACCCGTGGCTTTCCCAGCGCCGCCATCCCGTCGAAATAAGTTTGGGGCATTGGGAATGTTGTTCGATGTCATGATGCGCAACCTTGTTCATGACAATTGACAGGACAGCAGCGGTCTGCCTGCTCTGGTGAACCTTCTACGCCACAAGGGTATAGCTACCGCATACCGGTACTGTGACCTAATGCACTGGAGTACAGACGCAGAAGCATTTGACTAAGTATGAAGCCAGTATGCAAGAATAAAGAGCATAGCCTCCACACAGTGAGCTAGCAGAAGAGTTAGCAGGGAGTCGCCAGTCATACATCACGACAGGACGACATGTAACACACGCCTGCGCCAACAGCATGTGGAGCCCCGCCGCCCTACCGCCAGCAACCCGCACACAGTTCAGGGACGCCGTCTTATGACGTCAACATCCTGCGCTGGCGCGTGCACCACCTGCCCGCATCTGACATCTCCCAACCGCGTTTGATCAGTCGGACACCCCAGCAAGGTCCTGTGTTTGGTGACTCCCTAACGCCCAAGCTTGCACTAGTGGTGGTGGTGGTGGTGCAGCCCCAGTGTTCCGCCCATGCCCGCGCGCGCCGCGTACTCAGCCACAGTGCTGAAGCGCCACTCGCCGCCGCCCACGCACTCCAGCACGTGCGTGTGGTGCTGCAGCAGCTGCATGCGGTGGCCCACCGACACGTAGCAGCCCACGTGCTTCCTGCGGGTGAGGTAGGGGGAGGGCAGGGAGCAAGCCAGCTGGGTGGTAGGCATACCCCAGCTCATCCAGTATCCAGTACCGTTTCGCCGATGACATACAGCACTGTACCGCACGCGACTTCACATCATACCACGAGTGGCTCCATGCACCACCTGCTCAACGCGTGTGCCGTAAGCAAGTCGCTCCTCAATGTTCTCGTTTGCGGTCAAGCACCCACCGTATGAGGGAGTAGATGCGGCCCTCCGTGGGTCCGTCCAGGGCGGACGTCGCCTCGTCCTGCGTCATGGCGACAACGGTGCAGCCATCGGGTCACAGGCTGGCAGCGTCTCGCTGCCAGTGCATAAGTGTGCGGGTGCCGACCACCGGTACTTGTATTACAAATATAAAGCAGTAGAAGCTCGTAGTGCAGGCAGGGCGCAGGCCGGACGCCCATGCCGCCCGCTCATCATCCAGTTGGCCTACGCAAGCGACCCACGCCGACGTCTTGCAGAGCTACGGTAACCAGCAACTCGTGCAGGGGCCCCTCCCACCAAGAACGCTAGCGTGGGTCGCGCCGCCAGCAGCCGCAGGGCCGCCACGCGCTGCTGCTCGCCCACCGACAGCACGGAGGACCAGTCCAGCTCCACGTCCAGGCCGCCAACCTGCATGCAGTTGGACAAGGGCCAGGGGAGTCGCTTGTGGTGCAAGGGGTGCAGCATTGAGAGGGTGATGCTGTTGCTTTTGGGAAGGCACTGAGTGCTCAGCACTGCCCCACAGGCAGGGGGGCCCATCTTGCGCCGCCCCGCCCCATCCTCCCAGGCCGCCCGCACACAAAACCCTACGCACCCGGTGGACCAGGTCGGGCAGGTTGACCTCCTCCAGCAGCGCCAGCAGCTCCTCGTCGGACAGCGACACCGCCCGCGCGGGCCCGCCCCCATCCTCGCCCTCGCCAGCCTGCTCCTCCACCCCGCCCGCGGCCTCCCCCTCTCCGCCCCCACGCAGCAGCGGCGCGTCCTCCTCGTCCTCGCCATCGTCGTCGCTGCCGCCTTCATGGGCGGCGGCGGCACCGCCGCCCCGCATCCGGCTGGTCAGCTCCGTGGCAGTTCCCACCGCGGCCCGAGTGGTGGTGGCGGTGGCGGCGGCGGCGCCCCCGCCCTGGTGCTCCACGTCCCGGTCGGCGCTGGGGCCCCCGCCGTCATCGCTGCGGCGCTGCTTGCGACGGGGCGCGCGGCGGTGGGACAGCTTCCTCTTAATGGCCGCGGCGGCCGCAGCGACGGCGTTGGGCCCGCCGCCGCTTAGACCGTCGCCGTACTCTGTGGGGTTAGGGTGGGAGTGTAGTGGGTCAGGGATGCCACGTCAGGTGCAATCCAAGTGCCGTGCCGTGAAGAGCGCGCTAATCCCCGCAGCAGCTGCCGCATTGTATATCGACTCGGCGTGCGCAGTGATTCAGGTAAGTCAAGTCGTGCCAGCACAAGACCAAAGGTGGGCTCCGCGTGGATGGACGACGTGTGGCTCATTGTGTCGCAACCCTAACAGCAAGCCCGCATGGCTTTAAACGCTTCAAACTCTGTGCCTCACCCGCCAGGCCGCTGGGGAAGGTGAGCTGCGTGCGCAGGTCCCCCAGCGGCATGAAGGGCTTCTGCGGCAGGAAGAACACTGCACGGCGCTCGGGCCCGGGCAGCAGCACCGCGCCGCCGCCCGCCTGCCACAGCCCCGCAACGGCGCGCAGCAGCGAGGACTTGCCGCAGCCGCTGGGCCCAACCACCAGCAGCGACTGGCCTGCAGCGGGGACCGGTGGAGGCGAGTCGACAAGTCTGCGTAACAAGCCGGGACGGGCAGGTGGGGCTGGACGAAAGGCTGCACACGCATATGGAGGACCAGGCCAGAGGCTTTCTTCCATGTAGAGGCTGCCCGGCCTCGTACTGCCTGAACGTACGCACCCTGCTCCAGGCTGAGGCTGAGGTCGTGCGCCAGCAGCGCCGCGCCCCCCGGCGTGGCCACGTGCAGGCGCCGCAGCACCAGGCCGCGCATGGCCGGGTCGGCACGGCGCAGGATGACCTCGCCGCCGCCCGCGGAGGACAGCAGCCGCGCAGTGGCGGCGGCGGCGGCGGCAGCAGCTGCCGCCGCCGACGCGGCATGCTCACTGCGAGACATCACAGGCGTCACAGACGGCCTCTCAGTGTGCAGTGTACATCCAAGCTTTACTGGCAGCGCGGGCCGGGGCTGCATGCTGCGCACCTGGCGCTGCCGGCTCCCCCGCTGGAGCCGCCCGGCGGCTGCGCCCGGTCGTCCGTGGACCCCAGCTGCCGCGCGGCCGCCGCGGCCGCTGCATCCTCCGCCGCTGCGGCGTCCGCCATGGCGCCCATCAGCGCGTCCAGCCGCTCCGTCTCGGCCTGGGAGGGAGAAGCGTTGAGACGGATTGCAGCGGAGAGCGGTGTGCCAAAGAAGGTGCAATACCGATATGAAATACGGAAGGGTGCGCACAATGGCCTCCCTCCCTGCCTGCCCTCCCTTGCCCCGACCCTGCCCCACCGCCACAAGCTCCACCACCCACCGCCAGTCCGCTGATGGTGGCCAGGTTGTTGATGATGACGGACAGCGCCGCGTCGATGCGCGAGTAAGCGAAGGACGCCTGGCTGATCACGCCGAACTCAATCTCGCCGCGGAAGTAGCTACGAGGAGGGAAGAGGGATTTGGGCGGCGTCACAGGTGTTGCCACCAGAGCGATGTGCAGCAACTTGTGCATTGCTCAGGAGAGGGCAGGGACTGCAGGGTCTCTGCGCAGCACACCCGCCTGCCCCACTTGCCACGGCCCAGGCTGCCATCCACCCATCCTGCACCCCCACCCTCTAGCGCCACCACGCGCCGAGCCCCTCACCGCGGCGCCGTGAGCAGCGAGGGCACCAGGATGGTGGCGTAGCTGTACACGCTGGTCCACAGGTCGTACAGCGCCGCCACGCGCACGCGGTCCGCCACCACGTGCAGCACAGCCGACAGCCGGGCCAGCACGCGGGAGCGCTCGCCGGGCTCGCCTAGGTGGCGGTTCGGGAGGAAGAGGGGGAGGGAGGCCGGGGACGGGGTGGACAATGAACTCGTCAGGTACAACGGGCAAGTACGGCGCTGTAGGCCAAGCAGGAGTCCGCTGAACATGTGCACGGCGCAGTACTGCATGTGCAGCCGCTGTCTCCTTGTGGAGGCCTGCCCTCACCCCTGTAGAAGGCGATGCTTTCCGCGTGCTCCCTCACGCGCACGAAGCTGAAGCGCAGGTCCGCCTCACGCGCAATGGTCCTGGGGGCGCACCAGGCTGACAAGATTGTAACTAAGGCCGAGACGAGCAAGAGAGCAGTGTTCCGGTAAACAATGGAGGGTAGCCTTGCGCTTTAAACCCCCCGGGAAAGACGGGATATCATCCTCCCACGGCCCTGGTTCAGCTGGCCACCGGGGTCCCCGCTGCACCCACGCCGCTGCCCCCAACCCCCGCAGCACCCCGCACCTGTAGTACAGGGACGACAGCACGCGGCCGAACATGGCTGTGGTGACGAAGGTGCCGACGGCGGCGTACACCAGCATGAACAGCACCAGGTGCCCCGACACGCCCCACAGCACGCCTGAGCGTGTGGGTAAAGGGAAGAAGGTTGAAGGGGCACGAAGGATGTGCGATAGTCTCCGCAAAATCCCGAAAATCAGATAATCTCCTGAATGCAGCGCACATGGATGCGGCTATACTGGGGAGCCAGCAGCGGCGGGGGACTAAAGACGTTGTCACTCCCTTCCCCGCACCTGCGAACGCAACGCAGTTGAATATCTTCCTGCACAGCGTGAGCGTCAGCGCCAGGCTGCTGCGGATGAAGGCCGCCACGTCGTCGCAGATGCGCTGGTCGGGGTTGTCGATGCCGCCCAGGCCCGAGGAGGCGGGGGGCGCGGGCGGCGAGGAGGATGTTGCACAGGCTGCAGCCCCCGGCGGTGGGTGTGGGGCCTTGCCTTGCGCGCCGCCGGCTGCGGCACCGGCGCCGCCGCCGGTGCTGGCCTTGCCGCCAGTGGGGCTGGTTGGGGATGCGGTGGTGCCCTTCAGGACCTTGGCGGTGGGCGGAGGCAGCACCAGCGCCTCTGTGCTGTCGCCGCGCTGCTGGATGTGGTAGTAGGCCCTTGGGGTTGGTGGCACAGGGCAGGGAGGTGCAGGAGGGTTGCCGGCAAGCAGGTGGGGCCAGTCGCAAGGTGACAACGGGACGAACAACAAGGTGCTTAAAGCTACAAGGACTTGGGACTCATGGCCGCACCTGCTGGCGAAGTAGGCGTGTGTCAGGCGGCGGGTGAGGAAGGCCCGCCACGAAAGCATCATGCGGTCCTAGGGGCGGAGGGTTTGGGAGCTGTCAGCGGCGGCCTAACCTGGGAGGTATGCAGAACGGCTTGGGCCCTGGAATTCACTGCTGCCTGTGTAACGCCCCACCAGTGGAAAGGCATCAGGACTTGCGCGGGCAAATAACCCCTAGAATCAGTTTCCCTGGTACTTATAAGGTATAAGCTGTTAAGCCGTTCCTGCCGCCTGTGCTGCCGTGTTGCCCCATATGCTGCCCCCGTTCCAACGCACCTCAACCCAGCCTGTGAAGGAAAATAGAGGGGCCGCGATGATGATGATCACCACGAACTTGCGCACGGCCGCATAGAAGCCAGCTGCGGCGACAGGGCCGGGCGCACCGTGACCGACGGAGACAAGGACAAACGTACCAGCATGAGGGCAGACGGCTTGGCACACGGCTGCCGCCCAAGGGAATGCGTCATGAGAGTATGGGCAACGGCAGGCTACATGCGGACGGGGAAAGGAGGCCGGGCCGCGCCAAGTCCCCAGCTCCCACTTACACACATCCTTCGCAGACATGGCGGTGCTGAAGTCCCGTTGGGCGTACGAGATCTGCAAACATGGGATGAGTAGTACATGTATTTGATGTCCGGGCAGGTAAGGACTACCGGTAGCATAGACATTGTTGTGTGCGTAGCGCTGCAGTCTCCCCGTGTACCACATACAAACCACACACAGAGTTCGTGCCGTGCCGTGCCGTGGCGTGCCGTGAAGCCACTTGTGTCAGGGTACGAACAGCGTTGCCACTAGTACGCCGGACGGCGGCGATACAAGGATCCCAGGGTAGCATGGGGACGTTCCACGGTACCGGAGTCGAGTCCCATTACGAAACTGCATAGGAAACCCTGCTGCGTCAATGTGCCCACCCAGCTCGGCATGGTGCCAGCTCGACCCACATGGACGGAGAAGAGAGTGTTGACCAGCGCTAGGCCCACCACCGCCACTGCATACCCGCAGGCCTTCCAGCGCTCCTCGCCTGGCTCGACACGGGCAGGGGCAGGGGCACGCTCGCTGGCTGTCAGCAGGGAGACAGCACCCAGGCCCAGGGAGCAGGCGGGAGCTGCGCACCTGTAAACCATATCTTGGCTATCTTCCACCATTTAGGCAGTACCCTGGCCAGGGGGGGATGCTGCATGGCCGCTGCTGTGACGCTCTGGGGCCCTGGAGCACGCCTCGCTTGGCCCTGCTGGGGAGGGACTCCTTGTGGAGTCGATGCGGGCGGCTCAGCAGCACCCACTGCTACTGTCATTCAAGCTCTTCTGCAGTATGCCAGAAGGCACGTTCTACCGGACCCGGGGGCCGTTTCCAAAGCCGATCGGCTGTAAGTGTCAAGCTTCTGGACCCAAACTTCGCATGCTGATAGAGTCACATTTAGGCAGATAATAGGTCATATGATGAGCGGTTGTTACTGCAGCGCATCGTCATTGGAAAGGGTGTAGCGTCGCCTAGCTTTCCGACAGCTGCGGCAATATTGCGTTGCGAAACACGTACCAACAGCAGAGGATGTTTAATATGTCCTAATAAAAGAAGTAATGAGCACCCTTCCTGGTCGGTACTTTGCGAGACACGTGGCACGTGCCCTTGCGCCTCCTTGCAATGCCCCCTGCTCCTTCGCTTGCCGCTGCTGCGTGTAACTCACCGGGGACTTGAACCCCACGAAGATTGAAAAGGAAATGAATGGTGCGGTAGTGCCAATACTTGTTCCCTAATAAGTCAGGCAGAGGCCGAAGGCGATGGGCGATTGAACCCTTCTCCCCCAGCCTCCCGGGAGCGTTGTGGCCTGCCGGCACAGAAGTAACAACAAGGGCGCTACAAGTTACAATTTGAGCTTAAGATGTTTCAGCGTGCATGGTCCCAAAGCATGGCCCTCTTGATGGGGGCTGCGCTGGCGTTGAAGCATCGGCACAGCGACACCTCTCCACACGTCTAGTGCTGTTGAGGCGGCCACGCACGGCCACGTGTCACAGCACGCTTGCTTGCCCCCATATCTCACGCTCGCGCGCACCCATGCATCAAACATAAAGATCAAATGCACACAGTTCGCTTATGAAGCACGGGGTATCGTGTCCGGTCCACCCGGTCTTGGGCCATGCCAAGGGCTCGTACATGGTTTGTCGTGTGGGGCGCTGCACGCCAGGGGAGACCTCTCCCCTGCTGCACGCACTTGCACTTGCGACGGGAAAACCCTCGCCGCGTGACGCTGACTGACCGGGCAGGCACATCCACGGCGGCCCCAGGCTCCGGCTGAGATTGCCTGCGGTACGCCAGTACCCCTCTGGACTGCGACGTGCACCATGAGGCCACTCAGCACCTGCTCAGCACAAGCACGCGTGAAACCGGACACCACATGGCTGACAGCAGTGCGACCAGCATGTGCAGCCGTTCCGCTTGGGCGGCGGTGGGGGCGGAAGGGCTGGTTTCCAGAGGGCTGGGGCTAACCTGCAGGTGCTTTCACTCTGGCTGCACTGCTGACGAAGTATTTGGCTTGCATACCGATAGCTGTGCCACGTAGTTGCAAAGCCCATGGGGAACACGGTCATGAAACGTGGTCACCACATGATACGGCACAGGCAGGAGCGGGAGCCTAGGTGGTCAGATGCGCATGTGGGGAGGTACTGGGTATCCATGGGGTATCTGGACACACGTACTCACATCCCGGGAAGAGGAACACAGTGGTCAATAGCTTGCGACATTACCAAGCAGCGCCAGTTACAAGCATACATAGGGAGTCCTGTTCACCTAGACGCACATGCTCTCCTACAGGCGCGCTCACAGTCGCCCCGGATGTTGGAGCGGTAGCAAAGTGCCTGGAAACGCCAAATTCGTCGCCCAAGACACACTACGGGCCCCTACGCAGTCTCAGTGTCAATCGTCGCCAAAGGACAACTGGACCAGCCTTATCATTAAAGCAACAACCCTACGGGCGGTTCAATGTTGTGAATGCAACTAATGCGTGCACAACTGCCATGTTTCAAGACCGGCATGCTACACAAGCTATACCCGCACCTGCTACTTGGAGCAGATGCTGCAAAGGGCAACTATGCTAGAAGGACTCAACGGAACTTGTGCCGATGGGCAAAGGACCTGTTGGTCAACAGTGTGGCTAAGAATAAATGGGGCATGCGTCATAGGTGCATATGCTTTCAACTTGCTACGCAACCATCCCCACGCTGCCTTGCACAATAGACGGTCAACCGTCAGCATCCAGCGGATGCACGTGCACTGAGTGCATACCTTCCGCCATGCTGTCATGCAAACGAATGATCTGCTTGCGCTTGCTGTTGCGACAAAGAAGGCTCCTAGTTCCGCGGCCGCGGGGGAGGCCGGGGACGCGGAGGTGGCCGGGGCCGAGGGGGGGACCGCTTGGGGGACGGTCGAGGGGGGGGCCGGGAGACTAGCCTGGGCGAGGGACGAGGGGACGGCCGGGGGGATGGTCGGGGGCTTGGGCGGGGGGAGGCGCGAGGGGAAGGCCTGGGAGACGGCCTGGCCGAGATGGCAGGAGGCGGCGGTCTCGCGGTGGCGCCCGGGGTGCCGCGCGGCGGAGGGCGCGGGGGCGGGCGGGGCGACGGGGGCGGGGCGGGCGGGTTGCGCGGTGGAGGCGGGGGAGAGGGGGATTGCAGCCGCCGTGGCGGCGGAGGACGACCCATACCGCTTGGTTTGCACTTCGATAGGTTGCCGCAGTCGGGGTCACAGTAGTCGAAGAGCCCATCGCCTAGGCCACAAAAAGGAATGCACAGCGTCAAGCGGGCAAAAAGCCGTAGGTCTAAGCGGTGCGCCAAGCGTAAAACTAGCACAACACGTGACGCCAAGCCCTGGCAGGATGCAGCACATGTCCAAGTGCCCCGCAACGCTAGGGTCTGGGACTCACAGTCATCATCCCCCTCGTTGTCACAGCCGCCGTCGGCTTCGTTCTCCTTAGCGACAGAAAAGTAGCAGATGCGCACGGTGGCGCTGGTGCCGGGCGTGATGCCTAACACAGTAATGTTTGCACCGCCGCCGCGGGTGGGGTCTCTGCGTCCGTTTGGCGGGGGTTGGGGGGTGCGGGGGCCAACCGTACGTCAGCACCAAAGCAGCCTAGTGTAACAGTAGGCTGATGGGAGACGCAGTGGGACACCCCGGTCGTATGTGCACCCAGTGAAGAGGCAGTAAGTGTACTAGTTGTGTGATGTTGGGAGACGCATCCTGATCAGTAGGCATCCAGAGAAGATGGTGCTGCGCGCTTACCGCTGTACGGGAACAAGCGCACTGCGGTAGGACTGGCCTACGGTCATGAACGTCAGCTGCATGGAGCGGTTGTAATCTCTGTCCCACTGGGTGCCGTTGAAGTTGTGGACGAACACCTGAGGGTTTCCGCACAGGGCCAGTCAGTGAAGCCGTCAGCGTTGGCGTGATAGCTCTACAAGCTAGGAGTTGAAAGCGGGTGTGGGGCATGTGGTGACGCCGCCAGGCAGCAGGACGGCCGGTACGGCGCACCTTGTTGTCCAGGGTGGACCCGAGGATGTTGTCGTAGCTGTTGCTGCGGGCACGGAAGCTGACCCACAGGTTTGGGAAGGGGTCGTTCCAAGTGGAGTAGTTGAGCACCACATAGTTCTGGTCATTGAGGGCTGCTGCGGGTATTTCCCAGACCTGTCGCGCGCCAGTGTTGGTGCCCACCCCGTTTGTGGTGTTCTGCAGCAGGTTGCCCAGCGGCCTGTTCCAGCCAGTCCTGCAGAAACGACAGGGCACACGCTACTGTCAGGCGAAAGCAGCAGCTCAAGCGTAGTATGGTCGATCACCGTATACACGCAATAAAGAGCACGTCGCACCCATAGTTCCATCTGCTTGCTTACCTGAACTGGTTGCACACATTGGTGCACAGGTAGCCTTGGGCGGGACTGCCGTCATTGCCCATCACATCCGAGCGGTCGCCGTACTGCGGGCGTATGTGGCCAGGAGTGCGTTACGGTGTGCCGCAGCTCCTCGGCAACGCTGCGGTAGTTGGGCAGCAGTGCAACGTGCACGCACCTCGTCCCAGCCCTTGCCGGAGTGGCTGAGGCCCTGCGTGTGGCCCAGCTCGTGCATGATGACGTCCAGGTCCAACGCGCTGTTGCCCTGGATGTACACGGAGCAGGTGGGGCCGCCGCAGCCCACGCTGGCCAAGCCGGCCCAGCCGCAGGCGGTCTGCGAAGGCGGCACCACCAGCGGGCACGTCGGTAAGGGCGCAGGACAGGATGTATGAAGGGTGGGGCGGTGAACGACAAGCTGCCAGCCGAACATGGGCTGAAGGTAGATACGGCGCAGTTTGTGAGGCGTTCGTAAGTGTGGCTGTGGCTACTACACGAGGACGCACCTCTTTTGGCACGATGAGGACGATGCGGCGGCGGATCGCATCGTCCATCCACTCGCCATCGCCAAGCTGCATGCCACGAAGGTGGCGGGAAACGTGTGAATGAGCACCCTTACTGCGAATCCTCCTGTGCTGGTGCAAGTGACCGTGTTGACACAAGGGGACAAGGAGATACCACTATTCCCGTTGGCTGAAGCCTCGTATGCCGCTACATAAAACGTACGACACCTACGTCGCGTGCAAACTGCTCCGCAGCCTGTCGCCAGGAGAACTGCTCGGCAGCGTTGCAGTTTTGGGACGAGTCGAAGTCGTAGGTCAGGATGCCTGTCTGAACCCTGCCACGGCACGCCACCTGCAAAAAGAGCGCCATTTGCATGAGAAGCATTACTGGTGGACGGTCAGTCACGTGGTGGGCTGCCAGCATTGCTGTGTCCATGAGTGCCCGTTGAGGTAATGTCCCCCACGGCACGCAGGCCAGGTACTGCATGCAGTCCAACGCACCTCAATGCCGTCGTAAATGCGCGTGTCCTGTCTGCGGTACTTGCACTTCCCGTAGCTGCACGTGTCGTGGTAGTCTTCCACGTTTGGGGTTCCGTAACCGCTGTAGAACATGCGCTCCATCTCCTGCACACATCCGATGTAGGTCAAGCCCGATTCAAGGCAGCAAGTATCATGAAGACGCAATGAACTTGATGTTTCCCTTGCCCAGGCCCCCGACGTACTTGCGTGCTTGACCCCTACCTGCTTGGTGACGGACGGCTGAAATCCACAGAAGTTGACAATGTACACTGACGAACGCACAAAAATGGTGTCGCCCGTGTAGATCTCCTTGGCGGTATCACCCAACGTGATGGACTCAAAACCCTCAAACACAGGAGCAGGGTTGCTGAGGAGGCGCCGGGTCGGTGAGGGAGGCTGAGCATAGTTGCTGAGCTTTACTGTGGCGGCGTAGCCCGTGGACACGGCGTAGCTCTCTGCGGCGTTCTCGCCCTCAACCAGGGAAATCCAGCCACTTTCCTCAGGTGTGGTATCCGTTGGTGCAGGCTGAAAATAGATGAAGTCTTTTTGTATGTGGATGTTGTTGCATCCAGGCTCCCTATGAATGCAAAGGCCCGCAAGCGCAACGGTTGCAATTTGAACCTCCCAGCGCCAGGGCTGTCACGCAGCCCAACAAGCACAAAGGCTTGCAAATTCACTGTACCTGATGTCCAGGTACAGCCCAGCAAGAACCTCAAGGGTGCCTGCGGGACAAGTTGCCAAGGTTCGTATGGCCCTGAAGAGCACACCGCAGAGCGCATGCATGTGCACAGAGACGGACATACCGTTGACAACTGCAATGTCTCCTTGCGCTGCAACGTAGCTGCAAAGTAGGCCGGCTAGCAACATGCCCAGCTGTCGTCGACAGCGCGTCTCCTCCGCTGAACTCATCTTGTCCAGCACCAACAGTCAAAACACTTCCTTTCTAATTACTGGCACATGGAAGCCGTTCAAAGAGCAACACGTACTCAAACTGCAATTGTAGTTGGTGTAGCGGCAATTCCTTCAAGGACGTATGACACAATAGATATAGATTTCACCTGGAACGAGGAACAGGACTTACTGCAGCGCTTGCAGCAGCACCCCCGTGTTCCGTTGCTATCGTACTGAATGCGGTTGGCTGCAGCAGGTGAATGCGAGGGGTCCGTAGAGCTCAAAATAGTGACAAGCGTGCACATGAGATTTGTTCCGCTACTTGAAATGCTCTATGTAGTGACTTCGGCTCTATGAAGGGAGCTGCCTCCTTTACCTTCGCCGGCGAGAAAATGTCGAGGCCTGCCTTCGTGCCTTGGCCTTAGGAACGTGCGCTTCGTTGACATCTATTACGCAATGGCGGGGAGTTGTTAACAGTGCACCAGGTCACACGGGGGCAAAGACCTCACGAGCCCAAATGTCTGGGGCATCCGTTGACGTTCCCCTCGCCGCAATCACATGGTTCTACATCCTCCTCCTGTATTGGCTGACATATTGTAACCCACCACTCCGTGCTGGCAACGTGGGGGTTGTGCCCCATGTCTGAGAGTGCTATCTTCTTTCCACACGCCAGCACACGCCGCCATCACACCGTGCCCAAGGCCATCAGCACTTTAGGTCTGTCCCCATCTATCATTGTTTGTCACAGCTTGCAGATGCAGTATCTGTGACATGCCGTACCGGTGCGCTATACCGCTAGCCTTTCATGACATACGGAGGGCATGGCCGCAGGGCAGCACGAGGGGGGCTGGTCCAGTTCTCCCCTGGTCCAGTTGGACCCCATTACGTGGTGCCTGGGCCTCTGGTTAATGTAGTGAACCGAGATTATTTCTCCGTGAAATTGGGTCATGACTTGTCGGTTTCCATCTTTATGCCTTATTAAAAACTTCCCGCTCCGGGGGCTGGAAACTGGGAGTATATTGGGAGTATATATTGCAAATAATTAGAGATGCAGGCCCTGCGGCACTTAAGGGGCACAGCTACAGACACAGCCGTTCAAGATGCAGTCCATTCCAGTTCATGATGGTCAAGGACGCTAGGGGCACCAGGGGGCACCTGAGGGACACCGTCAGAGTGCACAGCCCTTACGTATGACATGTTAAGACCCACCGCTCCGTGCTGGCAACGTGTGGGCTGTGCCCCGTGGTTGGACGGGCTGTCGTCCTGCTACCGGTACACGCCGCCAAGGCATCACACCAATCTTGCATGCCCAAGCCCGCAGCAGCTAAGGGCTGTCCCCATCTGCCAAAGATGCCATCCCCGTGACATACCGCATCAGTACGCTGTATCGCTAGCCTTAAAAAAAATAATTGACATGCATTGCTGCTCTTGGGGCGCTGTACGTCATGTGCGCCCGGCGAGGCTCTGCTAGCTGTTGACATCGGCCTTGCAGAGATCAGGAATGGAGGCCACGGACTTGCCCAGGGTCCAGTGGTGCCGGCAGTGGCCGTCGGGTGCTGCGATATGTAGTGCGTTGTGTTGGACGAGATTGTGCGAGCCCTCAAGGGCGGCACGTGTGGGCGAGTGTGGGCCGCCGACTCCTGGGGAAACACAGAGCGGTGCACTGCGGTGATACGGTCCAATCTGGCCCCATGCAGGACGGCACATACGAACACGCCGGCACGGCTACAGACACACACGCAGTTTTAGGTGCATACCAGTGCAGTTGACAATGGTCAAGGCCAGGGTCCCCGTGCTCACGTCCAATGGCCAGAATCAGGGTGCTTCCACCCCGACCTCCTGCACCTGCTGCACGCTCCCCTCGGGGCCAAAACACCTGGCAGCGAGGCAGCCCGAAAACGCATGTGGCCTGGACAGCAGCAACTCCAACGTAGGTTCATCAGGCTCGTATGAAAACTGATGTGCCGCTTGCAGCGTACTTGGACCCAGCTAGGCGAGCAGGGGAGGTCTCCCGTACACCCATCGAGCCCCATGTCATGGACAATTGCCCACAACAGCTGCACCAAACTTGAATACCCAGCGTTACACAAGATACATCTCGTTTCTACACCGCGCTGTAACATTGGATACGAGTACTGAGTTTGTCAGCAAGCCCATGACGAAGTGCCGATGACAGGGAACTTGCCGGGACCCTCAAGCGCCCTGACCATATCGTTCAACGCTTTGTACGTCATAAGGACTTCTTAGATTGTGAATTTGGTGTCATGGCCGTGGTACGAAGCTTAGGCGGGTCCGCTGCCTCCCCCTCCTGCCGCAGACGGCGTGCGCGTACCACCCTTGAGGACTTTGCCCTTTCATACTTCCCCTACCACTCCCTTACCCTACCTGGGGTAAGCAATGATGCATTGAGTCACGCAGGCGCTTGCCAAGGGTCCTGGACACTGGATGGTCCCCTGCGGGGTTGGGTGTTACGGCTGGACTACCTGGTCATCCCCCACTAGGCCGCACTTATCCACTCCTGCCCTGGTCCGGCTTGTCTGCGGCCTACAGCTACTTCATCGCCGCAACCAAACGCCCTAAATTAAATACACGCACCTGCAAGCATGAACACCGTCAGCCACCAATGGTGCAGCTCAGCGCACGCTGAAGGCGCCCACCGTGCATCACCCCTCCCCCACCACTCCCACGCCACACTCAGGACCTGCTGCGCTTCCTGGACGTGCTGGTGTGGGTTGAGGCGTCCATCTACCAGCTTGACGAGGACAACGAGCAGCGCACGGGACGGGGCGAGGAGGACCCGGAGGGGGCTGCAGACGCCGGTGGGTGCCACTGGTGGATAGGCTGTGGGAGGTTTGGGCGTGTCGTAGTCCTTGACCGTGATGCGGCAGGGACGTTTCGGCCTGGGGCAGCTGCAGGCCGTGGTCAGCCTGTTGAGGGCGGTGGTCAGCGCGTAAGTGGCAGGTGATTTGGCGGTATCCCCTTGCCCGGCGCAGAGCCAAGGCGCCTGCTTTACGCTGTGCCCCCACCTGCAGGCGTGGACCGCATCTATGCGGTGCTGGGCGAGCAGGGCCTGTTGGATGACGCAGTGAGCGCTGAACTGCAGCAGGTTGGGACGTGCACCGGTGCGGCAGAAGCATATTGGCTCTAGTACATAGCTGGATAAGTATCCCACGAAGCTTGCTTCTGTATTGTTGTCTGAGACATGCTGCTGTCGGGAGGCTGCGGCATCTGTGAGGGCCGTGCACCAGGTCTTGGCTGCGGTGGTGTGCAAAGTACACAGCAGCACCCACACAGTGTCTGTCCGGGCGCTCCTTTAGGGCTGCTCCGTTGGCACCGCACTGTACCTATGCTGTTGTTGCATGTGCTCCGGATCCGTCCGCAGGGCAAGGCGTACTGGCGGGCGGAGCGCTCCATCTGCGCCCGCCTGCTGTCCGCACCCCGGCCGCTGCAGCAGGCCGCGGCGCTGACGGCCGAGGAGGTGCACCGCGCGCACGAGGCCAAGAGCTTCGACTACAGGGTGTGCCTTCTTCCATGTGTCCGTCAGCCTGGGGACTTGTACTCGTGATGGAAAGGGAGTAGCTGGTGAATGTGGCATTGTGCTGCATAGGCTAGAGGCGCGGTGCGGCCTCACCGCGTTGGCAGGGTGCCAGTTGATACTATCCTGTCGGCGGATCCTGTCCGAACCCCACTGTGGTAACCCCTGTCGGTCGCCCCAGGTCCCACATGTTGGCACGCGTTATGTTCTCAGCACCAGGACGTGCACACGCCCGCCCACCCGCGCATAAGGCGTCGTCAATCACCATTGCGCACGCAGCTGATGCACACGCTGTTGGGGTGACGCAGGTGCTGTCGCTGCTGCTGTTCCGACTGACCGGTCGGCCGTACGACGGCGGGCTGCTGGCCTTCCTGCGCTGCGACGAGCTGCTGGTGGATATCAGCGACGACCTGGCGGACTACGAGGTACGGCACGGCGGGAGGGCCGTACGACACGATGTCACGTACAGGCACGATGCAGTACTCGTACGCACTTGATGTGCGCATGTGCCTTTGCTCTCCTGTTTCGAGTCGACGGTGCGGCAAGCGTCTCCCTTTGCTCTGCGTGGCGGCGGATGACCGTACCGTAGGTGAGGCGCAAGGGAGGTAATGCCAATCAGTCCGTGAGTTGCTGACCGGTATGCATGTGCACCCTTGCGTGCTCGCAGGATGATGTCATCGCCAACTCATTCAACATCTTTCGCTGTGAGTGACAGTGCACCGAGTCCGCAGCAGTCGCCAAGCTGCAGGCTGCACATGCATCAGATGCCCACACGGCCTAATGCACAACCGCTCGAGTGCCGCACACCGCTTAGCTCGCCTTCAACAAACGCGTCCAACAAGCGCGCCTGCCAACAAGTTTACTTATGAAGTTCACTCCTGCCCCTTTTGCAGGCTACATCCACCTGTACGGGAAGGAAGCTGAGCTGCTCCTGGTGCGTCCCTGGTGTGCCGTAGCCCGCCCCAACCTGGCTTGCGCTGCACGTGCCACGCCGTCAGCCGTCTACTTGGTCTACAGGCCTACGTGTGCACCCTCATCCTGGGCCCGCGGACCCTCTTTGTTTGCGCTGTGCGACATGCTCCATGCCCACAGACTGCAAGACCCGCCTTGTCAAGCCCCAGGATGCGCGCATGCGCCATCATCCAAGACTCCCATGTCGCCTGTGTCGGCAGTGGACCTCCCTCCGTTGCGGCCCGGCGCCCATCCCACGTGTCCCTGCCCGCCCTGCCGGCCCTCCCACAGGTAGAGCGCATCAGCGCGCTGGAGGGGGAGCACGGCCGGCTGCTAATCGCCCTGCCGCCGGCAGCGCAGGAGCACTACTGGAGGCGGCACCGTGAGGCCAGCGACGGCCAGGGTGGGTCCCGTGGGTGGGTTGCAAGGTGTGTGGGTGGCGCCTCCCCTGAGCGAGTGTGAGTGCTTGTGTGGGCTTATGGGTCGACTTACTGGCACTCGGGATCTGCTTTGGATGGCTCGCAAGTGGTACTTGTTTTTGCACGCGGCTTTCGTTGTTGAGCTCCCGTACGAGCTGGACGCGAGGAGAGACATGGTTCGGTGTGGGCCAGCAGCTGCAGCACGTCCAGGGGAGAGTCTCCTGAGTAGCTGCAGCATCCCCAGGGGAGAGTCCCCTGAGCATGACACGACATGACACATGCGGAGTGGCTTGCACTGACATATGCCTTGCGCTCTGCACGCAGGTGCGGACAAATGGGTGTTCCCCCGTCCAATTTATGACGAGGAGGCATTCAGGAAAGAGTACGGTGGAGAGGACGTGCAAGGCAGGGCGGGGGCCACCGAGGACGGTTAACCAGTTGGCGTGTGTCGTACTGCCTGTGCAACACTTTCAGAACACATGCGCGTCGCCCGCACAGGACCCACCCGTACTGGAATGAGTGTATTGCTAATGACCGTGAGGCTTGTGTGGTGGTGCGCTCTGCGTCCAACCGTGTTCGTCCGGCAGTTCCTTCAGGGCCTGCGCAAGGGAGGCAGACGTGTTGGGCCCAAGCCCTTACCGACGACGAGCAGGTTGCGAAGGACAGTGTAACTGCTAGTGCAAAATGTACGTCTCTCTGTAAGGCGCCTCAGGCTTCTTGAAGGCCCTTCTTGAAGGCCCGGCTTCTCTCTTGTACCTTGGCCCGAGTACGGAGGCGAGGGGTTGTTCGGCGACCCCTCGTTTCCCTCCAAGACTTCAGCAACGCACAAAGTGATACTGTCTATACCTATTTTCCTAAAAAAAAAGAAAGTCAGGCTGCTGTTGCTGTTCCATAAGAAGATAGACGCAGTAGCGCACTGCCCCAAACTGGCCAGTACCCAAACGAACATTTTTCATTTACAGTGACGCTTTTGTGCAGCAGCTGAATAGGTAGTATCCTTGCGTCCTTGCAGACTAGCGACTCAGTAGTCCTGTCGCCACGACGCACGGGCTGGACGGGCACAGTCGAACACATTGATACTTATATTGATCAGCGCCTTATATTTTACAATTTCCACATCCACGTCTGAGAGGTTCGTTGAGGGAAGTTGTGGCATCGTGCCGGAGCTGCCTGGCACTGGACCAGCGTAATGAGATATGCAGCGTCACGCGGTGTAAGAGGTGAGTTGCTCGTATCAAACCCAGTTTGTATTGCAAACACGGTGCATCGCTTTTGCAAGGCTTCACCTCGTCGCCTCGCTTGGGCGTCATGCGAGTGGACCTGTGTACTTGGCACTCCATACAGCTTCCCAAGCGTTTGCAGCCTGTGTACAACACAATCTAGGGGCCTTGGGTTCTCCCTCCACCCTGCCTTGTGTCGTAAAGTCAAGGTCACAGGGGTATCTGGCAACATCCCGTCCACACCCTCGTCCCGGCAGACATGTCAGGGCCAGCCCGGGCCCGCTGCCGGGGCTACACGGCGGGTCCTTTCCTGCTGCTCCTGGCGCTGCTTTTCGCCTGGCCCGCGCCCTCCACCCCTTGCGGTCAGCACGTTGTCCACAACGATATCCGCTCCCTGGTGGGCCGGCACCAGGCCCAGAAGCACGCGCACGCTGCCTCGGGCGCTTGGAGCGTGGTGGCGGGGGCCCTGGGTGGTGACTCTCACATGTCCCACCGCACACACCACGACCTGGGTCATGGGCACGGGCATGAGGGTGACGCGGCGGACAGTGAGGTGCACGGCCACGACCATCACCACCACGACCATGGACATGACCACGAACACGAACATGATCACCATGGGTTGGGCCAGCACCACGCCCACCACCACAGCGAGGAGGGCGCTGGCGTTCCAAAGGAGGGTGCGGCCGGGGGGCTGCAGCAGGGCGACAGCAGCAGGCGCAGCCGGCTGCTACTGCAGACCGGCAACGGCACGGGTGCGCAGCCGGCTCCCATCCGCATCGGGGTCAACTACCAGCGGCTGGATGCGCTGGACGCCTCGCAGCAGCAAGGCCTCACGCGCGTGGTGGCAGCCACAGTACAGATTCTGCGCAAGTTCATCTTGGTGGGTGCGGGACGCGGGAGCTGCTGGGGCGTCGGGCAGTGCAAAGGGTAAAAGGAGTGCTGCAGGGGCCCTGAAGAGGCTGGCTGTTGGTGCGGGAAGGGGAACGGCGTTGAGCTTACCCCGTCGGCCGAAGCGTTGATAGGGATTCATGTGTCCGCAGGAAGGGAACGCAACCCTTGCCATGTGCGTAAGCAAGTAGCGAAGCTCTACCGGGCTTTCCCACCTTGTACAGTTCATTTGATGCTGCCACTGGACACCTCATGGACTGTACGAAACATGTTTGTCCACCATTTCCTGCAGGTCAAGCGCCCAGTGTCCGGCGGCCTGCTAGCCGACCCCTACTGCTACAGCTACTCGCCCATCCGCGGCTGCACGCTCTGGTCGCCCAACTTTGTGACCAACGCGCCCACCACGGACAACACGTGCGGCATGGCGGCCGTGCTGCCGCAGCACGTGCTGGACCCCTCCACCTGCACAACCAAGGCCACCTCCGCTGAGCTTGCCGCCATCAGCTCGGGCGCCTCGGGGCCCGCCAGCGGCCGCGGCGGCGGCCAGAGCGCCTACGGCAACGGCTGCAAGAGCTACCGGGGAACCACGGTACGGGGGCTGCTGCGGTGGTCAACTCGGGTAGTGCAGCCCGATGGGACCCATGGCAGCACACGCTTTGGGACATACGGCGTGCCGCTGCCAGCATACATATGCCGTACGTTCCTGGCAATGCCCAAACTGCCCAGCTCACTAACAGCTACTCCTTGCGCCTGTGTGTTCTGTGCGCAGGGCGAGGCCGTGGACATGTACATGTACATCACGGCCGTGCAGGAGAGCAACTGCGCTGGCGGCGCTGCGGCCTGGGCGCAGCCGTGCCTGCTGGACCTGGGCGACGACCGGCCGCTGGTGGGCGGCGCCAACGTGTGCCCTTCCGCGCTGCGCCTGCTGGACGAGGAGCAGATGGTGGCGGTGCTGGCGCACGAGATCATCCACGCGCTGGTAGGGACCGCACACTGGCGGGCTGGGCTGCCTACTGCTGTTGCTCCTTGGCAGCACGTGCACCCTGCTCTGCCTTGCGCAGGGCGCCAGTCCGCTGTTGCTGTGAGTCACCGTTCTTACCATCCCCTGGTCCGCAGGGCTTTACGGAGCCCATGTTCAACAACACGCACCGCCCCGACGGCACCCCACGGCCGCTGTCCGAGGTGGTGCAGACCGCCACCGTGGGCGGCCGCACCGTGGCGCGCATCGTGACGCCAGGCGTGCGCGACGCGGCGCGCGCGCACTTCGGCTGCCCCAGCCTGCCTGGCGCGGCGCTGGAGGAGGAGGGCAACGCGGGCAGCGCGGGCAGCCACTGGGAGTACACCCTCTTCCAGGGGGAGGTCATGGTGGCGTCCACCATCTTCGCGGCGGACGGCTCGCCGCCCGTGCTGTCCAACATGACCCTTTCCTACCTGGGTGCGTGCCACGCTTAGCGACCTACTGCTTACCATACCGCCCACACGGCCCTGTGAGGCACGCTATGCTGCACAGCGCCCAACTTCTATTACCTCTTAATGCTCGTGCCCACCACAGTGTCTAGCAACCCGCTCACGCTGCACTGCTGCCCCGCACTGCTTGTTTTGTCGGTCCGCAGAGGACACGGGCTGGTACGTGGCCAACCGCTCCGCGGCTGGCCTGCTTGCCTGGGGTGCCAACGCCGGCTGCACGCTGCCCACCAGCAGCTGCTCCCAGTACATGCAGCAGGTGCCCGACCAGCGGCTCTTCTGCGACCCCTCCGCCTCGGCGCCGGTGGGCTCCCCCGCGACCTTCCGCTGCAGCGCCGACTACAAGGCCACGGGCGTGTGCCGCAGCCTCAACTTCACGGGCGGCTGCGGGCTGCTGCTGTCGCGCAATGCGCAGCAGACGTGCGTGGGGCCGGACGCCGCCAACGACATGCCCGACGTGTTTGGCTGGGGCACGGGCTCGCCTTCGGGGCGCTGCCTGCCCGTGGTGTACAACTTCGTGGCCAAGTGGGGCAACAGGCTGTACTCCTTCCCTGCAAACGGTAGGGATGAAGCCTGGCGTTACGTTTGCCGTATCTTGCTGCTTGGGAGAAGTGCTGCTTGACAGCCAGTTGCGTCTTTCGAGGTAGTGCACCACCCAGGCGTGGACCGGGACAAAAGTCCCCAGCTTCCGTTCTAACAGTCGTGCTTCTCCTCGCATGCTCATCTCCCGTAGGCCGTGACGGTGACCCCAACGCCGCCTGCTTCGACACGGTGTGCGCCCCCGACGGCAGCAAGGTGTTCGTTAAGCTGCTGGGCCAGCAGTTCGAGTGCCCCGCTGGCGCCTACCTCAACCTGGCGCAGCTGCTGCCCGACCGCTACACGTCGGGTCGCATCGGGCCCTGCCCCTCCGCCGCCGCGCTGTGCTCCACACAGACCTGCCCCGCAAGCAGCTGCAACCCCGAGGGAGGCGACTGCCGCGACGGCCGCTGCTACTGCCGTCTGGCCTACACCGGCAACAGCTGCTCCCTCAACCTCATCACCGGCCAGCAGCTGCAGCCCATCCCCGACATCACCTCCCCCACCGGCTCGCCCACCAACTCCTCCACCGGCAGCAGCCCATCCACCTCCTCGCCCTCCACCACCTCGCGCCCGCCCCCGCCCCCGCCGCCACCAGCGCAAGTGTGGGTGCAGGTGATACAGGTCAGCATGTCGTTCACGGAGCAGCTGGCCGACGTGCAGGAGCGCAGTGACGACCTAGCCCTGGTGCTGTCGTCCTGGTCCGAGGTGGCCCTGGCCAACGTGTCCATCGCGCGTGTGTTCAGTCCCCTGGGCAACGGCACCAACTCCACGGGGGGCACCCTGCAGCCGGGCAGCGGCAGCGATGGCTCCGCGAGTGCGCAGGCGGGCGAGGCGTTCAGCGGCTCCGCCGGGTCCGGCCGGCGGCGGCTGGCGCAGCAGGCGTCCGCGGCCGCCAACGCCACGGCCGCCAGCAGCGCCACCGCGATGCTGACCATGTCCAACTCGCGCGCCACCACCATCCTGGCGGCCCGCCTGCGTGATGCGACGCAGCGGCAGCAGCTGGCGGCTGCGCTGGCGCAGGGGAATTTCACGCTGGTGCCGGGCTCGCTCACATTCCTGGTACTTATATCACAGGTTGGTACTTAGCAACAGTACAATCGCGGCTACCGTATACTCGTTGGACTGCATATCGAAAGGCCTGCATTTTTTATTGCGCGCTGCCAGCCTGCTGCTAATACCTTGAATGCGTCCCAACCCCCACACAGACCACTGTTGTCCCCACACCGCCGCCGCCTCCGGGTGCCACCTCCGGCGCCCCCAAGGCCGACGAGGACAGCACCTCCATGACTGTCATCATCGTAGCAGCCGTCGTGGGCGCCGTGGCGGTGGCGGCCGCCATCATTGGCGGCGTGTCGTACATGGTGTACCGCCGCCGCCGCGACAGCGCCGCCGCAGCCATGGCGGGCAAGCGCGCGGCGCGGTATTGGACGGGTGGCTCCAGCGGCGGGGGCGGCGGCGGCGGGGCCGAGGTCACCGCCAACGCCGTATACGGTGGGTACGCGCCGCCTCTGGCACAGCCGCCGCCACCGATGGCGCCGCTGCCTGGCGCGCAGTTTTCGCCCGGGGCCTACGGGCCGCCGCCTCCTGGCTGGGGCACGGGCGCTAACGGCGGCGGCGCGCTGCAGCCGCAGTGGGCGGGGGCGGCTCTTGAGGGGCAGGCACAGGACTACTACAGCCCCGTGGCTCCTGGGCGGGCGCGAGGGTCGGCGGTGGGCGGCCGTTTCACGCCCATGGTGTAAGGATAGCAGGGGGCCCAGGCGCCTCTTCATCTTGAGAGGCGCGAGCGTGAGGCAATGAGAGGAAGTGCGACTCTTGCTGTGTACGGCTCGTGATTCATCCGCTTATGGCTCTTTCGAGGAGAGCAGTGTATGCTCTCGGACGTGACCACAAAGTGTGTGACGCGTGGCTGTCGGAGTATATGCGTAAAGGTGCACGGCTGTTGACAACAGGCAGGGCGAGTGCAGCATAAGCCGTGAGGCTGCTGTTCGTCCATACCCCAGCGATCCTGCCCCGTACCGCTCATTGTTTCATGGGCGTTTGTAAAGAGTTCATGAATGATTAATTTTAGTTTTGGCAAGGCAGTAACACACAAGGGTGCCAGGCTTCCACCGTTGGTGCTCTCCTGCCAGGCTGCGCGCTTGCGGCAGCATGAGTGGGCCGGACACGTGATGCAATATTAGTGGTGTGAGTTGTGCCAATTGTTTCCGCAGGTGTGGTCCCTGTCATTAGCGTGTTGGTGCTGCGCCTGCTTGAACCAATGCGGAGTATGTGTGTGTGTGTGTGTGGCAGGATGGAGAATATATTGCTCATTGTCATGTGCATTCTGGTGGTATATACGGTATGTGCCTGTGGAGCTCCTGGCGCGGTGGTGGTATGCTGCTGATAGACTACGCAGCTGGACTCCACACGCCTGCGCTGCTTGTGATCCCTCGCTAGACGGCGCATGAACGGGGTGGCTTCTGTCTGCTATAGTTGCACTTCACTAGGCACTTGTCACGTGGTGTTGAAGTGCTAGCTTGCCGTGTAGGTGCATCGCAAGGGAGCTCCCTTGCATTTTAGTCCCTTGAAGGTGCACTCAGGTCAAAAACGGTGTGTATCTTGCGCTAGAGTTATTCAGGACGCACCGCTAGCTTGATAGCTTCAAGTTGCTGGGGGCTTCGCAGATCACCTTGTTCAAATCAGCCAATGCCGGCAGGCACTGCAGTCAATGGCCCGCCCGGGTAGTCCGGTACGAGTCTTGCGCTGTAACACATTGACACTTCTTTCCATTCTGCCCTGGCACCTCGGCGACTGTTCAATATTGTCACCTGTCAAACGCAAGGCGGCTGCGAACCGGAAACCTGTGCATACCCTTGTAGGCTTTGCTGTGTGTCAGGGGCTTGTGGACAGTCTACACATGGTACGTTGGGCTTCGGCCCGGCATGGCCTCACAGCGTCACTGCTGAAACGGTTGCCGCTGCTGTCAGCCAGTCAGTCTTACGGTGCATAATGAGGTGTACGGCACATGCGGCAATGCTGCGTTCAGGTTTCTGCAGGTTTTGCGGCCAACTGGCTAGTGCTGCTTACCATGGGCAGAATGTAGGAGTCTGAGAAGCATCTGGGTGGGGTGGTGCAGGGTGGTGCCCTAATGCAAGCGCACGTGCGCAATGAACCCACGTAAGCTGCTGTGGGCCTATCGCTATCAGGGGAGCTCCCATGAACAGCTCTTTCTGGTGGCTACGCTGCATACTGGGTATCCGTACGCGGGGGTCCCCCTCGGGATGGTGAATGTGGTGCGACACCTCGACTGGAAGGGATCCCCTGCTTGCTAAAGTTAGGGTTCCCCGCAGCAGAGCGGCCAGTCAACCTGGTAGTTGCGCAGTGGCACGTGGTGCTGTGGCGGTCGGGTGGGTACGGTGCGACGAGGGGGAAGGGGAGTACGGTGAGGAGTACGGCGGAGAGGGGGAGTAGGGCGAGGGCGGGGAGTACGACCACAGAGCGGAGTAGGACGAGGGGGGAAGAGGGGGGGGGGGTACAAGAGGGGGGCGACACACGACAGTGGCTGCACGTACGGCAATGGATACTACGTTACACAGGGTACTCCCCTGCGTACCCGTGCCGGTAACGTGTTGCAATCCATGGCAGGTAGATAGCCGCCATGCCGTATACCATGGGACCGCAGTACAAGGCCCCGTTAGCATGCGCTGCGCCCCCGTGTGTGGTCAACTTGTCACAGAAGCACGACAATTCAGCCCTGCTGTGGCTGTAGCTCACCATGTGCAGACCTTCCAGGGAGCAATGAACAGGGGTGGTAGTAGTTAAGCGCAAAGTGGTGCCACTCGAAGCATCTGTACCGCCTTACACAGGAACACACGCAAGCCTTGTGCACGGGGCCATACAGCGCAGAGCAGTCGCGCAAGACAGCCCCGTTCCTCTGGAGTTAGCGCTTTCCAGCTGCCACCGGTCCCTCTGCCATGATTACAGTAGGCTGGTAACGTAACTAGCTGCATTACCACTCCGGCACTCCCTGTAGGCCTATACAATTGGTTAACATTCCGTTGGCATAAGGGACGCCCATGACACCATGCCAGGCAGCGTACCGGTCAACATGCCAAACTGGTGATCCCCGTCACGTAGCATGACTGATTGACTGTACCTTCACCTGTTATCATCTTTCAGTCTGAGCCTAGCTGCCACCACCCTGCGCCGTCCAGCCAGGTCGCCAATGCGCCAGAAAAGCGCCATCCTTTCTGATTTTCATGGACTCAGGTTCCACCCCGCCGGTGTTGCAACCCCTTTTTTTTTTTTTTTTTTTTTTTCAGGAGAAGGGTTATGGGATTATCGGAGACCTATT
>VFQN01000849.1_pt1 | contig 54794 bp, 75 predicted proteins | sample 3512371 | NCBI WGS metagenome assembly VFQN01 (sample SAMN10412370, study PRJNA504923) | tailings metagenome | isolation source: Replicate 2 from Balatoc abandoned mine | place: Philippines: Itogon, Benguet | collected 2017-08-28
CCTGAACAGGGGAATGGGAGTCATCCACCAGCTGATGCCCGACGGTTCATCATCCACTGGCAGGCACCTGCCACCGGCGGTTTGGCCGGGTCGGCAGCATGTGGTTAGGCAGGTGGCACTTGGTTGGTCCCTTGTGATCTGACGTCGCTGGCTGGCAGAAAGGGTGGCTGGGTGGCGGGGGGTGTGGGGAGCGGGGATGGGAGCCCGTCGTGTGGCACGGGGGGAGGTGCGGGCGGCCACTGCCGTCATGCATGCATACTGTTAACCGTTGAAAACAATAATACCAAACCCTGTCAGGACAAACTGTGACAGCTGAGTGAACTAATTAAGGTGTCATGGTTTAAAAGATGGTGCATCTAGGTTAACTCTTGGATCTGCCTCACTATGGAACATGCACTGTGATCCATGCATCTTGATGCTGGTCCTTAAAAGTACTATTCGCGTCCTTTGGTAAATGCCGCTATACATGCCCCTTGAGTTTTGCCCTGGCACACAGTGGCGGTGTGAATGTGCGGGTAACTTGCGTGATCCTGCCGGCACAGTTAGGCATTCGGTGAGGCCGTGGACCGGGTGCCTTCCCATGCCCTACGTGCGTGTTGTGGGCAGGCGTTGTGGGTAGCATGCCCAGGCCACGTGTCATGCGATGTGCGCGTGGATCCAGGCCTGTGTGGGTGTGGTGCCTCAGGAGGTAGGACTGATAAACGGGTACAGTACCTTGTTGCCCGTTGCGAAATTCCTTACCTGCCCTCTGCGAAACCTCCTGCAAGAGCATGGTCTAAGCGGACGTGTTGGGGCCGGGGCAGGTTACTCAAAAGTGCGTAACCCACACAAGTTTGGCACTGTGTGGTTGCTGTGTGTACTTCGTATCTGCTGGTTGCCGTCTACCAGAGGAGGGTTTGCTCGTCGGGCCACAAGGTCTGGCATGTGAGCAGCGCACATGCGTCGATTGCCGTGTTGGTGTCTAATGGTGAAGATCACATACCCGGTTGCTTCTGCTGCTGATTGCTACCAGCGGAGGGTTGCTCCCCTGGTTGCTCAGGGTTACTACTCCCTGACAGGGGGCTAATTAGTTGATAGCGAGGATGCGAACTAAGGTCCCAGAGCGCCGAACATTGAGTGGCCCTGGCTTGATGCATGGGGAGGACTCCCTTGGTGCTGCTGACCTGCGTTGGCATCCGTTGATAGGCACCTCGTGTAGCCCCGCTCCCAGGGGCTCCCCTGCTAGTGACGTCGAGTTCGGTGTCGCCGTCCCTCTCGCACATACCCAGCAGCTGGGTCATAATGGCGGTATGCATCCTGCACCCGGCCACTGACGTGCAGGTGAGCCCCCTGAGTGTGCGGGCTACCCTGCTTTACAAAACCGCGCTCTGTACCTGCAGGATACTATCTATTATTACAACTTAAGCAGTTTTTGCCCTGTAAGACCGCTGGTACAGCTCCTCAGCCTTTTCCCGCCGTTTGCCAGTGGCGTTGACAGCTGGGTCGCACGGTAAGCGCCCACGGTAAGCGTCCCTTCTAGCTGCTTCTGCAATGAGCATTATGCAAGTGATGCTGGTGAAAGTGCCTGGTTACAACCGCATTACGAGCGTTCGCGCAGTTTGCCCACTTGACGCGTATGCGCAAGTATGCAAAGTTTAAAGCACTGCAATGTATCACTATCATGGTCACAAATGTATCGTTCATCGGCTGTCCTGCCCTCCTTCGTCTTGCTCCCTCACGCCCCAGGCCTCTGGCTTCTGGGCATCTGGGCATCTGGACCGTGCACGGCAGCACGGGGCTTAGAAGCGGCCCCAAACCATCCCGTAACGCTCAGCAGCAAGGATGGCGGGGCTGGCTGCAGCAGCAGCACCAGTTCTCGGTCGCGGCAGCTGCCCACTGCAATCCAGCTGCACGTCTTATCCCTGCTGCCTCCCAACGAGCGCGCCCTCAGCGGCCGCTTCGTGTGCCGGGAGGCAGCCGACGCCTTCAGCGAGCCCCAGCACTGCACCGCCTCCCTGTCCCAGCCGCTGCCGCCCCACGCCGCACCCTGGGCCATTGATGCCGGGCAGCAGCATGTGATCCAGCTGCCCTTTGAGCACAAGCCCCTGCTACTGAGCACCACCGCATGCATCGGGAGCAAGGTCAACCTGGAGGTGGCCTGGGCGCTGCTGGAACCCAGCATCTTCCCGGAGCTACTGCAGATCCACCAAGACACGTTTTGGGCAGACCGCATGATGCCATGCGACCCGGGCGTGACAGCTGTCAAGGCGGGTCACCCGCAGCTGCTGGGCTGGCTGGTGCGCCGCTGCCCGGTGCTGCAGCGTCCTGGTGACGTGCTTGCGGCGGCGGTGGAGCATTGCGACCTGGCGGGGCTGCAGGCGGCGTGGGAGGCGGTGGGAAACGACATGTGCAGCAGGCTGGATCGCGACAGCAGCTATTGCAGCTACGTCACAGCGCTGGGCGCAGCTGTCCAATCGGCGCTTCCGGACGCTGTGGCCAAGGCGGAATGGATGCTTGGGAAGGACACCACCGGGTACGGCACTCTGCGGCATACCGTGGAGAGCGCGTTGCTTTCCGGGGACCCGCGCCGGCTGCGATGGCTGCTAGACCACGGTGTCGTAGCCACCTGGAAGTCGCAAGTCCTGCCCACACGCGTGCTTGAGCAGCTAAGCCTGGACAAGGTGCAGCTGCTGGTGGACGAGGCGGGCTGCCGCCTGCCAGAGCCGGGCGTCAGCAGCGGACAGTGGGAGCCCCTTCTGCAGTCGGCGGCCAGGAGCTCAGACGGGGTGGCTAAGCTGCGGTGGCTGCAGCAGCGGGGGGCGCCGCCGCTTGGCAGCGACGAGCAGCTGCTGCAAGGTGTGGTAATGGAGGCCACAAAGGCAGGGCAGGAGGACGCGCTGCGGTACATCCTGGACGCCTCCGGGCCAGGTGTGGTGCTGCGGGCGCCCCAAGGAGAGCTGGGCACGGCCGCAGCCCGGTCCGGTAGCATTGCGACGGCGACTCTGCTGCGGCAGACGGGCTTGGTGTTTGGCGCTGAGGCCTATGAGGCGGCGGCTAGGGCCGGCAGCGTGGACATGGTCCGGTGGCTGGCGACCGAGGCGGGGGTGCCCGCGGACGGGGTGAAGATACGTGATGTCATGTGCTGGTGGCCCGACACGGCACGCTCCGACAGGCGGAACCGGCTTGACGCGGTGGCCGAGCTGGTGGGTGCAGGCTACCGCAGCTGGGATGAGGAGAGCGTGCTTTCCTTCGCGATGGTGCGGGGAGACCTGGCCCTAGTACAGTACCTGTACGGGCTGCAGCAGCAGCAGCAACAGCCTGGGTGCTGGCTGGAAGAGGAGGCAGTGTCCGTTGCCGTTTTTGGAGGCTGCGAGGCGCTGCTGGAGTGGCTGGCGGCGCAACCGGGCGGGCTGTCAGGCGGGGAAGGCGGCGACCTCTACCTCTGGGCAGCAAAGCGCGGAGACCGGGGCACTATGGCCGCCCTGCGGAGGCTGGGCGTGCCGTGGGGCTTAGAACAGATGGTCGCACGGGCAGTGTTCAGTGGTACCAGCTTGGCCGCTGTGTGCTGGCTGGTGGAGCACGGTGCGCCGGTGGGCAGCAGGGAGGCGTTGGTATCGGCGTTACGCTTCCGTTGGCACTATTGGGACGAGCCAGTGGAGTGGCTCCTGAGCCTGGCGGATCCGGCAGGGGATGATGGTGACGGTGTGATTGATTTGACATCATCATAGGATGGTTGTTACCAGGGGACAAGGGAGCAGCGTTCGGAAGGTTGGAGGCAGAGCCCGGGTACCCTTCACTGTTCCCCTGTTTGGGGTTGCGCTGGGTGTGTGGTGGCGACGGCTCCTGTTAACCAGCTATAGCTGTGAGTGACAGCTGCAGTATGGTGCGGCAGGTGGCCAGACATGCTGCGAGCAGGAGGCATGTAGTGAGCGTTCTCTGTCCGCTGTCTGGTGTGCCGTAGTCATGCGTGACAAGCAAGCTTGCCCGGGCTGCTTTGCATGCGGACGTCGCGTGCTTCCACGTTTTGGGCTGCCGCTACTGTTGCAAACATGCATTGGGTCGCCACTGAATTGTACTGGTTGTGGCCAAGGCGTTGCAGGCGCTCTACCCTGCCTACCGTGCGCGTGTGGGCTCTAAGTTGCCTCAGGTTGCCTCGCTGTGGTGTCCTTGGTTTGAGCTGGACTGGCAGCCCCTGCGACAGGTACGGTCTTTCCCAGATTCGTTTGTGGCCCCAGGTGTCAATAGCTAGTCCCATTCAGTGTCCATGCACGGCGCAAGGTGGCAGGCGGAGAGGCCCGTTGTAGGTCCCTGCTAGCGAGAGGTCTTCTGACGGGCTCGGCGCTTGATGTGCACCATGTTATGGCTAACCGTACGACAGGCAGGCTAGTCTTGCTGGAAATCACAATACGCTATGCCTTGCGGTGGAGTGCAGCGGAATGGCTCCGTCCTGCATGAGTCTGGCGGAAATGGCTGGGGATGATGGTGTTATTGACCTGTGAATAGTCGACATTGTCATAGGACGGTGTGTTATCGAACAGGAGCAGGCCGTCACGAGGCCCGGATCCGGTTATGGCGACGGTTGCGGTGCGCTGCCCTGTGCTGTTGGTGGTAGCTGTGGTGCGGTTCGGCAGGTGGCGGCGTGTGGCAGCGCATGCTTCAACCAGAAGGCATGACAGGTGTGTGGAGCGTCCAAGTTTGTGTTTGCAATGACCCTGCATGAGATTGAATTTTTTTGATGCACAGACGCCGTGGCCGTGCACAATACTACAGGGGCTGCGCAAGCCCTGTCGTCACCTGCGTGTGTGTTCATGATTGCACTACCGTACTGTGACTCAAGCAAGAGCCTCTCCTCCGCCCTGCACAACTAGGGCTACTCTCCCGTGCAACCATTCCACCCTTCCGCACGGCTCAAGCCGGCAACGCTGCGACCAGCACATGCACAACGCCCCGATACGACCAGCCCGCCATCATGTCCGTAGGGCACAAGCCGCCCAGCAGCGCACCGGTAACAGCAATTGCAGTGTCCACGTACGGCAAGATGCAAACACAGCTGCCTCGAACCAAGTGCATGACATTCCACTACCGCCCCTGTTCTCCTCCGGGGCATCGGGACCAATTGCTTCGCCCAGACGACACCACCGCATACCAAGAGGACATTCAGGGACATTGCACCCCGCTGCGCGCTGCCTTCGTTTACACGCCAGAGTGCCCACCAGCAGGGCGATCCCGATATTCGGCCCTGCACCCCTTAACAACCTCAACCCTCGCCACGACATGCATCCTTAAGGGAAGCATCTCCTAGGCCCTCCCACGCCCAGCCCACAGCCCCGCACAGTATTGCATCTGCACACACCGCCTGCACGCCAGGACCTCCAATGCACCACCTCAAGCCCGTGCATACAGCAAGAAAGGCAGCAGCCCCTGCGCCCCTTCACGCCAAGCACCGCATCTTCCATGCAGCCCCGCCCCTACATGCCAGGCCTATGGCATCGTCCCTCCCCCGTGACCCCCTTACCAAGCACCTGCATGCCGTGGGCCCCATCTCCCCGACCTGACCCGCTCACACCAGGCCCCGCAGCCACGCCGCCTCCTCAGCGTTCAGCTTGTTGGCCTGCAGCTGCTTCCCCACCGCCTGGTGCAGCTGCTGCCTAGACCCAACGGGTGCACCCGCCTCCACCAACCACCGCACCACAGGCATGCAGCAACCGCCCTTAACCTCCCGTACCACCACATCCTGCACAACCCACGGCACGCCCAGCCGCCTCAGGGCCTCCAGCATACCGCGATCCCCATAATACGCAACAAGGTTGTACAGTGGCTTGCCCGCAAGGGCCGACCCCGTGAGGCACCCCGGATGCTCCGCCGCCAGCCACTCCATCAGCGCCACGCAGCCACCCTTGGCTGCAGCGTCTGCCAGCTCCCCACCTGGCACGTGCTCAGGCCTGAGCTGCAGCAAGTACTGCACCAGCTCCCGATCTCCCCTCTTTGCAGCGTTGTAAACAAGGCCCATATCCCATGCGGTGCACCCAGCACCCACCACCAGCCGCACCGCCTCGGTCAGCCCCTTGCGGCCCCATGGCCAATGCAGCATAAACTCCCGGATATCCGCAAGTGTCATGCCAGCTGAGGACACCCCCGCCTTGGTCGCCAGCCACCGGACTGTCTCCACACTGCTCGAGTGCCCAGCCGAGATGTATGCGTCCCGGCCCGAGAGCACCACGCCTGCCTGCCAGAGGCACTCTGCCATGGGCACCTTGCCTGAAACAAGCGGGGAGTCAAGCTGGTCGACCGGGCTCCACACCTGCTGGATGGTGCTGGACGGGATGAGGGACAGCAAATAGCGCATCACCTCCACATGCCCTGGTCGAGCTGCAACTTGGGCGAGTTGCGGGACGAGCGCCAGACCAGCCCCGCCCAGCGCCGGTGCCCCCCGCTCCTGCAGCCACCTGAACTTTGCCACGCCATCCTCGCTGGCGGCCGCTGCCTTCAGGAGTGCGTCCCACCCCAGCACGGTCTTCCCGTATGGCTCATCCGGCTCCTCGCTTGCAATCCTATCCGGCGCTGGCAGGTCGCACAGCCCCTCGTCCACCAGCCATTGCGCCATTGCCAGATCTGCTGCTCTCAGTGCAGAGTACATCACCCACAGGTCACACTGGATACCCCGGTCCCGCGCCCAGGACAGTTTGTTCCGGTCACCCAGGGAGGCAGCAATGTTCGCGATGCCGCTGCATGGTTGGCAACCCTCGCCGCCCGTCTCCATGACCCACTGCATTTTGGCGATGGCGTCGGGGGTGCGTGACTCTGCAGCCGCATGTAGGGTATGGATGTCCAGCGCTGGGCGCCAGATGCCACTGAACGGGCTGCTGCCGCTGCTGCTGTTACTGCTGCTGGTGCCAGTGAACAGGGCCTGCAGCTGCTCCCACGTTGCTTGCAGCACTGGCAGGCTGCAGTGCCTGGCCACCTCTTGAAGGAAGTGTATCGGGCTCAAAAGCCTTGGGCAGTGGCGCACGAGCCAGCCCCACAGCTGCGGGTGGCCAGCCTTCGCCAGCACTTGGCTGGGGTCTTCTGCGCTGGGAGGCCTCCTCCAGGGGATGTCGCGGACAAGCAGCAGCTCCGGGAAGATGCTGGGTTCCAACAGCGCCCAGGCCACCTCCAGGTTGACCTCGCTCCCACTGAGTGCAGCTGTGCTCAACAGCTGGAACTTGTCCCGGAAGGGGAGCTGGTTAGTATGCTGCTGCCCTGCCTCCTGGGCCCAGGGCGCGGCGTGGGGCGGCAGCGGCTGGGACAGGGAGGCGGTGCAGTGCTGGGGCTCGCTGAACGCGTCGCATGCCTCCCGGCACACGAAGCGGCCGCTGAGGGCGCGTTCGTTGGGGGGCAGCAGGGATAAGACGTGCAGCTGGAGCGCGGTTGGCAGCTGCTGCTGAGGTGTAGCGCTGTCATGGCCGTCACCCTCCATTATAAAGGTTGGGCTGCACCGTTGGCTATGTTGGGCGCCAAGCAGTCCGCAAGCCAAGGGGGAAGGAGGACAGCCTGGGGTTGGGGTGGGAGGTTGGGGGCGGCGGTAAGGAATTAGGCAACGAACGACCTCTGAAGAGCACTTCATGGTCCTCATATATGCAGTGTTCAGACGGTTTCGTAGCGATTATGTCGCACGTGACGGTCCTGCGCATGCTCATCGAATGCGTACGCGACTTGCGCTGGCTTTCCTGTAGCATAATGCTCATATGCAACACACATGAAGACGATAGGATTCACCTTGGTAGTATGCGGAGAATGCCGAACGCCGTTGTCTAAGTGCACGCCGCTTGAGAGATGTGGGCCTGGCTATTTGCAGCGCGCCGCATGTAAGATGGTTTCCTGCGGGTGGCTGTAACAGGCGTACTGCTAGTACTGTATACTGTGCCTACAAGCATGCATTGACCGGCATGAGCGTACGGCCCGCCCAGCCCAGCCCCCGTCCAGAACTCAGCCCTTGCACGCGCGCACTAAGCACTGGACTAGGCGAGCAAGTACCCGAAAGGGTCATATTCGTAGTCATGACAGTGTGGCCGTATGCAAGCATATTTGTTGTTGCTCAAGGTGGCAGAAGCAAAGGCTGGGCAGAGGATCGTACCACGGGAGATCCCCCGGCGCGGTAGCCTGTTCCCGTGCATCCCAAGCATCGCTGTAGCCAAAGGCTGTGCCCCGGGCGTACCCAAGGCTGTACTTCCACTGTGACTACTGCTATATGCCTGCCAAAATGCCTCCACCGGTACCGGCTGACTGTACCCACATGCTGTACACCTGCTGCCTCCCCTGGATGAACCCTTACGCTCCTCCTGCACCTATGCCGTCGGCCCACTGCCTGTTGCTTGGTGACCGCCAGCGCGCAGGGCACGGGCCGTACAGCAACAGGACCAGCAGTTGCCCGCGTCCGGCCTGGTCAGCGCCGCTTGCACGCGCGCTCCCAACACGTGCGCACATCCAAGTACAAAGCCACCACCGCCCTGCGGTACGGTATGCCCTGACATGCACTGCGTGTTGAGACTCCTAGACCTTTCCCTCTGGTCCCTGACACCCGGAGCCTGACCCAAGCCTGACCTGGCCTGTCCGTCAGCATCCTGCAAGTATGAGGGGCGCTACCCTGGTTCCACAGCCCTTGTCAGGCCCATGCTAGCGCGACTGAAATGCCGACTGCACAGTAGCAGACGGATCGGCACGCCGGTAAACTTCAAAGGCATTACAGAGCTGCTAACAGGAGACAAGGCCACGCGCTTTGTAGGCGCCGTTGGCATCATGTTGGGGGGCCCACACTCTTGTCCTGTGGCGGGTACGTGGACCAAACAGTCACGTCATGAACATGCATGCATTTCATGTCGTCTGGTCTGGCCTACGCCGGAAGCCGCCCGTGTATGCGCATTTGCCTATACCCCATACCGCCATACGCCACCCTAACCTAGGCCTAGCTCACCAGCAAGCGTGCGCCAAACAGAAAAACACTTCTCCACCACGCCGACGCTGCTGCCGTCATTGAAAAGCACACTAATCATCCCTCAGCAGTGCTTGCAATGCATGTTCATTCCCCCCTCGCCGCGCCACTCCGCCACTGCACTGCGCCTGAAGCTATGCTCCCCAGCAGCCCCACCTGCCTCCCGCCTCCTCTTGAACCGTTCACCACAACCCACACCACCTGGCCCGTACCACACCACCACGTATAGCCAGGTGCGGTGGGGAGCCTCCTCCTCCGCCCCTTGCGCCGTACCGCACCTGCTGGCTGGGCGAGATGTGCAGCCCGCTGGCATTTGAGCCGATGGACCGTGGGCCCCATCTCCCCGACCTGACCCGCTCACATCAGGCCCCGCAGCCACGCCGCCTCCTCAGCGTTCAGCTTGTTGGCCTGCACCCGCTTCCCCACCGCCTTGTCCAGCTGCTGCTTCCTGCCCACCGGCGCCCCCGCCTCCACCAGCCACCGCACCACCGGCATGCAGCACCCGCCCTTGACTTCCCGCACCACCACATCCTGCACGCCCCACGGCACGCCCAGCCGCCTCAGGGCCTCCAGCACACCCCGGTCCCCGTCCTCCGCAGCGATATTGTACAGTGGCCTGTCCGCCAGGGCCGACCTCGTGAGGCACTCCGGGTGCTCCGCCGCCAGCCACTCCACCAGCGCCGCACAGCCACCCCTGGCTGCGGCTTCCGCCAGCTCCCCACCTGGCACGTGCTCGGGTCGGAGCTGCAGCAGGTACTGCACCAGCTCCAGGTCCCCCCTCTCCGCAGCCCTACAAACGAGGTGCATATCCCATGCAGTGCACCCCGCGCCCATCACCAACCGCACCGCCTCTGCCAGGCCCCTGCTCTCTTGTCGCCAATGGCAAATGAAGCTCCGCAGATCAGCCTGCGTCACACCAGCTGCGGACGCCCCTGCCTCGGTCGCAAGCCACCGGACCATGTGTACACTGTCCGACCGCCCAGCCGCCAAGTAAGCCTCCGGTCCAGAGAACGCAACGCCTGCCTGCCGGAGGCACTCCGCCATGGGCACCTCGCCTGAGGACAGCACGGACTGCATCAATTCGGCCGGCCGCCACGCCTGGATGGTGCTAGCCGGGACGAGGGACAGCAAAAAGCGCATGACCTCCACATGCCCGGGCAGGACTGCAGCGTGCGCGATCTGGGGCACAAGCGCCAGGCCGGCCCCGTCCAGCGCCGGTCCCCCCCGCTCCTGCAGCCACCTGAACCTCGCCACGCCGTCCGCGCTGCCTGCCGCTGCCTCCAGGAGTGCGTCCCACCCCAGCATGGGATCCTTATCTGGATCGTCGTACGCGTCACTTGAAATCCTGCCCGGCTCAGGCAGGCGGCACATCCCCTCGTCCACCAGCCACTGCACCGTTGCCAGGTCTGCCCACCTCAGTGCAGTGCGCAGCACCCACCGCTTACACTTGACCCCGCGGTCCCGCAGCCATCGCAATTTGTCCAGGTCACCCTGGGAGGCAGCAATCCCCACGTCATTGCTGCACAACCCCTTTCCCTCGCCACCCACATCTGACACCCACTGCATTTTGGCGATGGCGTCGGGGGTGCGTGACGCTACAGCCGCATGTAGGGTATAAATATCCAGCGCCGGGCGGTACATGTCACTGAAGAGGCCGCCGCCGCTGCTGCCGCCGCCGCCGCCGCTGCTGCTGCTGCTGCTGCTGCTGCTGCTGCTGGTGGCAGTAAATAGGGTCTGCAGCTCCTCCCACGTTGCTTGCAGCACTGGCAGGCTGCAGTGCCTAGCAACCTCGCGCAGGAAAACATTGGGGAACACCAGCCTGGGGCAATGGCGCAGGAACCAGCCCCACAGCTGCGGGTGGCCGGCCTTTGCCACCATTCGGCTGGGGTCTTCTACACCAAGAGGCCTCCTGCCGGGGATGCCGTGGCTTAACAGCAGCTCAGGGAAGACGCTTGGTTCCAACAGCGCCCAGGCTACCTCCAGGTTGACCTCGCTCCCGCTGGTGGCAGCGGTGCACAAGATGGTGAACTTGTGCCGGAAGGGGAGCTGCCGCATGTGCTGCTGCCCTGCCTCCTGGGCCCAGGGCGCGGCATGGGGCGGCAGCGGCTGGGACAGGGAGGCGGTGCAGTGCTGGGGCTCGCTGAGGGCGTCGGCTGCCTCCCGGCACACGAAGCGGCCGCTGAGGGCGCGCTCGTTGGGGGGCAGCAGGGACAGGACGTGCAACTGGAGCGCGGTTGGCAGCTGCTGCTGAGGTGTAGCGCTGTCAAGGCCGTCACCCTCCATTATAAAGGTTGAGCTGCACCGTTGGCTACCGGTATGTTGGGCGCCAAGCAGTCCGGAGGCCAGGGGAAGGGTGAAGGTGCGGGACAGCCTGGGTTTGGGGTGGGAGAGGGACGGCGGTAAGGAAGCAGGCTACGAACGAGACCTGAAGATCACTTCGTACAAATGCAGTGCTTTTGGAAGGATTCGTAGCAGTTATGAGCATGTAACAGTTTTGCGCATGCGCATCGCATGCGTACGCGACTTGCGCTGGCTTTCCTGTAGCAAAACGCTCATACGCAACAGTGTCAACACACATGATGACAATAGGCTTCACCTTCGTAGTGCCGCTTGTCTAAGTGCCCGCCGCTTGCACCAGCTTGCAACGCTATTTGCAGCGCGCCGCATGTAAGATGGTCAAATGCGTGGTAAAATTAACAGGAGTATTGCTAGTGATGTATGTGGTGCTTGCAAGTATGCGTGAGCGGCATGAGCGTACGGCATGAGCGTACGGCCCTGACGGTTAAGCCCTGTGTGAGAACCCCCCTGTCCGACAGGTGTCTGGACAACCTGGCCGCAGTGGTCCAGACACCCCTAAGGCTCATCGGCCTACATCCCGCACCGCATCCGCTAAACAGTAAACACCTGCTCAAGGCCTGTACCGATGTACAGGCTGACGGTGCCCCTAGGCTGTACACCTGCTGTCTCCGCTCCTTTTTTTTTTTTTTTTTTTTTTTTTTTGCGCCTCTGCCCACTGCCTGTTACTTGGGACCGCCAGCCCGCGGCTGGGGCGGAGCACGTACCTGCACGCATCAGTACCGTAGGCAACAGGACCAGCAGTTCCCCGGATCCGGCCTGGTCACGTGGGTTGGCATCCCCATATCCAAACCTGCCACCCCCCAAAGACGTTCCAGGGCCGCCTGCAGCCCCGCACGCATGCGCCCAACATGTGCGCAGCTGCGCACATCCACCTTCGAAACGACAGCCGCGCTATCCCCTGAGATGCACTGCACCTGGAGACTCCTGGATCTTTCCCTGGTCCCTGACACCTTGAGCCTGACCTGTCCTGAACTCCTGACCGTCAGTGTCCTGCAAAAACGCGGGCGCTACCCTGGCTTTTCAGCCCTCGTCAGCCTCATGACCCCATTGCCCTGTCATTACCGGTACCCTTTGCTGACACCGCGAGCAGGTGTAACACCCATACGAGCCGGAAGGTCCAAGTGCAACCACGACTGTTATATCTACTCCATAGTAGCAGACGAAGCGGCACCACGGTACACTTGACAGGCATTACAGTGGCTGCTAGCAGGAGAAAAGGGCATGTGCTTTTGTAGGCGCTGCTGGCCTCATGTTGGGGGCCGAAACTTCCTGTCCCGTGGCGGGTACGGGAGTCAACAGTCACGTCATTAACATGCACTTAATGCCGTCTAGTCTGACCTACCCACTAGTCCCGGAACTGGCTCGTATATGCCCCCATGCATAGAACCCCCCATACGTCGCCCTAACCTACACCTAGCTCGCCAGCGAGCGCGCGCCGTACAACACTCCTCCATCACGCCGACGCTGCTGCCGTCATTGAAAGGCACACTGTTTACACCCCAGCAGTGCTTGCCATGCATGTGCATTCCCCCCTCTCCGCTCCGCACTACGCCTGCCGTTATGTACGCCATGTGCTCCCCAGCAGCCCCAGCCTGCCCCGCGCCTCCTCGTACACCGCTCACCACACCTCACACCACCCCGTCACTGCTACACCGCCGCCACAGCCAGGTGCGGAGCCTCTTCCCCCTCCTCTCACGCCTCACCGCACCTGCTGGCTGGCCGAGATGTGCAGCCCGCTGGCGTCCGAGCCGATGCGCACGAAGTCGCCCAGCGGGCTGAGCTCCCCCTTCGCGTCCGGCAGGAAGCGTGCGGCCGTGTAGGGGTCCTCCACGTACTTGGAGCCCTTGTAGATGGGCGTGAAGGTGAGCGCGCACAGGTCGAAGGGGTTGCGCGGGTCGTAGTTGAGCTTGATGGCGTCGGTGGGGTTCTTCTCGCACGCCGCCAGCACGGTGCGCGCCTGCTCCGCGATCTTGGCGCCCGCGTTAAGCTCCAGCAGCCTGGGGGGTGACGGGAATGGGAGTGGGCGGGAGGGGGAAGGGGTGAGGTTGGGGCTGCGTGGGGCGAAGAAGCATTCCGAAAATGCAGGTTCTGCCTGGTATGCTGTCAAGCATAACTCTGCGTGCGTGCATAGGTTGGCGGGCCCCTCGGCGCGCGTGCATGGGTTGGCAGCCAGCCCCGTTGCCTGAAAAATTGCATGGCACGACAGCTGCGCGCCCGGGTACACTTTTACCCGTCTAAAACAAAGCCCCGGCACATGCACACCTGCAGTGCACTGTCCGTCCCGATTCCGGTAGCGCTGCAGCACGCACCTGCGGCAGAAGGTGGCGCAGGTGGCGAAGTTCTTGATCTTGAAGAAGATGGTCATGGCCGACCGCAGCGACAGCGCCGTGTGCACTGCCTGCAGGCGGCAGTGCGTGAAGTAGGCGGCCAGCTCGGCGTTGCGCGCCACGTCTTCGCCGTCCTTGAGCTCCTTGCGCTTCAGCTCGCACCTGGGGCGGGAAAGGAGAGAAGGCCAGGGGTGAGCAGAGCGCACAGGTGTGCAACCAAGAGCAGTCAGGATGCAACGGGCAGCCTGCGTAGTCCCAGCGCATGACATCTCCTGCCAAAGCCAGCCCTATCAGGTGCCAGCTACTTGTATGATCCGCACTTGGTGAGGCTGTGTGTGTGCTACGCTAGCGCTCCGTTCCCACGTGTCAGCCCCGGCGGCTTTCCCATACCGCCAACAGGTGACACTCATTCACCTCCGCTCCTACCCCAACAAACCCGCGTCCCCACACTCTTACCGCAGCGCCGTGTGGTACTCGCGGCAGATGCTGAGCAGCTCCTTCACGTCGTCCACCTCCTTGCGGCCCTCCACCACCGTCAGCGGGATCACGTGCAGCATGCGCGTGAACGCGCGCAGCGCGTCGCTGAACTTGCCCTCCGTCACCAGCTTGTACGCCGCCTTGAGCGAGTCCTCCAGCGACCCCAGGCTGTACAGCAGCGTGGGCGCCGACGGCGGCTGCGTGGACGCCTCCGCGGACCAGGTGCGGTCCAGGTGCGCCAGCACGGGCGGCAGGCCCTGCAGCCCGGGCACGCTCGCAAAGGCGGCCGTGTACAGCTCCATGAAGTAGGGCTTGAGGGGCTCAAAGTTGGACACGCCCAGCTGCCTGTGTAGTAGCGACATGGCCGTGGCCCAGCTGCCGGCGGCGGCGTGCTCCGCTGCCAGCTGCGTCCGCCGCTCCACCCAGCGCTGCGCCGCCGGCACGCCGGGCGCGGGCGCCACGAATGGCGCGCTGCCGGTGGCCGCCGCCGCCGCCTGCGCCTCCGCCACCACGTCCGCGGGGATGTCCAGGTCCTCCATGTCCCAGCCCTCCGAGCCGCCCTCGCCGCCAATGCCCTCCAGCGCGTCCTCCGCCGCGCCTTCCTCCCCTGCCCCCATGCCCAGGTCCAGCTCGTCCGCGCCCCAGCCCGCGCCCTCCAGGGCGGACTCGTCCAGCTCCATGGCGGCGGCGGCGGCGGCGCCGCCGCTGCGGCCCTTGGCGCCGCCGCCGGCGGCCGCCTCCGCCGCCTTTGTGGCGGCGTTCTTGGCCGCCAGCTGCTCGAAGAAGCCCTTTGTGACGGTCAGCAGCGGCCAGTTCTCCTCCCGCAGGATGGGCTGCGGCGGCTGCAGCAGGGTGGAGGCGGCGGCGGCGTCGCCCAGCTCGGGCAGGCCGCCGCTGAGCTTGCCGGCGATGCGCTCGGCGTCCTCCGCCAGGCCGTGCGTGTTGGCGGCCACGAAGGCCAGCGGCAGTTGCCCGGTCTCCTCCAAGATGCGCACCTATGTGGGTCAGGAAAACCGGTGCGAAGGGCATTGCAAATCACAAGCAGATAGCTGCCGATAGGGGTACGTCCACAAGAGCGGGTGTGCCACACTAGTATTGGCTGCTGGCAAGGACAGTCAAGAGTGTTAGGACCCATTGCATAATGTGCGGTGTGGCAGTTGCGGTTCAGGCGCGCCGCTGCTGCCGCCTTGCTGCAGGCAGGGCGGTTGAGAGGGCTAGGTTGCTTCCGAGGGTGCACTATTGCGGCTGCAATCCAGGCCGTCCTGTCCCGCACCTGCTCGCGCACGTCGCCCAGGTACAGCGCGTTGTGGAAGCGGCCCATGACGTCGGACCGCATCTCCGCGATCTTGAGCATCTTGCGCAGCTTCTCGGTGTTGCCCGAGATGAGGTACAGGAACGACAGCCGCTCGTAGCTCTTGGTCTTCTGGTACGAGAACTCCACGATGCTGTAGTTGCCCTGGCGCAGCGCCTCCACGCCTGCAGCGAGGAGCCATCACACGAGTCCAAGGGTTAAGCCCGAACACACTGAGCAGTTGAACCCCCGGTTCGGACATGGGCCGTTGCTGCGACAGCTCTCGCTTGGGCCTGCCGACGGAACTACGTCCGACCCGTGCTCCTTTGACAGCAGAATGCTGGACCATCTTAGGACAAGCGGACGTGAGTCTCATTGCCCTGTCCTCGCCAGCATTCACGGCCCCCCATCATGAGTCAACGGTCATAAACAACCCAACGCTCCCACGCTGCCCCCTCCCACATGCACACCCACCTAGCCTGTACCAGGTGTCCTTGTCGTCCAGCGCCCCTGCTCCCAACACGCGCACCCACCTAGCCTGTACCAGGTGTCCTTGTCGTCCAGCGCCTGCGCCGCCTGCAGCGCCACCTCGATGTTGCCGCACTGCACCGCCAGGTTGAAGCGGCTGCGCTCGTCCGTCACGAAGTGCAGCGCCACCTCGGGGAAGCCCTTCTGCTGCAGGTACGAGATGATGGCGGTGCCGCACAGCCCGCCGCCGCGCACCATGCTGACCACGGCGTCGAAGCGGCCCTGCAGCAGCGCCAGCTTGAACATGTACTCCGTGGGGTCGATCTGCGCGGATGAGGGCCATGGAGGTCATGCATTTTGTTAGGAATGCGGAGGCGCTGGCCAGCTACAGAATAGCTGTGGCAGTTCCGGCCGAGTGTACATGGACGCCGGTGGGTAAGCCCACAGGTAGGCCAGCACACCGAGTGCAGCAGCCGAAGAAAGCCGTGCCCTGTAGGCCTGACAAGCATTGGGCGGCTGTTGGCGATGCAGCGCCCATACCGGCAGCAATTTCACCACGAACGCAGGTGAACAGCCAGCACACACCCGGGCCGGTGCTCCCGCCCCCACCTGGATGGCGCGGTTCTTGCCCTCGCGGTCCAGCGCGTGCACCACGCCGCCCGCCACGCGCGTGATGTACAGCGGGCTGTCCAGCGTACGGATGATGCCCGAGTCGCCGTTGGGCAGGCAGTACTTGAGGTGGTTGAGAGTGGTGTACAGCAGCACGCCGCTGTCGTCCCACGCCGCCGACTTGACGCGGATGGTCTCGTGCACCGTCTGCGCGCCGGCCAGGCGCTTGTCGGCGATGATGATGGCGTGCTTGGACAGCAGCGCCACGGCCGACATGTCGTTGTTCCACACCACGTACTTGATGAAGGGCGTGGCCAGCTCGGCCATGGAGGAGCGCTGCTGGATGTCGAACAGCGTCACCTGGAACGTGGGAAACAGGGTAGGGGGAGGAGGGGGGTAACCGCAGAGCGGCAAAGTGGGATAAGGTGGGGGGAGTACGGGGAGGCAGGGGGGCCGTTGGGCGGCGCAGTGAGAGGAGAGAGGGTGCAGGGTTGGGGGCAAAACGATGAGCCAGGCAGATTGTCAGGGCAAGCGTTCGTCGTACACTAAGCAGCCCTGCAACGCCCCACACTGCCAGGCAAATTTCCAACCGGAAAGAAACGTGTATGGAGAGTCCCAAGGGGCAAGACGCTCACTGCTGGGGTACTCCGTGCAGTGTCCTCGTTGTTTGGTGTAGCCTGGGAGCTCCTGCCCCGGGAGGCATGCTTGCCTGGCCACCAACCCTAACGGCGCACGGCAACCAACACACCTTGTCCTCGCTGCGGCACAGCAGCATGCCGGTGCCGGCGTAGAAGATGGCGTCCGTGGTGGCGCAGGGCGTGGGCACCTTCTTGGTGATCTCGTTCTGCAGGTTGCGGATCTGGATGCTGTTGGACGCCTTGTCCAGCACGGCGAAGCGGTTGCGCGCGATGAACACGGCCGAGGTGCCCAGGCCGCGCTTGGCCTCCTGCGGAAGGAGCGCCGCCAGGCAGGCGTTCAGCTGACAACACAGCCCAACACAGCCCAAGAATACGGGGTCTACTGCGCGTCCATTGCACGCCATGCGCATCACGACTCTGGTGCACTCCCAGCTGGCGGCCGTGTGCGCTGCTGTGCATGCCGCTGGCCGCCCTCACCGGCGCGGTGTCCCCGCGCGCCGCCTCCTTGGGGATGGAGTACAGCTCGTAGGAGCCGCCCTCCACGTCCGACGTGATCAGCAGCGCGTTCTCGGCGGGGTTGTACGCCAGGGTCTTGGGGCCCTGCATGCACGGACAACAGCAACCCAATGAGGACGATGAGGCCCGGGTCGCGTCCGTGACCTTCTATTTGGATGACTTGATTACCAGATTTATAGCGGAAAACTCGTTTAGCAGCTAAATTGCTGAAGTAATTTAAGGAATCTTTAAATAAGGTTATCAGTCATGTGCTGCTCAAACTGTTAAAGGCTAAATTGAGCAATGACACTGCAGCGGCATTGGACCTAGGGCTAACGCACATGGCAGCGCGGGTACGTGCTCGCCGCGGGCCCCACCTGGTTGGCGCCCGCGCTGCCGGCGCGGCGGATGGACATGAGCGGGTTGTCGCGCTGCGTGGCGAAGTCGTAGGTGCGCAGGTAGCGGTCCTTGACGTAGTACAGCGTGGTGCCGTGCGTGGCGCAGGCGGGGCGCTCACGCTCCAGCTTGAACACGATCATGCCGCTGTGGGTACCGGCAGGCGTGACAAAACAAGCCGGGGTTGACGCATATTCCTGCTGCGTCGACTGGCAAAGAGGCTGGCTACGTTCTGTTCCTTCAACAACCAGACCCAACCCAGAACCCAGCGTGGTCTGGCGGACCCGGCACACCTTCCTTTGCTGCGAACCCCATTCGCTTTGTTACCCTGCGAATATGACCCGGCAGCTGCCTGCTTGCTTACCCGTCGTGGCCCGCCGCCAGCAGGTTGATCTCCGGGTGGCTGGACAGGATCCAGAAGCGGTCGTGCTCGCGGCGGAAGGTCTGCACGCCCGTGCGCTTCGACATGTCCCACACGCGGATGCTCTTGTCCTCCGAGTTGGAGATGATCAGGTCCTAAGGAACCAGCGCCGTTGCAAGCGTGTCAGCACCTTGAAGTTGCCAAACACCGTAGGCTAACAGCCATCTACACGCGGTGCACCAGTTGGTGAACTGCTGCTGAGCTGCAGCAGCTCCCCGCCACCGCCAGACCGACCCGTCCGATTACAGCCACCGATACCGTAGCTGACACGCCGGAAGCTGCTCACATGTGCGAAGTCGTATCGGTAATTACCCTCCTGCGCGCTGCCCACGAGGTGGTAAGCGCCCAACCCACCTGGCGCGCGTGGAACATGACGCACGACACGTTGTTGGTGTGGCCGCGCAGCGTGTCCACCTCCCACGCCTTGCTCTCTGCGGTTGCGAGCGGGCACAGGCAGTTCCCATAAGGCCTCGCCTCTCTCTCCTCGAGCACCACCTCCCCACGTATCTAGCTTACGACCATGCAGGTCCGACAAAGTACGCAATTCCCGGTGTAATAGCAAGCTAGTGCGCAACTCAGCAGGAGCCCCTTCATCCCCAAGGACGGACCCCACCGTTGTAGCGCCACAGCTTGACCTGGCGGTCATCCGCGCCGGACACGATGAGCGGCAGCGTGGGGTGGAAGGCGGCCCAGTTGACGCCGCGGTCGTGCCCCTCCAGCACGTACTTGACGACGGCGTCGCCGCCACCAAACAGGTCGGCGTTCATCTGCTAGAACACACGCACACACGGTGGACGTGGACGGGTAAGTTCCCGATACCGCATTGGCTCTGCCAATGCTCGCGTGTGATGGTCGTACACGTAGTCCAAGGTAGTGCCAGTATGCGGAAAGCTAGCAAGGTGCCACGGGGCACGTGGGCTGTAGCAGGCGTGGAAGCTGACGTGCCAGTCCCGCAGCGCCGGAGGCTGCTGCCAGTCAGTTAATCCGTCCATGCGCTTGAGCTGCACCCCAACCGCACCCCCGTGCAGTGCGGTGTTCGCATTAAACGACGGAGTCTGCAGTAAGCAGCTGTACACATAACAAAGTCGTCAAGTGGAAGCTGAGCACCCAACCCTGCAGCCCGGCATGGTCCTCCGGACCCCCACCCCTGCTCCCCATGGCACCAGGGGGAGTCCCCCGCACCCACCTGCGGCAGGCGCAGGACGTCCTCCCCTCCCGGGGCCACGGTCTTCTTCCGCAGGCCACCGATGTCCCACACGCGGACCGTCTGGTCCAGCGAGGCGGACACCACCAGGTCCTCTTTGGGGTGGAACATGGCGCACATCACGTAGTGGTTGTGCCCCGTGAGCACGGAGATGCACGTGCGGGACTGCCAGTTCCAGATGCGGATGGTCTGGTCGTCACTGGCACTGACAATCCACGGGTACTCGTGGTGGAACTGCACCGTGCGGATGTAGTCCAGGTGGCCCAGGAGGGTGAACAGACACCGGCGCAGCTTGTAGTTCCAGATTTTGATCTTGTAGTCATCGCCACCGGAGACAAAGAGGGGCTGCGACTTGTGGAAATGCACGCCGCGGACAGGGCCATCGTGCTCGTCGAAGCGGTCGATCAGTGTGCCCATGCGGTAGTCCCAGAGCTGCGCGGGGAGGGCCCAGGCAACCAGGGTTATGGCAAGCTGACGTGCATGGCCATGTGTAGGGCATTTGTCGTTCCTTTCCTTTTCCTACCTGGATAACGCCGCTGTGCAGCGACGCGAGGATCCATGGTCTGCGACGAGCAACAGGCGAACCCAGAATGTCGTCAGCTCTGCTGTTTTGCTGGTATTATTTTTTCTGCTGCACTTGCATTCAGTCCTCGTACCGCTTGGGGTGGAAGGACAGGCCCTTCACACGGTTAGACTTGGTCTCAAACTTGGTCAGCATCTTGCTGCCACTTTAATGCCTGTAAAGTGTCTCTATGCTATGCTGATTCCTCCAGCGGTCTGAAGCAATCGGCTGCTGCTGCGCTCCTCGCTGTCGCGAGCAGGTCGCGCACTCAGGCAACCCCCGCACTGTATGCACTTCACTACTATAACGAGCAACTATCTAAATTCCCTGCTACTGGTAACGGTGAGAGGGCGGTGTCCAGTTCTCTGTCCTCAGGAGCCAGCAAATTGCGCACAGATCAACCCGAGGAAACAGCCTCGGCCCAATAACAAACGGTCCTATAGGGCTTACTGCTAACTTAGCGTAGCCAGGCTGCATCGCTGTGACGATGAGGGTGTAGTGCCATGGCCCCGTACGGGACGGCAGTGGGCACCAGGCCGCTGTCCTCATGGCTACGTGCTGGAATGCTGGTAGCATGCGTGTGTCCACCTGGACATAGCGTCCTGCCAGCGAACATGTGTAAGTGGAGGAGGCCATGTCACTGTGAAGGGAAGGGGGTGAGGACGTGAGGTTGGGCAGCACCTGGCAGCACCGACAGCCACCGTGGAACAACCACGGCAGACCGTGGGCTACAGCGAACAGCCCGTAGGGTGAAGGGCCGAGGCATGACCTGCAACGGATTTGTGCAAGGGGCGGGACTGGGTCCAACGTCTGTATGGAACTCCTTGCCATCCTGGCCACCGTGGCATGCCCCCCGCCCCGCATGGGCCTGACTATAACACGCACAGGACGGAACACGACAGGGTCACGCTGCGGCATTGCACTGATGTTGTGTGACCATGACACGGTACCGTATGCAGCCCGTGTTACCCGCCGGTCCACTAGCCGCTGCAGCACCGGCATCTCTGCGTCCCTAGACGTTGTGTCGGCCATCACGGTATCCACCCCACGTCACCCCCGTCCTCTGGGAGTCTGGGTTGCGCCGGGCGACTGAATGGTCACGTACTACACTTGTGTATGGTAACCGTTGGTGCCCATGGAGAGTGAAACAATGGGGGCTTTGGGCCGTCCTACCAAGCATTAGGCGAGGCCAGGCGCGTCGGGTGCATGCTGTGGCATGGGATGTTGCCGCTTGGCGCTTGCTTGCTGCCCTCGGCTGCCACTGCAGCACGGTCAAGCAAGCAGCGCACGCCGTGGGACAGCTGTGTCCTTCTTAAGTGCCAAATGAGGTTTACCAAGGCCAAAACTACACTCGCATATACAGGCATGGTCTTAGACTCGTACATATACGCCTCTCCTCGTATGGGCTGGCCGGTACCTAGATTATTTGCAATGGGACACCCAGCAAGTGCGCGTGACACCACCAAAGCCCCATGCCCCACCCCCGACCCCATACACCATTCCACCCATGTACGGCAGGGTAAAGCCGTGTTTAAATCAACGGGTACAATGTTCTGTTCAGCCCAGCTCCGCTGCCCGCATATCCTCGTATCCAGCTATCCTGCGTCCTAGCTACCTCCTCCACAGCCCCTTGGCCCTACCACCACATGGAACGGGTAGACGGACATGCAGCGACATGGCTACAACTACGTACTTAAATCAGTACCCTGCAATGCTTCCCGGTCCCTGTCACATCAATGGTCATGCGTGTTTGCCATACTGCACACTGCACACGCAGCGGCAGGTCAGGTATGCAGGTGTTGCTCGTGCCACCTTGCATCTGTGTGGGCGCTGAATACGCAGGCCTGCACAGGCCGATTGCATATAGCCTTGAACTGGGGTCATGAAAAGCATCCCTGTCGCGAAGCAGCACTAGTAACTGTAGCTCAACTAACGGCACACAATAATCGGAGTGGGGCCCCGGAGGGGCCCAAAGGGGCCTGGAGTTCACGTGTGCATACACTGCGCGCGATGCGTCAACTGAACGACTAATGGCTCGATGCTGAATGCATGGGCTATGCAAGATGCACGCAAGCACACAGGCGCAACTAGTGGAAAAAACTACGCCCGCAAACAAAGCAGCATAAAGCAGGCTGCAGCGCGTCTTTACCGCACGTGCACGCCTGACAAGGCACGCACACCCTGCCTCGACAGCGTGCACAACGCCCGCCACACACAGGTACCACTCTCGGGGGTGGGGCGGCGTCCCGCACCCGTCGCCATAAGCAGGCCCGGCCAATTAACGGCTTGCTCCTGCTTGCCCACTAACACATCACGTTATGTAGTCAACGACGACATCGCCCCCATCATCTCAAGGGTAGTAGGTACCCGGGCTCTGGCTTAAAACATTTCAGACGCTGCTTGTCCCTGGTAACAACCATCCTACGACGCCGTCAAGTCAACCACACCATCATCATCATTCCCAGCCGGTTCCGCCAGGCTCACAAGCCACTCCATCGGCTCGCCCCCAAAGCACCCGCGGTACTGTAGCGCCCCTACCAGCGCCTCCCTGCTGCCCACCGGTACGCCCTGCTCCACTAGCCACCGCACAGCGGGCAAACTGGTACCCTTGTACAGAGCCCGTACGACCACCTGGTCCACACCCCACGGCACGCCCAGCCGCCGCAGGGCGGCCAAAGTGCCCCGGTCGCCGTACTTCGCCGCCCGGAAGTAGGGGGTGCCGCCTTCCCCGCCCGCCAGCCCGCCCGGTTGCGCCGCCAGCCACTCCGGCAGCGCCTCGCAGCCCCCCAAAACGGCATGGGACAATGCGCGCTGGTCCGGCCAGGACACGGGCTGCTGCTGCTGCTGCTGCTGCTGCTGCTGCAGCCCGTACAGGTACTGCACCAGGGCCAGGTCTCCCCGCACTGCCGCAAAGGAGAGGACGACCCCCTCGCCCAAGGCGCGGTACCCCGCGCCCATCAGCAGTGTCACCGCCTCAAGCCGGTCCCGTCTGTCAGTTCGCGCCTTGTCAGGCCAAACGCAGATGAAGGTGACCAAGTCCACCCCGTCCGCGGGCACCCCCGCCTCAGTCGCCAGCCATCGGACCATATCCACGCTGCCGGCCCTAGCCGCCCCCCCATAGGCCTCAGCGCCAAACACCAAGCCCACCTGCCGCAGCAGCGTCGCCGTCACAATGCTACCGGACCGGGCTGCGGCCGTGCCCAGCTCTCCTTGGTGTGCCCGCAGCACCACACCCGGCCCGGAGGCTTCGAGGATATACCGCAGCACCTCCACCTGCCCTGCCGTTGCAACCTCCATTAACACACCCTGCAGCAGCTGCTCGTCGCTGCCAAGCGGCGGCGCCCCCCGCTGCTGCAGCCACCGCAGCATAGCCACCCCGTCCGCACTCCTGGCCGCCGCATGCAGAAGGAGCTCCCACTGTCCGCTGCTGGCGCCCTGCTCTGGCAGGCGGCAGCCCGCCTCGTCCACCAGCAGTTGCACCTTGTCCAGGCTCAGCTGCTCCAGCACACGTGTGGGCAGGACCTCCGACTTCCAGGTGGGTACGACACCGTGGTCTTGCATCCACTGCAGCCGGCGCGGGTCCCCGGAAAGCAACGCGCTCTCCACGATTAGCCGCAGGGCGCCGCACCCGGCGGTGTCCTGTCCAAGTATCCACTCCGCCTTGGCCACAGCGTCCGGAAGCGATGATCTGACAGCTGCGCCCAGTGCTGTAACGTAGTTGCAATAGTTGCTGTCGCGATCCAGCCTGCTGCACATTTCGTTTCCCAGCGTCTCCCATGCCACCTGCAGCCCCGCCAGGTCGCAGTGCTCCACCGCCGCCGCAAGCACACTGCCAGGACGCAGCAGCACCGGGCAGTGGCGCACCAGCCAGCCCAGCAGTTGCGGGTGGCCTTCCTCCACAGCCGTCACGCCCGGGTCACATATCATCAACTGGTCTGCCCAGAACGTGTCCTCGTTGCTTAGCAGCAGCTCTGGAAACACGCTGGGCTCCAGCAGCGCCCAGGCCACCTCCAGGTTGACCTCGCTCCCGCTGGCGGCGGCCGTGCACAGCAGCTGGAACTTGTGCCTGTAACGCACCTGCCGCACGTGCTGCTGCCCCGCATCTATGGCCCAGGGCGCGGCGTGGGGCGGCAGCGGCTGGGACAGGGAGGCGGTGCAGTGCTGGGGCTCGCTGAAGGCGTCGGCTGCCTCCCGGCACACGAAGCGGCCGCTGAGGGCGCGCTCGTTGGGGGGCAGCAGGGATAGGATGTGCAGCTGGAGCGCAGTGGGCAGCTGCCTCGACCGTGCCCTGGTGCTGCTGCCGCCTTCCACACCCGCCACGCTTGCAGCTCGGAGTCACAATATGGATTATGGGCGGTCCGACGCACCGTGCACAGCCCAGATGCCACGGGGCCCGGTGGGCGCGTTTCAGGGCCTGGGGCGTGAGGGAGCAACACGAAGCGGGGCAGGACGGCTCAGGAGCGATGATACAGTTATGCCAATGCATGTTACGCTGTTGACCACAGTGTCGCGTATTGCAGCACTTGAAACGGTTTACACAGGTTGGTGCGTATGCGACGTTCTGGGCGACCGCGCGACGCTCAACGTTGGTGCATGCACTATTGCCATGTACTATCACCTGCAACAATAGTACGTGGCCACTGCTGGAAGCAGCTTGAGCGGGCGCTTACCTGGGGCGCTGGAACGCGCTGGACGACCCGCCAGGAGCTGCCAGGAGCGACTTGTCACAGGAGAACGCTGAGGAGCTGCGTCAGTGTTTTCAACATTTTAATCTGGTAATATATAGCGTCCTGAAGGCTCTAAGTCTCTAGGTTGTGAGAATGGTAGCCCGTACGCTCAGGCCCAAGGCTTGCTGCATGCCGGCATGGAGGTGCACTGAGAGGTGCAGGCTGGAGCCTGTCCCAGCCACGAGCGGAACGGCGGCATCGGAATCGAGGCCATTTCATGCTGTATGCTCCATCCTGCTACACCGCATTCTGACGTGGCTTGCAGGGGAGGCCTCCACATACATCACACCAGGACAGTGCACTATACGCCACTCTGGGCCCTTGCTGTCAACTACTTGGTCTCTGCCAACGTGCCAAGGAGCAGCAACGACAGCCGGAGCCCCTGCACGCTTCATTACTGGACGCTGCCATGTGCCCGCTTGCATGCCGTTATGCGTGCCCCACAGCACGTGGCTTTCCTAGAGACATCTCTAATCGCAACTCCAAACGTTGCGCATTACGGCTTACGCGCATACAAAACATCGAGAAAAGGGGCGCATGGGCTGTCGGGCCACACGCTCACCGACGTTGTACGACACAGCCGGGCACGTGGCAAAACGACAGCGTGGACGTAAGCCTGCATCCCCGGCAAGACAGATCGCAGCATGCAGGAAAGGCTAATTTAAGTAAGTGTGAAATCCTGTTGAGGACACTATCCGGTTCAGAAACTGTGGAGTTTCGCAATGGGTAGTAAGGCGCCGGTTCGTCAGTCGTGCCCCCACCACACCTAGCACAAGCCTGCACATGCGCGCAGACCACCGGACACACGGCTTGGGCAGGCCACTCACAACACACAGGGCATGACAAGGCATTTTATGTTGAGGCCTATTGCTACCACTAGCGGTTGACGCTGGAACAGCGTAACTTGCTACCGACAGGACGGCGCCCGATGCACGGCCGCACTAAGTGCGTGACCATGCCCCCAGAGTCACGCACGTTACCGGTACCCGCACAGTCACATCGCTTCTTTGCGCCAGGACTAAACGCAAAGAGTAATTAAAGCCGCATCAATCATAGTACGTGGTTTAATACTCAGGAACGGCCTCTAAAATGCAGGCATCACCATGCATGTCCACGTACGGTAGTAAAGGCAGATCCTCCCACGATGCAATCTACACGTCATCGCATTGCAAGAAGCATGACACCTTGAGGGGTCACTCAGCTGCCGTAGTCTAGCCTGAAAGATGTTGCCAATATTGTGCATGCCTTGCGGCAGTTGCCGCCCGTCCCCGCTCCCCACCAACCCCGTCACCTAGCCATAAGTTCCGCCAGAACTTGCTGCCAAGTCACCTCGGGCCAAGGATCTTCTTCACAACCCGCCAAACGCAGAAGCCACGCCCCTACCGTACATCTACGGCTCCACCGTGTCCCCACTGCCTTTCTCATGGCGTCCCTGTCGCCCACCGGCGCACCCTGCTCCGCTAGCCACCGCAGGACCCCAGCACTGCAATCCTCCTTCATCGCCTTGAGCATCACGTCCTGTGCTCCCCACGGGACCTCCAGGCGCCGCAGAGCGGCCAGCGTGGCGCGGTCACCACGCTTACCAGCCACGAGGTAGGGGCAAGCGCGCACTGGGCCGCAAGTGATGCTTGGGTGGTCCACAAGCGAGTCGAGCAACACCTCGCAACCGCCAACGACCATCTCCACCAGCGTCTCGCCGTTGGGCCAGCATGCAGGCTGCTGCTCCGGCTGCTCCCCGTGCTGCTGCTCCGGCTGCTCCCCGTCCTGCTGCTGCTGCTGCTGGGGTGGCGGCGGCAATCCCTCCAGGTACCGCATCAAGGCCAGGTCGCCTCGCCCGGCTGCGAGGTTTCGGGCCAGCGCATCGCGCGCTGGGCACGCGTTCCAGTCCTGGCAAACCGTGCTGACCAGCAGAGCCACCGCTTCTACCAAGCACCGGCTGTCGTGGGGCGTCCTGCGCGGCCACGATTTGATCACATCGTGGAGGGTAAACCTGACCCCAGGCACTCGCAGGTCCACCGCCAGCCACCGGAGTATGTTAACGCTGCCCGCAGTGGCAGCACCATGGTAGGCCTCGGAGTCAAACACCAAGCCCGCCTGATGCAGCAGTGCCACAATGGCCATGCTACCCGACCCTGCTGCTTTGTTCCCCAGCCACTCCGAGCCCATCTGCAGCACCGCCACCGGCCCCGAAACCGACAGCAGGTACCGCAGGACCTCCAACTGCCCTGTCTGCAGGGCGTCAAGCGCCACCAATTGCAGCATGTCCAAACTCGCGGCTAGCGGCGGCGCCCCCCGCTCCTGCAGCCACTGCAGCTTCGCCACCCCGTCTGCGCTCCTAGCTGCCGCCTCCAGGAATGATGGCCAGAGCTCGTCCCCACCAGGCCCCGTCTCCGGCAGCTGCCAGCCCGCCTCGTCCACCAGCCACTGCACCATCTCCAGCCTTGCCTCCTGCACAACTTGGTCGGGCAACCGCGTGTGTGGACAATATTGCGCGTAAAGTGCAAGGCGGCCGCTGTCCTTCAGCCATTGCAGTCGGGCCGGGTCTCCCGAGCAGGCAGCTGCCTGGATAGTGATCAAATCGACGCAGCAGCGCCCTGCCTCTCGCAGTATCCACTCCATCTTGGCCACGGCGTCCGGCGCCGTTGACTTGGCTGCTGCATCCAGCGCTGCCTGCTGCCACGTTCGGTCGTGGTCGACGTGGCTGCTGCCTACGGCCCGTCCCACTACCTCGCACACCCCCTGCAGCCCCGCCAGGTCGCAGTGCTCCACCGCAGCCTGCAGCACGGCCTCAGGGCGCAGCAGGGCGGGGCAGTGGCGCATCAGCCAGCCCAGCAGCTGCGGGTGGCCCGCCTCCACCGCTGCCACACCAGGATTAGCAAGTTTGTGGTAACAGTTACGGAAGGGCGCCCAGCTCTCTGGTGGATCCGGGAAGATGCTGGGCTGCAGCAGCGCCCAGGCCACCTCCAGATTGTCCTCGCTCCCGCTGGTTGCAGCTGCACAAAGCACCAGGGGCTTGTGATGGAAGGGCAGCTGCCGCATGTAATCGTGCCCGGCTTCCTGGGCCCAGGTTACGGCGTGGGGCGGCAGCGGCTGGGACAGAGAGGCGGTGCAGTGCTGGGGCTCGCTGAGGGCGTCGGCTGCCTCCCGGCACACAAAGCGGCTGCTGAGCGCGCGCTCGTTTCGCGGCAGCAGGGACAGGATGTGCAGCTGGAGCGCGACTGGCAGCTGCCGCGACTGTGAGCTTCCGCTAGAGCTGCTTTCGTCCATGCTCTCTGCCACGGGCCACGAACACGTCGTCGGACGCTGCACAGAGTCTCGGGTGGCCTCGTGGCTGGGCCTACAAGGGAACGCATGGGGGCAGGGCCGACGAGGTTTTCCTGAATTGGCCGATTCAGAAGATGTCCGATAACGGAATTTTAATGAATTGGCACTTATGAGAGGATAGGTACATGAGGTAAGGCCGGGCAGCGGACTGCCGATAGCGTGCATGTGCATGACAATAGGCCGGGGCAGGGAGCTCACTAGGTGTTGTTTGATCATGTTCTAAAATGGTGAAGCTGCGAGGAACATGTGTTAGCTTCTGCGACGCTCACCTGCCTGAGCAGACTCCGTTTGAATTGGGTAAACGCGCTACAGTCGCGGCCTTGAACTCATGTATCAGCGAATAGAGGTCATCACTATATCTTGATTGGTTATAACTCAAGGGCCACTGTCCAGGGAGAGAGCGAGTTCGTTCAGGTGTGCACGGTGCAACGCTCCAACCATTGGGCCGGTGTGGTTTCGTTGTGTTGCAGCTGACGTACGTGGGCTTCCCATGCCTACCAGAAGAAGCGGGGAGGCACCTGAACGAGCCCACTACGGTACAAGATCTATGTGCGTAAGACGCTGCGTGGGGCTGGGGAAGGTTCCAGGCGGCCAGCTCCTGCAGGCTCAGTCCGCAAGTCTGGTGCAAGAGATGCCTTCTTTCAGGTTGGCATTTTGGCCCCTGTTCCCTCCGCTTTCGACCTGTCCAAGTCCCCACCTTCCCCGTATCAAGCTAAGCTGGCAAACGACGAAGCATGCAAGCATCAAGGATATGGCCTGAGAGACGCTCACATTAGCACTTGTCGTACGTCCCAAACCCTTGCTGACTCACGACCCAGGATACGGTAGTGCTTACCCTACCCCCTACATCGTGATCCTACCAATCCGCAGTAATCCTGGATACGCAACCACCTGCATTTCTACCTCCATGGCCTACAGCCCCGACAGCCCTGTATGCTTGCAGCACCAGAACACCAGCACAAAGGCAACCGAATGCTCCTGTCAGCTCCTGTGCCACACCACGACGATTGCGCGTGACAGCTGGCAGCCGGCGCTGGTCCGGTATTGCTCCCTACACGCCATTTCCTTGCCCCAGGGGCGTTCCCCGCTTGCGCTTACGCCTGCGCCTGCCCTTGCCCAACGTAGCACCACCCACCTGTTCCGCCAACAGGTCCCAAAACCGCACTTCAAAGGCACAGCGCCCGCGCACACACCATCTCAAGCCGCCTAGGAGTACAGCAGCGCATGACAAGCAGCACGTTGCCGCTTCCGTCCGGGAACCTCTGGCGTACGTGGTATGGCATCCTTTCTGAACCTGTCAATTGTCCACATGTGCAACAGGAGGTAACTGGCTCACCATATGCAGCCGACGGGCCCCTTCGCCTGCCACCACACTGCTATCGTACAGCCTAAGCCTCGTGACCCGCTGCACAATTTGCTTCTGCTGCCGGCCCCGCCAACGCCAGCAGCCACGCCGCTTTCTCACACCCCCTGTCCATCCGCTTCGCCACCACACTCTCCATCGCCTCCCTGCTGCCCACCGGCGCCCCCGCCTCCACCAGCCACCGCAGCACCGGCATGCAGCACCCGTCCTCCACCGCCTGCACCACCACGTCCTCTCCGCCCCACGGCACGCCCAGCCGCCTTAGGGCCTCCAGCATAGCCCTGTCCCCAAATGTGGCCGCTGCCACATAGGGAGAGCCGGATCCTGGGCCTTCCAGGAAGCCAGGATGTCCCGCCAGCCACTCCAGCAGCGCCTCACAGCCGCCTAGAGCTGCCTCAACCATTGCGCTCGCTTCCGGCCATAACAAGGGCAAGGGCCAGTCCAGTCCATGGAGGTACTGCACCAGGGCCAGGTCGCCCCTTCTTGCGGCACGGTCAAGCTCAAGGGCGGGACACCATACTTCCAGCCCTGAGGTTTCCACCAACACCTCTACTGCTGCAAGCAGGGTCCGGCTGTCCGAAGGCGCGTCACAGGGCCACGTCCCAATGACGTGCAGCAGCGTATCCCAACCGGTAGGTACCCCGGCCTCGGTCGTCAGCCACCGGAGCATGTCCGAATGCCCAGCTTCCGCGGCGGCTCCGTAGGCCTCAATGCCAAACACCAAGCCCGCCTGCTGCAGCTGCTCCGCAGACGCAATGCTGCCCGAGCAGGCCGCTGCCATGCTGAAGGTCTTCGGGCTGGCCTGCAACATAGCCGCCCCAGCCTGCCCCGAGACGGACAGCAGGTGGAGCACAACCTCCAGCTGCCCCGCCTCAGCAGCTGCTACCGCCACAGAATGCATCAGCTGCTCGTCGCTGCCAAGCGGCGGCGCCCCTTGCTCCTGCAGCCACCGCAGCTTCACCACCCCGTCTGCGCTCTTGGCTGCCGACTGCATTAGGAGCTCCCAAGCCCTCCCATCCGTCCCCGCCCCCGGCAGGCTGCACTCCCCCTGCTCCACCAGACACTGCACTACGCCCAAATCCGCTTCCGTCATGACATTACCGGGCAGTTGCCCCACGTTACGGGATTTGACCAGCTTGCAGCCGCGCTGTTGCAGCCACCGCAGCCGGTCCAGGTCCCCCGAGCGGACTGCGTGGTAGGCAGCGGCCCGCAGCCTGCCCTTCCCTGCACCGCTAGCCAACATCCACTCCGTCTTGGCCACGGCATCAGGGACCTTCGCAGCAGCAGCTGCGTGCAGCACCGCCCCGTGCAGGAAATCCACACCGCTGCTGCCGACACTGCTGTTCCTGCCAGGCGCATGTGCGACTGCATCCCACGCCGCCTGCAGCCCCGCCAGGTCGCAGTGCTCCACTGCTGCCATGAGCACTTCATCCGCCCACACCAGCACAGGGCAGTGGCGCATGAGCCAGCTGAGCAGCTGCGGGTGGCCAGCCTTGACCGCCGCAAGTCCAGGATCACAGTATGACACTCGGTCGCTCCAGCCGCTTTCCTGGTTCAACAGCAGCTCCGGGAAGACGCTGGGCTGCAGCAACACCCAGGCCACCTCCAGGTTGACCTCGCTGCCGCTGCGTGCGGCGGTGCACAGCAGCTGGAACTTGTGCTTCAAGGGCACCTGCCGCATGTACTCTTGCCCGGCTTTTATGGCCCAGGGCGCGGCGTGGGGCGGCAGCGGCTGGGACAGGGAGGCGGTGCAGTGCTGGGGCTCGCTGAGGGCGTCGCATGCCTCCCGGCACACGAAGGGACCGCTGAGGGCGCGCTCGTTGGGGGGCAGCAGCGACAGGATGTGTAGCTGGAGCGCAGTGGGAAGCTGCCACGTCTGGGGCTGGCTGTCAGCGCTTGCGTACTCCATCAGGTCCGAGCAGGGTGGAGTGATCAGCCCGCAGGAGGACCTGCAAGGGCACGCAAGGCAGGCAAGCGGCACAGTTGTTCCCCCATTTGAGAAATGCCAACAACCGCAGCGGTGCCTGTCTTTGAATGCAGCAAATGCTGATTGGCGCAAGAGCAAGCGGGCAGAGGCAGGACCAGTTGCGTAAAGCCTGCCCACAGGTGTCTGCCCAACCTGCTGTCCATCGATGATAGGAGTAGCATCGCCGTTCTAAAAGGTATGACACTGGTCAGGTTGCACAGCTGTGGACGCCGCTGGCACCGAAAGCGATAACTGTTGCGCGCTGGTGGCCACGCCTGGCAGTTTCGCTTCTTGAAGGAAAAGGTTTAGATACACCATGGGCTTCAAAGGCTTGTACAGCAATGTCATCGGCCGGTAGCCCTGGGTAGCCCATTGCAAACACGGTACGGCGTGAACGTGTCGGTGGGGCACGTGGAAGTCCCGGCGGTCTAGTGCTGAACAGCACCTTGCTATGCCGGGTACCGCCGGTACCCGGCATAGCTTAACGGCTATTGGGGCAGGCTGTGGTGACGAACACCGGCAACGTTGTGTCAGTATCGTGCTCCTCAGACGTGGAGGCTCAGAATGCAGTTGCCCTGCTCAGCCGTTGCCGGTGTTCGTCACCACAGCAATCGACAACCCAGATCACATCAGGCAACGCAGGCTGCGTGGCAACGGGAGCAGGGGGCCCTCCCCTAAACGAAAGCGCCCAACAGACAGGGGGCCTCGGCACCTGTTGCTGGTCACCCGGCGAAGCAGGTCGCAGGGGGACAGTCAGAACCAGGCAGGACGCTTAGGAATGCTCCTCTGTTCCCGTGCGTGCATGGGCTGGTTTCTGGACAGGAACTGGGCCCTGGGAGGCCAGTAATGCAAGTCGGGCCTGGTAGGGCACCGTGCACCAGCTAATCAGACGCCCTGGCCCTGGCGGGCTGTACTGTACGCGGGTGCCATGCGAGTGCATGCTTGTGCCGGTCGATACGCCCTCTACTTGCACACTTGTATGCACCTGGTGCCACATTCGTTGAATCATCATTGATATACCTATTGTACGCGTAGCAATCCGTTAATACTTGTGGCGCGCTGAAAACAGCCAGGCGACAAGGCATCAAGGCAAGGCAAGCGGCGTTCGGCACTGTCCCGCATACTGCCAGGACGTTGCCTGTATGGTCTTATGTGGTGCATATCAAGTGGTACTGCAGCAAACAAGGGCGAGTCGCATACCCCTACCTGCAAAGAGCATGCCATGCGCGAAATTTTACCACGCACACTTGCCAAACAAATGCTACGAACCCTTCTTATTATTGCGTGATCTAGAAGTGCATTTTAGGGCTGCTTTGCTGCCTGGTGTCTCACCGAGTCCGTTCCTGGCCCACCACCCCACCCACAGGGTGTCCGCCTTTCCTTTTGCCTTCAGACTATTGAGCGCCCAAGAGTACATACGGTGCAGTTGAATGGCAGAAGCGGAGGGTAATGCCGACATCAGCGCGACACCTGAGCAGCAGCTGCCCACTGCGCTCCAGTTGCACGTCCTATCCCTGCTGCCCCCCAACGAACGCGCCCTCAGCGGCCGCTTTGTGTGCCGGGAGGCAGCCGACGCCCTGAGCGAGCCCCAGCACTGCACCGCCTCCCTGTCCCAGCCGCTGCCGCCCCACGCCGCGCCCTGGGCCGAGGAAGCAGGACAGCAGCACATTAACCAGCTCCCCTTCCCGGACAAGTTCGAGCTGTTGCGCACAGCGGCACGCAGCGGGAGCGAGGTCAACCTGGAGGCGGCGTGGGCGCTGCTGCAACCCAGCATCTTCCCGGAGCTGCTGCAAAGCCACAACATCCCCTGGCGGCGGCCTCCCGAAGTAGAAGACCCCAGCCGAGTGGCGGCAAAGGCCGGCCAGCCGCAGCTTTTGGGCTGGTTCGTGCGCCACTGCCCCCGGCTTCTGCACCCGCAGCTGTTTCTTCGAGACGTGGCAGAGCACTGCAGCCTGCCAGTGCTGCAAGCAACGTGGGAAGAGATGCAGGCCCTGTTCACTGCCACCAGCAGCAGCAGCAGCAGCGGCGGCGGTCCCGTGAGTGACAGCCGCCCGGCTTTGGACCTCAGCACCCTATGTGCAGCTGCAGAGTCACGCTCACCCGACGCCATCGCCAAAATGCACTGGGTGCTGGAGGCCGGCGGCGAGGGGTGCCGCATCAACAGCAGCGTCGCCATGACCGCGGTGTCCCTGGGTGACCTGGACAAGCTGCGCTGGCTGCGGGACCAAGGGGTCAAGTGCACCCAATGGGTATTGTACGAGGCGCTGAGATGCGCAGACCTGGCAACGGTGCAGTGGCTGGTGGACGAGGGGATGTGCGTCCTGCCTGAGCCAGGCAGGATGGCAAGCGATTACCCGGACCCGTACGATGAGCCACACGGTCAGACTGTGCTGGGGTGGGATGCCTTCTTTGAGGCAGCGGCAGGCAGCGCGGACGGCGTGGCGAAGTTCAGGTGGCTGCAGGAGCGGGGGGCACCGGCGCTGGACGGGGCCGGTCTGGCGCTAGTGCCAGATATCGCCTTGGGGGCAGCTCGACCAGGGCACGTGGAGGTGATGTCCTACCTGCTGTCCCTCATCCCGGCCGACGTTATCCGGATATGGAGGGCAGGCAACCTGGTGCACTCCGTGCTGTCTGCGGGCAAGGTACCCATGGCGGAGTGCCTCCGCCAGGCGGGCATTGCAATCCCGGGCCCGGACGCGTACATCTCTGCTGGGCGGTCGGGCAGTGTGGACCTTGTCCGCTGGCTGGCGACCGATGCAGCGGTGTCCTCAGCTGACGTGACGCTGGAGGATCTGCAGGAGGTGGTCGACCAGTGGGCGCCGGACGGGCGGACCCTGACTGAGGCGGTGCGGTTGGTGCTGGGCGCCGGGTGCACTGCATGGAGCGCCGGCCTCGTTTGCAGTGCTGCGGGGAGGGGGGACCGGGAGCTGGTGCACTTCCTGCTGCAGCTCAGGCCCGAGCACGTGCCAGGTGGGGAGCTGGCGGAAGCTGCGGCCAGGGGTGGCTGCGTGGCGCTGATGGAGTGGCTGGCAGCGGAGCACCCGGGGTGCCTCACGAGGTCGGCCCTGGCGGGCAAGTCGCTGTACAGTGTTGCTGCGGCAAACGGGGACCGGGGTATGCTGGAGGCCCTGAGGCGGCTGGGCGTGCCGTGGGGTGTGCAGGATGTGGTGGTGCGGGAAGTCAAGGGGGTGTGCTGCATGCCGGTGGTGCGGTGGCTTGTGGAGGCGGGTGCACCGGTGGGCAGTAAGCAGCAGCTGGACAAGGCGGTGGGGAAGCGGGTGCAGGCCAACAAGCTGAGCGCTGAGGAGGCGGCGTGGCTGCGGGGCTTGGCATGAGCAGGTCAGGTCGGGAGGTAACCGCAGAGCGGCAAAGGGACGAACGGAGACATTGGGCCTGCGGAAAGCGAGGTTAGTGGCTGCAACAGAAAGCAAGGAACGACTGAATACTTACCACCGAATACGTACCGGCTGGGTTCACTGCGGTGGCTGAGTCTGAGTCTGAGTCAGGTCGGGGGGATGGGGCCCACGGGACGCAGATGCTTGATATGGCCATGGGAGGTAACCGCGGAGGGGCAACGTGGCAAACGGCCATGAGGAAGGCAAAGTAGGCGTGGCACACATAGGTGTCTGTGGTGAGGATGCGAGCTTGGCGGAAACCGGCGCAGGGGCTGCTGCCTTTGTTGGCGTATGCAGGGGCTTGAGGTGGTCTGAGGAGAAGGAGACAAAGTTGGGTGCCTTGCTTTTTTTCTTTTTGCGGTATGTAAGACGATTCACCGTGGCGCGGGGCTATGGGAGTGGGGCTTTCCGCAGGTGGGTCGAGGAGACGCTGCCCATAAGGATGCATGTAGTGGCGAGGGCTGATACAGGTACCTCCCTGCTGGTACGCACTCGCATGCATAAAGGCAGCGGTATGCGGAGGGCATGCAGTGGCGTGGGAAGGGCGGAGTGGTGCGTTGGGGAGGGCGGGGGAGATGCCCGCAGCGGGGCGGTGGTGGAGTGTGAGCACGTGGCCCAATGCAGGGCGGGAAAGGGGCACTAGAGCCGCAGGTACGGGAGCAGGATCTGAGCACAAACGCAGGGCTTGAGCAATTGTTGTGCACTGCCACTCCAGTAGCGCCATCATTGCAGCATCACTTTGTGGCATGCAAGAAAGCACAGTTTCTGGTTTCTTCTTTGGGGCGTGGGGCCCTAGGCTGCGTGGAGACGGTGGAGTGGCGTTCGAAGTGCAGTGTCCTGTCGTGCGCACCAACTGCTTTTGGGTGCAACGTGGACCTTAGCGGTGAGATGATAGGGTTTGTGTAAATGGAACGGTTGAGGAGGCCAGGACCCTGAGGTTCATGATGCGATCAGGTGGCGGAGCCCCTATCGGGAGGGAGACATAAGGCAGGCAAGAATGAGAAGGTAAGAGATGGAGCCTTGGCCAGGGGAGTTCCACTGCCGCGCATCACCGTACCTCAGCACTCCATGCCTCATCGTAGGTGAGCGGACGGGCGCAGCTGTTCAAGTTCCGGTCATGCAGATCGCATATAAACATTTGCACGCACTAGAATGGACGGCGAAACATGCAGACCCGCTGACCCCGTTGTCAACTGCAGAGAGGCCACGTACACAGGTTTCCCCTGAGACAGACCGACTTGTCGGTTGGCACAGTAACAAAAGTATGGAAGGTGTGGACGAATCTCCTTTTGCCCCTCGTCAATTGTTCTATGTTAAGTTGCAGCATGTCGGTGCGATGCGCCCGTTATGCCGCTTCTCGTTACGTTTACGCAGAGCTTACCCTCGCTGGCTTTGCATGTTTCACACGGCATACGATATAATGAAACAGTTTCTATTTATCCATGACAATAACATCTCTTCTCATAGACCCTGCGTCACCGGAATTTAGATTACGACTTGTACTCGGTTCATCAGGCGCTGCTGACCCTTCTACGAGGCACTGCACAGTGAGATGTTGCCTTCCATTCTTCTTGCATATGGTTGAGCTCTTTCACATAGCCAGACGGTTTCATACGCACGTCGTTTTCCGGAAGAAGCAACCACAGCAGCCAAGCAGAGCAACTCAATGGCGACGCTATCTACCCTACACGCACTATGAGGATATAGAGCGTAGCTACAAGGCAGGGCCGGATCAACACAGTCTGGCTTTGCCAAGCGAGCGTCAACATGGCCGTGCCCGAGCACCGCTCACACGGCACCTCCCTGAGAGAGACCGATCGCAGCAGCGATAACCATTACAATGAAGATTCCTATGCCAAGCCGAAGAGCATTGCTGCAGCGCCTGCAGCTGCGCCAGTACAGGGCCGGGCGCCGTCGCTGCCGCACACGCCCCGTTCCCCGCACTCCCGGGCGCAAGCCGAAGTCAAGCTGGTTCGTGCTCTGCGCGAAGAGCTTGAGGCCAACCGCACAAACCTTACTGTCGAGAAGCGCAAGGAGCTGGCTAAGAAGCTACTGGAGCACACGGGCAAGGACGACACTTTCTTCACACGCCTCAACAGGCGCATGGAGCAGGTGGGGCCAAGCGTGTTGTGGGCCGGTACACGATAGCATGCTGGTTTTGCTACCTTTGCCCGGCAACCAAGCATCTTTTGATATGGGTTCAGCGACACGCCGTTGCAGATGGGCGGTTAGCTGTCCCCAAACCTCACGCAGCACCACCTGGAGCTGCCCTCCGAACCTCCTGGAGCAGGTCTCTTCCGCCAGACTCAGTGACCCATGTTCGCCGCCTCCGCCCGCCAATTGTGCCGGCATGAACGCATCTCCGCGTGCTCCTTGGCCCCCCGCAGCACCGCCTGGAGCTGCCCTCTGTGACGGTCGAGTACCGCAATCTGTCGGTGCACACGGAGGCGCTGGTGGGCTCCGCATCCATCCCCACAGTCGCCAGCGTGCCAACCACTTTCGTCAAGGTGTGCAAGGGTATAGAGGTCATGACCACCAGCACTCCCAGGCACGCTTGCTGCACTGCTCCCCCTTGCTACGTTGACGGTCGTGTATGACGCACCTGCAGCCCCGTGTAGCCCGCAGCAGCTTGAAAAGTACTAGCTCGGGCCCCTGATCCCACTGCAGGAGGCTGTTAGGGGTGCAGGATGCGCGCGAGTCCCCAGCCGCAGTTTTCAACCCAATTTGACGCATAAGCGCAACCAGCTGTTCCTCATTTCGTAGACTGTTTCCTCGCGCGTACCGGCACATTCCCTGCGACCCCCCTGGCTGACAGTCACCGTCCCTGTTCCTTTGCCGCTCCGCGGTTACCCCGTGCAGAGGCTGTTCGGGGTGCAGGATGCGCGCGAGACCCGCCCGCTGCGCATCCTCAACGGCCTCAACGGCAAGCTGCGCCCCGGCCGCCTGACGCTGCTGCTGGGCCCGCCCTCGTGCGGCAAGAGCACCTTCATGCGGGCGCTCACAGGCCGCCTGATGCCGGCACAGGGCAAGGTGGGGCCGGGGCCTCGGGACTGGGGGTATCACAAGTCCATCATTGGGGTGGGGCACGGATGTGCCTGCCGGCGGCTCTGCTGCAGGCACAGGGAAAGGCGGTTGGGTGTTCGATTGAATGGTGGTGGTTGGTGTGACGGGTTGGTTGGTGAGACGGGGCACAGGAGCGCTCACAGGCCGCCTGATGCCGGCGCAGTGCAAGGGGTGCAGCTAATGACGAGCAATGTGGCTAGCGCTACACGCGCATTGCGGGGTGGCAGCATATGCCGGCTTGTCTACGATCAGAAAGTAGGAGCTGTTCGACGTTGTGTTTGTGGGACAAGGGCAGCTAGACGCACCTGTGCGTTCCACACCTGCAGATCTGTGACACCAATGTCCCTGAGCGTGCCTGCGCTACCATTCTCCTTCCCTTCCCTCCAGGTGTCTGGCGAGATCACGTACAATGGGCACCCCATCGACGAGTTCAACGTGCAGCGCACCGCTGCCTACGTGGACCAGGTGAGCAGCTGCCGTCCACCCCTAGTGCATGTGTCTTATGCAACTACCACCTAGGTATTCTCACGCTGGTGCCTTCGTGGCCCAGGTGAGCAGCGTCCCTGCACCTCTGGTGCATGTGTCTTACGCAGCCACGTGCCACCACCTAGGTGCTTGCACACTGCGGCCTACGTGGACCAGGTGAGCAGCGTCCCCTGGTGCACGTATGTGTCTCATGCAGCTGCGTGGCACCACCTAGGTGCTTGCGCAGCCGTACCTTTGTGGGGACCAGGTGCGTAGCGGCCCTCGGCTGCTATTTGCTCGTGGCGTTAAGACTCTACACCGTTCAGCCCCAGTGCTCCTGATAACCCGTCAACCTGCCCCCTTGGCCACTGTCCCCTGACGTCGCCAAGGAGTTGTCCATCCAGTGCTCCCCGTGACAATTCCTTTGGCCACTGTTCCCTCATGATCCACAAAATGGTGCCCCCTCCCTGCCCTGCCTGGCAGGTCGACAACCACAACCCCAACCTGACGGTCCGCGAGACGTTGGACTTTGCGCACGCGTGCCAGATGGGGCTGCACGGCGCGCCGTTCGACGTGCCGGCGGAGCTGGCGGCGGCGCGCCGCCTGGAGACGCAGCAGCACGTGGGGCAGCAGCAGCAACACCCACAGCAGCAAAACGGCCGCAATGGTGCAGCAGCCGGCGGTGGGGGCCCGGTGGCAGAGGGCCATGGCGGGCATGCGGGAGGGCAGCATGCGGCGGCCGGTGTGGATGCGGCGGCGGCGGCGGCGGCGGTGGCGCCGTCGGGCGGGTCGCACAATGGGCAGGGGCAGGGGCAGGGCGGTGGAGGGCAGGGGCAGGGGCAGGGGGGCACGGCGGGGTCTTTCGTGAAGAGCGTGCTGAGCGCGCGGCTCAACCACCACAACCACCACGAGCACCTGCTGGAGGTGAGGGAACAAGGGGGGAAGAGGGGGGAAGAGAGTTTGGGAAGCGCAATGTGGTACCATATTCGGCCGATAGCTTACGCGACATGAAAAGCAGCAGGCAAAGGTCTACGTATGCAGTGAAAGCTTTTGTGGCATGCATTACGACAACTGGCAAATGCACGCGCCGTCCCCAGGATCCGAGGACGACGTTGACGCGCCGCTGCGCCAGGCATGGGGCCTTACAGTTCTTGTATTAGGCCGCGATGAGCTTATTGCAAACTGCGCGGTACCGTAATATACCAACTAGAGTCGGGATTTATTTTATTGCAAACTGCGCGGTACCGTCCTCCGCAGGACCCCGAGGACGACTTTGAGGCGCTGCTGCGGCAGGCGTGGGGCACACGCGTCAAGGTGGACATGGTGATGGCGCTGTTGGGCCTGGCGCACTGCGCGGAGACGCCCTGCGGCGACCAGCTCACGCGGGGCATCAGCGGGGGGGAGCGCAAACGCCTCACCACGGCAGAGATGCTGGTGCGTGGGGAGGAGGGGTTGGGGCGGGCGGTACTAGGTGGGGACGGGTGTAGGTTGCGGGCAAGCGGCTCGATACGGCAGAGGTGCTGGTGGTGCATGGCGGGGAAGGGGGGCGGTAGTGTTCCCGGGCGGGTGAGTGGGGTCAACTAGCCTGAGTTTGGGGCTGGGGTGATGGCTTGTGGGTTCGTGTGGCGTGGAGTAGTGGCGCCACTGGGTGATACGGTTCTTGAGCGCGCGCGGTGCTCTGTGAGGGAGGGGCAGAGGGGCAGGCGGTACGAAGGGCGGAGTCGCGCTAGCTGGCTGGGGAAGGTGGATCCTAGCCTCACGTTTCCTGTGGCCACGCTTTCCTGCAGGTCGGGCCCTGCAGTGTCGTCATGCTGGACGAGATGTCGACAGGCCTGGTGGGTTATCGGTGGTGGTAAGGGCTGGCCTAGCCAGGACACTTCAAGGCAGCGCAGCTGGCCAAGGCACCCGATGCCTCTCAAGCCTTAGCCCCATGCAGCGCTTCCCTCTGCTACGACTACGTTCGCTGGTTGACGTATACTGCTCGTCCTTGGTGTACCTACCCTAGCCCTACCCAACGGACTTGCATTCTTCACTCTTTTCGGTGTCACGCTGTTCACGGTGGTGCACGTGTTACGCCCTCGCCCTCACGCTAAAAAACTAACCTCTCCCTGTACGACCGGCTCGCATCCCGTCCCCTGCCAGGACTCTGCCATGCTGTTCACGGTGGTGCGCTGGCTGGGCCCCGCGGTTCAGGGCGCTCATCATATATACTATACATAGAGGCTTTTGTCATTAGCTTGGCAATATACTATACATATCAATTACAAAATTGGCGCCAATCTGCTCCTCCCCCCTGCCAGGACTCTGCCACGCTGTTCACGGTGGTGCGCTGGCTGGGCCAGGCGTGCCGCGCGCTGCGCATGACCACCCTGGTGTCGCTGCTGCAGCCGCCGCCAGAGGTGTTCGGCCTGTTCGATGACGTCATGGTCATGACAGAGGGGTGAGCGGCATAGGATGCAGATCCACACCCGCACGCACCTTACGGCCCGTACCCGCCGTGCGACATTCAGCACTCCACGCACTCACGTGCCGTAACACGGTCCGCGCCGACATGTCCACATGTCCACAACACGCCCTCCCCACCTTCGACCCTGACCCCCGTGCCTTGCCTGTGCCCCTCTGCCCCCCCAGCCGCGTACTGTACCACGGCCCTGTGCCCGACGCCGTCCTGCTTTTGCATCTGCATGATAATACCTCCCTGCTGCCCCATGCCAAACCACCTCTCTACCCCCCTCCCACGCCCCCAGCCGCGTGCTGTACCACGGCCCTGTGCCCGACGCCGTCCTCCTTTTGCATCTGTTTGATAATACCTCACGAACGGCAATATATGCCCAAAGGGCTATAAAGCGCTTTCGCCCCTTCGGGGCCGCTTTGCTCCCGCAAAGCTGGACGTAATATGTAGCGAACCTTCGGGGCTGGCCTGCTGCCCCATGCCAAACCACCTCTCTACCCCCCTCCCACGCCCCCAGCCGCGTGCTGTACCACGGCCCTGTGCCCGACGCCGTGCCCCATGTGCGTTATGGCCACACCCATATCCTTCCGACCCGTTCTTCACCCATTCGCCACATGATACCCCCCTCCCCCCCAGCCGCGTGCTGTACCAAGGCCCGGTGCTGGGCGGTGACCTTGCATTACGTGTTGCGTGTTGCGTGCAACCCCCTCCCTACACCCCCCACCTGATACCCCTCTCCCCCCAGCCGCGTGCTGTACCACGGCCCTGTGCCCGAAGCCGTGCCCCACTTCCGCACCCTGGGCTTCTCGTGCCCCGACCGCAAGGACGTGCCCTCCTACCTGCTGGAGATCACAACGCCCAGTGGGCAGAGGCAGTTCGCGGGTGAGCGGGCACGGAAAAATGGGAGTGAAACGGGGCCTGAGGCGTGGGGACCCCTCGTGTTGCACTGAATGGTAGGCATTATGCAAACGCTTTGCTGGCCGTTGAGTCCACCGGTGCCGGGTCTCCTTTGACGGCTGACGCACGACGCGCCTCCCTCGTGCGGTTCTGCCAGCTCGCACGACCTAGCGCGCTTCCAGCGAGCCGCAGCATGCCGCGTCCTTCCGTACCCCCCGTACACCGACCTTTCTTTCCCACCGCATGACCCTCCGTGCCCTCGCACAGACACGGAGCTGCGCCAGCGCTTCAACCTGCCTCCTTCCGTTCCATACATTGTTAACGCATCAGAACAAATTATTATACTTCTCAGTTTCCCTTCGCAACCCGCATGCGCATTTGCGTCCCCGCAGACACGGAGCTGCGCCAGCGCTTCAACCTGCCTCCCCCTGAGGAGGAGGGCGTGGTGCCGCGCAGTGCCTCCCAGTCGCTGCACCAGCCAGGGGTGTCCGGAGGCCCGGGCGGCAGGGGGCTGGGCTCCCCCGTGTCGGCCGAGAGCGACGAGCTGCCGTCGGGGAAGGTTGGGGAGGACGGGCAGGCGCCGTCGGGGCTGCGCGGTGGCGGCAAGTTCCGGTCCAAGTGAGTGTGGGGGGCAGGGGGGGCGGGGGGGGAGGCGGAGGGTTAATGGTGGTTGGGGAGGGAGCGGGCTTGCTGGCTTGGGCGCCTGCAAAAATGTAAAAGAGTTATATAAAGCTTGTCGTGCGGGCATGCGGGCGGGAGCTAGTTACGGCCCAAGTGTGTGGGCGGGGGAACGGGAGGCGTAGGGTTCAGAGGGTGGTGGGTAGGGAGCTGGCTCGGGTGCATGCCTGACTGCGCTGTGGCAGCAAGTACGGTCAAAGTGAGTGGGCGGGCGAACCGGTTGCTATCTCACTGCTCTCTCATTCCGGTTTTGTTTTCCCCTCCAGGGCGCTGCTGGTCAGCCTGGAGGAGATGGAGCAGCACTTCTGGAAGAACAACCCGCACGGTGAGGAGGGCAGCGGTTGCAGCGGCTGGCTAGCGAATTTCGCAAGTTCCTACGAGAATCCGAATAGCCCCGCGGTTTTGGGTAGCAACATCGTGTTCTCAGCACCACAAAGTGCACATGCGCACACCGTTTTCCCCATGGCCGCCGAGCCGTCGACCTGCTGCGCTGCGTGCAGCCCCTTACCGGCCTACCACACTACCGACATTCACACCGGCACGCAGGCGTGGCCAGATGGCCGCTAACCTGCGTGAGCAGACCACCATTGACAACAACACTCCCCCATTAAGTGCACAACGAACCCCCGGCCCTGAAGTTGCCACCTACGCCCACACAAACACCCACACCCACACCCACCCAGGCGTGGCCATGGCGGCTGAGCTGCGCGACCAGCCCACGCGGCCGCCCGCCAGCTCTGAGGGCGGCTGCTCCGAGGCGGGCCGCCCCGCAGTGGCCCCGCCGCTGGTGCCCAAGGCCGCCCGTTTCGCGCTGAGGCCGCATGAGGCGGTGGCGGCAGCAACGCGCAGACAGGTATGGGAGTAATCGTGGGGCGTCAAAAGGGGGGGGGGCGTAAATGTGGGGCGGGAGGGAGGGGTGGTACGAGGCCGGGGCCGCAAGGGGTGGCAAGGAGCTGGGGCACTGGGAACGGGAGCAGGCAGGTGGGGTACGAGCGACACACGTGCCAGGGGGCTCGCACGTGGGCGGCTGCGGCAGCAAACTCGCAAACAGGTGTGTGTGTTGGGAAGTAACCGCATAGCGGCGGACCGGAAACCAGTGGTCGAGTGGACATTCCGACCAACGTCTGACGCTGTGTGCGCCCTCCTGTTCCGCCCTCCGCAGGTCACGCTGGTGATGCGCGACAAGGTGCTGCTCAAGGGCCGTATCGTGCAGGTGGGAAGGGCAGGGGAACGGCGAGGGGGTAGGTGGGACCAGGGCATGTGAACGGGTAAGGTTAGCAGGGGTGCAGAGACAGCACACCAGGGTGCCAGGGCAGGGAGGGGAAGGGGACAGGGACCGTGTAACACTGTTGCAACACCCACTACTTTCCCCCTCTCCCTCAGGTGACTGTATGTTCTGGGCCTGCGTACCGGCAGCCTGTTCTGCACTCGCACATCACATGTCTGTGCACCGAAACCAAGACACAACTCCCAGCACCGCTGCCGCCACCTCCCTTTCCTCCCAAGGCAACCATTGCGCGCCTGCTCATCGGCAGATGACGCCGCTCTCACACCACCTAAAAGGCCTAATAATTGCGCTACCTATAAATTGTTTGCCAATGCTTGTTATGCCTGCATCCCGCACCGCTACACAACAAAAAAGGCACCGGCTGAGCACATCCCATACGCACAGACCGTCTCCCCATCCACACGCGCCTCGTCCCCCTCGCAACCCCCAGGCTGCCATCCTGGGCCTACTCACCGGCAGTTGATGCAGCCCCTACGCCGGCTGAGTACACCCCTGTTCACAACGCCTCCCCCATCCCCACGCGCGTCTTGCCCCCACCCTCCTCCGGGCCGAAGGGGGCATACATTGTGAGGGATTGGTGCTTAGTCACCATCCTGGGTCTGCTCATCATTCCACCATAGCACACCGATTGTGCGCCTAAGCCAAGGCACATACCTTCTTACACGACTGGCCTCACATCTCCCCGCCCCACCCCCACTCCATCAGGTCACCGTCCCGGGCCTGCTCACCGGCAGCCTGCTGCCCTCACACTTACATGTGCGACACCCACATCTGATCCCTCACTTTATCGCCCCGACCCCTACGTCCCCCAAAGGTCACCATTCTGGGCCTGCTCACCGGCAGCCTGTTCTACGCTAGCATACAGACTGTGCACCCATGCTAAGACACAGTCCTGCTGCCTTAACCCACCCCGCCCCTTCCCCCCAGGTCACCATCCTGGGCCTGCTCACCGGAAGCCTGTTCTACCCCACCACACAGACTGTGCACCCACGCTAAGACACACCCACCTCCTAATACCACCGCAACACCCCCTATTGGCCCCAGGTGATCATCCTGGGCCTGCTCACCGGCAGCCTGTTCTACAACCAGGGCGTGTCGCTCAACGCCTCGCGCACCATCTTCGGCGCCTCCTTCATGTCCGTGCTGTTCCTGTCGTTCGGAGGCTTCGTGCAGGTGCCGCTAACCATGGAGCAGAAGAAGTGGGTGCCGGGAAGGGAAGCTTTTGCAGCTGCCGCAAATTAATGAGCACAGGCAACGGGTGGCAGTAGTGAGTGCGCGGGAGCTTGGGCAAGCAATGTGCATGGTCGGCCGCCAACCATGGAGCAGAAAAAGAGGGTGGCCGTGCGTTATGGACCTGTGCTGACCCGTGCAGTGTGTAAGTGCATACTTGCTGATGTGAAAAACCGGTGTCGTATTGCGGCTTACGCTGCGTCGTATTGCCTGCCTCCGCTGTCACCTTCCCCCCAAATGCAGGGTGTGGTACAAGCACCGCTCCGCCTCCTTCTACCCCGCCTACGCCCAGGGCATGGCCATGTCGCTGTCGCAGGTGGGTTAACTGTTGCGTGTGTTGTGGGTGTTCGGGCGTGTGTATTATGGGCCCGGCGACATCCCTGTGGTGGGTGGGCGTGTGTCGTGTTTGGGGCTTCGTGTACATGTCACGTGCAGGTTGTGTGGGCCAGTGGACGCTAGCCTTGCTCCGAGGTGCTGCAAGGCACAGCCGTTGTGCTTCTGCGGGCCGCATGCCGCCTTTTCATTTTGGGGTATGCCTCAGGCTCTCCCCTTGGCCGCAACCACTTTCCACAGCCCCCTCCCTTCCTTTTCTTAACCCACAATCCCACCGCCCCCAGCTGCCCCTGTCCGCGATCGAGGCCGGGGTCTTCTCCCTCATCATCTACTTCATGGTGGGATACTACAGGTGAGGAGAGGGTGCGGGCCCATATGTTATATTTTTATTCATTATTATTACCTATTATTATTATTATTATTATTATTATTATTATTATTATTAGTACTTCATGGTGGGATACTACAGGTGTGGAACGAAGGGACGCACCACAGGGGCTGCTCGGCATTCCGAACAGTGGCGACAGACGTTAGCGCTTTGCCTTCGGGCCACATGCATCTGGTAGCTGACCATGTCACCCGCACATCCTTCCTTGCCACACCGCGCCCCCTTGCCATCCCCCGTCCCCCTCTCCTTGTCACTCAACCGCCAAACCCCCCTCTTCCTTCCCACCCCAGGCAGCCCGGCTACTTCTTCACCTACTACCTGGTGCTCACGGCCACGTCCATGTCCATCAGCGCGCTGTTCAGGTTCATGGGTGAGCGCGCAACAGCTTCTTAGCTGCTTTCTTAAGCCTGGGAGAAGCGGTGGCACCAATGCCCAACTGGCCCGCCGACGTGTACATGCCTGCCAACCGCTTTGTGTACGGCCTTTCCCGCTCGTGCCTTCGGCCCTGGGCCCCGTTCCTTACCACGCTGTCCCCTCTCCCTCCATGCGCCTGGGCCCAGCCTGCGTGTGCCCCACCATGGTCATCGCCAACGCTGCATCCGGTCTATCCATCGTGATGCTGGTGCTGTGCCCTAACCGTCCTTTAAGGCATTCCATCAATGCTGTACCCTGTTCCTCGCCCCCTCTACGCCCCCAACCCACAGGATGACCACCTGTCTCCCTTCCCCATCCCTGCAGTACTGCGTCGCAATTGTATATAAGCTTGCTCTCCCCCCTCCCCTTCCCTAAATGCCCCCACCCAGCCTGCGTGTGCCCCACCATGGTCATCGCCAACGCCGCCTCGGGCCTGTCCATCGTTATACTGGTGCTCACCTCCGGCTTCGCCATCGTGCGCGGATCCATCCCCGACTGGGCCATTTGGGCATACTGGATCAGCCCGCACGCCTACGCGCTCAGGTGGGGCGGACGCAGCAGCGTGTGCGTTGGAGCTTGGGTGAATGGGCACGAAGTCTTGCATGGTTACGCGTCCAGATGGGAGGGGCGTATTAGCCATGGGTGTGCGTGTGCTTCAGGGTCAAGGAATAAGCGACGTCTTAAACAAGCGAAGGCCATGCGTAGCATGAGCAGTACCCGAATCACTTGGGAAGCACACTGACATAGGTGCACATATGCAATGCGTCTTAACAAGCTGTGTATATCTTGCCGTCCCCTTGCAGGTCGCTGGTGGTTAACGAGATGGTGTCCCCCAAGTGGCATAACCGGGATCACTTGGGGACACAACCATAGCTCTACACGCTCTATTATTGCGTGTTCGGCAATGTGTATAAACGCATCCTTCATTGCAGGTCGCTGGTGGTTAACGAGATGGTGTCCCCCAAGTGGCAGCACGTGCCCGCGCCGCCCGGCATGCCCCCGGGGCTGAGCCTGGGGGATGCGGCACTGCAGTCGTTCGACTTCTACACAGGTGAGAGGGGGCGGGGGCCTTGCTAAGCCGAGCCCTGTTAAGGGCACGCGCTACGCGGGTATGAGTTTGGCCCACAGCAACGAACATAACGAACGTAGTCCGTACATGAGCACCTGCGCGGCTTGTACTGCAGCTGGCGCGTTTGCATGGGTGGTGTCGCAGGCTGCTGGATAAGCCGGTAGCTCTGACCAACGGCCCCCGCCTCGTCCCTCGTGATTGTGTGTGTGTCGCCCCAGAGCGCAAGTGGATCTGGATCGGCGTGGGCTTCCTGTTCGGCTTCTACCTCATCTTCACATACACCTCCATCCTGGCGCTGGCGCTGCTGCAGCCAGAGGTGCCCGCAGCCCAGGTAGGACAGGTTTTAAAATATATAGAATAGAAATGAGGTACTAAATATTTACCAATTTTTGCATCAGTCCCTCCATCCTGGCGCTGGCGCTGCTGCAGCCGGAGGTGCCGGCGGCGCAGGTGGGTTAGCGGCAGGGTGGCTGGGACAACGGTACAACTCTGCGACCATATTGCGGCTGGTCAATCAGCCGCATGACATTTTGTACGATGTGTGACCTTTCGTAGATAATGTTGTGCGCTTTCCTGCTCCCCAGCTGCTCGACCCCGAGGAAATGGTCAAGGTCCGCCAGCGCACCTGCTGCCCCACCCCGAAATACCGTAACCAAACACGAACGGCAAGCCACTGTTTACTGCATGCAAACACCCATGTCCCCTCACCCTGCTCCCCAGCTGCCCGACCCCGAGGAGGTCAAGGCCCGCCAGCACACCTCCTTCGCCATCCTGCATTAGCCACACACACAAACGACCGCCTCCACTTACTGCCAGCATCCACTCCTGCATGCATGTACACTACTAATCATATTATCTTTTATTACAATACATTATGCATATGCTACTGCGTGCACTCGCCCCCGTCCCCTCACCCTTCCCGCTGCCGCCGCAGCTGCCCGACCCGGAGGAGGTGGTCAAGGCCCGCCAGCGCGCCGAGGAGCGCCGCCGCAAGTTCACGTCGCTGCCGGAAGCCTCCGGCCGCCTGGCGGACCCGGGAGGCGGTGCGGCGGCGGCGCGGCGCAAGGCGCTCGCGGGGCGGCTGGGGGTCGGGGCCAAGAGCCAGGTAGGGCAAGGGGCTTGCGGGCGGCTGGGGGTCGGGGCCAAGAGCCAGGTAGGGCAAGGGGCTTGCGGGCGGCTGGGGGGCGGGGCCGCAGGCAAGCAGCAAGGGCGGCGAGGGGGCAGGGCGCAGGGCGTCCGAGAGCCAGGTGTATGGGCCCAGGGGGCATGCGGCGCAAGGCCCTGGCGGGGCGGCTGGGGGCACCCGAGAGCCAGGTGCGACTGGGGGCATGTAAGTGCGAGCCGTGCTTGAAGGGATGCAGGGACGGCTGGGGGCTGGGGCCGCGGATAAGGTGCGCGAGCCTAGGGCCGTGTGGAGGGTTGGAGCCCTGCTTGCAAAAGACTCACGTGCAAGGCTTATGCCAGCCCTATGAATAGTGATATGCTGTATACGGCAGTTGCATCAACTGCTTGTTTGCATGTGTCCTTGGGCATTTGCGCGTCCCCAACGGCGTGGAATGGTGTGGGTGTTGCTGCTGTGCATCCGCAGGGCTCGGTGGCGCTGGAGATGGGGACCGCCTCGGCCGCCGCCGTGCCACGTGTCGAAGCCCCGGAGATCTCAACCGCCAACGGCAAAACTCACGGAACCAACGAGCGCAGCAGCGGCGAGAGCAGCCAGGGCACGGGCACCAGCAACAGCAACGGCGCCGCCGACAACGGCAACGGCCAGGTGGTTATGGTTGCTCCTGCTGTGGTCGGTAACGGCGCCGGTAATGGCAAGGCGGTTGGAGGCGGGGGCGGCGGGGGCGTGGCGAGCGGCAGCTTCTTTGCTGCGAAGGGCTCCGCGAGCGGCGGTCCACCCGGCATGGTCGTGTCCCCCTCCATGGCGGCACTGCAGGTGGGTTGCCGCGTATACTTGTATTGCGTAATATTGCAACGGTTGGGGCACGGCGGCGGGCAAAAGTGGCCGCCACAGTCACGACGGACAGCAATGCCGGTAGCCACATGCAGTTTGTTTTGTAGGCGGGTAGCACCGCGCGTGCTGAGGCCGTGGCCCCTGCTCGTCCCCCACATGCCCCCCACAACAGGAGTACATCGACATCTCCTCCTCGCTGCCCTTCACGCCCATCACGCTGGTGTTCCAGGACCTCAAGTGAGTGCCGGGTGCACATTCTCTGACCGGCGCGGCTGTCGTACCAGCATACCGGCATCATGGAAAGGGATCTGCGAGTTGGCTGTCGCCACATGGCCTGTACTAGTTGCTGCGCCAGGCTGTTTTGTTACTAAGGTTGAATTTGAGGCGTGGGGTCGTTCACGGGTCCCGGGTTAGGTGATGGGTCCATGCCCTTCACGCCCATCACGCTGGTGTTCCAGGACCTCAAGTGAGCGCCACTTGCAATCTTGACTCTTGTTCTGCGCGGCTACACGCCCCACGTGCTTTGTAAGTAGAAGATCCCAGTGGCACTCCTTTGACACCATACATGCCTTCGTCCTCACATCGACGCGAACCCACTGCATGCCTGTCCACCTCTTCCCTTGACCCCGCGCCCCTCTTCCCCCACGCCCCTCCCCAGGTACTACGTCCCCAACCCCGGCTACTCCCGCGCAGCAGCCAAGGCCTGGGCACGCGCCCAGGCCGCCCGTGTCCAGGGGGACATCGACGCACTGTCCGCAGCCTCCCCCACATCCCCCACATCCCCCACATCCGCCGGGTCTGGCACGGGCGCGGTCAAGGACGTGGAGCTGGGGCAGGGCGGCAAGGGGGGCTCCCCTGGCGCTGGTGCTGGTGGTGGTGGTGGAGGTGGCGGGGGTGGGTTGGAGGGCCCCCCTCCCGCGGCCCGGGAGCGGCTGCAGCTGCTGTCGGGCGTGACGGGCTACAACGAGCCGGGGGTGCTGCTGGCGCTCATGGGAGGATCGGGGGCAGGTGGGTGGTGGCGTAGGTGGGTCAGGTTGGGGCATGTTAGGGCTGCGGCCCACGGATGGGGCTTGGCGATGGAGCGCTATACGCACAAACAGAACAGGAAGCTGAGTTGTGGGCGCACGCCGACCAACCGACTTGCGTAGCGCCCAAGCAAGACCACGCGAATCTCGCGCCACCCCTTGCTTACAGGCAAGACCACGCTGATGGACGCGATTGCCAGCCTCACCGCCCAAACCCCCGAAACGAAAACCGCAACCTTACTGTGTAGTAAAACCGTAGACAGCTATACAGCTGTGCCCCCGATTGTGTTCCCCAACCCTTACAGGCAAGACCACGCTGATGGACGTGATCGCGGGCCGAAAGACCATCGGCAGCATCGAGGGCTCCATAACCGTCAACGGCCACAAGGCCGACCCGCAGGCCTGGAGCCGCGTCATGGGGTGAGTGAGGCCTCTTGTTACATGCAGCTAAGACATGCTTTAGCTTCACATTGTAACTTTACATGCATGCATCATCACCCGCGGGCCTGCAACCGCGCCATGGGGTAAGACATGGGTGAGACGGGCCAAACAGCAACGGGGCAGGTGCACAGGGCAGGTGTTCGGGGCAACGGACCCGCGGGCCTGGGGTCGCGTCATGTGGTGAGAGCGTGGGACGATTGGAAATTCAGGGAAGTAAAACGGCGGGCAATTCGTTTCAGTTCAGTACGTGACAGGTGGCGGGTGGGCGGAGCATGGGCGCTTTGCCGAGGGTGCAGCACCGGCCGGGCAGCAGGTACCTTATCCCAATACCGTACCTTCACTGTGCAACGCACCCCGCCCCCGCTTTCCTCCGCAGCTACGTGGAGCAGAACGACATCCACTCGCCCGCCCAGACGGTCATCGAGGCGCTGCAGTTCAGCGCGCGCCTGCGTCTGCCGCCCTCCTTCACCAACCAGCAGGTGGGCTGGGGTCGGTGTAGCTGGCGAGAGGCAGGACTGGGGCGTGCGGGAGGGCCTGAACCTTCAACATTGCTGAGTGCACGGGAAAGGCATCGAAGGTGTACATACACGATGTGCCTAATTATTCGTTGCCTCCCAGGTCAACATGGAGGAGGTGCTGGTCATCGTGGACCTGCTGCCACCATCCCTGACGGTTTTTACAAAATTCAAATATTAATTTGCGCAATTATTATTATTATCCCCGTACAGGTCAAGGCGTACGTGGAGGAGGTGCTGGACATCGTGGACCTGCTGCCGCAGCTGTACGCGCTGGTGGGCAGCCCGGGCGTTAGCGGCCTCAGCACGGAGGCGCGCAAGCGGCTGACCATCGCCGTGGAGCTGGTGGCCAACCCCTCGTGCATCTTCCTGGACGAGCCCACCAGCGGTGAGGAATGTGGATCAGCTCCCGATGGGGCACGTGTATTAGCTCCAGGTGGGGCGCGTTTACTAGCTGGGCAGCGTGGCGGTGCGGGCGTACGATGGAGCTGGTGGCCAACCCGTCGTGCATCTTCATGGACGAGCCCACCAGCGGTGAGGCATGTGTATTAGCTCCAGGTGGAGCACGTGTATCAGCTCGGGGAGGGCCATGTGATTAGCTCGGGCAGCGCGGCGTTGTGGGCGTGTGGTGGAGCTGGTGGCCAACCCGTCGTGCATCTTCATGGAAGAGCCCACAAGCGGTGAGGCATGTGTTTAGCAAGTGGGGTGTGGGTGTGGGTGCGGGTGGTGGGGCGGCTGACCATCGCCGTGGAGCTGGTGGCCAACCCGTTGTGCATCTTCCTGGAAGAGCCCACAAGCGGTGAGGGCCGGATAAGGCGATGGGGCACGTGTGCTAGCTTCGGGTGGGGCATGTGTATTAGCTCTGGGAGTGTGGCGGTGCGGGTGTGCCATGGAGCTGATGGTAGCGGGTAGCAGGACGGGACACGTAGCCGGGCTCCTGGCCTTCATGCCTGAGGAGCAGCGCAACTTTATTCCGATCGTCGCTGGCAACGAGGCCATTGTTGAGTTCGTGCGGGCTGCTCACAGCAACAAAGGTTGAAGAATCCGCCAAGAGCGATTCTGCCTTTGTTGCTGTATGCAGCCCGCACGAACTCAACAATTGCCTCGCTGTCAGCGACTATCGGAACCAAGTTGCGCTGCTCCGCAGGCATGGAGGCCAGAAGGCCGGCTACGTGTCCCGTCCTGCTACCCGCTACTGCGCTCAACCGACCCACTAACCGGGAATGTGGGCGGTGCACACCTGCAGCTGCAAGTACACGCCCTTCATAGTGTACAGCTGCCAAGGAAAATTATTACTTGGGGCCTTTCCATGTAGGAGGTCATGATGACGCCCGCGCCGCGTCCATTGTGGTGCGCGATCGCTACATGTGAGTGCTATGCAAACGTAACAACTAGGGCGTGTGTCCTTCCTCTCCGCTCGTCCCCCAGGCCTGGACGCGCGCGCCGCCTCCATCGTGATGCGCGCAGTGCGCAACGTGGCGCGCAACGGCCGCACGGTCATGGTCACCATCCACCAGCCCAGCATCGAGATTTTCGAGGCCTTCGACAACCTGCTGCTCATCCAGGTGGGGATGCAGTACGTAGCACACTGCACACGCCTCCCTGTGCATCCTTCCGTAACACACAGCGCGGCGGGCGCACCACCTGCTTCGCACATGCTGCCATGTCCATGTTCCTCTAATCAACCCCCATTCCCCCTCACCTCCCCTGCCTTCACACCGTCAACTCTCCCAGCGCGGCGGCCGCACCACCTACTTCGACACCTGCTGCCATACCCATGTGCCAAACACCTCCTTCCCTTGCCTCCACACTTCCCCCACCCCCAGCGCGGCGGCCGCACCACCTACTTTGGGCCCCTGGGCCGCCACTCCTGCGACCTCATCAGCTACTTCATGGCCGTGCCGGGTGAGCGGCAGCGCGCGGGTCATTCAAACTACCCATTATACTATTGCTATGCAGTATACCGGTGTGCGGTACTGTTGCGGGGCTTAGGGAGGGGGCTGGTCAACTTGCTTCATGGCCGTGCCGGGTGAGAGGTACCGGTATCGCTGAAGCAAATGAGGCAGTAAACAGCAAAGCGACTCGTATTGGGCGCGGCCTGATACCGGCGTGATGCGAAGGCGTTGGCCCATACGGCTCGGTTCCACGATCTTGGGCATTGCCGCACAGCTGCCATGCTTCGAGTGGTCGGCGGTGCAGGGTTGGAGGAGGGGTGTGCCTTGCCTCACCGTGCCGTGCCGTGCCTTACCAACCCACGCCAGGCACCCCCGCGCTGCCCCCCGGCTTCAACGCCGGCCACACGAGCACCTCACAACACGTCGACAAAGTACAAACAGAGCACATGGCGTTTACATGCAAGGTGCCTATTTGACACTGTGAACTGTCGTGCGGCCCACCCCCCAGGCACGCCCGCGCTGCCCCCCGGCTTCAACCCCGCCACGTGGATGCTGGAGGTGACGGGCGGGTCCATGGCCACAGTCATCGACACCGTGCAGGTGGGCGTATCAGAATCTCAAAACCACCGCCCCCCTCCCATGGGGGAAGGCAGGAATTCAGGAAAGCTTGCACCCCGTGTTTGCGCACGGGCCTGTGACCGCCGGAAAGCAAGGGCACTCGGTGCGTACCATAAACTGTGGACGCTAGAACCCTGTCCTCCGCGTCGAAACAAAGTACCCTATCCTCCTCCTCCTCCTCCCAGGTGGACTGGCCCGCCATCTACGAGCAGAGCGAGCTGGCCAAGAAGGTGCGGCTGGGGGCCGGGGCCGGGGCCAGGGCCAGGCTGGGCAAGTTGCAACCCCCTCCCGCCTGCGGTGAAGGGCTGCTGCTACCTCTGCCATAACCGTGCCCGCGCCCTCCCGCCACTCATCACCCCTTCCCCCCCTTGTGGTCGTTTAGGCGGTTGCCACCGCCGCAGAGCTGGTGTCGGCGCACGCCGCATACAGGTCCTCATCACACCCCGCCAGCCCGTACCTGCCGTACTGTGCCGGTAATTCCGCCCCACACATCTCAACTCTGTAAGCATTGTCGTCGTAATAATACCTTCCCCTCCCAGGCCGCCGCCACCGCCGCTGAGCTGGTGTCTGCCCACGCCGCCACCTCCGCCCCCCTGGCGGTGGGCACCACGTACGCCATGCCCTTCGGGGTGCAGGTGCAGGTGAGGGGGCGTGGGTTAGGGGTGCAGGTGAGGGGCGTGGATTACGGGTGCAGGTGCAGGTGAGGGGCGTGGGTTAGGGGTGCAGGTTCAGGTGCAGATCAGGGCTTTAGAAGCTATTCATGCGCTGCGTGCCGCGCGTTCGCTTCACTTCGCTTGGTGAGCGCTGTAGTGCTGAGCCAGTTCCCCCTGCCGTGGCCGTTCGGCACGTGGCCTTCGTCCAGGCGCTGCTGTGCAAGTCACGTTTTCCTACATTGCTACTACGCGAGGTGCTATCTTTCCGCACTTCCTCCACCTCCCAAACCCATGTCTGAGTGCCGGTTCCTGTCCTGCACCTCCAGGTGCTGCTGCGCAAGGACGCCCCGCGTAACGCTATCTCCCCGCATATCATACGCCGCCTAAGTGACGTCCCCCGCCCCCCCCCCCCCCCCCCCCCCCCCCCCCCCCCCCCCCCCCCCCCCCC
>VFQN01000850.1_pt1 | contig 54762 bp, 43 predicted proteins | sample 3512371 | NCBI WGS metagenome assembly VFQN01 (sample SAMN10412370, study PRJNA504923) | tailings metagenome | isolation source: Replicate 2 from Balatoc abandoned mine | place: Philippines: Itogon, Benguet | collected 2017-08-28
CGACGGGATCTTCTCGCGCAGGCGACGCACGTGGACGTCGACGGTGCGGGAGCCTCCGGTGTACTGGTAGCCCCAGACGTCGGTGAGCATCAGGTCGCGCGACAGCACGCGCCCGCGGTGCTCGAGGAAGTATCGGAGGAGCAGGAACTCCTTGGCCGTGAGTCGCACGTCGCGACTCGCGGCGGTCACCACGTGCTGGTCGAGGTCCATCCGGATGTCGCCGTACTCGAGCACGTGGATCGGTGCCGTAGCTCGTGGCGCCGTCACCGTGCCACGCGACGAGCGCCGCAGCAACGCGGCGACCCGGGCCACCACCTCCTTGGCGCTGAACGGCTTGGTGATGTAGTCGTCGGCGCCGAGCTCGAGTCCGACGATCCGGTCGCTCTCCTCGGCCCGGGCCGTGAGCATGATCACGGGGATGTCGGCCGTGGCCGGTTGCGCGCGCAGCATCCGGCAGATCTCGAGTCCGTCGAGACCCGGGAGCATCCGATCGAGGATGACGAGATGGGGCTGGCTCTCGCGGACGCGCGGGATGGCCTCGGTGCCCTGTGCGGTCACGTCGACCTCGTGACCGGCTCGTCCGAGATAGTGCCGCAGCAGGTCGGCGATGTCGGGGTCGTCCTCCACCACGAGGATGCGGCTCATGACGGCAGGGCCTCCGGTCGTCCGCAGATGTCCCCCGTCACCCACTCCTCGGGCGCCCGTGCGAGTGCCGTGCGCAAGGCAGCATCGGACTGGTAGCGGACGCGGGGCACACGCCTGGCCCGCACGCGCCACGGCACGGTCGCGCCGGCGAAGGGGTCTGGCACCAGCGTGAGCGTCGATCCCGACGGGCGACCCTTGTAGTAGTCCACCTCGAACGTGTCCTGCCACCCGTGGCACAGGGCGAGGGAGATCAGATCGGCCGTGCGCAGCGAGGCGTAGTCACGCAGGAAGCTGTCGAGGGTGACGCGTCCGGCGGCGGTCGCCAGCGCGCTCACGCGGCCGTCGCGCTCCTGCGCCATCGTCTGGAAGAAGTCGCGCCAGTCGGCTTCACCCTCGTAGCGCGCGTAGGCGGTCACGGCATGGTGCGCGACCAGGGCAGCCACGTACGGTGTCGAGGCGAGCCTGGCCACCGCTCGCGGCCAGATCGCCTGGCGACGCGCCACTGGCAGGCGGATGAAGTCCCACGGGTCGCCTGTCTCCGGATTCACGATGGGCGCATCGTCTTCCTCGATCCACCCGCAGTCGTGTTCGCGCGTGGCCAGGAGCACCGCCTCACGGGTCGGGCGGTCGGGCAGGCCGTCGGCCTGCCAGTGGGCGAGGATGTCCGCAGCCATCGCGGCATGGTCGGGCTGCCGAATCAGCAGCCAGCTGTCCCCGTCGGCTCGAACGATCACGCGGGCAGAGTAAACCACAAGAACGCAGAACGCAGAACGCAGAACGCAGAACGTAGAACGTCCGCCCCTACCGCGAGGACGCGCCCAGGGTCCTGAGCCCTGAGCCTTGCGTCCTGGCGATCACCTGACGGCGCTGCCACCACGTGACCAGCCCCGACAGGCTCAACGCGCAGAGTCCGATGGCTGCCGCGATGGCCAGGGCGACGAGCGGCCATGACGCCGCTCCTCCGATGCGCGCGGCGTGCAGCGGATAGAGCAGGTGGCCGAGGCGCGTGCCGAGGCCAAGCGTCCGTGCGTCCACGGCCTGGAGCACCTGACCGGTGTAGGGATCCACGGCCACCGTGGACCGGCCGTTCGGGTGCCACTCGCCCGGCAGGCGCACGCGGGCCACGATTGGCGCGCTCGCGCTCGGCGGGGGAGCGATGAAGACCAGGTGCGGCGCAGCCGGCGAACCGGGCGCCTGGGCGGCGAACGCCCCGTCGATGCTGCTGAGCACCACCTGCCAGGGGACGCGCGCCCGGCCATCGGCCGACACGTCGGGTGGTGGTGCCGGCACCGCCCCCGCGTCGAGCGCTCGACTCAGCGCCGGCAGCACGACCTGGCCCAGCGCCAGGCCCGCGCCGGTGAGGAGGAACAGCAGCAGCGGCGGCGCCGTGATGACGCCGGTGGCCGCGTGCGAGCGGAGGAGGGGCCCCGGGGCCCACGACCGTGGCCACACGGCCCGCACGCGCATGGTGGCGCGTCGCGGCCACCACACGAGCAGGCCCCCGAGCACGAGGAACACGACGCCGAGCACCGCGACCAGGCCATTGACGATCTCGCCGCGATGACCGGCCATCAGGTGGGCGTGGAGGTCGAAGAGCAGCGCGGGCAGGCGATCGGTCGGCCGCCAGCGGTCGACGACCGTGGCCGACTGCGCGTCGACGAACGCTTCGCTGCCATCGGCCAGCCAGACCTGGAAGACGCGCATCCCCGGTTGCGGCACCTTGATCGTGCGGACCTGCGAGCCGAACGTCTCAGAGATGCGTGCCAGGACCAGGGGCCTGGCCGCGGTATCGGCCTGCGACAGCGGCGCCGCGAACGACGGGTGCAGCCAACGGTAGTACGGCGCCCGCGCGAGCAGGAGGACGCCGCTGACCGACACGACCAGCAGCACCACAGCCAGCGCGAGTCCGACCCACCGGTGCAGCGTGGTGAGCAGCGCGATCATCAGAAGCGCGTCTGCAGCGACACACTGAGCGTGCGGCCCGGTCCGGCAAACAGCGTGTCGTTGCCGGCCAGCGGATCGACCTGCGAGAAGTACGTCACGTACTGCCGATCCAGCAGGTTCTCGACACCCGCGCGAACCAGGCCCACGCGCGTGTCGAATCCGACCAGCAGATCTGCCGTCGTGTACCCACCGAAGCGGCCCCGGGAGGCCACGAGCCCGTCGAACGAGCGTTCGCCGAGCACCGACACCTGCAACCGTGTGAAGACGTCGCGCGACAGGCGGGCGGTGCCGAACAGGTTCAGTCGATTGGGACCGACGTTGAGGCCATCGAGATCGCTGTCGCGCACGCCGTCGCCGTTCGAGTCGTAGCGGCCGTCGAGCCAGGCCAGCGTCGCGCCGATGTCGAACCGGTCACCGAGGGCGGCGGTGGCCGAGACGTCCACGCCCTGCGTGGTCGTCGGCTGCCGGCGCACCGAGAACACCTGCGCCGACGAGGCGACGAGGAGGGCGCCGAGGTCCGAGTTGGAGTGGTAGTAGGCCACATGGGCCCGGATGCCGCCGCGGCTGAAGTCCACGCCGACCTCGCGGTTGTCCACGACCACGGGCTGCAGGTCGAGCAGGCCGTCCACCGAGAGTCCCGGCAGGCGGACGTCGCGCAGCACCCGACCGGCATCGGGCATCGTGAAGCCCTGCGACAGCGAGCCGTAGGCCGACCAGCCGCCGCCCAGGGTGTAGACCGCGCCCACGTTGGGCAGCACGTTCGAGAAGCTGGGAGAGCCACCGCGGACGAGCACGGCGTTGTTGGATGGCAGGGTGGTGTAGTCGTCCACGGCCAGGCGGGCGAACTCGACGCGTGCGCCACCCGTGACCAGCAGGCGGCGGCCGATGGCGCGCTGCACCTGGACGAACGGCGACACTTCGTCGAGCGTCGCCTCGGGCACCCACTGGCGGCCGGTGCGCGCCAGCACCTGCGCCGTGCTGTCCCGGGTCACGTCGAGGCCAGCCGTCGTCAGGACGCCGAACAGCTTCTCGCGCGGCACCGTGTAGGTCAGCTTCAGCCCGGCCTTCTCCGACTGGATGTCGCTCTGGTCCAGGAAGGGCGCGCCGCCCGGCGTGAGGCTGAACGTGGTGAACGATCCCCCTTCGAAGAGGAACGAGGAGGACTGCCAGTACGCCTGGGCCACGGCCTCGCCGCCGGCAAGCGCCTTGTGCCGATACTCGAACGTGACCATCGAGTTGCGGTTCCGGGCGGGATCGCCCACGACCGGCCGCGGGTCTCCGGCGGTCGACGTCGCCAGTTGGCCCTGGGCCCGGTTGCCGACGACCGGCACGAAGTCGCCATCGCGTTCGAGGGTGAAGTCGTTGACCACCACCTCGATGCGCTGCCGCGCGTCGATGGCGACGCCGACCTTGCCGTAGACGCTGAAGGACCGCGAGTCCATGATGTCGCCCTGCGTCGGATACAGGCCGACGGGCGAGCCGTTGGCGTCGTGGAACAGCCCACGCTTGTTGTAGGCCACGCCGCCTGTGACATCGACACGGCCGAATCGCTTACCGAGCAGCCACGAGATCTTGTTGCCGGCCGTGTCACCGTCGAAGCTGTCGTGCACGCTGGTGCCGAGGCGCACCTCACTGAGCAGCGACCCGTCGGCGTTGGGCCCGCGCGTGACCATGTTGACGACCCCACCGGTCGCGCCGATGCCCTGCAGGGCGTTCGACCCGTGGATGACCTCGACGCGCTCGAGGAAATCGAGGTCGATCGTGTGGCCGTCGCGCGAGCCATCGCGCAGCGGCGTGGCCTGCGAGATGCCGTTCACCGTGTAGAGCGGTTCGCGGCCCCGGAGGGTCTCACCCCGACCCGTCATCTTCTTCAGGCTGGGGGAGAAGCCGGGTACCGTCTGCTCGAGCACGCTGGCCAGGTCGTCGCTGGCGGCGACGCGATCGGCGAGGCGCTCGCGGTCGACGATGGTCACGGTGTGGGGCAGGGCCGAGGTGGGCGTCTCCACACGCGTGGCGGTCACCAGCACGTCGTCGCGCAGGCCGGCTGGCTGCAGCGTCAGGGTGAGCATGCCAGCCTCGGCGGAGGGCACCGCGAGGGTGCGTGCATCCTCGGCAAAGCCGGAGGCTGACGCCACCACGACCACGTCGCCCTGCGCGAGTCCCTCCAGGGTGAACCGCCCTTCGGCGTCGGTGCGCGTGCGGACACGGGTCGAGCCCTGTTCCACTTCGACCAGGGCCCCGGGAATCGCCGCACCGGACGAGTCGAGCACCCGCCCGCCCAGTCGTGGCGTGCCCGGCTTTTCTGCGGGAGATGCGAGGACCGTGCTCTGAGCCAGCGTTGCGGCGGGCAGTCCGGCGACGAGGCAGGTGGCGAGCGTGGCGACCCTGAGGGTCTGGAGGAACTGATGAGTCGGGTGCATTCTGGTCGGGCGTCCGGGCTGGGGCCAGGGCTCCAGAGCGATCTAGGAGCGAGACCCAGTCTCAAAATCGACCCAGAGCATATATCCGACCAATTGAGTCGTCAATAGCTGGATTCCCGGAAACGACGAACGGGGCGCCTCCCGAAGGAAGCGCCCCGCTGTTTGCCTGAATCCTGAGCCTGAGCGTCAGGCTCTCAGCCCTACCGGCGGCACTCCGGGAACAGCCATTCGCCGTTGGGGCGCCTGGCGTCGCGGTAGCGTGCGATGCCGCACATCGGGTCCGTCGTCCAGCGACCCACGGTGCCCGCGGAACGCGTGGCCCCGGTCTGGTCGAGCCAGAAGGCCGAGGGGCTCGGGCCGCAATGCCCGCCGATGATGTCGTAGATCCACACCTGCGTGCTGTTGCGCATGTTCGAGCCCTCGGGCCCGGTGTAGTAGTTCACGATGTCGTGCGAGAAGTCGCCGATGTTGCCACGCTTCCAGTTCAGGCCCCACCGGTTGGTGTTGTCGCGCAGGCGCAGGGCAGCCACCACCTCGTACATGTAGTCGTGGCCCCGGCACGAGTCCCACAGCAGGAACGGGTTCCGGTTGGCGACTTCCAGGGCTGTGCTGAAGCGGTTCAGCTGTGTCGACGACCCACCGAACGGCGCGCCCGTGGCGGCATTGGGATCGAAGTAGGTGAACGCACCGGGGGCGGTCACGGTCGCGTCGCGCGTGATGACGGTGACGTCCACGGCCCCGGGCGCTCCCGGTGGCGTGACCGCGCGAATCGTGCTGCTGTTCTCCACCTCGAACGACGCGGCCGGCTGTCCACCGAACAGCACCTGCGTGCCGATCTCGGTGTGGCCGAAGCCCTGACCCTCGATCTCCACCACCGTGCCGCCGCCCGGGAAGCCGCGATTGGGCGTCACGGCGAGCGTGGTGCCAGGCGCCACCGGAGCGACCGACGGCGGCGTCAGGAGGAAGGTATCTGGCAGGGGCGTGCCGAGTGAGGCATGGCCCGCCCGGTTGTTGGCGCCCCAGTACACGACCCGCTCGACGACGATGGGCTGGTCAGACGAGAAGAACGTGGCGAACTTCTGGTTGGCGAGTTCGGGGTAGAGCAGCGTCCACACCGTTTCGCGCGACTTGCCAGGCACCGTGATCGACTTGGTGATGCCGGTGTTGGCGCCTTCCGTGAGGAAGTACACGGTCACCGTCGCCGGGTCGTTGCCCGGGTTCAGAATCGGGAAGAACGTGTTGAAGCGGCGCTTGTCGAGGTCGTTGGCGTCCTGATACATCAGGAAGCCGCCCTGCAGGCCCTCGGCAAAGCCCCACTTGCGCGCGGCCGCGGTGGCGCCGGCCGTGGCGTGGCCTTCGGTGAGCCCGCGCCAGTAGACCGCGCGCTCGGCCACGATGGGCTGATTGGCATCCACCTGGATGGCAAACGCCTGACCGGCGAGTGCCGGGAAGATCGAGGACGGCACGTTGTCGCGCGTGCCCGGGGCCATCGTGCGCGTGACCTCCGCGAGCTGCACGCCGCCGTTACCGAAGAACTTCACCGTCACGTCGGTTGGCGTCGTGTGCTGGTTGAACAGCAGCAGGTACGTGTCGAACCCGCCCGGGCCGCCCTGGACGCCCTCGGCAAACAGCCACTGCGCCGCCGGCGTGGTCACGCCCATGGCCGCGTGTCCGCCGCGAATCCCGAACGGCGCACCCGGGCCCCAGTACATCTGGCGCTCGGCGACCACGTCGATGTCGGAGGTGATGGTCGTGGCAAAGCCTGCACGTCCGGGTGACAGGATCGGCGACAGGAGCGCGGTGGGCCAGAACGTCCGACGGCCGTTGGCCGGTACCACGTCGGTCTGCGTGAACTCCTGGCCGACGTCGTTACGGTACGACGCCGTCACGGTCGCGTCGGTGGGGTTGGGGTTGGCCACCGAGATGAAGGTGTTGAAGAAGCGACCTTCGCCCTCGGCGAAGTACCAGGTGCGCGCACCGGCGTTGGCGCCCTTCTCCGAGTGGCCGCCGCGCAGGTCGCTCACCACCGCCGACCAGAGCTTGCCGCCACGGAAGAACCCGCCACCCCAGTACATCGTGCGCTCGGCGACGATCGGCAGCGTGGACGTCAGCCGCATCGCGATGCCCGCGCGATCGCCCACGCCGGGAATCGAGCGCACGTTGACGCCGGTGCGGCTCAACGGCTCGAGCGTCATCTGGAACGGCGCAATCGCGTCACCGTCCTGCGTGAACACGGAGATGGTCACGACCACCTGCGCGGCGTTCGGGTTGCCGAGAAGGAGTTCCTTCTCGAAACCGAGCACGCCGCTCGTCGAACCTTCCGCGAACAGCCAGGTTGTGTAGTCGGGGTCGGCCGCCGCGTGGCCGACGGAGGGAGAGAGCAGGGCGGCGGAGGCGCAGAGGCCGACGACCGCCAGTTTGACACTTTGGAACATGCACTACCTCGTGGTTGAACGCCACACCGCGCCCAGGCCGGGCACACCCCGGGGGCAGACCGCCGCTGACGCAGGGACCGCAAGAACTATACGGGGCACAATCGGGCGCGGACAACACCAAATGTGGTCCCCGAGGGGGGGCACGTCTCTCCCGTCCCCTGATCGCGGAGCCCTGGCGCCTGTGACGCTTGGGGCCACCCGAAGCAATTGTCAGGCCGCAGACGACGTGCCGTCGGCACACACCTGCGACGCGTCCGACGGTCGTCAGGTCGACGAGCCATGTCGGCGCGTCGGCTTTGGCTGCGGTAGGAAATGCATGGCGCATGGCGTGTCACGCGTGACGCAGCACGCTGGGGGCCGGTAGGGACGGCGCCGCCTCACCGTCCGTCGAGCGTCCAGCCGTAGACCGCCAGCCCCAGACGCCGGCCGTCGGCGCCGGCCGTGAGGTCTGACGGGCGCACGACCAGTGACGTGGTGAGCTCGAACTGGTTCAGGCCCGACCGGATCTGCGCCTCCGACAGTTCCCAGACGTACACGCCACGTCCGGTGCGCAGGGCCTGGCTTCCCACGTCCACGCCATTGACCGTCAGCCGCACTTCGTCGACCGTCCGCGGCGCGGCAACGGCCTGCGCGTCGAGTTCAACGCGCAGGTGTGTCGCGTGCCGCAGCGGCACGCTCCAGCCCGCGCGCGGTCCCGACATCCAGCGGAAGTACGTCCCGTCTCCCGTGCGCTCGACGTCGTGCCAGCCTCCCGCGAAGAGCGCATCGAACCGCGGGTGAGCCGGAAGCGCGACCGGCCCGGACGCGGGATCGACGGCATACGGGAGCGGCCACGCGGCGCAGGCCCGGAGCTCCGAGCCCGTGGTGGTGACGCGTTCGACGGGACCGCGCAGCAGCACGCCGGCCACGCCTGCCCGATTGGGGGTGAGCGCCAGTGGTCCGGCTGCGGCGGGCGCGGACGCTGGCCTGTCGGCACCCTCGGCGACCCGCATGGCGCGCTCGTCGCCGAACGCGGCGGCCCGCTGGATCTCGAGCCGGGCGATGCCTCCGCTTCGCCAGGTCAAGCCGAGCGTGCCCGTGCTCGCTGCGGCCGTGATGTCGGTCGTGGCCGCCGCCGCCTCGACGCACGGCAGCGACGCAACCGCCCTGCCGCGAGCCAGGGCACCGGATCCAAGAGGGGGCCCGTCGAGGTGGCCGGCACCCCGGCCGGCTCGCCAGCCGAGGAAGTCGCCACGCGTGCTGAACAGGAGGACGACGAGTCCAGGCTCGTCGAGGAACGGGCGGCTGCGAAGCCCGACCCGGACCGACCGCGCATCGGCCTCGATCTGCGCGTCGATCGGTGACCGAACCCCCGTGCGTCCCAGCGGATCGCCGGGCATCACGGCGATGCGCGCCTGATCGGCGTCGGCGGCCTCGAGCGCCTCGACCCGGGCGCGCGTCACGCCCGCCAGGACGTGCGCGCGCGCGACCGCCGCATCGGGCAGTCGCAGGCCCACGCGGCCGAGGGCCTGCCACTGGGCGGGCGTCAGCTGGCTCGCCGCCTCGCGCGAAATCGCGGCGAGCACGATGGTGCCACCCGGCAGGCGGTCGAGCAGCCGCTCGAGGCTCACGCCCACCGGCTCGGCGATGGCGTCGATTGCGACACCTCCCCAGCGAAGCCGTTCGACGGCGTCGGCACCCACGACGACCGGTTGCCGCCTCGCCTCGACTGCGCTGCGGACCTCTTCAGGCTCCACGACGGCGGCGGGATCGACCAGTGCGACGGCCAGGCGGCCCCGCGGCGAGTCTTCGCGCACGAGGGGGCGCGGGCCGTCGACCGCGGCAGCGATGCCCTCGGCCCACGCCCGCGTGAGCGACGCCAGCTGCCGTTGCTGACCCCAGGGAACGCGCGCGACGTGGAGGCCCGCCCAGCACGCCAGCCCGACGAGAGCCCAGCGCGTGGCGTGCGGCCCCCGCCACGCGATCAGCTGCGCGAGCCCCGCGCCCACCAGCCACCAGGCCCAGGGCAGGAGCACCGCGGCACGGACCGTGGGCGTCATCGGCACCGTCAGGAGCCACAGGAGACCGATGCCCAGCCAGACACGCTCGCGCGCGACGCCGTCGGCTTCGCGACGCCCGAGCGCAGGGAGCAGAAGGACGAGCCCCAGCGTCCCGAGATCGCCGCGCAGGAGCCGCCACGTGTCGCCCGTGCCGGGCAGGCCCCACCACCGGGCCAGCATCTGCGACAGTCCGAACAGCAGCAGGAACGCCAGGATCACGGCCGCGACGGCTGCCACGTTGCCGATCCAGGTGACGTGCACCCCCGTGCGGTGACGGGTGAATCGCCACAGCAGCAGCGTGCTGAACAGGCCGGCCGGCGCTGCGCCGAGCGGGGAACCGGCCTGCAGGGACTGCAGCGGTGCGGCCGTCGCCACGAGGGCGAGCAGCAGCGCCTGGGGGGCGCCGAGTCCCGACGCGCGGAAGGCGACACTCTGGACGAGGGCAGTGGCCGCGGCGCACCCCGCGGCGACACCAATCGCGCCGACCACGGCGTCGGCCGGCCACGCACTCCGTCCGATGGCGACCTGCAGGTCGGCCAGCACAGGCAAGGGCCACGGCAACAGGGTCGCCCAGGCCTCGGCGGGTGCGAGCGTGGCGACGGGAGGGAGCCACGCCTCGTGCGGTACGCCGAACCAGACGGCGGCCACGACGATCGCGGCGGCCATCAGCGGTGCGGCGAGGCGGCCGATGCGTACAATGCGCGAGGGCGTCTTCACGCCGTGCCCGGGCTCCGTCGCCCGCGCTGCCTCCACCGTGCTCACGCCTGCCCGCACCTCGTCATCGTCTGCCCTCCTGGTCGCCGCCCTGATCACGGCGGCGCTGATTGTCCTTCGTTCGCTCGTCTTTCTCCAGTACGAACACGCCGACTTCGATGCCGATCAGGCCATCGTCGGCCTGATGGCGCACCACCTCAGCGAGGGACGTGCGTGGCCGCTGCTGTTCTACGGGCAGCTCTACATGATGGGCGTGCAGGCGTGGTTGGCCGCGCCAGTGTTCGTGTGGCTCGGACCGTCGGTGTTCGCGCTGAAGCTGCCGCTGCTGGCGATCAACGTCGCCACGGGTGTGCTGCTCGTCTGGCTGCTGGTCAAGGACGCCGGGCTGCGCGCGTGGCAGGCCGGCGTGGCCACGGCCTGGTTTGCGCTGCTGCCGCCCGTGACGGCCAGCCGCATGGTCCAGGCGCAGGGCGGGACGATCGAGCCGCTCTTCTACGGCTTGCTGCTGTGGATCCTGCGGCGGCGCGCCGTGGCGTTCGGCCTGCTGTTCGCGTTCGGGTTCCTGCAGCGGGAGTTCACGCTGTTTGCCGTGCTCGGGATCCTCGCGCTGGATGTCGGCACGGGCGAGCTGTTCTCGCGACGGCGACTCGCGCACTGGATGGTCGTGCTGCTGGTCTTCCTCGGGGCCCGCGAGACGGTCACGTCGTTGCGACACACCGCCTCGATGTTCGGGCCCGACACGGCCCCGCCCCGCCTCGAGGACGGCGTCACCAACGTGGACGTGATGGCCAGGAGCGTGTGCCTGACGCCGGGACACATCGCCGCCAACGTCACCTGGCTGGCCGGCCACAACGTCCCGGTCTTCTTCGGGGCGCGTACCGAGCCGGCCGGTGTGCTGATCAACACGGCGCGCCCGACGGGGTGGGGTGGAGCCGCCGTTCCACTCGTGGCCGCGCTCGCCATCGCCGGTGTGATCGTGGGCCTGGCGGGATGGCGCTGGATGCCGCTCGGACGTGCTCCTGCAGATCCGCGCGTCCTCCTGCCGTGCCTGCTCGTGGTGACGGGAATCTTCGGACTGGCCGGCATCGCGACGGGCTGCAACGTGCAGAGCCTGATCTCGATTCGGTATCACCTGCTGGTGGCGCTCGCGCCCGTCGGGCTGACGGCCCTGGCCTTCGTGCTCGCCTCGCCCCGCGAGACCGACGCCACGCAGCCCCGTCGCCGGCCGTTGCTGCCTGCCATGACCGGCGCGGTTGCCCTGTGGGCGATCGCCATGGCGTGGCAGCACGGGCGGTTACTCGAGGAGTACCGGACGTCGCCCCCGCCCAACGTGTACCGCCGCCTGGTGGACGACCTGGTCGCTCACGGCGATCGCTACGGGTGGGCGTCGTACTGGGTGTCGTACCACGTGGACTTCCTGTCGGCCGAGCGCGTGCAGTTGTCGCCCACCTCGGCGATTCGCATCACCGAGTACGCGCGCCAGGCGCTCAAGGCCGGGCCGCGCGCCACCGTCGTCGGCACCCTGCCCTGCGACCCGACGGACGTGGCGCGGAAGGTCGAGAACTGGTGGATTTGCCGCAAGCCTTGACGAACCCCTCAGGCCATTCAGCATTCAGAGTTCACCATGAAGGGCCTTCGAAGTCCTGACGATCCTTCGAGCCCCCTTCATTCCGAATTCTGAACTGTGAACTGCTCTAGAAGTATTCGAAGACCGCCCGGGCCACGATCTGTCCGCGCGTCACGACCGTGACCTCGGTCTTGCCCACCGTGCCCGCGGGGGCCACGACGACCAGCTCGTTGCGTTCGATCTTGACCACCTGCGCGGCGACGGTGCCGAAGAACACCTGGGTGCCGGGCTCGATGACGGTGCCCAGCGCATTCTCGATCTCGATCTCGACCAGCTTGCCACCGCTGGCCGGCCCCCACCGTGGCTCGATCTCCACCTTCGTCCCCTCGCAGGACGATTCGTCGTCGCCGCCGTCATCATCAGCGTCGTCGGTCGGCGTGCCGCGCACCACGTACTCGAAGGCCTTCGGCAGCACGAGCGTGGTGCCCCGCGTGACCAGGGTGATGTCCACCGGGCCCGGTGCGTGCGGCGGCGCGATGGCCTTCAGTTCGCGGTCGTGTTCCACCTCGAGCCGCAGCGCCGGCACGCCGCCGAACAGCACCTGGGTGCCGAGCTCCGTGTTGCCGAAGCCCGTGCCTTCGATCTCGACCTCCGTGCCGCCGGACGTGGAGCCGCGCGACGGCTCGACCTCGCGCACGGTCAGCCGCGGGGCCGGCGGGAGCTGCGTGGCCGGCGTCAGGGCGAGGTCATCGGGCAGGGGGATGCCGAGCGACGCGTGCCCGGCCTTGTTGCCCTTGCCCCAGTACACGACGCGTTCGACGACGAGGGGCTCGGTGGAGGAGAAGAAGGTCGCGAACCGCCGGTTGGCGAGTTCATCGTAGAGCAGCGTCCACACCGTTTCGCGCGACTGTGCCGGGACGGTGAAGGTCTTGGTGACGCCCGTGTCGCCATCTTCCGTGTAGAAGTGCACCGTCACGGTCGCGGGCGTCGTGCCCGGGTTGTAGATCGGGAAGAACGTGTTGAACCGCCGCTTGTCGTGGTCGTCGTCGTCCTGGTAGCGGAGGAAGCCGCCCTGCAGGCCCTCGGCGAAGCCCCACTGCTGTGCGGGTTCGTTGGCGCCGGTCGTGGCGGTGCCTTCCGACAGGCCACGCCAGTAGACGGCGCGCTCGGCGACGAACGGCACCGTGGCGGTGGCGCGGATGGAGAATGCCTGGTTGACGAGCGCAGGCAGCTCCTTGGCCCACACGCCCCCGCGGGCCCCCGCGCCCACGGTCCGGACGACCTCCGCGAGCTTCACGCCCGCCTGGCCGAAGAACTCCACCGTGACGTCGATCGACCCAGACGACGGGTTGAAGAGCAGGACGAAGGTGTCGAACGACGGGTCCGCGCCGGGCGTCAGGCTGCCCTGGATGCCCTCGGCGAACAGCCACGTCGCGGCCGGCGTGGAGACGCCCATCGCCGCGTGCCCCCCACGGATGCCCGACGGTGCGCCGTTGCCCCAGTACATCTGGCGCTCGGCCACCACGTCCACGTCGGCGGTGACGATCGTGGCAAAGCCGGCCCGACCGGCCTGCAGGCGTGCGTTCAGGACGGCCGTGGGCCAGAAGGTGCGGCGCGCGTGCGCAGGCACGACTTCCGATTGCCGCACCTCGGTGCCGCTGTCGTCGCGGTACGACACGACGACGTTGGCCGGCGTGGCGCCCGGGTTGGCCACCGAGATGAAGGTGTTGAAGAACTAGCCCTCCCCCTCGGCGAAGTACCACGTGCGCGCGCCCTTGCTCGTGCCGTGCTCGCTGTGGCCACCGCGCATGTCGCTCACGCGGCCGCGAAAGCGCTTCGACTCCGGGCGGAAGAGTCCGCCGCCCCAATACATCGTGCGCTCGGCGACGATCGGCAACGGCGCCGTCACTTTGAGCGCGATGCCGGCGCGATCGCCGGCGAACTGCCGGACGTTCGCGGTGTACCGGGCGCGGGCCGGCACGGTACGCGTGATCGGGTCGAGGGCCTGTCCGTCCTGGGTGAACAGCTCGAAGGTCACCGTGACCGGCACCGGGTTCGGGTTGCCGATGAGGATCTCCTGCTCGAAGCCGAACGCGCCGTTGGTGGAGCCCTCGGCGAAGAGCCAGGTGGTCAGCGACGGTGGGGCTGCCGCGAGGAGCGGTGGGGCCGGCAGCAGGAGGACGCAGGCGAGCGCCGTGGCAGACAAGACGATGCGGAGCATGTTCGATCCTCGTGGTTGAACGCCCGGGCGCGCCAGTTCCTGCCCGCGCGGGAACACCCATCGCGTCTGCAGGGACTTACCAAAGAGAGGGAGGCGGCGCCAGGAGCCGACGACACCAGCCGCAAGCCGCTGCGCGACGGACCGCATCGCTCACGTCTTCGATTGGTGTACCCGCGACCGTACCTGTGCAATTCGCACGCCGTTGCCGGCGACGCACCAGCGCGCGAGGCTGGCGCCGGCGCCAGCCGGGTGCATCTCACTTCTGGCGGGCTGTCGGCAAAGCTGACGGTAGAAACGACCTGTGGCGGTCTGGCCGGCCACGCGAGGTGGGCCGGAGCCATTCAACATTCAGCGTTCACGATGAAGGGTTCCCGAAGGCCGGATGATCCTTCGAGTCCCCTTCATTCTGAACTGTGAATGGTGAATGACTATCGGAGTCGTGCGCGGAGCGCGATGAGGAGCCAGGCGGCAATCCACGCCACGCCGCCGAGCGGCGTGATGGCGCCGAACGATCGGACGCCCGTCAGTGCGAGCAGGTAGAGGCTGCCCGAGAACAGCAGGATGCCCAACGCGAACAACACGCCGGCGAGGCGTGCCGACCGCGACTGGTCCTCGCCCGCCAGCCAGGCCGCGACGAACAGTGCCAGCCCGTGCACGAGGTGATAGCGCACGCCCGTCTCGTAGATGGCGAGCAGGTCGGCCGACAGGCGGGGTTTCAGGCCGTGCGCGCCGAAGGCGCCGAGGGCCACGCCGAAGGCCATGGCCCACGCGCCGAGGCGCACGAGTCGCGCGCGGTCAGACACGGACGACACCCTCCTTCCGCGTGAGGAAGTAGCCGGCGGCCAGGGCGAGCAGCACGCCGTTGATCGTGAGGACGGCCGGCAACCCGATGCGGGCGACGAGCGCCCCGCTCACCAGGCTGCCGAGCGGCATGCCGCCGCGGAAGGCCACCATGTAGATGCTCATCACGCGGCCGCGCATGTCGTCGGGGGCCACCAGTTGCACGAGCGACGTGACCAGCGACGTCGTGATGATCGTCGACACGCCGGCGGCAAACAGCAGCACGTAGGTGAGCGGGATGGCGCGCGACCACGCCACGGCGACGATGAGCAGCCCGAACACCGCCTGCAGACGCAGGAGCACCTTGCCCATGCCGTCGAAGCGTCCGAGCCAGGCGACCACGAGGGCGCCGGTGACGGCGCCGGCCCCCGACCAGGACATCATCCGGCTGTAGGACTCCACGCCCTCGCCGAACACCTGTTGCGCGAGCACCGGCAGGAACGTCTGCATGGGCAGGCCGAGGAACGTCGACGAGGTGGCCACGACGATCAGCGACACGAGCGTGGGCTCGGCCTTCACGTAGGCGATGCCGCCCTTCAACTCCGACACCATGGTGCGGCTGGTCGCCGGCCTGACGTGCGGTACGCGCAGTGCCAGCAGCGCCGCGATCACGGCCAGGAACGACAGGGCATTCAGGCCGAAGCAGGCCGCGATGCCCACCGAGGCGAGTGCCAGCCCGGCCAGCACCGGGCCGATGACGCGCGAGAGGTTGAACTGGATCGAGTTGAGCGCGATGGCGTTGGGGAGGTCCTTCTTCGGCACCAGCGACGGAATGAGCGACTGGTAGGCCGGCCCGCCGAATGCCTGCGCGAACCCGGTGACGCACGACAGCAGCAGGACGTGCCAGATCCGCACGACGTCGAACCAGACCAGCCCGGCCAGCAGGGCTGCCGACGACAGCTGGACGACCTGCGAGCTGATGAGGAGGAGGCGCCGGTTGTGACGATCGGCCACCACACCGCCGACCAGCGTGAACAGGAGGATCGGCAGTTCGCCCAGGAACGAGTCCAGCCCGAGGTACCACGCCGAGCCCGTGAGCGACAGCACCAGCCAGTTCTGGGCGATCTTCTGCATCCACGTGCCGACCGTGGAGGTGAAGGCACCCAGCCACAGGATGCGGAAATCGCGCGAGTGCAGGGCTGCGCCGAGGCGTCGCAGCGCCGCCGTCAGCGCAGGTTCGGTGGCCGGTTCCGGGAGATCGGGCGCTGGCGGGACGGCGGGCGTCGACAATCGGCAAAGAGTTTACAATGCGCGAGTTGCCCGCCTTCGCCAAGGCTCCGGCGGGGCAAGCCCCATCGCCAAGGCTCCGGCGGGGCAAATCTCGTCGCCAGGGCTCCGGCGGGGCCGTCATCGAAAGGATCGTGCCGCACGTGACTCATCACCGCACTCGCCGCGACTTCATCCGGACCGTGGGCGCTGGCGCCGTTGCCGCCGCGGGCTCGGTCGCGATTCCCACGCCTGCGGGCGCTCGTCAGGTGTCTGCCCCTGCGAACAGCCGCGTGCTCGGCGCCAACGACCGCATCAACGTCGGGTTCGTCGGGTGCGGCGGCCGCATGAACTCGCACATCACGCACATCATGAACCGCAACGCGGCGCGTGGCGACGTGCAGGCCGTGGCGGTCAACGACATCTGGGACAAGCGCAAGGCCCTCGCGCAGGAGAAGACGAAGGTCGAGACCTCGGCCGTCTACCACGACTACCGCGAGCTGTGCGCCCGGCCCGACATCGACGCCGTGGTGATCTCGTCGCCCGACCACTGGCACTTCGCCCACACCATGGCGGCGCTCGAGGCCGGCAAGGACGTCTACCTCGAGAAGCCGATGACCTACACGGTCGACGAGGCGCGCAAGATTGCCGAGTACGTGAAGGCCAACGGGCGCGTCTTGCAGGTAGGCAGCCAGTACACGTCGCTGGACCACTTCCACAAGGCCAGGAAGGCCATCGAGGACGGGCTGATCGGACAGGTCGTGTGGGCGTCGGGCGGCTTCGGCCGCAACAGCACCAAGCGCGGCAACGAGTGGAACTACCGGATCGACCCGGAGGCCAATCCGTCGAACCTCGACTGGAAGGCCTTCCTCGGCAACGCGCCGAAGCGCGACTGGGATCCCGCCCGCTACTTCCGGTGGCGGAAGTACTGGGACTACTCGGGCGGCATCGCGACCGACCTCTTCTACCACACGGTCTCGCCCATCCTGATGGCCGTCGGCCCCGAGTTCCCGCTGCGCGTGACGGCCAATGGCGGCATCTACGTGCAGAAGGACCGTGAGGTGCCCGACACGTTCTTCATGAACGTCGACTATCCCTCGTGGACCATGCAGCTGGCCTGCTCGGTGACCAGTGGCAAGGGCGCGCCGCTGGTGTTCCACGGGTCGGAGGGCACCATCATGGTGGCGGAGGACAGCGAGTCGTTCGCCAACACGGAGATGGTCGTGATTCCCGATCGCGACTACAAGGACGACTTCGTCAAGAGGACCGGCCGCGAGGAACTGCGCATCGAGGTCAAGCCGTTCGTGCGGGGCGAGCACCCGCACATGGACGACTTCCTGAACGCGATGCGCACGCGGCAGAAGCCGAACCTCGACGCCGAGCTCGGCTACAAGGCCATGGCCGCCATCGCAGGCGGCGTCACGGCGTATCGCAAGGGCAAGGTCGTCGGCTTCGACGCCAAGTCCGAGAAGCTCACCTAGGCACCATGCCAGGCCCAATCTCGCAGTTCATCGATCGTCACTACCGGCACTTCAACGCGGCGGCCCTCAAGGACGCCGCCGACGCCTATCGCGCGCACCTCGATGGTGGCGGGTCGATGCTCGTCACGCTGGCCGGCGCCATGAGCACCGCCGAACTGGGGTGCAGCCTGGCCGAGATGATCCGGCAGGGCAAGGTGACCGGCATCTCGTGCACGGGCGCCAACCTCGAGGAAGACGTCTTCAACCTCGTGGCGCACGACCACTACGAGCGCGTGCCGCACTACCGCGAGCTGTCGGCGGCCGACGAGCAGGCCCTGCTCGATCGGCATCTCAATCGCGTGACCGACACGTGCATTCCCGAGCACGAGGCGATGCGGCGCATCGAGGCGGCGGTCCTCGAGCGCTGGGTGGCCCACGACACGGCGGGCACACGGCTGTTCCCGCACCAGTTCATGTACGAGATCCTCCTCAGCGGCGTGCTGGAGGAGAGCTACCAGATCGACCCGGCCGACTCGTGGATGATGGCCGCCGCGGAGCGCAACCTGCCGATGTTCGTCCCCGGCTGGGAGGACTCGACGCTCGGCAACATGTACACCGGCCACTGCATCTCGGGCGACGTGACCAACGTCCACACGGTGCGCACCGGCATCGAGTACATGATGGCGCTGGCCGACTGGTACCAGGCCGTGGCGCCCTCGTCGTCGATCGGGTTCTTCCAGATCGGCGGTGGCATCGCCGGCGACTTCCCGATCTGCGTCGTCCCGATGCTGCACCAGGACCTGCAGCGTCCCGAGGTGCCGCTCTGGGGTTACTTCTGCCAGATCAGTGATTCGACGACGAGCTACGGGTCGTACTCGGGGGCGGTGCCCAACGAGAAGATCACGTGGGGCAAGCTCGGCGTGGACACGCCCAAGTTCATCATCGAGTCCGATGCCACCATCGTTGCGCCGCTGATGTTCGCGCGCATCCTCGGATGGTAGGCGCCGTGCGAGGGGCCGCCTGGCCCCTTTTCCTCATCTCCTTCTTCGTCCTGTTCCTCGAGGTCGCGCTGATCCGGTGGATGCCGGCCTACATCCGTCTGCTCGCGTACTTCTCGAACTTCATCCTGCTGGCCAGCTTCCTCGGCATCGGTGTCGGTTGCCTGCTGGCGTCGGTACGCACCAACCTCCTGCGGTGGTTCCCGTTGCTGCAGGCCATCCTGGTGGTGGCCGTCGCGGCCGGGCGCATCGACATCGCCGTGCCGCAGACCTCCGAGAGCATCTACTTCTCGAGCGGCACCTCCGATCAGGTCGTCCCGGTGGAGAGCACCTGGTTCCTGCCGCTGCTGTGCATCGGCGTCGCCGCGCTCTTTGCGACGATCGCGCAGCGCCTCGGGCGCGAGATGAACGCGCATCCGCCGCTGCGGGCCTATCTCGTCAACCTCGCCGGCAGCCTGGCGGGCGTGGTCGCCTTCGGCACGCTGTCGGCGCTCCAGACGCCGCCCGTGGCGTGGTTCGGGCTCGCGTTCCTGGCGGCGCTGCCGTTCGTGCTGCAGCAGCCCAGGGCGTGGGCCGTGGCCGGCCTGGCGCTGCTCGCCGTGTCGCTCGGCGTGGCACATCGCATGTCGGGCGACACGTTGTGGTCGCCCTACTACAAGATCACGACCAGCCGGCAGGGCGACGAGACGGTGGTCTCGGTCAACAACATCTTCCACCAGTCGATGGCGCCGGTGCGCGAGAAGGAGTACTTCTACCAGTGGCCGTACACGGTGTTCGGCGACCGGTTCGCCGACGTGCTCGTGCTGGGTGCCGGTTCGGGCACCGACGTGGCGGCGGCACTGCAGCACGGCGCGCAGCGCGTCGACGCCGTGGAGATCGACCCGGTCATCGTCCGGCTCGGGCGGCAGTACCACCCCGAGGGGCCATACAAGGATCCCCGGGTCTCCGTGGTGAACGACGATGCCCGGCACTTCCTGCGGACGTCGGAGAAGCAGTACGACCTCATCGTCTTCGCGCTGATCGACTCGCTCACGCTCCAGTCGTCGTTCTCGGCGGTGCGCCTCGAGAGCTTCATGTTCACCGAGGAGGCCTTCCGTGCGGCGAAGGAACGCCTGAAGCCCGACGGCGTGCTGGTGGTCTACAACTACTTCCGCGAGAAGTGGCTGGTGGATCGGCTTGCCAACTCCGCCCGCAACGTCTTCGGCGAGGAGCCGAAGGTGCACATCCATCGGGAGCACGGCTATCTCGGGGTGATGCTGGCCGGACCGGGCGTCGCCCGCGTGGCTGAGTGGCCCACACCGCCCGACAAGGTGGCGGCCTACAACCACCCCGACGTCGTCAGCCCGGGCGTGCCGCTCGATCGCGACGCCTCGATTGCGCCCGCGACCGACGACTGGCCCTTCCTCTACATGAAGGAGCCCCACCTGCCGCGCCACTATGCCTGGGCGCTGCTCGGTCTCGTGGTGATTTCCGTTGCGGCGGTGTGGGGTGCGCTGGCCCTCACACGTCAGGCCGACGCCGGCCGGCTCGGCACGGCGTCCTTCACGCAGTTCTTCCTGCTCGGGGCCGGCTTCATGATCCTCGAGACGAAGGCCATCACGCAGTTCGCGCTGATCTGGGGCTCGACCTGGGTGGTCGCGTCGGCGACGATCGCGTCGGTACTCGTGATGGCGGCGCTCGGCGCCTGGCTGGCCGGGCGTATCCCGCGCATCAGGCCCTGGGTCGTGGGCGTGCCGCTGCTGCTCCTGCTGCTGCTCGCGTACCTGCTGCCCATCGGCGCCGTGTCGTTCGCCTCGCTGTCGGCCGAGACGCTGTTCTACTCGGTGCTGACCTTCAGTCCGGTGCTCCTGGCAGGCCTGCTCTTCAGCGGCAGCCTCAAGCAGACGACCGACGTGTCGGGTGCGTACGGCGCGAACCTGCTCGGCGCGATGCTGGGCGGTGTCGCCGAGTATCTCGCGCTGGTGACCGGGTACCGGCTCCTGCTGGTGGCGATCGCGCTCTGCTACGTCGCGGCCATCGCGTTGTATCCACGGGAGCGACTCGCGCCGTGAGGTAGGGACGGCTGTCCCAGCCATCCGCGACACCCCACAGCGGCCCCTGAGGGAGGGCCGCGTGTCCTCACGCGGCCGTGTCACGACCAGGCCGCGCCCGTCCCCTGTGGCCCCGAAACTGCGGCGGTCGCGCCTATCTCTGCAGAGTCCGCGTGTCGTCGTTGTGCCGGCCGACCGCCTCTACCTTGCCGTGGGGGGGAGCAGGGTGTACCCTGCGACCTCATCGTTCAAGCTGGTCGGACACTGCGCGACGTCAGTCGCGTGGTGAATCGCTCGGATGCCGCCGCCCGTGTGCCCAGAGCGCACCGGTAGCGCTGGCGTTGCCTCGAGGAGGCGCCCATGCATGTCGGTGCGTTCCGTCTACACGCGGCCGCGCGTGCCAGTGTTCGCGCCGTGCGCGTCGGACTTTGCGCAGTCGTCTGGTGGAGCGCGGCTGGAATGGCGTGGGCGCAGCCGGCCTATCGACTGCTGGACATCACCCCGCCGGGCGCGACGGCAAGCAGGGAGTTGCAGATCGATCCCACGGGCACGTATGTCGTGGGCATCGCCAGTCTGCCGACTGGCGATCGCGTGTTCCTGTGGACCGGCGGCACGTCCACGTACCTCGCCATCGGCCCGGGCACCGTGCGCTTCGACAGCGGCGTCTTCGTCAACGCGTCAGGCCAGGTCGTGGGGATCGCGAGCGAGGCCGGAGCCCTCGCGGCATATCGGTGGACCGTTTCCGAGCAGACGCCACTCCAGAAACTCTACACGGGCAGTTACAGCGGCCAGTTTGGTGAGCTCTCGACCATGGCGTGGGCCATCAACGCCTCCGGGGTGGCGGTCGGGAGCAGCAGCGCGACGCCGACCTCCAGCCGGGCGGTGCTGTGGCCGGCGGGGTCGACGTCGGTGACCGCCATCTCGGAGTTGTACGTCGATGCTGCCGCTCGAAGCCTCAACGATGCCGGCGACATCGTGGGCGTGTCCCAGGTGTACCCGTGTCCGTCCAATCCGGCGGGCAACTTCCCCTGCTATCGGGCGACCCGCTGGTCGAACGGCGCGACCGCGATCTTCGAACCGGCCGCGGGGTACACCAGTTCGTCCGCCCGGGACATCAACGACGCCGGCCACATCGTTGGCCTCGCGTACAGCGGGAACACCCGGTATGCCGCGATGTTGTGGAGGAACGGCACGGCGACGAGGCTGCAGCCGCTGAACACGCGCGACTACATGTTGGCCGTCGGCCTCAATGCGTCCGACCAGGTCGTCGGCTACTACCTCTCCGGCACGGGGGCGCGGCGTGCGTTCCTCTGGCAGGGCGGCACGACCTACGACCTCACGGGTCTGCTCGACGCGTCGGGGGCCGGACGCGTCATTCAGGAGGCGACCTCCATCAGCGACGACGGCACGATCGCGGCGTACGCGTGCCGGACCACGGGGGGCACCGGCTGCACGGGCGTGCTGCTGGTTCCGACGGCGCCGGCGCCGCCCGTGCCGGCCTACACGCGATATCTGGCCGAGGGGGCGACCGGCGCATTTTTCGACACACGGATCGCGCTGCTCAACCCGGGCCACACCAACGCGTCGGCCATCCTGCACTACCAGCCAGCCTCAGGTTCACCCGTGACGCAGGGTGTGGCCGTGCCTGCGCGGTCGCGCGTGACCATCGACCCCGAACAGGTGCCCGGGCTGGCGTCGGCGGAGTTCTCCACGGTGGTGCATGCCAGCCAGGAACTCGTCGTCGACCGGACCATGAACTGGGACGGCACGGGCTACGGCTCGCACAGCGAAACGGCCGTCACGGCGCCGGCGACGACGTGGTACCTGGCCGAAGGGGCGACCATCGGCGGCTTCTCGCTCTTCTACCTGCTGCAGAATCCGGCGCCCACGCAGACGACGGTCGTCGTGCGCTACCTGCGGACCTCCGGGCCGCCCCTGGTGAAGAGCTACGTCCTGCCGCCGCAGTCGCGCACCAACATCTGGGTCAACGTCGAAGACTTCCCGGGCCTGGGGCAGGCTCTGGCTTCGGCGGAGTTCAGTGCGGTGATCGAGTCGCAGGACGCGACGCCCATCATCGTCGAGCGGGCCATGTACCGCGACAGCGGCGGGCGCCTGTTCGACGCGGGCCACGAGAGCACGGGCGTCACGACGCCGGCGACCGACTGGTTCCTGGCCGAAGGAGCCACGGGGCCGTTCTTTGACATGTTCGTGCTGATTGCGAACCCGACCGGGACAGACGCCGACGTGACGGTGACATACCTGACCATCGACGGCACGACGTACAGCCGGACGTTGGTCGCCAGGGCCAACTCGCGCTCCGGGATCTGGGTGGACCAGGAGCAGTTCCCGGGCATACCGGGGCTGCCACTGGCCGATGCCGCCGTGTCGACGACCGTGCGGTCGACCAACGGTGTGCCGCTCGTGGTGGAGCGGGCGATGTGGTGGCCCGGCGACAGCACTTCATGGCACGAGGCGCACAACGCGGCCGGCGCGACTGCGACGGGCACGCGCTGGGCCGTGGCCGAAGGCGAGGTCGGCGGCGCCCGCGGTCACGAGACGTACCTGCTGATCGCCAACACGTCGGCATTCGCCGGCAGCGCGACGGTCACCTTGCTGTTCGAGGACGGGACGGCGGCGTCGCGGTCGTATGCACTGCCGCCGTCGTCACGCACCAACGTGGCCGTCGGCCCGCACTTCAGTGCGGCGGCGGGGAGGCGGTTCGGCGCCGTGATCGAGTCCACGGGCACGACGCCCGCTCAGATCGTCGTCGAGCGCGCGATGTATTCCGGCAGTTTCACGGCGGGCACCAGCGCGCTGGCCACCCGGTTGCAGTAGGCGCTTCACTGACGGCAGGTCGGTACGGAGGGCGAACATGGCGCGACTGAACGGGTGGAATCTACGGCGCGCGGTGGTCGCGATGGTCTGTGGGTGGCTGCTTGCCGCGGTCGCGACGGCGCAGCCGCCGCAGTACACCGTGGTGCAACTGACGGTCGGCAACACCACCCGGTCATGGGCCTACGACATCAATGCCAGCGGCCAAGTCGTCGGGTCGGCCGAGGTCGGCGGCTCGGGCACACGACCGGTGCTGTGGGCCCACGGTGCACTGACCGACCTGGGAACGCTCGACGGCTCGTTCAACACGGCACAGGCCATCAGCAACAACGCCACCATCGTCGGCTGGTCGTCGTACGTCACCTTCCGCGCCTTCATCTGGAACGATGGAGCCATCCGCGATGCCGGTGGGACCACCGCGTCGGCCATGGCTTATGGGGTGAACGACAGCGGCACCGTGGTCGGGCACATCAACTCTGGACCGGGTTCGCGCACGACCGCTGCGATCTGGCAGGACGGCACGCAGACGACGCTGCCGACCCTCTGCAGCAGTTGCCTGCGGAACGACAACGCACGCGACATCAACGGCAGCGGACAGATCGTCGGGCAGACGGAGACCCCGTTCCGACGCGCCGCGCTCTGGCAGAACGGCACGGTGACCGACCTGGGCACGCTTGGCGGCGACTCGAGTGCTGCGATGGGCATCAACGAGAGTGGACACGTCGTCGGACAGGCACAGCTGCCGTCCGCCGCACCGACCTACGGCCGCACGCGCGCGTTCGTCTGGAAGGCGGGCACGATGACCAGCCTGGGCACGCTCGGAGACGAGACCGGTGCCAGCAGTGCCAACGACATCAATGCGGGCGGGCAAGTCGTCGGCATCTACACGAAGCCGGCCGGCGCGCCGGCCGACGACCAGGCACGAGGCTTCCTCTGGCAGGACGGCGTGATGTACGACCTCACCACGCTCGTCGCGGGCTCGGGATGGACGGTCATCGACGCCCAGGCGATCAACGACGTCGGTCAGATCGCCGTCACGGGGTACCGGGAGGGGGACAGTCGGGTGGGATCCAACGCGATTCCCGCACGCGCGCCCCTGCTGAACCCCGCGGGCTTCGTCCCCCCTCCGCCGTCGCACACGCTCTACCTGGCCGAGGGCGCCACCTCGACGTTCTTCGACACGCAGCTGGCGCTGCTGAACCCGACCGCCATCACCACGTCGGCCACGCTCACCTACACGCTCGGCGACGGCCAGGCCATCGTGCGGGAGCTGGCGGTCCCGGCCCGGTCGCGTCGGACGATCAACGCCAAGCAGGTCCCCGGCCTCGCCGCGGCGGAGTTCGCGACGCGCGTCGACAGCTACCAGCGGCTGGTCGTCGATCGCACGATGACGTGGGACGCCACCGGGTACGGCTCCCACAGCGAGAGCGCCGTCCCGGCGCCCGCGACCACGTGGTATCTCGCCGAGGGTGCCACGATTGGTGGCTTCTCGCTGTTCTACCTCCTGCAGAATCCAGCCGCGACACCGACCACCGTGCAGGTCCGATACCTGCGGACGGCGGGGGCGCCGCTGGTCAAGACCTACGTCCTGCCGCCGCGGTCGCGGACCAACATCTGGGTCAACGTCGAGGAGTTCCCAGGGCTGGGGCAGGCGTTGGCGGCTGCGGAGTTCAGCGCGGTCGTCGAGTCGCAGGACGGGACGCCCATCATCGTCGAGCGGGCGATGTATCGGTCCAACCAGGGCCGGACGTTCAACGCCGGCCACGCCAGTATGGCCGTGCCTGCGCCAGCGACCGACTGGTTCCTCGCCGAAGGGGCCACAGGGCCGTTCTTCGACATGTTCGTCCTGATTGCCAATCCGACGCCCACCGATGCGCAGGTGACGGTCACGTATCTGACGGTGGGCGGCACCACGTACAGCCGTACGCTCACGGCCCCGGCCAACTCGCGATCGGGGATCTGGGTCGACGAGGAGACGTTCTCCGGCGTCCCGGGCAAACCCCTGGCCGATGCCGCCGTCTCGACGACGGTGGAGTCGACCAACGACGTGCCGCTCGTCGTGGAGCGGGCGATGTGGTGGCCGGGCGACAGCACCAGCTGGCATGAAGCCCACAACTCGGCCGGCGCCACCGCGACGGGCACGAAATGGGCCGTCGCGTCGGGCGAAGTCGGAGGGGCACGCGGCCACGAGACCTACCTGCTGATCGCCAACACGTCGACGTACGCTGGCAGCGCGACGGTGACGCTGATGCTCGAGGACGGCACGTCCAAGGCGAAGACCTACCAGCTGCCGCCCTCGTCACGCACCAACGTGGCGGTGGGACCGGACTTCGGTGCGGCGGTCACGGGCCGGCGCTTCGGCGCGGTGATCGAATCGAGGAGCACCACGCCCGCGCAGATCGTCGTCGAGCGGGCGATGTACTCCGGAGGCTTCGCGGCCGGCACGAATGCGCTGGCGACGAAGCTGCAATGACGCGCCACGTCGCCACTGAGGTAGGGCCGCGTGTCCCACGCGGCCGTTGCCGATCGCGTGGGCGGCGCGACGTCTGAGGGAGGGACCTGTCCCAGCCGTCCGTCTCCGTTCAAACCGCGCCAGACGGACCGCTCGGAGAGCGGTCCCTACCGGTCAGGACAACAACACCGCGCGGGCGGGGGTGCCGTCGGCGCCCTCGACCTTCAGAGGCAGGACCACGAACAGATACTCGCCGGGCTCGGCCTTCGACAGGTCGAGGCCCTCGACGATGAAGACGTCGTTGCCGAGCAGGACGCGATGGGTCACCGGTTCGGGGGCGTGGTACCCCTCGACCGACAGGTAGTCGACGCCCACGGTCCGCACGCCGCACTCGACGAGGTACTGCGCGGCGTCTTCGGCGATGTAGACGAACTCCGTGTTGAACGGCGCACCGCTCTCGAGCGTGCCCGAGTTGGTGGTCTTGCAGAGCACGGCCCTGGCGCCCTCGATGCGGCCCTCGAGGTCGGCGCGCGTGATCGCCGAGGCCACGTGCGTGAGATCGACTACCCGCGCCGGGATGATCATCTGGTCCAGGGGGATGGACTCGACCGTCTGCGGGCTCATCCCGAAGTGCCACGGCGCGTCCACGTGGGTGCCGGCATGGCACGACACGCGATACATGGACACGTTGCACACGTCGCCCTCGTCCATCCGCAGCAGCGGCGTGAATTCCCACACCTCCTGGCCAGGCCACGGCGCCACGCGCCCGCTCAAGGTCACCGTCACGTCCAGCGCGCGGCCGGACTTCACGTAGTCGTCGATCCAGGACATGGGGGCAGTGTAACGCCTGGCACCTGGCGCGACGTCAGCCGCGCTCCAGCCACCGCTGGAGTTCGACGGCGAGTGCCTTGCCCCGATGCGCGCCCCGGGCTTCGATGAGTTCGACGGCGTGGACGGCACGCCGTCGGTCGTCTTGGGTCAACTGGGACACCAGCGCGCGAAGGTCGATGCCGTCCTGCGGACGATCCGGCGCGAGCGCCAGAAGTTTCATTGCCACCAGGTGCCCGGCCTGCGCCACTGGGACCATCAGTCCGGGCGCGATCTCCAGCCGATCGGCCTCCTGGCAGATCTCGGGCTCGATACCGGAGGACGTGAACAGCAGATCGATCACGATGCCCTCGTCAGGCTGGCCGGGAGGCAGCAGTCTCACCGCGGCGAGTCGGCCAAGGGCCTGCTGTTCCAGTGAGAGCTTCAGCGCAAATCCCGCCGCCATGAGGTCGGCCACGAGGGATTCCGCCACAGCGTCATCGGGGGCGGCAACCGCGAGATCGATGTCGCGGGTGAAGCGTGGCTCCACGCGAATGGACACCGCGAGGCCGCCGACCAGCGCCCAGGGCTGACGACGCGTGTCGAGGATGTCTGCGGCCTGCCTGAGGGAGCGGAGCAGGACCGTCGGACTCGTGGGGTCGGTCACGGCCGGCGGTGCGTGTCTGGTCTGGCTCCGTCGCCGCACTCGGCGCCCGGACGCTCCTGCAGCCACGCCCAGACCAGGGCGTTCACCTCCGCGTCGGAAGCGGTCGGCCGGTTGCGCCGGATCGCCTGGCGCCGGAGCGTGAGGCCAGTGGCCCACAGATCGACCGCCGTGCGGAACCGCTCGATCGCGCAAAGGGCGTCAGCCACCACCGTAGTCTACTCCCGCCGTGTGCCCGTGCGCGGACGCGCGGGCACGTCGCGCGCTGGCGGGAGCCCGCGGCGCGGACACTTGCGCTATGCTTTGCCCCGCAATCGGACAATCGCCGGCCGCGCGGCCCTGCCGGGGCGCACGGCCGTCTGCACGAACGGATTTCCCGGGGGGCTTCGCGCACGCCATGAACCAACGTCGTCTCTTCATCGCCAGCTGTGTCGCGCTCATCGCCACCGCGATGTCGTTTGCCATCCGCGGCGACATCATGGGGCAGGTCCAGCAGGAACTGAGCCTCACCGACGTGCAGGTCGGTTGGATCCTGGGCGCCGCCTTCTGGGGCTTCGGGCTCTCGATCCTGTTCGGTGGCCCGCTGTGCGACCTGCTGGGGATGGGCACCATCATGCGCCTGGCGGCCGCCGGCCACATCCTCGGGGCGCTGCTGACGGTCGTCTCGACCAACTTCACCGTGTTCTTCCTGTCGACGGTGGTGGTGGGCATCGCCAACGGCTTCGTCGAGGCGGCCATCAACCCGCTGATTGCCACGATCTACGCCGAGGACAAGACGTCGAAACTGACGACGCTGCACGCCTGGTTCCCGGGTGGCATCGTCATTGGCGGCGTGCTGGCATTCCTCATGACGCAGGTCGGGTTCGGCTGGAAGGCCAAGGTCCTCACGCTGCTCGTCCCGTCGGTGATCTACTTCGTGATGTACATCGGACAGCGCTTCCCGGCCACCGAGCGGGCCGCCGCCGGTGTCCCGTTCGGTGACATGTTCAAGGAGCTGGTGCGCCCGCTGTTCCTCCTCGTGTGGTTCTGCATGATCCTCACGGCCGCGACCGAGCTGGGTGCCGGCAGCTGGATTCCCACCATCTTCAACCGCGTGACCCAGAGCGCCACCCAGGCCGGCATCCTGCAGGTGGTCTGGATCAACATGGTGATGTACCTGATGCGCCAGTTCGGGCACAACGTGTCGCACAAGATCGCGCCCACCGCCCTCATCGCGGCCAGCGCCATCGTCGCGGCGGCAGGACTGTACCTGTTCAGCCAGGCCACGACCGTCACCGCGGCGTTCCTGTGGGCGGGCGTGTTCGCCGTCGGCATCGCCTTCTGGTGGCCGACGATGCTGGGCATCACCTCGGAACGGTTCCCGCGCTCCGGTGCGCTCGGCCTCGCGGTGATCGGCGCCACCGGCAGTTTCGCCACGGCCATCTCCGGTCCCGTGATGGGCTGGCTGAGCGAGACCTACGGCACCGAGCAGGTGCTGCCCATCTGGTCGGCGCTGCCGCTGCTGCTCGTGGTCATCTTCGGCGCGATCTACATGGCCGACAACGCCAGGGGTGGGTACAAGGCAGAGAAGATCACGTAAGGCCGCGATGCCGGGAATGCCGGGAATGCCGGCAAGTCCGGGATGCCTGCGCCGCTGACATCGCAGCATTCCCGGCATTCCCGGCATTCCCCGCATTCTCGGCATTTCGATAGAATGTCGGGGTGTCTCGTCTCGACTCGCTGACCTTTCCCATCGTCCAGATCTCGCTCGACCTCACCAACATCGACGAAGCGCTCGACACCGCGGCCATCGCGGTCGAGGCCGGCGTGGACTGGCTCGAGGCGGGCACGCCCCTGCTGCTGGCCGAAGGCCTGCACGCCGTCGAAAAGCTGCGCGCGAAGTTCCCGGACCACCCCATCGTGGCCGACCTGAAGACGATGGACGGCGGCTACCTCGAGGCCGAGATGATGGCCAAGGCCGGCGCCGACCTGGTGGTCGTCATGGGGCGCGCGCACGAGGCGACCGTCCGGCGCGTGGTGGACGCGGCACGGACCTACGGCATCAAGGTGATGGGCGACAACATGATCGCCGAGGACCGCGTGAAGAACGCGCAATGGCTCGAGTCGCTGGGCTGCGACTTCATCATCCACCACATCGGTTTCGACGAGCGTGGTCTCGTGAAGGGGCTCAGCCCGATGGACGAACTCGACGCCGTGGTGGAGGCGGTGAACGTGCCGGTGCAGGCCGTGGGCGGCCTCACGATCCCGCAGGCCATCGCGTGCCCGGCCCATGGCGCGCCGCTCGTGGTGCTGGGCGCGCCGCTCGTGATCGACGCCAACGAGTTCAAGACGTCGAGCAACGATCTCCACACGGTGCTGCGCGAGATCAGCACCGAGATTCGCAAGACCCCGCTCCGCAAGTGGGCCGCCGATGGCACGCGGCTGCCGGAGGGCCGGTAGATGAGCGCGATGCAACCCGCCGTCGTGCAGTACGGCCTCGACCAACCGCTGCAGGTGGCGCTGCGCGAAGTGCCGATACCCGAGATCGGGCCGGCCGACGTGCTGCTGGCCGTGGGCGCAGCGTCGGTGTGTGGCTCCGACGTCCACCAGGCGTACCTCACGCACTCCTGGCCGGTGAACGCCCCCGTCACGCTCGGTCACGAGTTCGGCGGCGTGGTCGCCCAGGTCGGCCGCGACGTGAAGGGCGTGAAGGAAGGCGACCGCGTGGTCAGCGAGACCGCGGCGTACATCTGCGGCGAGTGCCTCATGTGCCGCACCGGTCGCTACAACCTGTGCCCCACGCGCAAGGGCTTCGGCTACGGCATCGACGGCGCCATGGCACAGTACGTGCGCGTGCCGGCCCGCTGCCTGCACCACATCCCCGACCACCTGCCGTTCGACATCGCCTGCCTCACCGAGCCGCACAGCGTGGCCTATCAGTCGATGTGCGTCAACGCCAACATCCAGCCCGGCGCGCTCGTGGTGGTCCTCGGGCCCGGCCCCATCGGCCTGTTGTGCGCGAAGATGGCCGCGCTGGCCGGCGCCTACCCGCTGGTGGTCGCGGGCCGTGCGGCCGATCGGGCCCGTCTCGAGGTCGCCCGCGAGCTCGGCGCGACGCACGTGGTCGACGTCGACAACCAGCCGCTCGAAGACGTGGTGCGCGCACTCGACCCGCTGGGGGCCGACGTGGTGTGCGACGCCTCCGGCGCGAGCCGCCCGCTCGACGCGGCGTTGCAGATGTGCAAGCCCGACGGCACCGTCGTGAAGGTCGGCTGGTCGCCCGACCTCGTTCCCGTGAACCTGAATCCCCTGGTGCAGAAGAACGTGCGCCTCCAGGGTTCGTTCAGCCACAACTACCCGGTGTGGGAACGCGTGATCAGCCTGCTGGCGGCCGGACGCACCGGGGCCGAGAAGGTCGTGGGTATCCGCACGGGACTCGAGCACTGGCACGAAGCCTTCGAAGGCATGCACAGCGGACAGGTCATCAAGTCCGTGTTGCTGCCGCATGGCCCCGAGGGCCCGCTCCGCTGATTGCCGCCACCCGCGACGACGCCGGGGTGGCACCCTTGGGTTCGACATGCGCATGTACGCTCGACGCTCGCTGCTCACGCTCGTCCTGCTGCTGGTCGGGAGGATGGCTGCGGCCCAGCCTCCAGCTGACCTCACCGGCACCTGGCGCCTGAACACGGGCGCCAGCGACGCGCCGGGCACGACCGGCGGCACCGGCGACGATGGGGGTGGGTTCGGGTTCGGGATGTCGGCGCGCCAGCCGATGGGGGGCTACGGCACGCCGGGCACGATGGTCGGGCCCGCGGGCATCGACCCCGAGGTCCGCAAGCAGCGACTCGACCTGCTGAGGGAGCTCCTGCAGCCTGTCTACCGCGTCACCATCGCGCAGGACGCGGCCTCCGTGTCGTTCACCTACGACGACGGCCGCACCGTGCGGTATCGGACCGACGGCAAGACCGAGAAGCACCAGGCGATCAACGGCGTGGTCGAGACGCGCACGCGCTGGCGCCGCGGCCGACTCGTCCGCGAGACCGACCTCGACGATGGCACGACAATCGAGGAGACGTTCACCGTCGAGTCTCCGCGCGCGCTCGTCGTCCAGCTGGAGCTGAGTGGTGGCATCGGGCGCCGCAAGCCGCTCCGGCGCGTGTACGATCCGGTGGAATGAGCACCATGTCGCAGCTTTCGCGCGCCTTCGACCTCACGGGTCGCGTGGCGCTGGTCACCGGCTCCACCTCCGGCATCGGAAAGGGCATCGCGTTCCAGCTGGCCGAGCTCGGGGCCGCCGTGGTGGTGAGCGGGCGGTCGAAGGACCGCGGGCGTGAGGTCGTGGACGCCATCGTGGCAGCCGGTGGGCGTGCCGCCTTCGAGCCGTGCGATCTCACCGACGTGGCCGACTGCGCCACGCTCGTCGATCGGGCGGCCGGCCACTTCTCGCGCCTCGACGTCCTCGTGAACAACGCGGCCGACGTCTCGCGCGGCGACGTACGCACGACCCCGGTGGCCGACTGGGATCGCATCCAGGCGATCAACCTGCGCGCGCCGTTCATCCTGATGCAGGCGGCCATTCCGCACCTCGAACGGCAGGGGGGCGGTGCGATCCTCAACATCGGGTCGGTGAACGCCTACATCGGTGAGCCCAAGCTCACGGCCTACTCGGTGGCCAAGGGCGGCCTCATGACGCTCACCAAGAACGCCGCGGCACAGCTCAATCGCGCGAAGATCCGGGTCAACCAGATCAACGTCGGCTGGACGCTCACCGAAGGCGAGCACAAGGTCAAGCGCGAGCAGGAAGGGAAGGGCGACGAATGGCTCGAGGAAGCCGTCCGGACGCGCCCCTTCGGTCGCATGCTGGAGCCTGCCGACATCGCGTACGCCGTCGCCTACTATGTCTCGGATGCTGCCGCCTGCGTGACGGGCTCGGTGATGGACCTCGAGCAGTACCCCGTCGGCGCACCACCGGCCTGGTAGACGTCAGGCTCAGGGCGCTGGGCTCAGGGCTCAGAACCCCTGCTGCCACCTGACTCTAGAATGCTCTCTGAGCCTTGAGCCCTGAGCCTTGAGCCGCTCCAACGCTATGCCACCAAGAATTTCCGTCTTCCCCAAGTGCTACTTCGACGAGTTGTGTGCCGGCCAGATGGACTACCTCCAGTGGCTGCGTGACGCGAAGGGGCTGGGCGGCGAAGGCGTCGAGCACTACGACGGGTTCCTGGCGCCCCTCGGGCCCGATGCCGCCCGGCGCGTGCGCGACGTGATGGAGGAGACGGGGCAGGTGTCGTCGCTGCTCTGCTTCTCGCCGGATTTCACGCATCCCGACCCCGACGAGCGGAAGCGACAGGTGCAGCGGCAGAAGGATGCCGTCGACATGTCGGTCGCCCTGGGCCTGCGCCACTGCCGCACGCTGAGTGGCCAGCGCCTGCCGGGGATGACACGCGCCGAAGGTGTCCAGCGGACCGTCGAGGGCATCCGCGCGTCCCTCGACTACGCGGCCGAACGCGACGTGGTCCTCTGCATGGAGAACCACTACAAGGACGGCAACTGGACGTATCCCGAGTTCGCCCAGGCCGAGGACGTGTTCCTCGAGATCGTGGAGCAGATCGACCACCCGTACTTCGGCGTGCAGTACGACCCGTCCAACGCGCTCGTCGGCGGCTACGATCCCATCGCCTTCCTCGAGAAGGTCAAGGGCCGCGTCGTGAGCATGCACGCGTCGGACCGCTACCTGGCCGAGGGGGCGACGCTCGACGATCTGAAGCAGGCCGACGGCAGCACAGGCTACAGCGCGGCGCTGAAGCACGGGGAAACGGGCAAGGGACTGAACGACTACGACGCCATCTTCGGAATCCTCGCCAGCGTGGGCTACAGCGGCTGGATCTCGATCGAGGACGGCATGAACGGTCTCGACGAGCTCGCGCGTTCGGCGGAGTTCCTGAAGCAGAAGCGGGAGCAGTACTACGGCGCCGCGCGCTGATCAGCGGACGGCGAGACCAACGGCATCGGCCAGGAACGCGTAGACATCGACCCGTTCCTCCCGCAGGTGCCGTGACCCCGCGTCGGCATCGGCTGGAGTCGACGCCCGCAGAAGCACACGCGGGTGGCCGCCGCGGCGCATGGCGTCGATGTAGCGTCGGGTCTGCGTCACCACGGCCGGAGGCTGGTCGAGCGTCAGGGTGACGATGGTCGGCGGCAGGACCCGGACCTGCGCCGCGTCGAGCGGCAGCAGATCGCGGAGCAGGGCATCGCGCTCGGCCCCGGTCCCGTACTCCTCGAGTGCGACCTCGGAAGCCGACGCACCCGGGTCGCCGGCGGGATACGACAGCCAGGCCACGCGAGCCCAGGCAGGGTCGCGCTGCAGCGCGGCCGTCAGCACAACGGTCGAGTGACCGGCCGCGTGGGCGATCATCGTCGATCGCCGGGCGAGGCCCCGCGCCTCGAGCATCCGGACCGCCGCCAGCACGTCATCGACCGCGGCACGCTTGCCCGCAGCCTGTCCCGCCTGCCGCCAGGCCATCCCGAGGCCACCACTGCCTCGCGCGTAGACGAACGCGTAGGCGCCCCCCATCGCGAGCCAGTTGGCGACCGGCGCCGAGAACGCACTCGGCACGCGACTGCCGCGTGCTGCTGTGACGTACACGAACACTGGCGGCGCGGGCCTGCCGCGCGGCCGCACCAGCACGACGGGAACGTCCGATCCATCGGCGGCCCTGGCCGCGAGTGGCTCGATCGCGAAGCGTGTACTCGGGAACCGGACGGTCGGACGACCGGTGCGGCGCGGTGGCTGTCGGGCGTCACGCACGGCATACCGGGTGGGCGGCGTGATGAAGCTGCTGTACTCGAAGTGCGCCGTGTCACCGGTGGTCCAGAGGGCCTGCACCGTGCCGAGGCCTGGCAACTGGATGTCCTCGAGCCGGGCGCCTTGCGCGTCGTGCACCGACAGCACGTGGCCCACGGTCGTGGGCCAGGCCGCGAGCATGCGCCCGTCCGTCCAGGAGGCCACCCGGTCGGGCTGGCTGGCGGTCGCGGACGCGGGGGCGATCAACGCGCCGACGACCGGCGCCGGGAGGACGGGCGCACGCGATGGCGCCGGACTCAACGCCTGCAAACGCGCGTCGATGGTCCGTCGGCCGCCCAGGGCATCCAGCAGGGGGCGGGCGAGGCTGGTCTCGCGGGCGACGAACACCTCGATCGGCTCGTCGGCCTGCGATGCGGCCCATCCGAGGCTGGCGGCGACGCCCAGCATCACGAGCGGCAACGCGCGTCGCGGCATCGGGAAGCCGTGAGCCATGGACGTGGCGATTGTACAGCCGGCCCGTCCGCGCGACGCCTCCGACGTGCGGGCCGTTTGTTACACTCGCGGCGATGGCCAAGACGCGACCTTCGAATCCGGTGGTCGGGCTCGTGCAGATGACCTGCTCGCCCGATCCGGCCAAGAACCTCAAGAAGGCCCTGAGCCGCATCGGCGACGCCGCCAAGCAGGGCGCGACGATCGTCTGCCTGCAGGAGCTGTTCCGGTCGCAGTATTTCTGCCAGACCGAGGACACCTCGCTCTTCGCACTGGCCGAGCCCATTCCGGGGCCGACCACCGAGAAGCTGGCGCGGGCCGCGCGCAAGCACGGCGTCGTGCTCGTGGCGTCGCTCTTCGAGCGCCGCGCGCCTGGGCTCTACCACAACACCGCCGTCATCTTCGACGACGACGGGAGCGTGGTGGGGAAGTACCGCAAGATGCACATCCCCGACGACCCGCTGTACTACGAGAAGTTCTACTTCACGCCTGGCGATCTCGGCTTCAACGTGCACGAGACCTCGCGCGGCAACTGCGGCGTGCTCGTGTGCTGGGATCAGTGGTTCCCCGAGGCCGCGCGGCTCACGGCGCTGCAGGGCGCGCACTTCCTCTTCTATCCGACGGCCATCGGGTGGCTGCCGGGTGAGAAGGAGGAGATGAACCTCGCGCAGCACCAGGCGTGGGAGACGGCACAACGCGCGCACGCCATCGCCAACGGCGTCTTCGTGGTGTCGGTCAATCGGGTGGGACTCGAAGGGCAACTGCAGTTCTGGGGGCAGTCGTTCGTCGCCGATCCATTCGGGCGCATCCTCGCCAAGGCGTCCTCCGACCAGGAGGAGATCCTGATCGTCGAGTGCGACCTGTCGCTCATCGAGCAGACCCGGCAGAACTGGCCCTTCCTGCGCGACCGCCGGATCGACGCGTACGGCGGCATCACGCAGCGCCTCATCGAGCCGTGACGACGCCGGCCCGCACGCCCGCCGCCCTGGGCTACCGCATGCCTGCCGAGTGGCATCGGCATGCCGCCACCTGGCTCACCTGGCCGAAGGATCCCGTGACCTGGCCGGACCGGGTGCCCGAGGTGCAGGAGATCTTCCTGCAGTTCATCGAGGCCCTGACGCCACACGAGCGCGTCTGTCTCCTCGTGGACACGCCCGATGTCGCCGCCGACGTGCGCTCACGGTGCCGCGGGCGTGAGGTCGAAGCGGCCAATCTCGACCTGGTCGTCCTCGAGACGGTGGACTCGTGGATCCGCGACTACGGGCCCAACTTCCTGCTGGGCCCCGGGGGCGAACTCGCGTTCAACCACTGGGGCTTCAACGCGTGGGGTGGCAAGTACGAAAGCCTCATGCGCGATGCGTCGGTGCCGGCGCGGCTCGACGCCTTGCGCGACGTGCCGCGGTTCGAACCCGGCATCGTGCTCGAGGGCGGTTCGATCGACGTCAACGGTGCCGGCACGGTGCTGACGACGGAGCAGTGCCTGCTGCATCCGAACCGCAATCCCGGCGTGCCGCGCGAGACGCTCGAGATGTACCTGCGCCTGTACCTGGGGGTCCACCAGGTCGTGTGGCTCGGGGACGGCATCGAGGGCGACGACACGGATGGTCACGTGGACGACATCACCCGATTCGTCGCGTCCGACACGATCGTGACGGTGGTCGAGCCCGATCCGGCCGACCCGAACCACGGACCCCTGCTCGACAACCTCGCCCGGCTGCGGGCGTCGCGGCAGCCCGACGGCAGCCCCTGGCGCATCGTCGAACTCCCCATGCCGGGCTACGTGATGGCCGATCAGGATCGACTGCCGGCCAGCTACGCCAACTTCTACATCGCCAATCGCGTCGTCTTGCTGCCCGTGTACCGCCATGCCAACGACGCCGTGGCCACCGCCATCCTGCAGGAGATCTTTCCGGCGCATCGCATCGTGCCCATCGACTGCGAGGCGCTGGTGTGGGGCATGGGGTCGATTCACTGCGTCACGCAGCAGCAGCCGGCATCGGCGTCTTGAACAGCCATGCGTGTCGTGTGCTTGCGATGACGGACGGCTCAGCGAGCCGTCCCTACCAGCCCCAGCGCGTAGGTTGTACACTGCCGACGTATCGAAGTCCGATGCAGCAATCTGGTAGGGTCGGCGCTCCGAGCCGACCGCCCTGTGAGGTCCGATAGCAGATGCAAGTCATCCGTTCCCCGAAGGTCTACGACGTCGTCGTCGTCGGGTCGGGCGCCGGTGGAGGGATTGCCGCCAAGGTGCTCACCGAAGCGGGCGCCGAGGTCTGCATGCTGGAGGCCGGCCCGATCTGGGACCAGGCCCGCGACGGCAAGATGCTGGGCTGGCCCTACGAATCGCCGCGCCGCGGCGCGCCCACCGAACGCCCGTTCGGTGAGTTCGATGCGGCCTGGGGTGGCTGGGAACTGCCCGGCGAGCCGTACACGTCGGCGCCCGGATCGCAGTTCGACTGGTTCCGCGCGCGCATGCTGGGTGGCCGCACCAACCACTGGGGCCGCATTTCGCTGCGCTGGGGGCCCGACGACTTCCGCCGCAAGAGCATCGATGGGCTTGGGGACGACTGGCCGATCACCTACGACGACCTCAAGCCGTACTACGACAAGCTCGACGAGTTCGTCGGCATCTTCGGCAGCAACCACGCAGCCGAGACGGGGCTGCACAACGAGCCCGACGGCAAGTTCCAGCCGCCGCCGCTCCCGCGCGCGTACGAGCTCTACTTCAAGCAGGCCGCCGACCGCCTGAAGATCGCCTGCGTGCCGTCGCGGCTGTCGATCCTCACGCGTCCGTTGAACGGGCGTGCGGCGTGCCACTACTGCGCGCAGTGCGGACGCGGATGCACGACGCACTCGAACTTCCAGTCGCCGACGGTGCTGATCCCGCCTGCGATGAAGACGGGCAAGCTCACGATCGTCCCCGACGCCATGGCGCGCGAGGTGCTGAGCAACGCCGAGGGACGGGCGACGGGCGTGTCCTACGTGGACACGAAGACCGGTGACGAGAAGACGGTGCAGGGTCGTATCGTCGTGCTCGCGGCCAGCGCCTGCGAGACGGCGCGCCTGCTGCTCAACTCGAAGTCGGCGCGGTTCCCGAACGGCCTGGCCAACGGCAGCGGTGTGGTGGGCAGGTACCTCACCGACTCCACGGGCGCCGGCCTCACGGGTTTCATCCCGAAGCTGGTCGGGATGCCGAACCACAACGAGGACGGCACCGGCGGCATGCACCTGTACATGCCGTGGTGGCTCAACAACGTGAAGGACAAGCTGCCGTTCCCGCGTGGCTATCACATCGAGCCGGGCGGTGGGCGTCGCATGCCGGGCTTCGGGTTCGGTGGCGGCATCGAGCGGCATCCGGCCTCCACGGGCGGCGGCTACGGCAAGGCGTTGAAGGACGAGTACCGCCGGCTGTGGGGCGCGACGATCGGGTTCGCCGGCCGCGGGGAGATGGTGCCCAACAAGGACACCTACATGGACATCGACCCGAACGTCGTGGACAAGTGGGGCATCCCGGTGCCGCGGTTCCACTGGAAGTTCGGAGACGAGGAACGCCTCCAGGCCAGGCACATGATGGAGACGTTCAAGGCGCTCATCGAAGAGATGGGGGGCACCGTCCTCGGCCGCATCCCGGGGCCCGAGCAGGACTACGGGCTCGCCGCGGGCGGCCGCATCATCCACGAAGCGGGCGTCGTGCGCATGGGGAAGGATCCCAGCACGTCGGCGCTCAACGAGTACTGCCAGGCGCACGAGGTGAAGAACCTCTTCGTGGCCGACGCGGCGCCGTTCGTGTCACAGGCCGACAAGAACCTCACGTGGACGATCATGGCGCTCGCCTGGCGCACGTGCGAATACGTCGCCGACCAGCGCAAGTCACTCTCGATCTAGGTAGGGACGCCTCGCCGAGGCGTCCGTCACGTTCGGTAGGGACGGCTCTCGGAGCCGTCCGACAGAGATACGACGATGGACAACGTGAATCGCCGCAAGATGTTGAAGGTGCTCGGAGCCGCCCCCGCCCTCGCCGGCATCTCCTGGACCGAGGCCGAGGCGCAGCAGGCGCACCAACACGCGCAGCAGGCCCGCCGAAGCGCCGGGGGCGCGAAGGCGGCGGCCTACAAGCCGAAGTACTTCACGCCGCACGAGTTCGCGACCATCACGGCGCTCGCCAACCTGATCATCCCGAAGGACGAGCGGTCGGGGAACGCGAGCGAGGCGGGCGTACCCGAGTTCATCGACTTCATGATGGTCGACCAGCCGGACCGACAGCTGCTGATGCGGGGCGGCATCCGCTGGCTCGACACGGAGTGTCGGAAGCGGTTCGAGCAGCCGTTCGTCAAGTGCACCGCGGCGCAACAGGCCGAGATGTGCGACGCGCTCGCGTATCCCGCCAGGGCGAAGCCGGAACACTCTCACGGCGTGCGCTTCTTCAGCGCCGTGCGCGATCTCACGGCGACCGGATTCTTCACGAGCCGGATCGGCATCGCCGACCTCGACTACAAGGGCAACACGTTCGTGCCCACGTGGACGGGCGCCCCGAAGGAAGCGCTCGACCACCTCGGCGTGAGCTACGAGCCGTTGATGAAGTGGTACAAGGAATCGGTGTAGGCCGCCGAGACGTTCGACGGGATTGGGTAGGGAGGGACGGGCGTCCCGCCCGTCCGCTGTCCGCCGTCCGCCGGGCGCGGGGCGGGCGACTGGTCGTCACCGCAGTGGCACGAGCACGCTCAGGATTCCCGCAATCAGCGCGCCCGTCGTGCCCGTGATCGCGGCGACGAGCGTCCAGGTGCGGAAGGTGTCGGCCTCCGTCATGCGGCCCATCTTCGCGATCACCCAAAAACCGCTGTCGTTCATCCACGAGCCCACCAGCGATCCCCCGCCGATGGCGAGCGTGGCGTAGACCGGATGCGGCAGGCCGGGCATCTGCGTCGCATACAGGGCCTGGATGATCGACGCCGTGGTGATCATCGCCACGGTGCTCGAACCCTGCGCGATCTTCAGCAGCGCAGCGACGCCGTACGCCATGACCATGACGGGCAGGTTGAGTGCCGATGCTGCGGTGGCCAGCTCCGTGCCCACGCCGGCCCGCGTCAGCAGGCCGCCGTAAGCGCCGCCGGCGGCGGTGATCAGGATGATCGACCCGGCCCCACCGAGGGCCTCCTCGCTGAACGTGCCCAGGTCGCGCAGGGACCACCCGCAGGCGTGCTTGACCATCGCCAGGGCAACCACTGCCGACAGCAGCAACGCCACGTTCGGGTCGCCCAGCAGGTTGATGGGCGTGACCAGCGGCCCGGAGGCCTGCAGCGCCGTGCTCACCGTCCGGCTCGCGATGAGGACGACCGGCAGCACGATCGGCGTGAGTGCGAGCCACAGGCCCGGCACGCGCAACGGCCCCTCGTGTGCGCTCTCCTGCAGGACGTCGGGACCGACCACCGGTTCGACGTGGCGCGTGAACGACCGGCACGCCCATCGCCCGAAGGCCACGCCGGCAAGCGATGCGGGCAACGCCACCACCAGGCTGACCACGATCAGCAGGCCGAGGTCTGCCCCGAGCGTCGCCCCCACGGCGAGGGGCCCTGGCGTCGGCGGGACGAAGACGTGCGTCGCCGCGGCGCCGGCGACCGTGGCGCTCACGTAGAGGCCGTACTCCTTGCGGGTGCGACTGTGCATGGCGCGCGCCACCGGCGCCAGCAGGTAGAAGACCGTGTCGAAGAACACCGGGACCGACAGCACGAACCCGCTGGCCCACAACGAAAGATAGGCGCGTCCCTCGCCGGTGAGCCGCAGGAAGGCCTCGGAGATGCGCGCCGCTCCGCCGCTCCGGTGCAGCGCCAGGCCCACGATGGAGGCCAGTGCGATCACGATGCCGATGCGGCCGGTGACGCCGCCGAACTCGGTCGCCACGACGCCGGCGGCCTCGGCCGGCGGGATGGTTCCGGGAGCGGTGAGCCCCACGAAGAGGGCCCCGGCGAGCAACGCGAGGAAGGCGTGGGCGCGCGCGACGACGATGAGCGCGATGACGAGCGCCATCGACAGCACCAGCGCAACCAGAGGAGGCATGCGGGATGGTAACCTAGCAGGATGCTGCTCCGAGTCTCCCTCTCCCTGATCGGCCTTGGCGCGCTTGCCGCCGGCCCCCTGTTGCTCGCGCAGGCGCCGCCGGCCAAGAAGGACGTGTCGAAGGTCTGGACCGAGGTCTGCGCCAGCTGCCACGGCGCCAACATGCAGGGCGCCCAGGCGCCGAGCATGCTCGATGACGTCTGGACGTCAGGCCCCGGCGACGACGCGTCGCTGGCCGCGGTGATCAAGAACGGCCGCGTGGCCAACGGCATGCCCGCCTTCGGCAGCCTGCTCACCGACGAAGAGATTCGCGGGATGGTGGTCTACATCCGCGAGACGGCCGGCAAGGCCCGCGCCGCGGGCGCCAACTACGCCGCGCCGCAGCCCAACGTCACCGTGCAGAGCGAGAAGCACACCTTCAAGCTCGAAACCGTCGTCGAGGGCGTCACAGCGCCGTGGGGGCTCGACTTCCTGCCCGACGGGCGGATGTTGATCGCCGAGAAGGGCGGCGCGCTGCGGATCGCCGACGCCAAGGGCGTGCTCGCGCCCGAGCCGGTGTCAGGCGTCCCGGCGGTGTGGTCGAAGGGGCAGGGCGGTCTGCTCGACGTCGCCGTTCACCCCGGCTACGCGAAGAACGGCTGGATCTACATCTCCTACAGCGACCCCGGCGAGAACGATTCGGCGATGACCGCCGTCATCCGGGCGAAGCTGAAGGGCAACGCGCTCGTGGACGTGCAGCAGTTGTTCAAGGCGCCGGCCGCGACCTATCGCACGGGCAACGTGCACTTCGGGTCGCGCTTCGTGTTCGACGGCAAGGGCCACGTGTTCTTCTCGATCGGCGAGCGTGGCCAGATGACCGACGCGCAGGATCTCACGCGGCCCAACGGCAAGGTGCACCGCATCAACGAAGACGGCAGCGTTCCCAAGGACAACCCGTTCGTCGATCGGGCCGACGCCATCAAGAGCATCTGGAGCTACGGTCACCGGAACCCCCAGGGCCTCGCGCAGCACCCGACGACCGGCGCGCTCTACGACGTGGAGCACGGGCCCCGCGGCGGCGACGAGTTGAACCTCGTCGAGAAGGGCAAGAACTACGGCTGGCCGGTGATCACGTACGGCATGAACTACAACGGCACGCCGATGACCGACAAGACGGCGGCCCCGGGCATGGAGCAGCCGATCACCTACTGGGTGCCGTCGATTGCCGTCTCGTCGATTGGCTTCTACACGGGTGCGAAGTTCCCCAACTGGAAGGGCAGCCTGTTCCTCGGATCGCTCGCGGCGCAGGAACTGCGACGCCTCGAGATCGACGGCACCACGGTGAAGCAGGAAGTGCTGTTCAAGAACGTCGGGCGACTCCGCGACGTGGTGATGGGGCCAGACGGCGCCATCTACATCGCGTTCAACCAGCCCGATCGCGTCGCGCGTCTCGTGCCTGCCCCGGCGGCGGGCACGGCTGCCGCCGCGAGGTAGGGTCTCCGCCGCGAGGTAGGGCCGGCTGTCCCCAGCCGGCCGCACCCCGCCCGGGTGCCCCGACTCGCAGTAGCATCGACGGCAGGTGTCCATGACTCCTTCCGTCCCTCCCGCCCTCGACCGCGGCGACGCCGCGATCTTCGACATCACGACCGCTGCCCCCGGACCCGAGGGGCAGCTGCCGTTCACCCCCGACGATCTGCGCGACAAGCCGAGCGGCGACCTGTTCGGCTGGTCGCTCGACGTCGGCATGGGCTGGTCGCCGGCGGCCGTCCGCCAGCGCCAGATGCTCCTGCTCAGCACGCTCGGCGGACTGCGCGAGCCCGACGGTCGTCCCCTGGCGCTCGGCTACCACACTGGACACTGGGAGGTCGGCCTGCTGATGCGTGAGGCGGCGCTCACCTGTCGCGCCGCCGGCTGGACCCCGTTCGCCGGGTTCTGCACCGACCCGTGCGACGGCCGATCGCAGGGCACGCCCGGCATGTTCGACAGCCTGCCGTACCGCAACGACGCGGCCACGGTCCTCGGGCGGTTGATTCGTTCACTGCCGACACGATCGGCCGTGCTCGGCGTGGCCACGTGCGACAAGGGCCTGCCGGCCATGCTCATGGCGGTGGCCGGCGCCGGCGACCTGCCGGTCGCCATCGTTCCCGGTGGCGTGACGCTGCCGCCGAGCGACGGCGAGGACGCGGGCACGATCCAGACGATTGGCGCCCGCTTCTCGCACGGCCTCATCACGCTCGAGGAGGCCGCCACGCTGGGGTGTCGCGCGTGTGCGTCACCCGGGGGCGGGTGCCAGTTCCTCGGCACGGCGGCCTCGGCGCAGGTCGTGGCCGAGGCGCTGGGGCTCGCGCCACCGCACAGCGCCCTGGCGCCTTCGGGGCAGGCCATCTGGCTCGATGGCGCCGCGCGTGCCGTCCACGGCCTGCTCGCGCAGCAGGCCCTCGGCTGGTCGGCGCACACGCTCGTGACCGACGCCGCCATCCGTAACGCCATGGTGACGCATGCGGCGTTCGGCGGGTCGACGAACCTGCTGCTGCACATCCCGGCGATCGCGCACGCCGCCGGTCTCGCGCGCCCCGGCATCGAGGACTGGAGGGCCGTCAACCGTGCCGTGCCCCGGCTGGTCGACGCGCTGCCGGCCGGTCCCCACCCGACGGTCCGGGTGTTCCTGGCTGGAGGCGTGCCCGAGGTGCTGTGCCACCTGCGCGCGCTCGGATTGCTCGAGACGCGCGTACCGACGTGCACCGGCCTCACGCTGGACGAGGTGCTCGACTGGTGGGAGGAGAGCGAGCGCCGTCAGCGGTGCCGGCAGATCCTGCGTGAGCGCGACGGTGCCGACGCCGACCGCGTCGTGATGCCGCCCGCGTCGGCGTCGGCCGCCGGCCTCACGAGCACCGTCTGCTTCCTGCGCGGCAACCTCGCGCCCGAGGGCGCGGTGGTGAAGAGCACGGCCATCGCGCGCGACCTGCTCGACGCCGACGGCGTGTTCCGGCACCTCGGCCCGGCGAGGGTCTTCACGAGCGAGGCCGCCGCCATCCATGCGATCAAGGGGCACGACCCCGCCACCGCGCTGAAACCCGGCGAGGTGGTCGTCGTCGCCGGCATCGGCCCGATGGGCACGGGCATGGAGGAGGTGTATCAGGTGACGTCGGCGCTCAAGCACCTGCCAGCCTTCCGGGGGACGCCGCTCATCACCGACGCGCGGTTCTCGGGCGTGTCGACGGGCCCCTGCGTCGGCCACGTCGGGCCCGAGGCGCTGGCCGGCGGGCCGCTGGGCCGCCTGCGCGACGGGGATCTGGTGCGCGTGGAGATCGACACGCGCGCGCTCGACGGACGCATCGACGTGGTGCGGCCCGACGCGGAGTCGGGCGCACCGGTGCCCGACGGTGCCCTGCTGGCCGTTCGGACGCCGCATCCGGATCTCGCCCCACACCCGAAGCTGCCCGCCGCGACCCGGCTGTGGGCGGCGCTCCAGGCCGCGAGCGGCGGCACGTGGGGCGGCTGTGTGTACGATGTGGACGCGATTGTGGAAGGGCTCAGGGCTCAAGGCTCAGGGCTCAGGGCTCAGTGAGGTAAGGCCGACAAGGAGATTTCATGCGTAAGCTCGACGCGTCTCGACGTCAGTTCCTGCAGTCCGCTGCGCTCTCGCTCGGGGCTGCCTCGCTGGCGGGTACCCGCGTGGCCGCCCAGCCGCGCCTCCCCGGGCCGCCCGAGAAGAAACTCGGCTACGCCATCGTCGGGCTCGGCAGCCTGGCCATCAATCAGATCCTTCCCGCCTTCGCGCAGTGCCGGCACGCCCGGGTCAGCGCGCTGGTGAGCGGCGACGCCGCCAAGGCGAAGACGCTTGCCACGGCGTATGGGGTGCCCGAGTCCGGCCTGTACAGCTACGACACCTACGACCGGATGAAGGACAACCCCGACATCGACATCGTGTACGTGGTGCTGCCCAACAGCATGCACCGCGAGTACACGGTGCGCGCGCACCAGGCGGGCAAGCACGTGCTGTGCGAGAAGCCGATGGCCAACACGCCGCAGGAGTGCGAGGCGATGATTGCGGCGGCGAAGGCGGCAGGGAAGAAGCTGATGATCGGGTATCGCCTGCGGTACGAGCCGTACAACATGGCGATGATCGACATGTGCCGCAAGCAGGAGTTCGGCAAGACCAAGGTCATCCTGTGCGAGGCCGGGTTCAGCATCGGCAATCCCAACCAGTGGCGGCTGAAGAAGGCGCTCGCCGGTGGCGGGTCGCTCATGGACATCGGCATCTACGCGCTCAACGCCGCGCGCTACCTCTCGGGAGAAGAGCCGGTCGCCATCAACGCGTTCGAGTACACCACGCCGGGTGACCCGCGGTTTGCCGATGGCGTGGACGAGACCATCAACTTCCAGCTGCGCTTCCCGAGCGGCATCCTGGCCAACTGCGTGTCGAGCTACGGCGTCGGCCTCAACCGGTTCCGCGTGCATGCCGAGCGCGCGTCGTTCGAGCTCGAGCCGGCGCTGAGCTACTCCGACCTCCGCATGCGCGTGATTCGCGGCAACACCGTCGAACTCCGGTCTCACCCCGAGCGCAACCATTTCGCGCTCGAGATGGATCACCTGGCCGAGTGCGTCAAGAGCAACACCGAGCCGCGCACGCCAGGCGAGGAAGGCTTGAAGGATCTCCGCGCGATGATGGCGATCTACGAAGCGGCGAAGACGGGGAAGACGGTCACGCTGTAGCGAATGCCGCGATGCCAGGGCTGAACCGGGAATCGGGGAGCGGGAAGCGGGTATCGGGACTGGCAAAGGCTGTAGGCTGTGCGCAATCGGCACCCGGGGAGCGGGAAGCGGGAATCGGGGAGCGCGGACCGGAAGCGGGGCTGCCGCCGTCGGACTTGTCCCGAGGGGGCGGGCGAGGTTCACGGCTCGATGGCTGGGCCCCATGGCGTGGGACGCAGGTCGGCGGGCAGGTACAGGGGATGGACGGGAGTGCCGTCCCGGGCCACGCGCAGATGGCAGACGCGCTGGTGGCGACCGAGAAGTGCCACCACGTCCCGTGCTCGCTTGCGGAGCGCTTTGGGTGGTTGGCCGTACGCCAGGATCACCAGATCGGCTTCAGCGGCCATCTGCACGATCATGCGGTCGTTCTCGGGGCCGACCGGGTCGGCCACCTCGAGCAACCGGTTCTTGTCGGTGGCACGGTAGGCATGCACGTTGCCCACGAGTTGACCGCCATAGCCCCAGCGGCGCGTGAAGGTGCCGGTCTTGCGGAGCGTGGGGTCGCTGTACTCGAGGCAGGCAACGCTGGGGTTCATCAGCAGCCAGAACACGAGCGGCCTGGACGGGTCCCACACCTCGCGAAGCTGGTACCGGTAGCGTTCGCAGTCGGAGAAGGTGGCACTGACCCGGGAGTCGGCTGGCCAGGCCGGGCGGACTCGCCCCCCGGCATCGTGCCGTCGCGCCTTCGAGTTCATCGGCCTCGGTGCTTTCCGAACGTCGTTGTCGAGGTGGTGCCTCATGGGCTGACCGCTCACGGCGGAGAAGGCTCTCTGAGCCCTGAGCCCTGAGCCCTGAGCCGTGAGTCCTGAGCCTACTTGAGCCGAATCCGATACACGCTCGTGCGCGCCGTGATGTAGAGCGCCTTGCCGTCGGCGTCGCCGAACGCGCAATTGGCGGGCGTCTCGGGTGTTTCGATCACGCCGAGCGTCTTGCCCGTCGCGTCGAACACCCACACGCCGCCGGCGCCGGTCACGAAGACATGCCCGCGCGTGTCCACCTTCAGGCCGTCGGGGCCGCCCTGCGCGCCGGGCCATGGCTTCATCTCGCCGAACACGCGTCCGTTGGCGAGACGGCCGTCGGCCTGCACGTCGAATGCCCGCACGTGCTGTCGCGCGGTGTCGGCCACGTAGAGCGTCTTGCCGTCGGGCGAGAAGCCGATGCCGTTGGGTCGCTCGAAGTCGCTCGCAAGCAGCGTCAGCGTGCCATCGGGCGCCAGGCGGTACACGCCGTTGACCTCGAGCTCCTTGCCTTCCTTCTGCTGCGGGAGTCCGTACGGCGGATCGGTGAAGTAGAGCGAGCCGTCACCGGCCTCGGCGAGGTCGTTGGGCGAGTTGAGCCGCTTGCCCTCGTATCTGTCGGCGAGCGTCACGATGGTGCCGTCGGGCATCGTGCGCGACACACGGCGCGCGGCGTGCTCGGCTGCGACGAGTCGCCCCGCGCGGTCGCGCAGCAGTCCGTTGGCCTGCTGGCTCGGCTCACGGAAGATCGACAGGCCCTGGGTCGGATGCCACCGCATGATGCGGTTGCGCGGGATGTCGGTGAAGAGCAGGTGGCCCTCGGGCATCCAGAGCGGCCCCTCGGTGAATCCGAGGTCACCCGCGATCTTCTCGACGGTGGCGCCGGGCGCGAGCAGGGCTGACAGTCCGAGGTCGGCGGGCTTGGTGGCCGGTTGCGAAGTGGCGGGCTGTGCCGCCGCGTGCGCACCGAGCCACAGGGTCGCGGTGAAGGCGATGAGCAGGCGCATGGGGGGACTGTAACAGGAGAATGCCGGGAATGCCGGGAATGCCGGGAATGCTGGGCATGCCTCAGGGGGAACCGGGGAGCGGGTAGCGGGTATCGGGGAGCGGCACAGGTAGGCTGTAGGCCGCAGGCTGGCAGGCTGGCAGGCAATCGGGGAGCGGGACAGATAGGCTGCAGGCCATAGGCTGTAGGCCGCCGGCATCAGGCATCAGGCATCAAGCATCAAGCATCATCCGTCATGCCTCATGCATCGTGCGTCATCCCGTATCGTCCTCCCTATGACTGGGCATCGATGCGGGCATGGCTCGCGGCGCGTGCGGTGCCGGGCGTCGAGGTGGTGGAGTCGGATCGCTACGCACGGACGTGCCTGATCGGCGACCGCCCGGCGGCGCTCGTCGTCAGTCACCTCCCGGAGCGCGCTGCGTTCGCGGTGGAGGTGGACGCGGGTGGCGTGCCGGTCAGCGACGCAGTCGTGCACCGGGTGTCGCGCGTGCTCGACCTGGACCGCGATCCCGAGGAGGCCGGTACCCCACTTCGCGAGGACCCGTGGATGGCGCAGCTGCTCGCGCGGCACCGCGGGCTGCGCGTGCCCGGGGGCTGGGATCCGTTCGAACTGGCCGTGCGGGCAGTGCTCGGCCAGCAGGTGACCGTGGTGGCCGCGCGTCGGCTCGCCGGGGATCTCGTCGCCCTGTGCGGTCACACGCTACCCGAGCCGCGGGTCGCACCGGGCGTGCTGCGTCTGTTTCCGACGGCCGCCCAGGTGGCCGCGGCCGACCTCGGCGGGCTGCGGATGCCGGCCGCGCGTCGCGCGACGCTGCAGGCGCTGGCCGAGACCGTGCTGCGTGACGCCTCGCTCTTCGAGCCGGGGCCGCTCGAAATGATCGTGACGCGGCTGCGCCGTGTGCGAGGCATCGGCGACTGGACGGCGCACTACATCGCGCTGCGTGCGCTGCGCACGCCCGACGCGTTCCCGGCCAGCGACGTCGGACTCCTGCGTGGTGCGGCGCGCGAGACGGGCACACGCCCGACGCCGGCCAACCTGCTGAGCCGGGCCGAGGCGTGGCGTCCGCATCGCGCGTATGCGGCCCAGTTGCTGTGGGCCGAGGATGGCACCGGGTGAGGCTGTGGCCTACCGCTGGGCACGGCGCGGTCGGAGACCGCGCCCTACCTCAGACGGTTGCCCGTTGCCCACTCGACATCCCGGCATCGCAGCATTCCCGGCATTCCCGGCATTACTTGCTGATCACCCCACACACGATCCGATCGCCGGCGTTGCCTGCCGGGTCGCTCTTGAGGTCGTCGGCCTTGGCGTGAATCACGAGTGCGGTGCCGCCGTTGGCGAAGAGCGAGTTCGGGCCGGCGCCGAGGGTCACTGCGGCGTTGGTGATGGTCTTCTCGAACTTGCCGTCGGCGCCCACCGTGATGTTGGGCATGTCGCCCGCGTGATGGCCGGCGGGGTTCTGCAGGCCATGCTGCTTGCTGCCCGGGTTGAAGTGGGGACCAGCCGACGTGAACGCCGGGCCCTCGCACTTGGGCACTGCGTGGATGTGGATGGCGTGCTCGCCCGGCGGCAGGTTCGACAGCGAGAGCGCGATCGAGACCCCTTCCTTCGCCGCCGAGATCATCGCGTGGCCGACCGGTTGGCCCTTGCCATCCTGAAGGTTCACGTGAATCGGGCCCTGGGCCGCACCTGACAGGGTGAGGCCGAGAATCGCGCCGGTCAGCGCCACGAGGCCGAGTGGATGTCGCATCGTCTGTATCCCTTTCGCTGAGCCCCCGGACCGTCCGGGCGCCATCGTCGTCACTCTCCCCATCCTACCGTTCATCACGGGCCCGGAGCGATGGCGCAAAACAGTACGCCTGATGTGTTCGCCGCCGCTGCAGGGCGTCTCGCTCCTGCCGGTTCGGCCCGAATGGGCTGGCGAGCTTCTTGCGCAGTCGGGTGCCATGTCATCGGAGGCTTCCGCTCAGCCGCACACCCCGCCGGGGCCGACTGCGGGCGCCCGGGTGCTCGTGACCGGCGCCACGGGCTTCGTCGGCTCGCACCTGATGCCCCTGCTCGCTCGTGCCGGTGCCAGCGTGCTCGGGGGCACGCGTCACGTCGACGAGGCCCGCCAGGCATATCCGGACCGCGAGTTCGTCCCTCTCGACCTGACGCGTCCCGACACCGTGTCCTCCGCCCTCGCGGGCTGCACGCACGCGGTCTATCTCGTGCACGGGATGGGCGGGCAGGTCTCCGACTACGAGCGCGCCGAACGCGAGGCGGCCACGACGTTCCGCGACGCCGCCGCCCGGGCCGGCGTGCGCCGGATCGTCTATCTCGGCGGCATGGCCCCTGCGGGCCCACCGTCGCGTCACCTCCGCAGCCGGTTGACGACGGGAGAGGTTCTGCGAGCCGGGACATCTCCCACCGTCGAACTGCAGGCGACGATGGTGGTTGGAAGCGGAAGTGAGAGCTTTCGCATGGTGAGGGACCTGGCGGCACGGTTGCCCGTGATGCTGCTGCCGGCCTGGCTCGACAGCCGGACCCAGCCGATCGGGATCGTCGACGTCGTGCAGGCCATCGTGCTGGCCCTGCGCATGGACGGCCCCAGCTGCGCATATGCATTGCCAGGCCCCGAGATCCTGACCGCGCGTGCCATCATCGAGCGCACCGCCGGCCTGCTGGGCCGGCGGCCGTACACGGTCGGGGTGCCCGTGGTGACCCCCTGGCTGTCGACCTACTGGATTCGCCTGGTGACCCGAGCCGACGCGGGCGTGGCCTCCGAGCTGGTCGAGGGGTTGCGATCCGACATCCTGGCGCCAGATGACGGCTTCTGGCTGCGGCATCCGTCCTATCGCCGGCAGTCGTTCGACGAGGCCGTTCGCGCGGCGCTGGCCGGTGAGGCCGAGGAACTGACGCGGGCCGGCGCCCTCGTCGAGGAAGTCGCCGAATGGCTCACCCCGAAGGACGAGCGCGTCACGACCAGCCCATGAGCCCGCTCGTGGCGTCCACGCCCCCGTGGTCGCCGGCGTCGGCCGCGCTGCTCCTGCTGCTCAACGTCAGCTGGGCGATCGTGATGGCGCGATTCGGCCGGGGCGACATCTACTGGGTGGTCGGCGTGCATGCGCTGGCCGTCCTGGTCGTCGTGGCGGTCGTGACGACACGGGGCGGCGTGGCGCTGCGTCAGCTCGTGACGCCGCGGGCGCGCGACGTCGTGGTGGGCCTGGCCGCGGGGGTGGGCATGACGGTCGCGACCTACGGGGCCTTCCACGTGGCCCGGGCGATCGTGCCGGAACTGGCGGTGCACGTCGCCCGCCTGTATCGCGCCGCGGGCACCGAGACACCGGCCATCGCGCTGGGGTGGACGCTGGTCATCCTGACCGGCGAGGAACTGCTGTGGCGCGGCGCGTGGATCGACACCTGGGCGCCACGGCTGGGCCCCGCGGGTGCCGCCGTGACCGGTGTCCTGGCCTTTGCCCTCACCCAGTTGGGCAGCGGATCGGTCATCGTCGCGATCGTGGCCCTCGTATGCGGGGTCATCTGGACCTGGCTGCGCCTGCAGACGGGCCGCGTCGTCGCCAGCCTGATCGCGCACGCGATCTGGACGCCGGTCGTGATTCTGCTTCACCCCGTGGTCTGAGCGGCCTGTCAGACCTGCGCGCGCCGCGCGTCCGTGGCGTGTGACCCCACACCCTGTTGCCCCCGCCCGACCGAGGTGGTACGCTCCTGTCGAGGCGAAGAAAAACCGAATGTCCATCCCTCGATCGCGGGCGCATCTGGAAGCCCTGCTGCAGAGCCGTCGGCTCGACGGCACGTTGGCGGGGCGGATTCCTGCCACGGGCGTGCTGTCCACGGGCCTGCCCGATCTCGACACCACGCTTGGCGGCGGCTGGCCGCGTGGGCACGTGTCGGAGATCGTCGGCCCGGCCTCGTCGGGCCGCACGCGCGTGCTGGTGGCCACGCTAGCCGCGGCCACCGCGCGGGGCGAGGTCGCGGCCTGGATCGACACCGTCGATCGCGGTGATCCCGCCGGGGCTGCAGCGGCGGGCGTCCGCCTGTCGCACGTCCTGTGGGTGCGCGGGCTCCCGCTGTCACCGGGGGTGCTCGCACTGCGCCCGCGCCGCGGCGATCCCGATCTCGTGCACACGGTCCTGCAGCGCGCGATCAAGGCGGCGCACCTGGTCGCGCAGGCGGGCGGCTTCGGCGTGATCGCGCTCGACCTGTGCGACATGCCGGCGTGGGTGCTGCGGCAGGTGCCGGCCTCCACCTGGTTGCGCCTGCAGCGCGCGGTCGAGGGACGCGACACGATGCTGGTCGTGCTCGGGGCCGAACCGATCACGCGGAGTGCCGGCGGTGTGTCGGTGCGCGTGCAGGGGCGACCGCGCTGGGAGGGTGGCAGCGCCCGGGCGTGCCGCCTGTCGGGCATGGACTGCGCGCTGCGTGTCGTGAGCAGCCGGGTCTCGGCCGGCACGACGCGCGAGGTGCAGGTCGCGCTGGCCGGGTAACGAGAATTGCAGAATTGCAGGATTTCAGAGTTGCATTGGCACCGCCAACCTTCGGCGCATTCCTGTTGATGGTGAAATTCTGAAATTCAGAAATTCTGAAATTCTGAAATTGCCACGCTGCTCCCATGTTCGCCGCCCTGCATCTCGCCTCGTGCCCACCGGACCTGACACGTGAGGAGATCCTGACGCGTCTGTCGGCGTTCGCCGGCGACCTCACCCCGCGATGGGAGCGCCTGTCGTGGCGCATTCTCGTCCTCGACGTCTCGGGACTGCAGCGCATCCTCGGGGGACCCGAGCAGATCGCACAGGCCGCGCGCGCACTGGCGGCCGACCGCCAGCTCGCGGTCCGCGTGGCCGTGGCGCCGTCCTGGATCGCGGCCCTCACGCTGGCCGTCGCGGGCGTGGAGACGGTCGTCCCTCCCGGCGGCGCCGCGGCGGCCCTGGCGCCGCTGCCGGTCGAGGCGCTGGGAGCCCTGCCCGGCGTCGACCTGGTGTGCGAGGGCCCCGGCCGTGTGCGCCGGCTCGGGGGCGCCCGCAACTATCGCCTGTCGGCTGGCATCGGCCTCGTGAGTGGCCCGTCGCCGTCCGCCGCCGCCGGTCTCGTGGCCGAGCCCGACGACGCGCCTCCCGTGCGGTTGCCGCCGGGGCGGCCCTGGCCCGACGTGCTCGCGACATGCCAGCGCTGGGGGATCGCCACGTGCGGGGCGTTGGCCCGGCTGCCGTCGGCCGACCTGCAGGCACGACTCGGCGACCGCGGTCTCTGGCTGCAGCGCCTGGCCGTGGGCCTCGACCCCCGGCCGTTGCGGACGCAGCCCGAAGACGAGACCTTCGTGCAGGCTTTCGATCTCGAATGGCCGATCGACGGGCTCGAGCCGCTGTCGTTCGTGCTCGGACGCGTGCTCGAGCCGCTGTGCGCCCACCTCGAGGTCCGCGACCGCGCGGCGGCCGTCGTGCGGCTGGATCTGCGGCTCACCGATCGACAGATCCACGCGCGCGCCATCGAACTGCCGGTCCCGGTGCGCGAGGCGCGGGTGTTGCGCACGCTGCTGCTGCTCGATCTGGAGGCGCACCCGCCGCATGCGGCCATCGATCGGGTGACCGTCTCGGTGGATCCGGTCCCCGGCCGCATCGTCCAGTTCTCGCTGCTGCGCAAGGCCCTGCCGTCAGACGACCAACTGGCGGCACTGCTGGCGCGGCTCACGGCGCTGGTAGGCGAGGGGCGTTGCGGCGCACCCGCGCTGGTCGACTCGCATCGCCCCGGCGACGTGCGGGTGGCGGCGTTCACGCCGGCCGGTACCGAGGGGCCCGACCACGGGGCGGCGGCGTTGCTGGCCGCGCTGGGCGGTACGGCCACGCGCGAGGCGGGACGGGCGCGCGGGGCTGAACGCGAGCCCGCCCTGGAGGGCTGGCTCGATACGGCGGGGTATCACGTGCGTCGGCTGCGCCAGCCCTGGCCGGTGGAGGTCGTCACGGGCGCCGGGCGCACGCCGCGCGCCATCCGATTCGGCGTGCGGTCGCGCGACACGGCGTTCCGCGACGGTCCCATCGTGCAGGCCGCGGGGCCCTGGCGATCGTCGGGCGCGTGGTGGCAGTCGTCCACTGAACGCGACGGGGCCTGGGATCGCGACGAGTGGGACGTCTCACTCGAAAGCGGTGCGGCCTATCGCATCTTCCAGGACCGCGCGACGGGGCAGTGGTGGGTGGAGGGGGAGATTGATTGATGTCTGATGTCTGATGCATGACGCATGGCGCATAACGCACAGCGCATCACGCATAGCGCCTGCAGGCAGGCTGTAGGCCGTAGGCTGCAGGCCGTGAGCATCGGATGCGGTCGCGCGTCAGCGCGGCGGAGCGTGTGTGCTGTCGGGTTCGGGATCGTCGAGCACTTCGGCGTGCACGGCCACGCGGGCGGCGAGCCGGCCGACGGGGATGGGTGACACCAGCGTGAAGCGGCGCACCTGGCGCCCCTCGCGAGAGGATGCCGTGGCGGGCTGTGTCTCGGGCGTGCCCGTGAGCACTTCGAGCACCTCGTCGGCCTCGTCGAAGACCACGGCCGTGAGCGCCACGGCGTCCTCACGGACCGCGTCGCCTTCCCACGCCACCTCGCCGCGCACGGTGAAGGCATCCGTGCGATTGGTCAGCATCCGCTTCACCACGGCCGTCACCCGAGGCTGTGTCGTGGAGCAAGGGGCCGTGGTCGTATCGGGTGCGGGTTCGAGCGGCACGCCCCACCGGTACTCCTCGGGAAGGGCCCGGCCTCGTTCGTGGACGTGGAGGCTGAATCCCGAGGGCGGCTCGGCGAACTCGTCGTTGGCCCGCAGCCGGAACCGGAAGGGCAGCACGCCCCCGGGCTCCACGCGCGACACACGGGCTTCGTTCTCGATCGGGTCGCCCATCGGTCGCCAGCGATCGTCGGTGTACTGCAGGAACACCCGGAGATCCGTCGCACAGCGCCCGACGTTCTTCATCGCGCCGACCAGCACGCCCAGCGCCACGTTCTCGTAGGTGATTCCCGACGTGCGATACGTCTCCAGTCGGAGACCCTCGCTGGTCCTGATGCGTCCCTGTGCCGGCAGCGCGACCCACAGCGGCACACGGTCCTCCGACGCCACCCGCCACTGCCACGCCGGCGTGTGCCACGGCACCGGAGGCTGGGCCGCCAGGGCACCTCCGCCCAGCGCGACCAGCAGGAGCGCGTGCCGCATCGCCTTCGCCATGAGACTTTCGGAGTATAGGCTACAGGCTGTATGTCTCCCGGTGATCGATTCGCACGACGCGTGTTCCTGGGGGCCGGCATCTACGGCCTGATCGTGCTGCTGCCGCAGTACTTCCTCGAGCGGCAGATCGGCATCGACTATCCGCCGCCGATCACCCATCCCGAGCACTTCTACGGCTTCGTCGGCGTCGCGCTGGCCTGGCAGGTGGTGTTCCTCGTCATCGCCAGCGACGTGCGGCGCTACCGCGTCTTCATGCTGCCCGCGATTCTCGAGAAGCTGGCCTTCTTCGTCCCCACGGCCGTGCTCTACGTCAACGGACGCGTGGCCCCGGAGGTCGTCGCGGTCGCCTCGGTCGATCTCGTCCTCGGCGCACTCTTCGCCCTGGCCTACCGCGCCGCCGGCCGCCCTCTCCCTGCCGACACCCCGCCTCTCCCGCTGTGACGAGCGAGAGGTCCATCCATCCTCAGTCCTCTTTTCTCCGACCT
>VFQN01000851.1_pt1 | contig 54665 bp, 39 predicted proteins | sample 3512371 | NCBI WGS metagenome assembly VFQN01 (sample SAMN10412370, study PRJNA504923) | tailings metagenome | isolation source: Replicate 2 from Balatoc abandoned mine | place: Philippines: Itogon, Benguet | collected 2017-08-28
GGTAAGTCTTCCGAAGTCGCGGCCGTCGGCTGATCGTGCAGTTCTGATCTGCAGGCGAACGGGGGACGTGAGTCCCCTGTATTTCACGCAGGAATTCCCCCCGGGAAAAATTGAAACCGGGGACTCACATCTTCCGCTCGCCTGTGCAGCGACGTCATATTCAAATCAACAACCAAACCATTAAAACCCGATTGTCAAGGAAACTGCCGTCATGCCCGCCTCACTGCTCCTTGCCCAGCTCGACCTGTTGACGGACTCTGGTCCCAACAGGTTCTGGACGTACATTGGACTGATGCTCGGCTGCGTAGCGCTGATGTTTTTCAGCGTTGTGATCCTGCTGGTGAAGCGTTTCAAACGCTGCCCATCCAACCGGATTCTGGTCATCTACGGGAAAACCGGGCAAAACGACGCCGTCACCTGCCTGCATGGCGGCGCCCGGTTCGTACTGCCGCTGGTGCAGGACTATCAGTATCTGAGCCTTGAGCCGGTCCAGATCGAGATTCCGCTGCGCGGCGCACTGTCGGCCGAGAACATTCGCGTCAACGTGCCGAGTTGCTTCACGGTCGCCATCGGGACAACTCCCGAGTTAATGAACAACGCTGCGATCCGTCTGCTGGGGCTGGGACGCAAAGAGATTGAACAGCAGGCGCAGGAAATCATCTTCGGTCAGTTGCGGCAGGTGATTGCGTCGATGCGGATCGAGGATATCAACCGCGACCGCGATACGTTCCTGACGCACATCCAGAACTCGCTGGAACCCGAGCTGAAGAAGATCGGCCTGACGCTGATTAACGTGAATATCACCGACATCACCGATGAATCGGGCTACATCGACGCCATCGGTCAGAAAGCGGCGTCGCAGGCGATCCAGCAGGCTCGCGCAGACGTGGCCGATGAAGAAAAGATCGGTGAGTCGCGCGTTGCCGTGGCGGAACGCGACAAGGCGATTCAGATCACCAACGCCAGACGTGACCGCGAGATCGGTATCCGGACCGCTGAGCGTGATGAGGCGATTCAGCTGGCGGAACTCGAACGCGAACGCCAGATCGGGATGCAGTCGGCGGAACGTGACCAGGCGATGCGGATCGCAGAACTGGAACGGGAAAAGCTGGTGGCCCAACAGGCGGCCAAGTACCAGCAGGAAGCCCAGGTGCGTGATGCGGAACGCGAGATGCGCGTGAAGACGGCGGAAGCGAATGCGACCGCCATCGAAGGGGAAAACCGGTCTCAGGCGCTGATCGCGGCATCGAAAGCGGCTCTCGCCGTCAAGAATGCCGAAGCGTATCAGATCGGTGAAACCCGCAAGCGCGAAGCCGAAGCGGCTGTGCTGGAAGCCCAGAACCGGGCGATGGCCAAGGCGGCCCTCGCAGAAGCGGAACGTGTCGAGGCCGAGAAACGTGCCCAGCTGGAAGCGGTGGCGAAGGCGGAAAAAGCCCGCGTGATCGTCGATGCCCAGGCAGCAGCCGAACGTCGCAAGATCGAAGCGGAAGCCGAAGCGGCGGCTATCTTCGCGAAGTTTGAAGCCGAAGCCCGCGGGCAGTACGAAATCCTGGCGAAGAAGGGCGAGGGGCTCAAGCAGATCATCGAGGCGTGCGGCGGTTCGCAGCAGGCGTTCCAGATGATGATGCTGGAGCACATGGACAACCTGACCGAAGCATCGGCGAAGGCGATCTCGAACATCAAGTTCGATAAAATCGTGGTCTGGGAAAATGGCGGCAACAACGGCTCCAGCAGCACTGCCAGCTTTCTGCAGAACATGAGCCGGACGCTGCCACCCATGATGCAGGTCTTCAAGGACATCGCAGGAGTCGAGCTACCGGAGTCACTGATCAAGATGAGCAGCGATACTCCGGTCGCCAGTCGCAATGGTCATGCGACCAGTCAGGATGATTATTCCCGGGATGATCCGGCCGTGAATTGAGCCGGGCACGCCGGAGTAACGACGATGCAACGCCGCCGCTGCGGGATTTCCGGCAGCGGCGGCGGCATTTCCGGTCACTGCTCATCACTCTGCTAATCACCAGCCGCGTTGACATCGCCCGACCGGACGGTGATGCTGCCGGAAACCTGCTGCGTTCCCCACCTGCTGTCCGGAATCCATCCATGCGAATGCTGCCGCTGGCTGCCTGTCTGATCGCGCTCACGGGAATCGGTTCGCATTTGCTGGCCGAGTCACCGTCGACGTCACTGACCCGGGAAGAGCAGCACGCTGGTTTCGTAATGTTGTTTGACGGCGTTTCCCTGGAGGGCTGGCAGCATCCAGGGAACTGGGAGATCGTCGACGGAGCCGTCGGCTGCCCGCGGCGCGGCGGTGACCTGACCTTTGTCAAAGAGAAGGTGCCCGACGACTTTGAACTCCGGTTTGACTGGAAGATCTCCAAAGGGGGCAACAGCGGCGTCTATTATCGCCCGGGACAATATGAGTATCAGGTGCTGGACGATGTCCACAGCCCTTATGGCGAAAACCCCCGGCAGGCGGCGGCATCACTGTTCTTCTGCATGGCTCCTTCAAAACGGGTCGCGAAGCCACACGAACAGTGGAATTCGGGGCGCATCGTTTGCAAGGGCACAGTGATCCAGCATTGGCTGAACGACGAGAAGGTCATCGATTTCGACTACACCGATCCCCGCTGGGCGCGGGAAGTGGAGATTCTGGCGATTCGCGGAGCGGACCTGACGAAGCGGGGAGCCCATCTGCGTTTGCAGGATCATGGCCAGCCCGCCTGGTTCCGGAACATCCGCTGGCGCAGCATTCCTGTGCAGGAGAAGCTCGAACGCTCTGAATTCACCCCGCTGCCGATTCCGGAAGCCGCGCTCATCAAGGAAAATGCCCGGATTGAACAGATGCTGAAAGCGAAGGCCAAACCGTAAGTTGTTCATCCGTCAGCATTTTCTCACCAGACCCGCGGAAAATTTCTCCGGTATGGGTCAAATTTCTCCGAATCCGGGAATAAACGGATGCGGAATGGATCTGAAACATCGGGAACCTGTTGGATATGTCTGATCTGTCGTCCGCTGCACCGCTGACGTCGCTGATAGATGAGCATTACGAGCTCATCTATCGCTATGCGTACCGGCTGAGCGGGCAACAGTCCGATGCAGAAGACCTGACGCAGCAGACGTTTCTGGCAGCGCAGCAGCACTGGTCGCAGTTGCGAAATCCGGAAGCGGCCCGCGGCTGGCTGTGTTCGATCGTGCGGAATGCCTGGTTGCAGGGCAAGCGGTCAACGCAGGCCAGTGTGTCCTTGCCGGAGATTTTGCCGGAGAAACCGGCGGAAGTCGCGGAGTTCCCTGGTGATCTCGATGGAGCCGATCTGCAGGAGGCCTTGAATACACTGCCGGAGGAGTTTCGTTCGCCGTTGATCTTGTTCTATCTGCAGGAGTTGTCCTACAAGGAAATCGCCATCGCGCTGGAAGTGCCGCCGGGAACCGTGATGAGTCGACTGTCGCGCGGCAAATCACTCTTGCGGCAGCGACTGGTCACCGTCGTGCAGCAGCGGACCACGCCTGCCAGCCCGCAACGCCCGGCCGTACTGATGAAAAAGAGCTCATAATCATGGACTGCCTGGATGCCATTGAATGGCTGGAAGCGGGCGAAATCGACCCGGACGTGGAACGTATGCCCGAAGTCCGGGAAGCACTGGAGCATTTCTCCGGTTGCCCGGACTGCCAACTGATGAGATCCCGCTCGCGCGTGTGGGACCGCTCACTGGCGCAGGTCGCACAGCAGGTCGAAATCCCCGCCGGACTCCGGGCTCGCCTGCTGGCCGATGTCGCACATCCTTCAGCCAGTCCGTCCCGGTTAGCGGTCCCGCCCCTTACCGTGGCTACCTCGCCGGAAGTGGTCTCGTTACCGGAAGTAGTCTCGTCACCGGAAGTAGTCTCGTCACCGGAAGTCGTCTCGTCACCGGCCGTTGATGCCACGAATCCACGAGGAAAGGCCCGCTGGCGGCTGGTCGTACTCTCTGCCAGTATCGCCCTCTGTCTGTTGGTGACGGTGACCGCCTCCTGGTGGCACGCGCCGCCGCCAATGGCACTGGCGGAACTGTATGCGGGGGTCGATGTTCCGTATTCCGCCCTGCCGGCGTTCGATGAAGAATTTGAACCACGCCTGCCGGCCGCCTGGTCGACTGTGTTTACGCTGGATGCCAGCCTGATCCGGGGCTTTCCTGCGACCGGCACCGGAACAGGCCGGGCTGTGCTGGTGCCGTTTCAGATGACCAGCCGCTCGGGCCGGGAACCGTTACGCGGCCGGCTGTTAATGCTGTCCCGCGATCAGTTGACCACGGAGTCGGCCCGGTCCTTGCCGGCCGACTTCGGGGAAGCCGAGGTTCGGTATCTGCCGGAAGGTCGCGGCGCTTATGTCGCGTGGACGGAAGACGACCTGGTATATGTCTGCCTGATGTCCAGCGGGCCTGCTGATCTGCACCGGTTCCAGCGAGCCCTGAACAGCCTGCGTTCGCTGACCTGAGTCACAGAATCCACCGCTCCTGCATCCGTGTGGGAAGGCAGGCAGCGGTGCAGAATGGTCGCCGCTGGTTTTCCAGCATCGCCGCTGTTGCCGGGAGCGGCGGCCGGTGTTTTCCGGGGCTGCTGTTTTCAGGTCCCGCTGTCGGTGCCCTTGCTCCAGGTCTTGGTCGTCGTCCCCGACTGGAAGCTGATGGTGCTGTAGTCGAACTCCACTTTCTCGTAGTGTGTGATCGATGGAGCAGACCCCTTTTCCCCCTTCTCCGCCTTGGTTCCGTAAAAATATTTGGAAACAAAGCAGTTCGTCAGGATGATCCAGCTGATGAGTTCCATCTGGGAACTGCCAGACTTTTCCTGCTCCGGCTTGTTGCTGTCGACCTGCTTTCTCGTCATGTGAACCAGATGCACGTACGCGAGCTGGATACCGTCGGCCGCATACTCCATGAAGTAGGGCGAAATCTGGTCGACTTCTCGTTCCACTTCCAGGTTACTGATATCCACGCGCGAGGCCGTCCGTGTCCCGCCATAAGAACCGGAGACATACTCCGATTCCATCGTCCATTCGATGCCGACTACGGGGCTGTAGGCATTGATCTTGGGCGGACCGTTCTTCGGGGTGGAACCGGTGGAATCGATCGGCAGGTAGTCGATGACCTTGTTCGGGTTGGCAGGGGTGAAGGCGTTCGCGACATTCTCGCCCCAGGTCGTCGGCAACCAGCCGCCGTTTTCCGAGATCCCCTTGAACTGCACAGCCATGTAGCCGACGATCGGATCGCCGGACAAATAAGAGACAATCAGATCTTCAGGCATGTCTCGCTCGTTTCACGCGAAGATGTGCGATGTGGAGTTTGTGACGATTCAAAATCACAAAACTACCAGGCCGCTGGGGGAGTGAACTTCACCGTCGCCGGAATTGCAGAAGACGCTGTGTAAGGTGGAGTCGGGACGTTGGTGCCCCCGTTCCAGCCAACACCGGGAATGTTCACGGTCGACCCGTCAATCGGACTGATCCAGTCCACGATCCAGCTGATGCTGGTGTAGCGAATGTCGACTCTTTCGGTCGGCCAGCCGGACTGCATTTCGTAGGTAAAGCCGGAGATGACGGCATTGGTCATGACGATCGACAGAAATGGCGTCGGTACGAAATCGCCGCTGTTCAGGGCACTGCCGGAGGCGTCGCTCCGACACATGTAGACAGCGATGTCCGACACAATCGCAGCGCGTGAACACAGGTCAAAGATCTTGCAACTGGTTTTATCCAGGCCCTTGAACACTGTGAATTCACCATGTTCGCAGTACTGCCGGCGTAACGTAGACTGTGCACCCAGAGATGCCCGTGCCGGACTCATGGGGATCGCCAGGGAATGTTTGAAGCCCGCAATCCGGATGAGTTTCATCGTCGAATTGTACGGTTCCTCGCCGTCCACTGAGGCGATCTTCATGAATGTCAGGTCGGTGCTGAACATGGTCCTGAATCCTACGGAATGATAATCGCCGCATCGGCCTGGCGGTCAGTCACCGATTTGAGATCCCGCAAACATCCGTGTGCTTAGGAATAGGTGCCATTGCTGGCAGAGATTCCCTTGACGACACCGCCGGCAATGAGGGTGGCAGCGGCCGCGATGGCCTGCATCCCATAGGCCCAGCCGCTGCTGAAATTCTCGCCGCCGGCATTCTCTTCGGTGCTGAAGAGGCGGGCGGTGGGAATCGGGACCGGAATATCGGAGTCGGCCACCTGCCCCAGCGCTGCCCAGGCGATATCGCCGTAACGCAGGGAGACCGTTTCCTTTTCCTCTCCCATTTTCCACTTGGAAATTCGCACCTTGCGCAGGCCAATCACCAGGTGCGGAATCCGGATGCCTCCCAGGCCGAAGCCCACTTTTTTCCGCAGGAAGAACAGGGCACAGGGAAATCGCTCCTGAGCCGAGCAGCCAAATGCCAGCTGCGGCGTCGCGCGATCGACCATTTTGGTAAAGGTGAATTCATCATGCTTGGGCAGGTGCGTATTGATGAAGGCGTGCCGCTGCTCCTGCACCGCTTTATGATAGGCCTTGTTAATCGCAGCCTTCTTGGTGTTGTGAACCTGTGCCAGCCGATCCAGTTCTGCTTGCCCCACCTGCGCGCCACGGGCCGCCATGTCCAGGCCCAGATAAGTCTGGCGGGTGGAGTTGATGAGCGCATCCCGTCGTGCGGACTGCAGATGATCATCCGGCAGCAGGTGACTGTCGTCGTAGTCCAGTTCCTTCTGACTGCTGCCCAGTCCGATCTCATGGTCGATATTGGTGCACTTGATGAAACCCATGAACGGGGCGTCTGCCGAATCCCCGATGATCATGCCCTTGGTTAACGTGGCCAGAACCATGGCCGCTGTCAGCTTGTTGGCTGAAATCATCTTGTACGTGCCGGACTGGCGGTACAGCAGCAGGTAGATGTCACTGTGTTCGGACATGTTCGATCCATTTCCCGCACAAGTTCAGGCTGCAATCCTGGATGAATGCTGCACTTCAGGTTCTGACGATTCGCAACGTTCGATGGTGCTGACGCTAGGTCGTGATATCCGGAACACTCATCACCAGATGTGTCGGCGTTTCAAAGACCCAGCTCCAGGAGGTTGTGATGCTGCCCGTATTTGTCGTTGAGTAGCCGTACAGATCGCCGCCCAGGGCGCCGTCGCTCCACTTCACCTGCATTTCGCCGTATCGAATCCCGAAGGTTTCCATCGGCACGCTATCCGAGGAATGCGGTTCGTAGCTGCTGATATGCACCCAGGACATGCTGATTGTCAGAAACGGGTCATTGGTCGCTCCGAACACCTGCAACTGCGCCTGACCGATGAAAGTCCCGCTGGCACAGAAGTAGAACAGCTTCGGCGACCGGCTGTCCATCTTGCGTTTGCAGGTGAATTCACCGTGCTTGACGCGTTCGACGCTGCGCGGCTTGCCGCCGTCCTGGGAGCCTTCCTGCTCGATCTTGCACTCCCAGTCGTCGATTTCCATCAGACCGGTCGCATAGCTGATGGTGGAACCGTGGCCGTTATTCGGCGTGAACATGCTCGTATCGAGCGTCATAAAGCTCTTCGTGCCACTCATAATCGAGCCGGTTCCTTGCAAGTTGCCGATGCAGTCTTCAACGGACTACCAGGAAAGAACGAATGAAAACTATGCCAGGGCATTCGCATTGAATTGCGCGGTATCAAAGAACGTCTGGATGTTGCCACTGCCGGTATTACCGTTATAGGTCCAGGTATATTTCCCGGCGAGAATCTCGACCTGTTCAATCGGGCCGTTGCCAGCGACGGCTGGCGACATCCACATGGGCATCGTGAATCGCAGGTCCGGCGACTGGGGAATCATCGGCCAGCCCATAATCGAGCCCAGCATGGTCACGCGCGAAATCATCGCACGTTCCAGCTTGATCGTCAGGACGTTGACCTTGGCATCCGTCGTAGCAGCGGCTGGACGCTGGCAGAGCGAGAGCGTAATTGTCGAATAGGGCGTACGGGCGCAAGCTGCCTTGCACAGATAGGGCGTGCTCGAATCCAGCGGCTTGATCACCACAAATGGCAGCAGTTCCAGGCCCGGAACCACACGATCCCCGTCATCCCGCGGGACAGTGCCCATGGAGTGGCCGAACGTCAGAACTTCAATTTCATTCGAGTGCAGGGAGTCGGTACTCTCCCCCGCGATCGGAGTGTCGCCTTCAATCTTCAGAAATGCGTCCAGCATTGTGATCCCGATTCCGGAAGTGCATTGAATCGACGAGTCCGGCGGCTTCTCCGCGTGTGCAGCGCAGAAAATACGTCGTTTCCGCTGAATTGTGCAACATCAGTTGTGCGCCGAATTCCGGAGTAAAAATCTTCCGAAGTTCTCCGCCAGCTTCTGTTTTCAGAATTTGCCGGTTCGACTAGAGTCTGTCTCCGGGAGTCCTCGCCATGGCTGACAGCTTTACGCAAGACAATCGACCGCTGACCATTTCCACGCCGCTGGGGGACAACACCGTCCTGATCACGGGACTGCGTGGTCGCGAGGAGATGTCGAAACCGTTTGAGTTCACCCTCGAGCTGGTATCCACCACGCTTACGCTCGATGCCACGTCGATCGTTGGAAAAGCGGTCACCGTCACCATTTTGCTGCCGAACGGAACCGACCAGCGGTACGTCAACGGCACCGTCCTCGATTTTTCTGCCGGCGAACTGGATACCAGCGGAGGTGTGCGGGTCTATCGGGCCACTATCGTCCCGTGGTTTTCCTTGCTGAAGTTCGCCTCCAACTGTCAGATTTTCCAGCAGAAGAGCATTCCGGACATTATCGAAGCGATCTTTTCAGATCTCGGTTGCTCGGACTACGAAAAGCAGCTGACCCAGACCTACGCGGCGCTCGACTATTGCGTGCAGTATCAGGAGACGCACTTCGACTTCGTCTGCCGGTTGATGGAAGCCGCCGGGATCTTCTATTTCTTCAAGCATACCGACGGCAAGCACACGATGGTGCTGGCCGACGATGCTTCCAAGTATGCCGCCTGCACGGAAAACTCCGTCAGCTACTACGGCGACTTCGACTCCAGCATCGCCGGCCGCATCACGTCCTGGGAGCATGCATTCCGCTTCACCTCGGGCAAATACACGCTGACCGATTACAACTTCGAGACGCCGACCACTGATCTCAAGGCGACGGAAAGCACCGTCATTTCGCTCAGCGGCGTCTCCAGCTACGAGCAGTTCGACTATCCGGGGAAGTACCTCACTACCAGCGACGGCACGTCACTGTCCAAGGTGCGGATGCAAATTTACGAATGGCCGTATGAAGTCGTTCGCGGCACGAGCTCGTGCGCCAGCTTCAACCCGGCCGGCACCTTCGAGGTTTCCGATCACCCGATCGACAGCGAGAAGAGCAAGTCCTTCGTAGTGCTGGCGGTTGAGCACGATATCGCAGCACCGGTGCAGTACATGTCCGAAACCATCGGACGAAAATCCAAAGGCTACAGCAACCGGTTCGAGTGCATTCCCTCCTCTGTCGTCTATCGACCTCCGCGAGTCACGCCCCGGCCACACATCCGCGGCCCGCAATCTGCCCTCGTGGTCGGATCGTCCGGCCAGGAAATGCTGACCGACAAGTACGGTCGAGTTAAAGTCCAGTTCTACTGGGATCGGGTCGGACAGAAGGACGAGAACAGTTCCTGCTGGATTCGCGTGGCCCAGAATCTGGCCGGCAACACCTGGGGCATGCAGTTTCTGCCCCGCATCGGCCAGGAAGTGCTGGTCGAGTTCCTGGACGGCGATCCTGACCGGCCGATTATCACCGGCAGTGTCTACAACGCCGACCAGATGCCGACCTATGCCCTGCCTGACAGCCAGAATAAATCCGGCCTGCGCACACGCAGTACCACTGAAGGCAGCGATCAGACCTTCAACGAGCTGACGTTCGACGACACCAAGGGCTCCGAACAGATCTACTTCCATGCGGAGAAGGACTTCGTTCGCGAGGTCGAGAACAACGACAGCCTGAAAGTCGGCTACGACGTCAAAAACCCTGGCGATCAGACGATCCAGATTTATAACAACCGGACCGTGACGCTGGAGAATGGCACCGATTCCCTCGATGTTCAGACGGGCGACCGCACCGTCACGATCGACAAGGGGAACGATTCGCTCACGGTCAGCGAGGGCAATCGCACCATTACCATCAGCAAAGGAAACGTCTCGGTTACCATCAGCGAGGGTAATGAAACGGTCACCCTGAGCAAGGGCAACCAGACCACGACGCTCGACAAGGGGAATCAGTCGCTTACGCTCAGCGGCGGCAATCGCTCTGCCACCCTCAGCAAGGGCAACGACACTGTGACCCTGAGCGCCGGGAATTATTCCCTGGAATGTTCGTCCGGCAGCGCCACGATTTCCGGAATGCAGGGCGTCACGCTGAAGTGTGGTTCCAACAGCATTGAAATCAGCCCCAGCGGTGTGACGATCAAGGGGACCATGATCACGCTGGAAGGCCAGAGTCAGGTGTCGGTCAAGGGCCCGATGGTCCAGGTCAACGGCAGCGGCATGGTCCAGGTCCAGGGCGGCATGATCACCCTCAACTGATCGACCCATTGATCTCCCGATGACCTGCAGTCGCGCCACGCCGCGCTCACTCACGCTGGCGGGTTCGCATTCCTTATTTCGATTTTGCCTCCGCGCGATCTCCCGTTAACTCCACCAGCAACGCCTCTGCCATCGTCGCCATCCCGGCCGGTGCCTGCTCCATGACTGGCGCGAAGGTGGCAATTGTCGTCCGTGCCAGTTCCCGATAGCGCTGGTCTCCGGTTCGCTTCGCCAGCACCAGCAGATTGATCGCTGCCTGACTGTTCCCCGACGGCATCACGCCATCGTGCTGATCCTTCATCCGGTAGAACAGTTCCTCATGCCCTTGCGACGTGTAGTAGAATCCGCCGTGCTCCCGATCATGAAATTGCTCGATCATCACGGCGGTCAGACGCTGGGCCGCACGCAACCAGCGTTCGTCTCCAGTGGCAGTGTGTAAGGCCAGCAATCCGTGCACAAAATGCGTGTAGTCGTCCAGGTAACCCGACCCGCGCGGCTTCAACTCCTCGCCAGTGGCACTGGCAGAAAGATGATAAAGCAGCCTCTCGGGCGTCGACTGCTGTTCCAGCAAAAACTCCGCGGCACGAGCCGCCTGCCGGATCAGCGTCTCATCGTTCAGCGACTGGCCTGCGCGCGCCAGACCAGCGATCATGAGGCCGTTCCAGGCAGTGAGGATCTTGGTGTCCGTCGTGGGCCGGGTCCGTGATTGTCGGGCTGCCAGCAGTCGCTGGCTTAGCACTCGTCTTTGATCCAGTTCCGCAGCTGTCAGATTTGCCGGCAGTCGCAGCACTCCGGAGCCGTCCTCATCGTCTGGCCCAACATCCAGATCGAACAACTGACGAGCGCGCTCCCGATCGGCTTCATCCGGCAGAGCCAGCCGCAACTGCGCCTCGTTCCAGACGTAGTAGCGTCCCTCCGCACCTTCGGAATCCGCGTCCAGCGCCGTCCAGAAAGCCCCTTGAGGAGACGTTAATTCCCTCTCAACAAACGCCGCCGTCTCCCGCAGTACCTGCTCATAGAGTGGATTTGGCGTGCGGGCAAATTCGTGCGCGTAGATTTCCAGCAGTTGCCCGTTGTCATACAGCATCTTCTCGAAGTGCGGAATCCGCCAGGCACGATCCGTGGAGTACCGATGGAATCCGCCGCCAAGCTGGTCGTAGATGCCGCCACGCGCCATTTCCGTGAGAGTCTTGTCGAGGATCGTCTGCTGGGGCGAATCGGGGAGCGTCGCGCAGACGGTCTGCAGCAGTTTCAGAGACGCCGGCTGCGGGAACTTTGCTCCGGCGAACTCGGGCGGCCGACCGAATCCGCCATGCACAGGGTCTGCCATCCCGGCGATTTCTGCGACAACAGCGGCCACCAGTTCCCGCGAAGGCTCGACTTTCCGAAGCAGTCCCTGATGCAGCGCCAGTGCCCGCCGGGTCTGGTTGGCCCGCAGGTCTGCCGTCTGCTGCAATGTCTCCGGAGTTTTTGCCCGGGCATCAATGATGGCTTGCAGGATCGTCGGCAAACCGGGAATGCGTTCCCCGTCCACCTCGCGATCTGCCGGCGGCCAGTAGGTGCCGCCGACGATCGGCTTCGCGTCGGCCGTGAGGAACATCGTCAGCGGCCAGCCGCCGTCTTGTCCCATGACCTGCAGCGCCGTCATATAGAGCTGATCGACGTCCGGCCGCTCTTCGCGATCAACCTTGATGCAGACGAAATGCTCATTCAGCAGGCGGGCAATCTCGTCATTGGAGAACGACTCCCGCTCCATGACGTGGCACCAGTGACAGGTTGAATAACCGATCGACAGAAAGATCAGCTTGCGTTCAGTCTTCGCCTTCTCGAAGGCCGCCGCCCCCCACGGATACCAGTCCACCGGGTTATGGACATGCTGCAACAGGTAGGGGCTGCTCTCGCCCGCCAGATGATTTTGCGGCTTTACCGGTGATCCAGGCTCGGCCCGGACGCCAGTGTCGAATGCCACAATCGCAACGGCCATCAACCAGCCACGGACGACAGACCTCATGATGTCACTCCCGAAGCTGCGCGGGCAGTCCATCGTCAGGGGACGTTCAGCCACATTTCCAGGGCGATTTTAGCCACGGATGAAACACGGATTGAACACGGATAATTCAAGGGAGAGACCCATTGATCTCACTCCTCTCAAAATCCGTGTTTCATCCGTGTTCAATCCGTGGCTCAAAGCCTATTCCTTGACCTCGAAAATCGCTTCGATCTCGACTGCCACGCCGGTGGGCAGCTGGGCGAATCCAACCGCGCTGCGGGCATGGAAACCGTCGCCCGTCTTGCCGTACAGTTCGTGCAACAGATCCGAAGCGCCGTTGATCACGAGGTGCTGGTCGGTGAAGTCCAGCGTGGAGTTCACGCAGCCCAGCAGTTTGATCACTTTCAGGCCGTTGATGGTGCCGTGCGAGTTCCAGACGGAATTCAGGATCTTCACAGCACAGTCACGCGCCGCCTGATACCCTTCCTCGACCGTCACGCCGGCACCGAGTTTCCCCTTCAGCGTGCTGACGTGCCCCGATGTGATCAGCAACTGGCCGGAACGGGCACACAGGTTGAGGTAGCCCGGTTCCTGCTTCGTAAACGTCAGCCCCAGTTGTTCGGCTTTTTCTTGCGGAGTCATTGACCAGAAACTTTCCGTCTCGGAGAAAACATGACAGCCGGATGGAACCCCATGACCGCCGCGACCGGTCTTTCCCGGAGACCTCAGGTCATGACGGCCATGATTGCAAAGCCTGAAGCGCCGGCCCGCCATCCTTCGGGGAACACCGTAGCAATTTGCATTGCGTTCAGACAGTGATGGTCTGCGGAGATTAGTTGCGGAACATCCCGTCCCGCGGATTACCACGCGACAGCAGATATGCCAGCAGATCCAGCACCTCGTCCTGGTTCAGCGGTTTCAGCAGGTCTTTCGGCATCACCGAGACCGACGACAGCTGGCGCTCCTCGATTTCCTTCAGCGGGATCGTCACCAGTTTCGTCGCGTCTTCCGGATCGACCGAGAGCGTCAGGGAATCCGGCGTCTCGGCAACCACGCGACCGGTGATCACCTTGCCCGCGGTGGTCTCGATCACGGTCGCCTTGTACTGGTCAGAGATCACCTTGCCGGGATCGATAATCGACTCGCACAAATCTTTCAGATTGAAACGACCTGCCAGTTGCGTGAGGTCCGGTCCGGTGGCTCCACCGTCGCCGGTGAAGCGGTGACAGACAATGCAGCGGGTGGCAGCGAACATCTTCTCACCGTTCTTGAAGTTGCGACCTTTCAGCGGTTTGCCGTCCGTGAGGGCCAGCACCTCGTCCAACGTCCAGTCCTTGCCCGGTCCCTGCGGCTTCGGCAGTGGCGGCGGGATATAAGGCTTGCGTGCCCCCAGGGCTTCAATCGCCAGTTGTTCGCTGATCGAGGCATTATTGAAGGCATCACGATCGATGTTGGCGATGAACTTGCGGTAGCTGTTGCCGCCGGACTTCGTCTGGGCCTCGTTGATGGCGTCGAAGTAGGCTTTCCGCTGATCGATAGTCCAGCCGGTCTTGAGGTTCCGCAGGCAGAGCAGGTAATAGACCTTCTGCGTATCCGGCTGATTGGCCAGCATCGCCTTGATCGAACCGCCGTAACCCGGGTTCCGCGCCAGCAGTTGGAAAATCTCCTGCGGCGACTGTACATCCGGCGTCTGCAGCAAGGCCAGCGTCTTCTCGATCACCGTGGGCGACTTCAGGAATACCAGCATCAGGCACAGTTCGCGGTTCAGATCGCGGCTGGTCGATGGATACGCCGGATCAATCTGCTCCGTCACGACCTTGACCGTTGCTTCGTCCGGCTCACCCAGGCGAATGAAGATCAGCGAGTACGCCCGCAGCAGTTCGAGTTGTTGCGTTTCGGTCAGAGTTGAAAATGGCAGACGGGACAGCTGGCTGAGCAGCGGCAGCTTTGCATCGGCATCGCCCTGACGTGCGAGTGCCACTGCCGCAGTGATCAGGGCTTCCGGATGCTGCTCACTGAAGACCTGCTTTTGCCATTCCGTCACCGGCTGCTGCTCCAGGGCAATGCGGGCCGCGTACCGAATGAAGCGGTCGGGATGGCTGAGATACGGCCAGACTTCCTTGACCACGGTGGGCGGATGAGCCCCCGGCACATGGAACGCTTCCAGCTTGCGCCGTAGTGCTCGCAGATCTGCCTGGCTGCCGTCTTTCAGTTCGGCGGGTGCCGTCGATTCCTTGCCGGTGTAGGTCACCCGATAAAGTTCCGACTGCGTTCCCCGGCCACCGACGGTGAAGTACATCGCGCCGTCGGTGCCAATCGTCACATCGGTCAGCGGCAGTGGCGTGCGCGAAACGAATTCCTCTTTTTCAGCCGCATAGCTGGCACCGTCCGGCGTCAGGTGAATGGCGTACATCGTCCCGAAGGTCCAGTCGCAAATGAACAGCGACCGCTGATACTTCGCCGGGAATTTCGCTCCGTATCCGAAGGCCACACCGACCGGAGAACCGGGGCCGATGTCGATGGCTGGCGGCAGACTGTCGACATAGTACGTTGGCCATTTGGCGGTCCCGCTGCGCCAGCCGAATTCGCTGCCGCTGGTGGCATGCACCACACGGGTGGGACGATACCACGGACTGCCCATGTCCCATTCCATGTCTGCGTCGTAGGCAAACAATTCCCCGTCGGCGTTGAAGTCCATGTCATACGGGTTACGGTAGCCGATGCTGACCACTTCCCACGTCTTGCCATCGGGATCGGTCTTTGCAATCCAGCCGCCGGGAGCCAGGATGCCGGTCGCATGGCCGTTGGCATCCCACTGCCGCGGCAACAACTGGTCTTCGTCCCAGTTGGCAGGAATCCGGCTCGACATCCCTTCCGGCAACGTGACATGCAGTTGTGCAGGACGAACGCCGCCCATTGTCTGCGGTTCACCGTTTCGTTCCGGTTCAAACGGCGGGCGGGTGTGATTGCCGGCGATGACATAGATCGACTTGCCATCCGGCGACAACCGCAAGGCGTGAGGGCCATGCTCACCGCCGCCACGGAACTCGAACAGCTTCGTCACCTCGTCGAGCCGGTCGTCGTTGTTGGTATCTTTCGCCCGATACAGACCGCTGCCGGGACCGCCGTTGACGCTGATGTAGAGGCTGTCAAACGCCCACAGCAGGCCCTGAGCCCCGGAAATCGGAAGATCGATTTTCTCAACCTCAGTTTCGCCCCGGCTGCCAACCGGAGCCGGCGTCACGCGATACAGGCCCTTGTCCCCCTGATCGCTGACGATCAACCGGCCCTTGTTATCGTTCGCGATGGCAACCCATGACCCGAGTTCCTCCTTGGGAACGGTAAACAGTCGTTCGACCTGGAATCCTTCCGGCAACACGAACTGGTTGTGCGGAGTGGCAGCGCCAGCCGATTTCTCAAAGACATTTCCCCACGGGCCGATGCCCAGCGATCCGTGAACCGTGACCGGCAGGCTTTCGCGGGTGCGGGGATTCGCGGTGACGACCCAGGTCTTGTCAGTCACGACCGATTGCAGCGATCCATCCGGCGATTTCAGAATGATTTTCGCCAGAAACGCCGAGGCGCCGCCGGCGTTTTGCACCTTCGCCCGGACGATGTTCCCGGCAGGCTTCAAGGCTTTGGAGATGTCGACCAGCGGCGTCTGTTGCCAGTTCTCGCTGCTGTAAACCTGCTGGTCGTTGACCCACAGTGTGAGAATGTTATCCGCAGAGGCCTTCAGCCACCCGGCCTGCGCGCCGTCCGGCAAGGCCTTCGTCAGATAGTAAACAGTGTTTGCATCCGGTCCCCAGATCCACTGCGGTTTGGGGTCTTGCTCGAACTGCAGTTCGACCCTGGCAGCTTCCTCGGACGGCTTCTGTTCCGGCTGATCCGGTGTGACCGATGACAGCACTTCGGCAGGCTGCTTCCATGTCTTCGTGGTCTCTGCCGCATAGGCGACCGACAGGGTGAAGCAGCAGACCAGGGCTGGCCAGAAACAGGGCTTGCGGGTCATATGCGGACCTTCGAGCGGAGGCTGAATGTGCCAATCAATAGATGTTGATGGCTGCCATTGTGAACGGAGAGCAACGAAGGTGCAATGCTGCGCGCTGTGAAGCGCCGGGAAGCCCGGAGATGGGGAGAGATTGGTTTCTTCCCTTTGGGGCAATGTGATGAAAGCTGCAGCAGGAAAAGTGATTTTTCTGCGGTGGGACAAGAACGGAAAGCTCTTGCTCCATCACACTTGTCCAATCTCTTTCCTTCTCCCGTCAGGAGTGTGGAACAGGTGCATAGAGACCAATCCGTGAACACGATGGGGGCTTCCCGTCGTGCCTTTATTCTCGCCGGTTGACTACGTCAACAGTTCCCGGATCGGTTGATAGGCCGGGTCGGCGATCGGCTGCTTGCGGCCGTCGATCTGGAAGGAGTCGCTGGTGTTGACGCCGACGGCTGACAGATAAGTGTGGAACAGGTGCGCGTGATCGACCTTGCGATCAGTCACTTCGGTCCCCTTGTCATTCGTCTTGCCGATGACGGCTCCCTTCTGGATGCCGGTGCCGCCCATGACCACGCTCCAGGCAGTGCCCCAGTGGTCGCGGCCGTACAGATGATTGATGTTCGGCGTGCGGCCAAATTCTGACAGCACGACCACCAGCGTATGCTCCAGCAGACCACGGTCTGCGAGGTCGCCCAGCAGTGTGGCGAAGGCGTGGTCAAACTCGTTGAGCTGTTCGATGTGAAAGATGAAGTTTTCGTTGTGGGTGTCGTAATTGCTGTGCGTCACCTGCACATAGGAGATGCCGCCTTCGATCAGACGCCGCGCCAGCAGACATTGCTGGGCGAGGGGATATTTGCCGTAACGGGCATGGTCGGTGTCCGATTCTTTCGACAGGTCGAACACGTCCCGTTGTTCCAGCAGTTGTTGAGCCTGTTCGTAGCTGAACGTGTAAGCCTCAGTGCGGGCGGTGCGGCGGCGTGACAGGAACAAGTCGTCCTGGTGCTTGCGGAACGCGTTGCGGCGCTGATCCATTTCAATCGTGAGGCCACCGGGACGATCGGTATTGGCCGGCGGCTTGTCGCCTCCCAGCGAGATGCTGGCGTACTTCGGCCCCAGATAGGAGGCATCGTTGGAACGGCCACCGCCGCCACCGGGCGTCACGATGATATGACCGGGCAACGCCGACGATTCCGGGCTGATCGCTTTCGCGGTGACGGCTCCCAGCGCCGGGAAGTCGGCAGCCGGAGTCTGCTTCCTCCCGTGCAACATCATGTACATCCCCTTGCCGTGATCGCCCTCAGCAGTGTCGATGCTGCGCACGATGGCGAGGTGATGCATCAGCGGGGCGGTCTTCGGCAGCAGTTCGCTGATGTGAATGCCGGGAACCGACGTGGGAATGGCGCGGAACGGGCCGCCGGTGCTGGTGCCGGGCTTGGGATCCCAGCTTTCCAGCTGGCTCAGTCCGCCATGCAGATTGAAGACCAGCATCCGCTTCTGCTGCCGCTGCAGTTCAGCGGTCACTCCGGGCCGGGTGAAGCTGCCGATGCCGCCGGCGAGCAGCCCGGCTCCGGTCGCCATCGAACCCAGAAACTGACGGCGGGCCATTCCGTGATCTGCCGAACCACATGCGTAATTCGCTTGCATCATTCCGATCCTTCGTACGGTCTGCCGTTGGGAAAATTCAGTGTGTCAAAAAAAGGACGTCTGTTGATCTGGCTAAGGGTTGAAGGCTAAGGGCTAAGGGACAGAAAGACGACGTCACCCCTGTCTTCTCTGTCCCTTAGCACTCAGCCTTTAACCGCATGCGGGCAACGCGGCGTCACTTCAAATCGTGCTAGAAATTAAAACGGAACTCGGCGCACGAGATCAGTGCCCAGACCACTTCCTGGATCGCCGGCATCCGGTCTTCCTTGCGGCCATCCAGGAATTGTGTCACCTGAGCGACCTCGTCTGCGGAGGGCATCCGGTTCAAGGTGCTGGCATACAGTTCGTTGGCAAACGCCGCCGGTTCCTCGATCGCTTTCAACCGCACCAGCAGATTATTCCCTGACGGTGCAACCCACGCCTGAACGGTTGGGCCATTTGCCACAAACAACGCCTGGTCGACGCTGGCAAAGAACTGGTCCTGCGGCTGTCCCGCTCCGGCGGCATACTGGTTAACGAACGCGTTCACATTTCCGCGCAATCGCTGTCGCAGCAGTTTCTCGACCTGATACTGGCGGTCCGCGATCTTTGCCGCGTCATCTTTGACAGACTCACGCGGAATGGTCTTCTCGATTTCCCCCTCTGCGACACTGCGCTGGACCTCCATCATGCCGGTGGCTGTGAGGATGGCATATGTAAACTGTTCGGGAGAGACCGGCTTCTCGATCCGGATGGCAAATTCCTGCTCCCAGACTCCCCGGAGTTCTTCGGTGGTGGTCGTGATCTGCGTGCGGGCGGCCTGGAGATCGGTCTGGAGTTTGGCGAGAGCTGCCATCTGCCGGGTCAGGTCTGCCTGGCGTTTCGTCAATTCGGTCTGAGCGGCTTGCAGACTGGCGTCCGCAGTCTGCTGAGCCGTCGCTGCCGTCTGATGCTCCGTCGTCCGGGTGGTGACCATCGTATTGGCGGAGTCTACGGCGGCCTGCAGCGGCTCCTGTCGCGTTTTCAGTCTGGCGAGGATCTCGACCAGAGCCGGATCTTCCGGAAGTTTTTGCAGGGCCTGTTCTGTTGACGCAATCGCTTCGCTGACCGGCTTGATGATGCCCTGCTGTGTTGCCAGCAGGGATTGCGCCGTCGTCAGTGTCTGGAACGCCGCTTCGGTCCCGGTTTTCGCCGTAACCAGCGTCTGAGTCGCGGTGGCAACGACAGCAGTCTGATCGTTCACTGCCTGGGCAGCAGCCACACGCAGAGCATCCTGGCTGGCGACCTGTGCAACCAGTCCCGTTTCCGCGGCCTGTTGATCGACGAGTTGCGCTGACTTTTGCCAGCGTTCCTGCAAGCGTTTTGTCGCCTGAAGCTCTGCGGCACTGGCCAGTGTCGCAGAGCGTGCGATCAGCCAGTCGCGTTTCTTCTGTTCCCAGGTTTCGGCCAGCTTGACGTTTGCTGCATAGACCGTCTCCGAGGCGGCGACCCCTTCATTCCACTTGCTGCGTGCTGCTTCCACGGCAGCGGTCTGGGTCTCCGCCGTCTTCTGTAGTGCGGCGAGTTCTTCGGTGGTCGACGCCCGTCGCTTCTCGATGGTGGCAGCCGCCTGGGCGAGTTCCATGTCCTCTTTCAGCAGGCCGCTGGCGGCTGTCGCCTGCTTCGCAGCGTCTGTAAGAGCGGTGACCTGAGCCTGTTTGGTGGTGATGCCTGTCTGAGTGGCGTTCAGGGCAGCCTCTGCATCGATGAGCGGCTTCCTGAGGGCCAGCGCTGCCTGCACCGACTTGTCGTATTCCTGATTCGGTGCATTCAGGGCATTGCCCGCTTCCAGCATCTGAGTATAAAGCGTCCCCTGCTGCTTGCTCGCTTCCAGTGTGGCAGCCTCCAGTGCGGTCACCCGAGTTGTCAGTCGCTCGACTTCGGCTTTCGCCTCTGCCAAGCGGGTGGTGAGACTTGCCGGAGCATCGATCGATCGCTGGTAGGCGTCGGTCAGCACCAGCTGTCGCAGTAGCTCCCGAATGTCGTACCCCGAAGCGACGAAGCTGTCGGTAATGGCATTCAGCACCTGTGGATGGGTCGGTGGATTGTGGGGATGATGCCAATCCACTGGATGCACCAGGCCCCGACCGAACAGATGGGCCCACAGACGGTTGGGCAGATTGCGATTGAAGGCGGCATTGCTGCCATCCGTCGCCAATCCGAGCAGGGCGCGACGCGAGTGCTTCGAGACCGGCCGCACCTTGTCGGCCGGGGCAACGGTGTATTCATCACCGAGCGCGAAGTGGGGTTCGTCCAGTTCGGGTCCGCCGGGCAGCCGCGGTCGCGACCGGCTGGCATCATCTGTGAAGACCGAACGAAAATCAGCCTGGCCATCGGCTTTCTCACCCAGCTGCATCTGTTTGGCGGCTTCGTCGTTGTGCAACACCGTCCGGTTCACGAAGGCGAACAGACCGTAATAATCCGACTGCGCGTAGTGATCGACCAGCGGGTGATCATGACACTGGGCACATTGCAGATCGACGCCGAAGAAAATGCGGCCGATGTCGCGGGTCATCACGTGCGGCTCGGCTTCGCGATCCAGAAAGAACCGGGCGGCCGGCCGGGTCGCGGGATCGGTGCCGTCGCTGGTCACGAGTTCCTTTGCCAGCTGATTCCAGGGCTTGTTGGCGCGGAACGAGGCCTGGAGATAGTTCAGCCAGTCATCGAACGGGACATGCCGCGCAGGCCGACGCTCCATGAGCAGGGTATCGAAGACCTCGGCGAGGTGCAGCGAACTGCGAGGATCTGCCAACAGTGCGTCGACAACCCGAGCCCGTTTGTCGGCAGCGGTGTCTGCCAGAAACGCCCGCAATTCCTCAGCAGTGGGAATCGTACCGATCAGATCCAGCGAAACCCGGCGCAGGAATTCGCTGTCGCTACAGGAATTCGCGAGCGGTCCGGTCGTCGTCGCGGGCAGCAGTTCATTCACTTGCTGGTGGAGGGGTTGCGCTGCTGCCTGGGCGAAAATTTCGTCAGCGGGAATGCAAACGGTCAGGAGGGTCAGTGCGACTGCGAGCCGCGATCGAATCGCGGGAAACAGGCAACCATCCGGCAGGCGGGACGGAGAGGATCGTCTCATCACTGTCGCTCACGCAGGTCAGGCAGGATTTTCAGGCGGGACTGATATCTCCGCACATCGTCCAGATATATCAGCGCATCGAAATATGATGCCGCGGAAAAGTGAGGCCGTCAATCTCTTTCCCGCCGGAATGATCGAAACAGACAGGCGAGTCCGGATGTAACGTTCGGGAGCAGCCGGGGTGCTATGTACGGGCTGGCAGGTGATCCGGAATACTCTCCCCCTTGGCTGGTGAGGCCGCCGGGTCTCGCTTCCGGTCTCACTCAGCGGTTGAGGCGGCTCCGGGCGGCATAACGCCTGCGGCAGATTTTATGATCGATTTTCAGGGTGGAGACTGTCACACTGAACGCCCTTTCCACGGGTCGATGATCTGCCTTCTTTCAGCTGGAGAGAATCCCGACATGCCTCAGGCCGCTTCTGTTGATCGCGAGGTTTACCGACCTTCCGGCCGCTGGCGACCGGTGACCCTGCTGTGGGGCGGACTCATGGTCACCGGGGCAGGCCTGCTCGTCTCTGCGGCGCTGGCGCTCTGCAGTTACTACGGCTTCTATTTCCTGATTCTGATGCCGATGCTGGGCGGCTTGCTGGCCGGACTGCTCGGAATTCTGGTAGTGCGGCAGGCTCATTGCCGCAATCGCCTGCTGGCGGGGTTGCTGGGCCTGATGATCGGCGTCGTGGCCTATCTGGGGAATTACCATGTGGACATGCTGCGGTTCATCGGCTTCGACAACTGGCACCGGGTCGATGCCCTGCCCCACTACATCTGGTTCCGCTGGCAGGTCGATACGGTCGGCAAACCAGGACAGAATCACGGTCCACCGTGGTGGGTGATGAATATGATCATCAGCATTGTGGAAGTGGGGTGCATGGGCGGCATCTCGGCATCGCTCGCCTGGGGAGCTGCCGGCAAGCCGTATGCGGAGGGAGCCGGATGCTGGATGACGAACAAGACGGCGCAGTGCCCGGCCGGAGCGAGTGCGGCGATCGTCGCGGCGCTGGACCAGCATTCGAGCGAATCCCTTCAGGCAGCAGTCCAGCCCATGTTCTCCGATACGGACGGCTATTGTCAGCTTGAAGTCTGGATGTGTCCGCGTCATCGTGATCCCGAACGCGACGAGCCGATGTTGCTGACGGTCTCGGAATTCGGGCCTGCCAACAAGGATGGGCAGCGCAAGTCCGCAGCAGTAGCCCGACTGTGGACGATTGAACCGGCAGAAATGGTAATCCTGGCGCGGCAGTTACCGGTTCTGGCCACCTGGCTGCAGGAAGACGCCGCCCGCGCCGGGGGCGCGGATCTGGCGGTTGAAGCCGTGTAATCGTTACAGGCGGCGTCAGTCTTTCCTGCAGTAACAAGATCGAGGCCTGCGATGTCGGTCAGCGTCTTGTCCCGTTATCTGGATGCCGAGGTGCTGCAACAGACGGCAGACCGTCCGCTGGAGCCTTCCCAACTGGTGCTGGGAAATCTCGCCGGGGGTCACAAATCGCCGCTGGCAGGCTTCGCCGTCGAATTTGCCGGGCATCGGGAGTATGTGCCTGGTGACGATCCCCGACATATTGACTGGCGACTGTATTACAAACGGGATCGCTACTTCATCAAGCAGTACGAGATGGAGACGAACTTCGTCTGTCATCTGCTGCTCGACGTCTCCGCATCCATGCGGTACGGAACCGGTCGACAACAAAAGCTGTTCTATGCCTCGCAACTGGCGGTGACTCTCGCCTGCTCGATCGTCCGCCAGCACGACAAGGTGGCGATGGCGACGTTTGACGACCAGGTACGCGGCCACGTGCCGCCGGGCAATACTCCCGCCCAGATCGTCAAACTGACCCAGCATCTGGACGAAATCTCGCCGGTCCAGAAAACACAGCTGTCGGCCTGCCTGCTGGAACTGCTGAGCCGGATCGGCCGGCGGGAAATCGTGATGATTTTCAGCGATTTCTTCACCGACCTGGGAGAGCTGGAAGACGTCTTGCAGCGGATGCGCTACGCCCGTCATGAAGTGGTGTTGTTTCAGGTGCTGCATCATGACGAAGTCGCTTTTGACTTCGAGGGGATGGTGAAATTTGCCGGGCTGGAAGTCGCAGAGGAATTGCTGACCCAGACCGAAGATGTTCGGCGAGGCTACCTGGCCGCGGTGCAGAAATTCCGGGAGGAATTCGATGCCCTCTGTCAGCGGAACCGTGTGGAACGGATCGAGATCGATACGAGCCATTCGCCGGCGGATGCACTCCTGGATTATCTGAACCAGCGGGAACTGTTGTTACGCAGCAGTCAATGACTGTCCTGCGACTGGCCGGTCGACCAGGGCAGGCGAAGTTCGGCTGGCAGGCGCGGTTTGACCAGCGTCTGGAGCCGACGTCAGCTGGACAGACTCCGTTAACGGGAAGAACTCCGCGGACTCACACGCACCGCCGGCCCAATACATGAACACAAGAACACACCCGATACTGAATTCCAGCCGCGCACAGGGGGCGCCAGGAAGGTTGTCTTACGGGAAAGTCAGTCTGTCGACGCTTTGCTGCTAAAGCTGGCGTAAAGTGTTGTAACTGTCTGGCTGACTGTCGAATTCGTAATCGAAAAGGCCAACTGAAAACGCGATTTTCCAGTAGAATAACGCAGGTAGCGTTTGTCTGTGAGACGGTTCCCGGGAACAGCGGTCAGGACGCCATGAGGGTGGCTGCCGTTGTGAAAGGGAGGCGAGATCAGCCAGACGCGCGCCCCTGCAAAGGAGCCCCTGGATTCGGGGGAAATCTCATGCAGCGCCGATCATGCCAGTATTTCCCCGCCTGCTCGTGAGTAATTTCAACGGACTACTCACCCATTCTTTTCGTCGGCCTGTCCGAGGCATTATCCCAGAGGTACGCACGATTCTCATGAAAACCGCAGCACTTGCCGCCACGATGCTGGCACTTCTGTCCCTGGGGCTGTCTGGTTGCGAATCCCAGGCGGAGTCACACACGCAGTCACATGCCGAGGATCTGCACGGCGCTGAACATGAGGGGCATGCGGAATCCGGCGAGGGTGGGCACCCCGCCCACAAGATCATGGCCACCAGCGCCGTCCGCAGGGATGTCATCAGCACCCAGCCCTACGTCTGCCAGATTCATTCCTGCCAGCACATTGAAGTGCGGGCGTTGGAAGGTGGCTACCTGCAGGAGATTCGCGTCAAGGAAGGTCAGTTCGTCAAAAAGGACGATCTGATGTTCAAGATTCTCCCGATCCTCTATCAGGCCCGGCTGGACTCGGAAGAAGCGGAAGTCAACCGGGTGCAGATCGAACTCGATAATGCCACGAACCTGTTCCAGAAGGGGATTGTGTCCCCGCCGGAAATTGCTCTCAAGAAAGCGGAACTGGCCAAGGCCAGGGCCAAAATGGAACTGGCCCGGGCAGAGCTGAGCTTTACCAACGTCAAGGCACCGTTCGACGGCATCGTGGACCGTCAGCGGAACCAGTTGGGCAGTCTGATTGCCGAGGGCGACATCCTCACCACGTTTTCTGACAATAGCGTGATGTGGGTCTATTTCAATGTGCCCGAAGCCCGTTATCTCGAGTACAAGGCCGATCTGGAAAAGGACGGGAATGAAGCGGCTGCCAGTGGCAACACCAGCCAGGAAAATGTGGACCATAACGGCGACGGCCATGAACATCTGCAGATTGAGCTGAAGCTGGCGAACGGCAAGATGTTTCCCCAGGAAGGGAAAATCGGCGCGATTGAAGCCGACTTCAATAACACGACCGGTAACATCGCGTTCCGGGCCGATTTTCCGAACCCGCGCGGTTTGTTGCGAAACGGGCAGACCGGAACGATCCTGATGCACCGTAACCTGCACGACGTGATCGTGATTCCCCAGCGGGCCACGTTTGAAATCCTGGCCCGGCGCTATGTCTATGTGATTGGCGAAGACAACGTGATTCATCAACGGGACATTACGATCGCCAGCGAACAGGATGACATCTTTGTGATCGAAGATGGCCTGAAAGAAGGCGAAAAGATTGTCCTGGAAGGGATTCGTCAGGTGCGGGACGGAGACAAGGTGGACTATGAGTTCCATGATCCCGCGGAAGTCCTGAGCAAGCTGAAGTATCACGCGGAATAAGCTGGAAATATTTAAGGCAGAACGACCGGAGAGGCAGGCGGGCTCGCTCGTCCGTATAGCGGGCAGAGGTCCGTGTGGCGGGCAGAGCCTGTCGCGCAGACTGTCTGCCCGATCTGGAATAGCACGCGGCGGACGCCGGGGGCAGTCCCGGGACGATCACTCCTCCGGCAGTGCGTTTCAGGACGTATGATTTCGTGGAGTCTTTCACGGAATTGCCGTGCTGGCGCAGCACGTCCACCCGGCGGTCTGGCTCCCCGGCGGCGGTGTGTCGCCGGTGTCGTCCACGGATGCATTCCTCCGGACCCCCGGTCTTTCCGCAACGAGCCTTCCCCCGGGGGGAAGCGTTCGGGCCAACCTGGTGATGATTCCCCCCCGGATTCACGCGGAACAGGCAACCGAAATCCATGTTCACAAAATTCCTGCATCGGCCGGCCCTGGCGATCGTCATCTCACTGCTCATCCTGTTTATGGGCGGGCTGGCGATTATTACGCTGCCCATCTCGCAGTTCCCGGAAGTGGCCCCGCCGAGCGTCGTGGTCGCAGTTTCGTTTCCCGGGGCCAGTGCCAAGATTCTCGTCGAATCGACCCTGGTGATTCTGGAGCGTGCCATCAACGGCGTGCCCGACATGCGGTACATGACCTCCGCTGCGACCAGTGCCGGCGAAGCCACGATCATGATCACGTTCGAGCCGGGGACCGACCCGAACGTGGCGGTGCTGAATGTGAATAACCGCATTCAGATGGTGAAGAACCAGCTGCCGCCCATCGTGGAACGTGAAGGCATCATCGTCATGCAGAACATGACGAGTATGTTGATGTACGTGAATGTGTTCAGCAAAGACCCGCATATCGACCAGAACTTTCTCTACAACTACGTCTCCGCGAACATGCTGCCCGAGATCCAGCGAACCCGCGGCGTCGGTCGCGCCCAGATCCTCGGAAACCGGGCCTACGCCATGCGCGTGGAACTCGATCTGGACCGCATGCGGGCTTACAACGTCTCCTCGGCCGAGGTGATGGAACAGATCAAGAAGCAAAGTATGATCGGCTCGCCTGGACGTCTGGGTCAGGCGACCGGCACGACGTCGCAGACGATCGAATACGTGCTGACCTGGATCGGCCGGTATGACAAGCCGGAGCAATATGCCCAGATCATTCTTCGGGCCAACGAGAACGGGGAAATCCTGCGGCTGGGAGACGTTGCCAAGGTCAGCCTGGGATCGTCCTTCTACGACCTGTACTCCGACATCGACGGTTACCCGTCGGCATCCATCGTGCTCAAGCAGATTCCCGGCTCCAATGCGGCCGAGGTGATTGAGGAAGTGAAGGAAAAGCTGAAGGAGATGAAGCTGGAGATGTTCCCTCCGGCGATGGATTACGCCATCAGCTACGACGTCTCCAACTTCCTGGACGCCTCGATTGAAAAGGTGCTGCATACGCTGTTTGAAGCGTTCATTCTGGTGTCGGTGGTGGTGTATCTGTTCCTGGGCGATTTCCGCAGCACGCTGATTCCCACGCTGGCGGTACCGGTCTCACTGATCGGAACCTTCTTCTTCATGAGCATGTTCGGCATGTCGGTGAATCTGATCACGCTGTTCGCGCTCGTGCTGGCGATCGGCGTGGTGGTTGACGATGCCATCGTGGTGGTCGAGGCGGTGCATGAGAAAATGCATGCCAAACACCTCTCGCCCTACGCCGCCACCAGAGAGGTCGTCGGCGAGATCAGCGGTGCGATCATCGCCATTACGCTGGTGATGACCGCCGTGTTCATCCCCGTGACCTTCATCCCGGGGGCCGTGGGTGTGTTCTATCGCCAGTTCGCCCTCACGATGGCCATGTCCATCGTGCTGTCCGGGGTGGTCGCAGTCACGCTCACGCCCGTTTTGTGCGAGATGATCCTCAAGCAGCACACCACGCATGATCCGCAGCACGGGTTAATCCCCGCAGTGAACCGGGTCATCAAGCGGGTCTCGGGCCGGGGAGCCAATTTTGTCCGCGGCGTCCTCTCCCTGCTGCTGGCCCTGGCCGCTGCGTACGGGGTCTACGAAGTCCTGCATATCGAAATTGTCCACGAAGTCATTTCCGAGCAAGTGCAGCTCACCGAACAGCGGATGCAGATTTTTGGCGGCATCATGGTGGTGCTGTTCTTCTTCACCTTCCGCGCCATGTTTTCCGGCAGTGAACCAGGGGAAACGAAGAAGAAGGGGCCGCTGGGCATCTTCCTGCACATCTTCAACAAGGGCGTTGACCTGGTGACCGCCGGTTTCGTCGGCGTCGTGCGACTGATCATCACCCGACGATTGCTGACGATGCTGATTGTTGGCGGATTCGTGTACGCGATTGTCGTCGTGAACGAAGTCCTGCCGTCCGGATTCATTCCGCTGGAAGACCAGGGCGTGATTTACGGGATCATCCAGACTCCGCCAGGTTCGACGCTGGAGTACACGAACTCCAAGTCGCACGAGTTGCAAAAAATCTGCGAGGAGTTCGAGGAAATCACGTCGGTGACCTCGCTGGCAGGTTACGAAATCCTGACGGAAGGCCGCGGTTCCAATGCCGGTACGTGTCTGATCAACCTGAAGCCCTGGGCCGACCGCAAACTGACGTCGAAGCAGATTATTGAAGAACTGGAACACAAGGGGCGTGAAATCGCCGACGTGAAACTGGAGTTCTTTGAACCGCCCGCTGTGCCCGGCTTCGGTGCTGCCGGCGGTTTCTCGCTCTGTTTGCTCGACAAGACGAACAGCGGCGACTACGACACTTTCGGCAAGGTCACGGAAGAGTTCCTGGCAGCTCTCGGCAAGCGCAAGGAACTGAAGGGGATTTTCACCTTCTTCGCGAATAACTATCCGCAGTATGAAATCATCATCGACAACGACGTGGCCATGCAAAAAGGCGTGACCATCGAAGATGCAATGGAAAACCTGTCGATCGTTGTCGGTAGTACATGGGAACAGGGCTTTGTTCGCTTCGGCCAGTTCTACAAGGTCTATGTCCAGTCGCTGCCGGAGTTCCGGCGTTATCCCGAAGACCTGGAGAACATGTTCGTCAAGAACGACGAAGGGGAGATGGTGCCCTACTCGGCCTTTATGCGCATCGAGAAGATGCAGGGCATGAACGAAATCAACCGCTATAACCTGTATACCACCGCCATCATTCAGGGCTCTCAGGCGGCCGGTTACAGCAGCGGTCAGGCCATCGCGGCTATTCAGGAAGTGGCAGCACAAACGTTGCCGCATGGCTACGGTATTGGCTGGCAAGGCCTGGCGTATGACGAGGCGAACAAGGGAAATACAGCCGTCTACATTTTCATCATCGTGGTGCTGTTCGTGTACCTGGTGCTGGTGGGACAGTACGAAAGTTTCATCCTGCCCCTCGCGGTGCTGGTTTCGCTGCCCGTCGGTCTGTTTGGTTCGTTCCTGATGTTGAAGGGCATGGGCCTGTCAAACGACGTTTACTGTCAGATCGGTCTGGTCATGCTGGTCGGCTTGCTCGGCAAGAACGCCATTCTGATCATCGAATTCGCCGTCCAGAAGCGTCAGGAAGGGATGAGCCTCAGGGACGCCGGGATTGAAGCCGGCAAGCTGCGATTCCGCCCGATTGCAATGACCTCGTTCGCCTTCATCGCCGGTCTGGTGCCGCTGGTCCGGGCGACCGGCCCCGGGGCCATTGGAAACCGGACGATCGGCACCACCGCTGTCGGCGGGATGTTGATGGGTACCCTGGTCGGGGTGTTTGTGATCCCCGGACTTTACTACCTGTTCGCGAAAATCTCGGACGGGAAGAAGCTGATCCGGGATGAACATCAGGGACCGCTCAGCGAGAGCCTGGAAACATCAACCCATACCGATTCGCATGCTTCAGCGCATGAGCATGGCACGCCAGGTCCGTCCGCGCACGGCCACTGATGAATCGCATTGATCGCGTGCCATAACGCACTGATTGTACTGGACACCCGGCTTGTCGTTCCCGATGAGCCGGGTGTCTGCACATTTCCGGGGCGATAAAGTCTCTCTCCGGAGAACACAAATTCACGAACCGCGAGCGAGTTTCAGCGAGGGGCGATCGAAGGCGACCGCATCCGCCAGAGGGTGGCGCCGCCCTTGCAGATGATCCCGCAGGAGTTCTGCTGCGAGGACGCTGTAGGTGATGCCGTTGCCGCCATAACACAGGGCGAACAGCAGTCCGGGCCGTTCGGGGTGCGGACCGATCATGGGCAAGCCATCTGCCGTTTCAGCAAACGTCCCGGCCCAGCTGTAGTCGACGGTCAGGGGAATGCGGGGGAACAGCGAGCGCACGCGGTCTGCCAGCTTCTCGATGCGTCCAGGGAGCAGCTGATCGCGGAGGGTCGCATTACGAAACGCAATGTCCTCGCCTCCCGCGAGAAGACGGTTGTCTGCAGTCGTCCGCATGTAGAGGTACGGCCGGGCAGTCTCCCAGAGCAGGCAGCGATCACTCCAGCCGGGAAAATCGTCCAGTGGTTCGCTGACGAATGCATAAGTGCTGTGGAGCGACGCAACTTCCTCAGGTAGAAATCGCATGCTTTCATAGCCACCGGCCACGATGGCAGAACGGGCAGTGACACTCCCGGAAGCAGTCCGCAAAACCACCCTGGAATCGGAAGCCTCATAGTCGACGACTTCCGAGCGATCAAAGACCCGCCCGCCCCGGTCGGTCACCCGTCGTAACAAGGCATGCGCGAGCCGAAACGAGTCGACCTCGGCGGCCTGAAGCGAGTAGATCGCTCCCGGCGATTGAAAGTCATAGCGAGTAGCGATCTCGGCTTCGCTCAGATACTCGACCGGGAATTGCAGTTTCTGGCGGGCTTCAAACTCGCGGCACAGGTCGGGAAGATCGGCAGGCGTGGACGCAAAATAAAGGCTGTTCCGTTTCTGGAAGTCTACATCCGCGTTGAGCTGCTTCACCAGATCGCCGAGTTTATCGATGGCATACAGTCCGAAGCGATAAAGTTCGTTCGCAACGGGGCCGCACCATTCCTGCAACTGCCAGAGAGGCGTGTCGATCTCATATTGCAATAAGGCGGTACTGGCAGAGGTGCTACCGTGGGCGACGTCCCGGCCATCGAGCATGATGACCGAGAGACCGCTGTTTGTCAGCGCATCACCAATCAGGGCACCGGTGATCCCGGCACCGATGATCACCACATCCGCCTGTTGTTGTCCGGTCAGATGCGGATAACTGGCGATCAGACCGTTTTTGACCGTCCAGAAGGGGTGTCCAGATCTCAGGTCCATGATGTCCGTTCAAGGCAGGGGGCTACTTCCCGTCCTGCTGATGCTGATGGTTTCCCTGGCGTTGCATCCGTGTCCGTTGGGCAATGTCCTGTGGAGTCGCATTACGGGCCTGCGCCTGCTCCGCGGCTTTTGATTCTTCCCGGCGTTGCTGCTGTTCGCTTCGCACTTCGGGACTGGTTTTAGGATCAGTCATAAAACACCTCGCTCATTTCCGGCTCATGCGGGAACGACGCGGTCACACTCGATCGCGCAGCTTTGTTTCCCCTTTGTGATGAGCACAATGGGCACAACAGTAAATGGCCTCGTTCGCCTCCACCCCGTGACCGATAATCCGGCAACCGCAGTGGGCACATCTCGGCGCAAGTTCTTCAATTGCGCATTCAAAGCAGTCGAATGTGTACTCCACATCGTCCTTAACGACTGTAAAGGCCTTGTCGTAATCGTTTCCACACTGGGTACAAACGGCCATAATGGAGACTCCCGAGCCTTGAAGGATGTCTGGAGCACCTCCCTTTTCCCCGATGAAGGGGGAATCAATGATGGAAGGAAAACAGGACATCCGGACGGAAGCTATGTGAGATGCAAACCGCGCGCCGGGGATCGTTCCCCGGACCGACAGGCGAGAACTCCCTAATCCGGAAGGTTCACTGGCCCGCAACGGGAGCGAGGAAAACCTGTCTTCTCTCTCGCCTCGTCTTCTGTTGGAGCTGGAGAATTGACAGCTCAAAGTCGGTCAACGCGTCTCACGGATTCCGCAGAAATGACGCGCGAACAGCAGCAGCATCGCATGACCGTTCGGCCACCAGAATGGTCCGCGATCATCCACCTCGTTTCACGAAGACAAAGCGATTGAGAACATCCGTCACCGGATTCCACTCTCCGAATTCCAGGGGATCAAACCAGCGGGAATCATGCGGGTGAGCGCACGAGTTTCCTGAGGATTTCCAGGCCGCGATGCAAGGTCTCGTCGGGCGCGGCGAACGAGATCCGGAAGTGTGTGTCGTGCTGGCTGAACACGTTACCGGGGATAATCAGCAATTCATTGCGAATCGCCTCTGCCACGAACTCGCTCGCGGTCCCCCAAGGAGCTTTGACGAAGAGATAAAACGCTCCCTGCGCGCCATGAATTTCGTAATCGGCCGAGAGTTCGCGGACCATCAGATCCCGCTTGTGGCGGTACTCGTCCACGCGGTCCGAGACGTCATAGTCGCAGGCTGCCAGACCCGCCCATTGCACCGGCTGCGGAGCACAGACAAACGTAAACTGTTGCAGCTTGGCCATTTCCTGAATGATCGCTTTCGGGCCGTGGGCCCAACCCAGCCGATGTCCCGTCATCGAGTGCGACTTGCTGAACCCGTCGATCACCAGCGTTTGCTCGTTCCATTCCGCCGGACTGTGGAACTCGCCGTCGTAGCTGAACACCCGGTAGATTTCGTCGCTGATGAGCACAATGTCATGCTCGGCCGCCAGTTGTGCCAGCTCGCGCAGTTCATCGGCGCTGGCCACAGCTCCGGTCGGATTGCAGGGGCTATTGACCAGAATGACCTTCGTCCGCGGGGTGATCGCGTCGCGGACCCGATTCACGTCGATGCGGAATTCCGGATACGTGTCGATCAAGACGGTCTTGCCGCCGGCGAGGGTGGTCAGATGCTTGTACATCACAAACCAGGGATCGAAGCAGATCACCTCATCGCCAGGATTCACCAGCACCGACAGCGCCAGCATCAGTCCGCCGCTGGTGCCACTGGTCACAAACGCCTGTCGGTCGGGATGACCGTACTGCTCCGTCACCGATTGCTGAATCCGCTCGACCAGCGGCCGGATACCCTGCGTCTGGCTGTAGACATTCTTCCCGTCGGTGACTGCCTGGCAGAGGGCGGCCTTGATCGGTTCGGGCGTATCGAAGTGAGGCTGGCCGATGCTCAGATTCACCGGGTTTTTCAGGGTCGCCGCCAGGTCGAACACTTTACGAATTCCCGACGCATCAATTCGTCGCATCCGGTCGGCAATCCAGCGGTCACTCATCGATCTTGTCCAGGAGCGGTCAACGGGTGTCACAAGGCGGCGGCAGGCGCATTTCCAGCAGCAAGCACCGGCTGCGGGCAGTATGATATCGGCGAAACGTCGTCTTCGCGAACGGGCGAAAGGTCGACTTCCCCAAGGATTCTTCCCACGCGCAGATTCCCGGATCACGCAGAAATTTCCGGAAAGGTGTTCCCAGACGCATGTCCCTGCCAGTCCCCGCACGCTTCCACCTGACATTGAACAACGAGACCGAAACCCGACGGTTCGGAGAGTATCTGGCCGGATGGTTGCAGGCGGGCGACGTGATCGGACTGTGCGGCGACCTTGGTTCGGGCAAGACGCGGCTGGTGAAGGCTGTTGCCAGCCAGCTGGGAGCTGATCCGGAAACGGTCAACAGTCCGACGTTTTCGCTGATTCAGGAATACTCCGGCCGCCTGCGCATCCGGCATTGCGACACCTATCGGCTCCGCCATCCGGACGAATTCGCCGACCTCGGACTGGATGAACTGTTCGCGGAAGACGGCGTCTGCTTCGTGGAGTGGGCGGACCGCGTGCGAAACGACTTGCCGCGGTCTCGTCTGGAAATCGCCTTCACGGCCACGGGACCATCAACTCGTCAGCTGGTCATCGAAGGATCGGGTCGCCGCGGTCGGGAACTCTGCCTGCAACTACAGGGATTTAACCCTGTCTCGCCCGGATAGTGCCAGCACTCACCGTGCATCAGTCCGGCAGATTTGCCCGAAATGCCATTGAGGACAAGTTCATGACTTCCTCAATGGCATGACAGACTGATCAATCAGCGGCTCACACCAGCGGCAGCAGCAGCGCCAGGATTATGGACATGAGAAAGCTGGTGAAACCGAGACAGGCCAGCATGAGCGTCCAGGATTTCAGGGCTTCGATTTCTGTGAGTCCGCCCATTTTCGCGAAAATCCAGAAGCCGCTGTCGTTCATCCAGGAGCCGACCAGCGATCCGCCGCCGATCGCAGTGGCCAGATAGACGGGGTGGAAACCCAGCACGGTGTCCGGCCCCATCAGGGCCATCATCATGGAGGACGCAACAATCATCGCGACGGTGCTGGAGCCCTGCGCGACCTTGAGCAAGGCCGAAATCAGGAACCCGATCACCATGAAGGCCAGACCCGACCCGGCGCCGCGGAGCGACTGACCGAACAGTTCTTCAATGGCCCCGCCGATTCCTGCTTGCTGCAGCATGGCACCGAACGCACCGCCGCCCGCAGTAATCAGAATAATCACGCCGCCGCTCATCAGCGAATTTTCGACCAGCCTGGCCATGTCGTCGCGACTGAGTTTTCGCTGACGTTGCAGCATGACCATCGCAATGGCAGTGGACAGCAGCAGCGCGAAGTTGGCGTTGCCGAAAACTTCGCTGATGTCCGCCGCCTGACGTCGGGCCGTGTTCCACTCCAGCGGCTTGAGGGCCGGCTGTTCCGGATGATTGAAGGCGGCCTCCAGCAACAGGCGATTGAGGCGTTCCCGGGACGCGACCGGCATCCGGGCGGCATCCTGTTTGACGAGTGACTGGGCCACAGCATCCAGCGGCAAGCCGGCAAAGGCGGTTTCGTCATACAGGCCTTTGGTCAGCAGGGCTGCGTTCAGGCCCGCGATCGCCTGTTCCTCTTCGGCAGGGGTCAGATCCCGTTCCGTGGTCAACAGCAAACGGGCTTCATCGGGGATGGCTGCAATCAGACGTGTGGCGGCTGGTTGGGCATCGGAGCGGGACGCGGCTGCCAGTTGCGCCTGCAGGACGGACCAGTCCGGGATATCCGTCGAACGGATCTGCGCAGCGCGTTCCATGTTGGCCAGCGTCGACAGCACGGTATTTCCCGAGATCAACAGCACGGGCAACAGCACCGGCAGGACGGAGATTGCCAGCGACGGCAGTTGATCGTCCGGCAGCGGGTCTGATTCAGGCACGCCGGCCAGGGGACGCATCGGCGTCCGCATGATCCGGCTGGCGATATCGGCAAAGACAACGCCGACGACGGCCGCGGGCAGGGCCACGGCCATGCCGACCAGAATCATCATGCCCAGATCGATATTCAGCGTCTGGGCCATCAGCAGCGGGCCGGGAGTCGGTGGCACGAGCGTGTGCGTGATGGCACCGCCTGCAGCAATCGCCAGAATGTACTTCAGATATTCCTTGCCGGTGCGGCGATGCAGCGACCGGGCGAGAGGAACGAGCAGATAAAAAACAGTATCAAAAAACACCGGAATCGCCAGCACGTAGCCACTGCCCATCAGCGCCCACGGGGCGCGCTTCGCACCCATCAGATTGGCGAAAGTGCGCACAATCCGGTCCGCGGCTCCGCTGTCGAGCATGCAGGTGCCGATCACCGCGGCGAGGGCAATCACAATCGCAATCCCGCCCGCGGTGTTGCCGAAGGCGGTCGCCACACGAGAAACGCTCTGCGTGATATCGCCGGGACTCAGCAGACTGACCACCATCGCTGCGGTGACCAGCGCCAGAAAGGCATTCACCTTCAGAAAGATGATCATGCCCAGCACAATGGCGATGCCCAGACAGAGGATCGCCACCGGCTTCATCCAGGCAGGTGTTGCGGGAGTCGTGGCTGCGGCGGAAGACGTCGTGGTACTGGCGGATTCGCCTGGCTTAGCAGCCGTAGTTGCCGCAGCGGCAGCAGTTGGCTCACCAGCCGCGGGAGGCTCTGCCGGGGTAGCCTGTTCGGTGGCGGCGGGAACAGTCTCCTGCGGCTGGGCCAGTGCCAGCGATCCCCACGACAGCGTCAACAGCAAAGCCAGCAACAACCGCCCGTGTGTGGCCGCAACCGTCAGCGATCCCGTCATGCGTCAGCATCTCCCCAACACGCATCCGCGGCGGCAGGAAAGCCGGACCGAGCGAAGCTCCGTGCCTTCAATCACCCAGTGGTCTGTCAGTCGATGGTCGCACACCTTGATCGACAAGGCGCGCGAGTGGCAGAGCATCGCATACTGCTGCAGGCATCGCCAGTTATGACGGGAAGTTTATGAGAGTGGGCCGCTGAAAATCCCGAGAGTTCGGGCCGCTGGCCAGTCCCGCAGCCTTCAGCCCTCCAGACCCAGCAGTTGCCGCATGATTTCCCAGGGTTGCAAATAGGTGAGAAACGGCAGGCCGTCCACGGTCGCCTGCTGCTGCCGGGTCACGCCGTCCACGGCCGGTCCATCCTGAACCAGGTGCTGCAGACGCTGCTCCTCGCAATCACGGTTCCAGCCGGCCAGCACGCTCACCGTTCCCCGGGCATGGCAGACCAGGGCTCCCAGCGCCATCGCGCCCCAGTTGCTGACTCCCGCCAGAATCGTCCAGTCGGTGGCGATCCGGCAGGGAATCCAGGAGGCAGCCGGTTCGACCAGTCTGCTGCGGATCTCTTGCCAGGGGATCGCTCCCATCCCGATCTCATTCCCGCCGTCCCCGACGGCGATGGTCCGGACGGCAGGCTGACAGCGGGAAACCCGTTCCACCACGGCATGTAACGGCGGAGTAACCGCATCGATGATCTCGCCGCGCATGTTGTGGCAACGGTCCCAGTGGTCGGGATGCACCGTCTCAGCGAACCGTGCCGACGATTGCTGGTCTGACCAGTCTGTCGGCATGTGGGCAGGACCGACTCGTTCGATCGCGACGAGATGCGTCAACGGCATCTCTGCATCCTGCCGGAGCGAATCTGACCATTTCGCGATGTCTGCGGAGTCATCCGGACAGCACCGGACGCGACTGGCGGCGATTCCGTAACTTCGCGCAGCGCAGAGCACCGCGTCGAAACACAGGGCGTCTGTCAGAATCCAGGCATCCATGCCACTGGCCTGCAGTGCCGCGGCCAGAAAGGCGGCCCCCGGCGGTCCGTCCGTCTCTGCTGCCGGTGGTTCCCCCCGCGGCACATAAAAACCGGTGAGAATCCAGACGGTTTGCCCGCAGCGGGCGAGATGACCTGCCGCTGCTGCCAGATGCTGGCAACACAGTTCATGATCGCCGGATCCGATCAGACCGCGCAATGCGGGGTCGCGCCGGATGCACTGGTCGAACGCCTCACTGAGTTCGGACATCGGACGCTTTGCTGAACCTGGACGTCACTATCTGGCTCATGACTACAGCCTGGTACACGGTCCAGGGTGTTTCAAAGGTAAAACGGGGTTGCCGCAAGAGTAGGTAGGGGATAGCCAATAGTGGGCAGGCTCAGGACGGCCAATGAATTCCGGGATTTCCTACCCACGGTTCCCTATCCACTAGCTACTTGTAACCAGATCCCGTTTTTAGTGTGGACAACGCACTAGCCGGGTGGCCAGGACAACTTGCGTCCCCCGAGCAGATGCACATGCAGATGGTCCACAGACTGTCCGCCATCAGGGCCGCAGTTGATCACCGTGCGGTAACCGCTGATCAATTGCAGTTCATCGGCGACCCGTTTGGCGGTGACCAGCAAATGACCGAGCAGGACGGCATCGTCCGGAGTGGAATCTGCCAGCGAGGGAATCACACGTTTGGGAATAATCAGCACATGCGTGGGCGCCTGGGCATTGATATCGCGGAAAGCGAGACACTGATCGTCTTCGTACACGATCTCTGCCGGAATCTCCCGGTCGATGATCTTCTCGAAGATGGTTTTCGACGGACTCATGGGATCTGGACTCACTGCTAATTTTCTGAATCGCGAACGCGCAAGCGGTCTGCTTACCTCGCTTGCGGGTTCGCGATTGAATTCCATCCCGGAAAACTACTGCTTGCGGATCGCCCAGAGGTGCTGATAGGTCCGGATATAGATCGTGCCATTGGAGACGGCGAGCGACGACGACAGATCCTCGTCAATTTCATTCTCGGCCACGATCTCGAATTTCGGACCAGCCTTCACCACCGTCACCTTGCCATCGCGGGCTGCCAGATACAGATGACCGTCGGCATAGACCGGTGAGGCGCGATGCCGCTGGCGATGAGTGCGTTCAAAATACAGCTCTTTGCCGGTTTCCTTTTCGACGGCCATCAAATTGCCGTCCTGCATACACAGGTAAACGATGTCGCCATAGATCAGCGGCGAAGGGACGTCGGGGGTCTTGCCGAGCGTCCAGAGGTGAGACTTGTCATCGTGCGTGATGTCGCCCATGCCGGTGGGCTTGAGTGCCAGCACCGGGCCTTTCTTCGCTGTTGGCACGACGATGATGCCGTCGCCCGCGACCGGTGACGCCACGAAACGCAGCGTGGGGTCGTAGTTCTCCTTCTTGTTCAGATCACCGCAGCGCCAGATTTCGTGACCATCTGCGAGGTCGTGGGCCACGATGTAATCGTTCCCGTGGGTCAACAGGAACTTCAGCCGACCATCGTCATAGATCATCGGCGAAGCGTAGGAGTGTTCGTTCTCGGCGTAGCCATCGCTGTTGCGATCAACCCGCCAGATCTGTTTCCCTGTAGTCTTTTCCAGCGCCACCACGCAGGCTTCCTGCGTGGCGACCTTGCCTTCGCCATGAATCAGTTGCAGGTACAGTACGTTCCCGTCGACGACCGGCGTCGAGGTCAGGCCGAAGGCGATGCTCAACTGGCCGTAGCGTTCCTGAACATTGAATTTCCAGACCTGTTTCCCTGTGACCGTAAAACAGGCCAGCGTGCCTTCTCCCATCAGGGTCCAGACATGCTCACCGTCCGTCACGGGCGACGGCGAGGCGGAATTGCCTTCGTCGCCGCGGACGTCCTTGTTTCCGCCAGCGACTGCGTGCTTCCATTCCAGCTGGCCGGCATCGTTGAAAGCCATGAGCCACAGGTCGCCGGCCTCATCGACGCTGGTCAGAAAGATCCGGCCATCGAAGACGACCGGCGTGGAACCGGCAGGGCCTGGCAGCGGAGCTTTCCAGGCGACATTGGACGTTGCCGACCAGGTCACCGGCAGATTCTTCTCGTGGCTGACGCCGTTGTTCGCCGGGCCGCGCCAGTTCGGCCAGTTGTCCGCATGGGCGGTCAGACTCTGGCCGAAGACCGCCAGCAGTACTCCCCAGGTCAGCAGCGCGCGAGGCATGTCGGTGTCACCTTGTTGCCGGGAAACCCATCAAGTTCCATTGAAGCGTCTGGTTCAGTGTGGCGGTCGATTCCGGCAGCGTCAACCGGCAGGCAACTTCCAGCCACTGCCAAAATCGATCCAGTCGCGATCGGTCGCCGCTGTCGAAACCGGATCAGTCGAAACCGGATCAGATCGTTACGTGGGCGGCATCACTGCAAGAGTGCCCCGAGCAGGTGCCTCCTCCACAGCCCTGTTCGCCGCCTTCACGAATGTCTGCCGATTCACTTCCGGAAACCACGACCTCAAAGCCGAGATCGGCAATCATCTGGAAATCGGCTTCTGCGGACTGGCCTTTGGTGGTCAGATAGTCGCTGACGAACATCGAGTTGGCCGCGTACAGCCCCATCGCCTGCATCGAACGCAACTGGACTTCACGCCCGCCGGACACCCGCAGTTCTGCAGTCGGATTCGCCATCCGATACAGGCACAACGCCCGCAGACACTGGCGGGGGTTAAGATCCTGCCGCTCGCCCATCGGCGTGCCGTCAATGGCGTGCAGGAAGTTCACCGGCGTCGAATGCACCCCCAGATCGCGGAGTTCAAAGGCGACGTCGATCAAGTCGTTTTCCGATTGTCCCATCCCCACGATCAGACCGCTGCACAGTTCCAGGCCAGCGTTCCGGGCAATCTGGAGGGTCCGCAAGCGATCTTCATAGGTGTGGGTCGAACAGATGTCCGGATGGTGGCTGCGGCTGGTGTTGAGGTTGTGATTGATGCGATCAACACCGGCAGCCTTGAGGGTGTGTGCCTGTTCTTCGGACAGCAGGCCCAGGCAGCAGCAGATATGCAGCCCGAACTGGTCCTTGATTTTCTTGACCGTGCTGGCGATGTGGTTGACCTCGCGATTGCTCGGACCGCGACCGGAAGCCACGATGCAGTAGGTCCGGGCTTGCGATTCCTTTGCGCGGGCCGCCCCTTCCAGCAGTTTCGCCTCGTTCAACATGGGGTAACGCGGAATGTCGGCATCGGACACGATCGACTGGGAGCAGTAGCCGCAGTCTTCCGGGCAGAGACCGCTTTTGGCGTTCTTCAGGAAGTACAACTGCACCTGATGACCGAAGTGCCGACGGCGGACCCGGTAGGTCGCGGCCAGCAAGTCCAGGATCTCAACGTCCGGACTGCGCAGGATCGCCAGACCTTCTTCACGGGTGAGGCTCTGGCCTTCCAGAATCCGGTCTGCCAGGGCGTGCCAGTCTGCAGCGCGATCGGTCGTGAGGCAGGGAATGTCCATGAACTGCAATTCCATTGATGCTTCGCGCGGGATCGTTCCGTCCCCGGGGACTTACGGGAACGACCGTTCGCACAGACGTGGATTCAACTGGCTTCTCTGATTCAACTTCCGCCAGAAGTGCCGGATAACAGCACCGCGAGAGTCTACCGGGACGACAGAAACAACAGCAAGTGCAGCGATCTTGAACACGGTTTTTGCCCGAATCGGTTCTGTCCGGAACAGGATTGCCCGGATATGTCGTGCCGGGAATCTGTCAGCGCTGGACTGGTACTTGCAGTCCACGCGATTTGCAAAACTCTCGCAACCATTCCTGCCGACAAAAACCGTACAACCGGTGATTCCCGCGCGCAACTTCATCAGCCGGCAAATTTTGCCGAAATCAAAACAGTGGTCTGAATTTCCTGACAGTGACCATCACCCTCACGAAAGTTCTGCTGCGACGCAGCGTTTTCCAGTCCCGGATCTGCCGTAGCAATCCAGACTCTGCCAAACATGCCCGACACAGACATGCCCGACACAGACATGCCCGACACAGACATGTCCGGCATCAGGAAATCGGGACTTCCGTAACGAGAATTCCGAGTGAAATGGTGAGCAACGCATTCCTCCTCACTGCAGTCAGCCAGAGTCTTCTTCACGCAAGAAATTCCAGCCCCCCTCTGTCGAATCTGGAGACTTGGCCATGACTTCCGCGGCGGCTGGCGAACAGTGGATGAATGAGGTTTGCCGGAAGTTAAGTCGCGCGATCGGGTGTGAACTTTCATTCGATCACAGTGCGGAAACGGCGGAGATTTCGCCAACTCCGGCCAGTTCCTCTGTGACACCCGATTCCTCTGTGACACCCGATTCCTCTGTGACGCCGGGTTCGTCTGTTCCGGCCAGTCACGTGATCTGGCAGAAGCCGCTTCACGACGGGGAGGAAATTGCCGGACATCTGCGTCTCCGGGCTGCGCGCCATGACGCGGCAGCGACGCTGGTTCCCCTGGAACGTCCCGTGGATACGGCTCATGCCGTGGATACCGCAACAGTCTTCGCCGAGTTGCTTGAGCGGGTGGTCTCCATCGAGCGGCAGTTACAGTCGCTGGACGTCGACGTCGTCTCCGGGGAACTGCCTCCCGGTCCTGCGGTCTCCGTCTCACCGGCAGAGCTGGTTCGCAGGCAATTGCTGCGTCTGCAGGATGTTACCGCCTGCTGGGGTACTGCCTTTTTCCTGAAAACGGAATCGGGGTACGAACTGCAACTGCGGCAGTCCACTCGCACGCTGACAGACCTGCTGCCGCATCCCGTTCGTCCGCTCGCAGACAGCCCGGATGAGGCCGCGATGACGACCGGACATTGTATCGTCCGCAATGACCATCCGGATGGAGAACGCTGGCTGCCGGAGGGCTGTTTCACCGCGCTCGTACTTCCTGTGCAGACGGCCGACGGCAGCCTCGGAACGGTCTGGTGCCTGGAGCGTCGCCAGAAATACTGGCAAAACCATGAGATCCGGCGTTCCAGCCGGATCGCCCGCGAACTCGCGCACCAGCTGGAACGGGCAGCGCTTCTCAACGAAAGCGAGGCCCGCCGGCAATTGAAGCAGGAGCTGGCGTTCGCCTCCCTGCAGCATCCGGGAAAAGTCGTCGGACAACTTCCGCCCGATTCCGGACTGGAAATTGCCATCCGCACCGCCAGTGTATCGGAACTGGGAGGCGATCTCTGCGAAATCTGGCCGTTGAACGATGGACGAACGTTCCTTGCGATCGGCGATGCCACCGGTCACAGCGTCCCGGCCGCCCTGATCATGGCGGTCGCCCGCGGCTCCCTGAGAACCCTGCTCGGGACCGATCTCACGTCAGAGCTGTCTCCGGAACGAATAACCGCCCAGCTGAACAGGGCCCTGTATTCCGTCACGCGCGGAGAACAGTTCCTGACATTCATCTGCGGAATTTACGACCGCCAGCGCAGGTTGCTCACTTACACGAACGGCGGGCACCCGCCTCCGTGGATCATCCGGAACAGAGTTGCCACGGCGTTTGAAACCCATGGCATTCTGCCTGGAGTCTTGCCCGAATCGAAATATCAGAGCACGGAACTGGCCTTGCAGCCTGGCGACTGGGTTGTCGCCTACACGGATGGCATCAGTGAGGCACTTTCCCAGAGCCGCGAACTGTTCCGTCCGGACGGAATCCTGCGGACCATCGGCACCGGCGACTGGCAGGACGCGGCCAGCCTCGCCGATGCCATCTGGCACGCTGTCTCTGCCCATCGCAATGGACGTCCCGCTGTCGATGACCAGACTCTGCTCGTACTGCGAATCACGGGCTGATCATGCTGGCTGTGGCCGGCGGACGCACTCCCCGGGAGCGGCAAATCTACAGATCGAAGAACGTCGTTCTGACCCGCGACCGGGTTCAATGACACGGATCAACCCGGCCAAGGCTTCGGAATTCCGAATTCTGATTGCCTGTCACAAATCCCCCGCAAAAATTCGACGCAAAACGTTGTTAAATACAGTCGGCTGATTTCGTTCTTCTCTTCCAGCGATCGACGCTCTATTCCCGTCCCGTCTCCAGCCGGTCGCCGGTTGTTCCCCAAAACGATTTGTGAGAGTTGATCAGCAGGGCAGACCATGCCCGCGGTATTTCTCTCAGAACGTATGTCTTTTTTTCTGCTCTCTTTTCCGATCGTCGAGGTGCTTCATGAACAGATCCTTACGTCGAGCTGGTTTCACGCTCATTGAGCTACTGGTGGTGATCGCGATTATCGCGATCCTGATCGCGCTGCTGCTGCCAGCCGTGCAGCAGGCCCGCGAGGCCGCCCGCAGGTCACAGTGCAAGAACAATCTGAAGCAGATTGGCCTGGCACTCCACAACTATCACGATTCCCACAACGTCTTCCCGCCGGGGGGGATCAATTGCGGCAGCGGTTGCAACCAGTTAAGTCTGCACGTCTTCATGCTGCCGTTTCTCGACCAGGCTCCGCTGTATAACCAGGTGAATTTCAGCACGCCCCTTTACGGCAGCTTCGATACGATTCTGGGAAATGCCAGAATTCCGGTGTACTACTGCCCGAGTTCCGGCAAGCTGAACCAGAACGGTTCGACGACTCTGCTGACCATGCACTACTACGGCATTCTCGGTCCTAAAGGAGTGAATGCTCTCACTGGTGCGACATATCCCTGCACCGGCGGCACCCAGTGCAACATCGCTCCTGCGACTCTGACCGCATACGGCGGCTTTGCTGACTCCGGTGCTTTTGGCAAGGGCAAGAACTCCCGGACCTCAATGCGGGATTTCACTGATGGCACGTCCACCACGCTGTTGATCGGTGAAATCTCGGCCAACCGTGTCGCTACCGGAGCGAATGGTATGCAGAACGCCGATATGGTGGGTTACCGGGTCTGGCACCGCGGGTACGCCAACAGTACCGACAGTGCCCCCTGCAAGAACGTCGCCTACCCGATTAACAGCACCGGCTACAACGGTAGCACTAACTTCAACGACATCTCGCTCAGCAGCAACCATGTCGGCGGCACTCATGCCTTGATGGCCGACGGCGCGGTGAAATTCCTCGGCGATAATATGTCGATGGATATCCTGCGCGGGGCCGCCAGCCGCGATCAGGGTGAAGTCTCGCAACTCGAATAGTGCGGGATCATCCTGCATTCCACGGCCGGGACGGATACTGAGGTATTCGTCCCGGCCTTTTTTTGGGGACCAGGCTGGCATCACCTGGCGATTACCATGCGGTCCACCCGCCATCGATTAACAGGTTCTGGCCCGTCAGATAGCTGCTGGCATCGGACGCGAGATAAACCACGGCCCCTTTCAGTTCGTGGGGCTGGCCCATGCGGCCCAGCGGCGAATGAGAGATCAGGCGCTCGACCATTTCCGCCGGAGCTTTGGGACCGGGGAATGGCCCAGGACTAAGACAGTTCACGCGGACGCGATCTTTCCCCCAGTAGACTGCCAGATGCCGCGTCAGATGCACGATGCCGCCTTTCAGGGCATGGTAAGCAGCGGGACTGGCAGCACAGATGCCTTCGTACGCCGAAGGATACGAACCCACCACGCCGTACATTGAACCGATCATCACCACGCTGGCTGGCCGCTGGTTGGCCGCGGCGTGATTCCTCAGTTCCCGGGCCAGCAAAAAATAACCGGTGACATTGGCCAGATGCTCCTGGAACTGTTCGCCGGTCACATTGGTCCAGTCTTCCTTGATCGAGGCGTTCCCGTTGTTGATAAGAATGTCGACCTGGCCAGCAGCTTCCACCGCTGACTGGAACCCCGACTTGATGGACGCCTCGTCCAGTTGATCCATCGCCACGGCCAGATGGCGACCGGCTTCCTTGCCGGGCAACTGATCCGCTGCTGCCCGGGCGCGATCCAGATCCCGGCTGGAAACGACCACGCGGGCGCCTGCTTCCGCGAGAGCCGCTGACATCGCAGATCCCAGAAAACCGGTTCCTCCGGTGATCAGGGCCACCCGGCCGGTGAGATCGAACAACTGCGACACGGTTGGGACATCGGACATCGGAACCTCACAAAAAAGGAATCGCGAAACCGCAAGCGATTTTCCTGGCACCATGGAGCGCTCGTCAACCAGAGGGACTGGCGCTTCAGGTCACCACAAATCACGCTTGCAGTTTCGCGATCTTAATTCACACCAGGTTCCGCGCACCATCAACGGTTGAACAAAAACGCCGGGCTGTTGATCAACGCCCACATCAGATCCTGTCCGCCGGTCGCCAGTCCGTACTGCTGGATGTACTCGGCTCCCGAGTTAGCTTCGGTGTCATCAGGCAGCCGATTCAGGACCGACAGATAGATTTCGGTCGCTGCCTCGCGGGGTGGCGTATTGGCTGTGACCAGTTTCTGCACGAGCCCCTGCGGATGCGCGATCGCGTCGGAAATCGTCGGGCCGTTGATCAGCGTCAGCGTCTGGGCCAGGCTGACCTCCGACGAACGTTCACATTCACACGGGGACTCACGTGGCGCCCGGCCGAACATGTCCAGGAACGGGACATTGACCGCCGCATCGGGAAGTTGAGAGGCCCGGAAGCCCGACGGGGCGCCGGGCACGCTCAGCGGGGCTCCGGTGGCGATCATGATCGCGTCATACAGCGGCTCCGCCGACAGTCGCCGCGGCGTCGCGTGCGAGTAGTTGACGTCGTCGTCCTTGTTCCACTGGTTCGGCAGGAAGCTCCGCTGATAGGTGTGCGACGAAGCAATTGTCCGCAGCAGATGTTTGAGATCAAAATCGTGATCGATGAAGTCCTGCGTCAGAGCATCGAGCAGTTGCGGATTCGTCGGCGGATTGCTCAGCCGGATGTCGTCCACGGGATCGATGATGCCGCGACCGAGCAGATAGCTCCAGTAGCGATTCGTCAGACTGCGGGCGAAGTAGGGATTCTGCGACGACGTCAACCATTCCGCCAGTTGCAGCCGCGGCACGGTGCCCGCGTCGGGTTCAAAACCGGAGACTGCGAACGGGAATTCGGCAGGAGCAGGCTGGCCGGTGCCGCCGTGCGTGACGACCTGCGGTGTCCGCAAATCGTAGATGACTTCCGCTTCCGCAGCAGCCCCGCCCTTACGCCCCACGCCACCGAAGAACGACGACAGTTCAAAGTATTGTGTCTGCGTCCATTTCTCGAAGGGATGATCGTGACACTGGGCACAGACAAAACGGGTGCCCAGAAATACCTGCGTCATGTTCTCCATCAATTCCCGCGGCTCGCGGGCGATACGGAAGTAATTGGTGGCGGGGTTTTCCAGTGAATGACCGGAAGCAGTCATCAGGTCGAAGACGAATTCATCGTACGGCTTGTTCTCTGCAATCGACTGGCGAATCCAGTTGCGGAACGCCCAGACGCCCTGTTCCTTGATGAACTTGCGATTCGACAGCAGCAGATCGCTCCACTTCAGTGTCCAGTGGTCGACATACTCCGGGGAGTTCAGCAAGTCATCGATGAGGGCTTCCCGTTTCACCCGCGATTCCCGCGGATCTTCCAGAAACGCCCGGGTTTCATCCGCCGTGGCCGGCAGACCGGTCAAGTCCAGCGAGACGCGACGCAGGAATTCCGCATCGGTACAGAGCTGGGACGGCAGCGCTTTCATCTGCTCCAGCTTGTTGTTCACATGCTGGTCGATGAAGTTGTATTCGGGAGCCGGCTGCCATTCAAAACCGTCGCGATTGCCCAGCACGATCACGTCGAGATTCGCATAGGCGCCCTCGTAACGGACCAGCACCGGCGTTTCGCCGCGACGGACCGCTTGTACGCGGCCGGACTTCGTCACTGTGGCGACTTCAAAGTTCGAGGCCTCGAACATGCTGTCGCGAGTGACGTCCCGGCTGGTGCCGTCCGGATAGTGCGCGATCACCTGAATCTGGAGCTGTTCGCCCCGCTTTTCCAGCATCGGCGCATCCGGCCGCAGTTCGAGCCGGTTCGGTCGCGGCGTTTCGGTGTACTGGCAGCCCTCGGCAATCCAGGCCTTCATGATCTCGTAGGGACGCGAGTTCTCCTCGAACAGGAACCCGCCTTCATGCGGCACTCCCTGCGTCGGTTTGAGCAGCATCAGGCTGTCAGCAGGACTGGTCCGGTTGAACCGTCTGCCGGAGACGTCATCGACCAGCGCCCGGTAATCGTAGAGCGGATCATAGCCGCGCAGCGACAGTTTGAAGCCCTTGCGGCCTTGCTGGGCTCCGTGACAGGTTCCCTGATTACAGCCGAATTTGCCCAGTTGCGGCAGAAAATCGCGGACATAATCGACCGGCTTTGCATCGGCATTCTGCACTTCGCACGGCACGCGTACTTCCTGACCGGCAGCGGAAACGATGACTTCGCCTGTGCCCACACTGACCGGGGCAACGTACCCGTCCGCATCAATCCGCACATGATCACCGGCGGCCTGGCGCGTGGCCTTGTCGCTCAGGTCAATCGTCTTGCCGTTCGCTGTGGTTCCCAGCACCAGCAGGTTGCGGGCATCGTTGATGTCCTGCAGCACCAGGCGATCCGGGATCGTCCAGATGCGGGTGACCTGTGGTTCCGCCACGGCCGCTTCCTCTTCGGCGGCGCGGGCGAGGCCCGCCATCAGACCAAAGGCCGGGAGCATCGTCAAAGTGAAGAACAGACGGTGTCGAACGCTACGCATGGCTGGAATATCCTGGCATCGGTAGGGCGGGCTCTGCCCACCGGTTCTTCAATAGTGATGATGATCGTTGTTGATGATGATCGGTCTGTCGAGCGTTTCCATGCTGAAATGCTGGTGGGCGGAGCCCACCCTACGGTTGGTGGGTTCCGGCGACGGCGGGGGTAATTTCGACCGGGATGAATTCCTTCACCAGTTGGCCGTTATTCGTATCGAACAGTCGCACCTTGCCGTCGAAGCCGCCGGTGGCAACCTGTTGGCCATCCGGACGGAAGGCAACCGCGAAGACGCCGGCAGTGTGGCCGGGCAATTCGTGCAGCACCTTCGCTTCGGTGGTGCTGTAGATCCGGGCGCTGCCGCTCGTGGCGTTGCTGCTGCCGACCACAAACTGGCTGCCATCGGCATTGAACTCCAGACTGACAATCCGGCCGGGCATGACGGGATAGCCGCGGATGCGATTGAAATCGTCACCGATCTTGCGGGCCTGGGTGCGGAAAATCTGATACAGCTTCGGTTCGCCGTCCGCTCCCCCGGTCAGCACCTGCTCTTCCTTCGGATGCCGCTGGACCGCAATCAGACCGCCTTTCAGCGCCCCGGGGGTGATGCTGGTGATGTTGTCGATGAACTGGGCTGTCTTGATTTCGGTCAGCTTCATCGACATATCCCGGCTGACCGAGATCAGGTGGTCCAGCTTGAGCGAAAACGTGGTGTCGAACACGAGGTCGGAGTGGGCTTCCAGCGTCATCGTCACGTCGCCGGTCTCGACGCTGACCACGCGGGCCTTGTTATCGAAGGCTCCGAACGCCAGTTGCTGGCTGTCGTCACTGAAGCAGCAGCCGAACAGCGTGTCGTACGAAATCTGATGTGCCCATTTCAGCTGTTTCGTGGCGACATCCCACAGTTGCACCTCGCCGAACATAGCTGGTGCGCCGCCCACCGCTGCCAGCCATTTGCCGTCAGGCGAGAACCGCACCGAATTGATCTTCGGCGAGTGTCCGACGAGCCGCGCCACCTGGCCCGAGCCGTCGGCATGATGCAGCAGCACTTCATGATGGCCGGTCACCGCCAGCAGTTGACTGTCCGGCGAGTAGGCCAGCGACGTGATCACCGGTGGAGCCGCATAAACCGGCGGATGTTCGGCGGAAATGTTGTCGCGGGCCGCGGCAGGGGTGTCGTCTTCTGCGCCGCTCTGAATCCAGCGACGGATCGTGTCGATTTGCTCGGGACTGAGCGGGGCGGCCTGCTTCGGCATCTCGGGCGGATCGCCAATGATGTACTGCACCAGCAGACTGTCATCCGGCTTGCCGGCAACGATGCCCGCTCCGCTCTCGCCGCCCTTGCGGAGATCCTCCAGGGAGGTCAGGCGAAGTTCACCGCCGGCTTTCGCAGGCTGATGACACCCCGAACAGTGCCGCTGCAGAATGGGCCGCACATCGCGGTAATAACTGGCTGGCTTGATCTCACCGGCAGAATCTGTATCCGCCGCCTGGCCGGAAAGATTACCGGCTGTAAGCATTAACATGGCCAGAAACGTGCGGGAAATGCCCTGTAATCTCGACATAGAACCCTGTTCCGCGCTGAACGTCAGTGTCGAAATCCACGACGGGATTGGCCGTCGATATATCATCGCCAGTCGATATGTTAACGGGATCTCCTGTTCAGAGCAAAGCATTTATGCCGGGGTCTGAAATGGACCGGCCTTGCACTTGCCTCCTGAAAAGAAACAGGCGAGCGAAGTTCGGAACCTCACTCGCCTGCTCTCAAGGCATGAATGGCAGTGTTATTGCTCACACAATGATCGACGTTTTCGTCTGCGCCAGATCCTGCATGAACCGCAACATCCGGTCGGCCGTGTCCTGGGGATCGGTGTTCAGCCCGTCAATCAGCTGGGCGTTGGCGTACAGTTGCCGGCCGCAGTCACGGATAAACTCGTCGTTCTCTGCATTGTTCGTCAGCTCTGCCAGCCGTGTGATCAGGGCCGCGTGCGGGTTCACTTCCAGGACCGGTTTGGTCGGCTGGTACTCTTTCGAGTTCTGCCGCAGCACCTGTTGCAGCAACCGGCTGTAGCCGCCTTGCGGGTTCACCAGCGCACTGGGCGCATCCCCGAGCGTGGAGGCTTCGCGAACGTCCTGCACTTGGTCGGAGACCGCCCCCCGGAACAGTTCCAGCACGCGAGTGAAACCCTTGGGAGCAGTCTGCGCCGGTTCATCGGCCGGCGTCGTTGATTCCGGGAACACGACGTCCGAGGAATCGATCGAGACCAGCTTCTTTTCCTTGTAGGTGCCCAGCTGCAGCAGCGCATATTCGTCGACCGGATCGTCCAGCAGCAGCACTTCCAGATTGCGTTTCCGGAAGGCGGCCAGCCGCGGATGCTTGACCATCGCGTCGAGTTTCAGGCCGGTGAGGTAGTAGATCTGGCTCTGACCTTCTGCCGCCCGCTTGAGGTAGTCATCCAGCGACATCACCGCGTCGCGGTCGTCGCCATAGGTCGAATGGAATCGCAGCAGCGAACCGATCTTTTCGCGGTTGTCCCAGTCGGAACTTACGCCCGTCCGCAGGATGCTGCCGAACTGATCGTAGAACTTGCGGTACTTGTCGGCATCTTCCTCGGCCGTACTGGCCAGGTGATCCAGCACCTTCTTCGTCAGTACCCGCTTCAGCTTCGGAATCAGTTGATGATCCTGCAGCGTCTCGCGGGAAACGTTCAGCGGCAGATCGGCAGAGTCGACCAGACCATACAGGAAATGCAGATATTCAGGCAGCAGATCCTGATTGTCCGACTGGACCAGAATCCGCTTGGCGCACAGATGCAGGCCATGCTCCATCCGGCCGAAGCCGAGCAGTTCAAAGTTGGTTTCCGGACAGTACAGGATCGCCTGGAACTGCAGCGGGGAATCGGCCGACAGATGCAGATGCCACAGCGGTTTTTCCGTACTGCGATGCGACAGCCACTGGTAGAAGCCGTCGTATTGCTCCTCGGTCACCTGGCTTTTTGGCTCCACCCAGATGGGAGCCTGGTCGTTCACATGCTCGCCTTCAACCTTCACCGGCTGCGGCACGAAGGTGGAGTAGCGACGGACGATGTCCTTGAGCCGCCACGGTTCGAGGAATTCGTCGAGATCTGCCTTCAGATGCAGCCGGATCTGAGCACCGCGGGGCACGTCCCCTTCCACAGCAGCAATGCTGAACCGGCCGCTGCCATCAGACTCCCAGCGCCAGCCGGTCGTTTCCTTGTAAGACCGGGTGACGACTTCGACCTTATCGGCCAGCATGAATGCGGAATAGAAGCCGACGCCGAACTGCCCGATGAGCGACAGGTCGCCCTGGCTGCCTTCGGCCAGCCGCGACAGGAACTCTTTGGAACCACTTTTGGCGATCGTGCCGAGGTTCTCGATCAGTTCGTCGTGCGTCAGGCCGACGCCATTATCCTGCACGGTGAGGACACGGGCATCCTTGTCCGGAATGAGCTGGATTTCGAGCGGGGTTTCATCGCGATATTGCTCATCCATCAGCTGGATATGACGGAGCTTGTTGAGCGCATCCGAAGCATTCGACACCAGCTCGCGGAGTGCGATTTCCTTGTTCTGATACAGCGAGTGCGACAAGATGTGCAGGAGCTGGGCGATTTCCGCCTGAAAGGTGAATTCCTGTGTGTCGTTCGCAACGGTCATGCATCCCTCCTCAAGAGGCAGCCGTCCTGGCAGGACAGCAATTTCGAGTGTACGGCGAGACAGGGGAACACTGCCAAAAAGGCAGTCGCATCATTGTGAAATGATGCAGTATGCAGCTTGCGCGCCAAACACGCCCGACCCGCCTGGGGAGCAGGGTGAAATCACCGGCGCTCCGGACTCGGAAGAGACTCACGCGGTCCAGAGCCGGGTTCCCGTCAAAGTGTCCAGCCTTCGACCGCATCTTCGGTATTCCGGAGAAGCGGGTGAGACTGCCCCGGGGCATCCTGACGCCACCAGCCGGAATCCGGTGACGCTGTCCAGGGAGTGGCCTCAGCCACATCCGGCGTTACGATCCCGGCAGGTGGGTGGTCGGGCGCAATCAGCAGCGGCGGTGGTGAGGTCCGGCGGATTTCCGCGAGGTACTGATCCTGGTGTTCACCAAGGATTTGGCGCAGCAGCGTCAGGGCTGCCTCTCGCTGAGGCGAGACCGCGAGCCGTCTCCAGAGCGGTCGGGCGACCGCCCACAATTCCTGCCGCGTTGAGTCATGGGCAATGCCATGGAGCAGGTCTTCCCACGCCTCCAGCTGACGTCCGTGACGCAGATGGTTTTCCGCCAGTAACTGCCAGAGGGCGCCGATCTCCGGAGCGGCCGCGACCGCTCGCTCGAGTTCCACCGGATCGAGTTCGTCACGAACCTTGCCAGCATCAACAGTTGCCAGATACCAGTGATAGCGGCCGTTCGCTTCCGGAGTAATGATCCTTGCATACGGCAGGATGAGTAACAGGTGGGCCGTGAGAAAAGCGGCCTGCCAGACGCGCGGGGGCAACCACTCTCCCGCGAAAACCCGGCCTGCCAGGAATCCGTACCCCAGCCCGGTGAAATGCGACAGGTTGGCGATGCGGATCAGATCCAGTTCTGTCAGCACCACGCAGAAAATCAGATAGCCCAGGACGGCCACAATCTGTTCGGAAGAGATGAGCGCTGCAATCCCCGGACGTGAGGCCCGCAGTCCCCAGAGCGCCCCGAAGATGGCACACGCGACGCCTGAAAATCCGACGGGATACTGTTCCAGCCAGTATTCCGGCAGCGGACAAACGACAGCAGCACCGACCAGAAAAATCAGATACGCGAAACTCCCCCATTCCCGTTCCAGGACGTAACCGAAGGTCGCGACGAACAGGCTGTTCAGGAAGAGATGCAAAAAGCCGGTGTGATGCAAGGTGGAGAGCGGAATCCGCCACCATTCGCCGTTCCACAAATCGAACGGGCCGGAAAGATCCGGATACCAGACTTCGCTGCGCCCGGCTTCATGAATGACCCAGGTGCGTTCCAGCACCAGTCCCCAGGTGCGTTGTCGCGCGTGCAGATCCCCAGTGCTGCCATCGCCGGGACCAAACGTCGCGGCAAACATCATCGCTAGCAGCACCAGACACAGCGACGTCACCGGCGCTTGCAGGGCACGTTGCAGGACTCCCATCAGGATTTCTCAATTCTCAGGCTGCAACGGCAAATTGAAGGTGGGGGCGACCGGTGTCCCGGATCGGAGCTACGATCTGCACAGAGCTGGCAGGCGCTGGCAGGACAGCGTGATCCGGGGCAACATACCCTGTCATAACAGCCGGTTAACAGTTATGCATCCGCTCACGAAAACCAGTCCGGGGTGGCAGCCCACAGGAGTTTGCCGGCCCCCGGCAGTACGGCGGCCTGAAACAGGACCGCAGCGCAGAAGCCTGGCGAAATGTCGAAACGGCCGCCGCCGATCATTTCCGATACGCAGCGACCAATATCCGGTTGATGCCCGATGCACAGAACCCGGGCGTCTGTCCGGCGTGACAGCACCTGCAACAGGCGTTCGGCCGACATCCCCGGAGCCAGACAGTCCGCTTCCTCAACGCGCTCCGCCAGACCTGACGCCTGGGCAAATTCTCTCGCCGTCTGGCGGGCGCGCACCAGCGGGCTGTGCAAAATCCGCTCGGGCGCGGGGGAATGTCCTTTCAGCCACGCAGACAATGCCGCGACCTGGCGTCGCCCGTTCATCGTGAGCTGGCGTTCAAAATCGGAAGCGGCCTGCTCCGGGTCAACCGCTTCCCCATGTCGCATGATCCAGACTTCCAGCATGACTTGATCCTTGTAGCCTTTGATTTCAACTGTGATGGTCGCAGCGATGTCACCAGGGGTTTGACTGCTGGTCCGTCAGCAAACGTCAGGCAAGCGCCGCTTGCCCACCTGATTGCGAAAATTTCTGTTTTCGGGCGAGGGAGGCACATTCCAGTTCGGCTGCCCGAATCTGCCGAATGGTGTATCGTCAGAAATTGAGACAGCTTTCATCTGCCGGAAAGGCCTGCCTGATGATCTGGACCCGTCACCAGTTGACTCTTCCCACCTTTCGCCGGGGGTGTCATATTATCACCGATCACGTGACGCGCGCCATCCCGGAACTGCCACAAGTCGGGATCGGCTGGCTGCACGTATTTATCCAGCACACGTCGGCCTCGCTGTCGATCAACGAAAATGCAGATCCGGATGTGCCGCTCGATCTGGAGTCGTCCCTGAACGCCATCGCTCCGGAAAATTTTCCGTACCAGCATACCTGCGAAGGTCCGGACGATATGCCGGCCCACGTCAAAAGTTCGTTACTCGGCAGTTCGCTGATGATTCCGGTCGATCAGGGCCGCCTGATGCTCGGCACCTGGCAGGGCATTTATCTGTGTGAACACCGGAATCATGGTGGACGGCGGTCACTGGTACTGACGCTGCAGGGGGACGGGGAGTGATTCGTCTGCACTGAAATTTGTGGAGCACATCAGATTCGTGAGCATGCCAGTCCCGCCTGACCGCACCTGTACGAAACCCAGGTTGCGAATTGGCGAATACGTCGTAAGATAGTGGAATCAAGGAACATGCATATCCTGTTGTGTCGCAGCGGCTCGCGATGGCACGACGGGCGTTCCTCCCGCCTCTGGATTCCCTCCGACTTGCGGTGAGCGCAGCTCATGATCACGACCTTGCCAGCCTTCCGTTTTCTGGTTTTGCCGGCGTTGTTGGCAACGACATTGCCGGGTGCCAGCGGCTCCCTGACCGCGGCCGAGGCTCCGCTGATGTTCGAGAAGGACATCCGGCCGATCTTTCGCGAATTCTGCTTCGACTGCCACGGGGCCACAGAAAAACTGGACGGTGGTCTGGACCTGCGACTGGTCCGGTTCATGGAACGCGGCGGCGAATCGGGCCCGTCCATCGTCAAGGGGCAGCCGAAAGACAGCTATCTGTTGAATCGCGTGGTCAATGGCGAGATGCCGCCGGGCGGACATCATGTGCCAGCCGAAAAGGTGGCGATCCTCGAACGCTGGCTGGCGGCAGGAGCCCCCACTGCGCGTCCGGAACCGGAAACCCTCGCCGCCGGTGTGCCGATCTCGGAAGAAGAACGGGCCTTCTGGGCGTTTCGTCCGATCCAGCAGCCGCAGATTCCCACACTGGCAGGGAGCGATCGCATCCGGACACCGATTGATGCCCTGCTGCGTCAGTCGATGCCGGCCGGTCTCGAATTCAGCCCGGATGCCGACCGGCCCACGCTGGTCCGGCGACTGTACTTCGACCTGATCGGTCTGCCGCCCACCGCTGAGGAACTCAATCACTGGACGCAGCTGGAGTCCGACGACTGGTATCCGCAACTGGTCGACACCCTGCTCGATTCACCGCACTACGGCGAACGCTGGGCCCGTCACTGGCTGGACGTCGTCGGATACGCCGATTCCGAGGGGGCCACACTCAACGATGTCGAACGTCCCTGGGCCTGGAAGTATCGCGACTACGTCATCCAGTCGCTGAACAAGGACAAGTCGTTCGACCGGTTCATCCTGGAACAACTGGCCGGCGATGAACTGGCAGGCCTGGAGAGCGCCACAAGGACGTCAGGGGAGG
>VFQN01000852.1_pt1 | contig 54591 bp, 91 predicted proteins | sample 3512371 | NCBI WGS metagenome assembly VFQN01 (sample SAMN10412370, study PRJNA504923) | tailings metagenome | isolation source: Replicate 2 from Balatoc abandoned mine | place: Philippines: Itogon, Benguet | collected 2017-08-28
CCGGCATCAGCTCCAAGGCCATGTCCATCATGAACAGCTTCATCAACGACATCTTTGAGAAGGTGGCCACCGAGGCCTCCAAGCTGAGCCGCTACAACAAGAAGCCCACCGTGACCAGCCGCGAGATCCAGACCGCCGTGCGCCTGGTGCTGCCCGGCGAGCTGGCCAAGCACGCCGTGTCCGAGGGCACCAAGGCCGTCACCAAGTTCACCTCCACCTAAGGGAACTGACGGCCGACAAAGCCACCTGCAACAACTGACCAATCCGGTGTTTCTCAACACCACCACTCTAAAGGACTACCGTACTGCTAACACACGTGTGCCGTCATCCACCTGTATCGGTGTTTTCCCACAAAGGCAAGTCACGGCTCTCCAGGTGTTTCTCAACACCACCACACTAAATATGAACACTAGGACTCTTCGTCTCGGGAGGGGGGAGGGAGAGAACCGTGTCCGTCTCGTTTTACCCACCCTTACTAACAAATGCTAAATTAAAACTATGCCAATAGTTGGGCTCTCATTCCTTGAGGCTGCACTCCAGAACCTATCCACTCCACACCAGCTGTTGCCATGCCAACTGCTGGTCAACGCGCACCTCACACTTACTAGCCTGCTGACAGTGTCTGCACATCCTGCCTGTGTCGACCCAAATTTGGTACGTTCCCTATCAACACAACCCACTTAACCTGCACGCTGCCACGGCCTGCCTCGGCATCACTTCCTGTCCGCAGCTCCTGCCCCTCCAGGCCCCGGCATCAGCGGCCCCGCCACCACAGGCAGCACAGGCCTGGTGCCGGGCGGCGCGCGCGGGAAGGTGAGCGGCGGCTGGCCCACCCTGAACCTCTTGAGGAAGGCCGCCACGTGCTCCGCCGCCTTGTCCGCCTCGTCCTCGTGGATGGCGTGCCCAGCGGTGGGCATCAGGATGAGCTGGAACTTGCCCTGTGAGGAGGTGCGCGTGAATTGTGAGTAGACGTGTTAAGGGGGAGCGCCAGGCAGGGCACAGGTCGTGATAGTCCAGCGCCCCTGCCAGCCTTGGCGGAGTGCACTGACGGGGGGAAGCTATGGGAGCCCCGAAAGGGAAACTGGCAAGCCGGATACCGGTCACATGGTAAGGCCATGTGGGCGGATACCGGGACACGTGGTGGGGGAATTTCGCAAGGCGTGGGTGCGGGTCTGCGGGACCAGTAAGTCAGCGGTGCGCTGTCGTAGCACAAGGGGCGCTTGCTACCGGTGGCTGCTGTTGCAAAATGTAGGCGCCATAGCAACAATGCTCGCGAGCTCAACAAACTGCATCCCAAGCCCGTGGCCGACTGGGGCCTTTGGGGATTGCGGCGCAACCCTCAGCCCTCGCCCCCCCCCTTGGTACCTCGTGCCACGTCGGCCGCCCGATCAAATCTGCCTCCTCTGCCTCGCCTGCCCACCTGCCTCACCCCTGCACCATTACATCCGCCCTTCCCATGCCCCTGCCCTCACCCCTGCAACTTCGCCCCACCTGCATCTGCCCGATGGTCAGCGCGCGGTCCAGCCGGTCCGTGCCCGCCAGCAGCAGCGCCTTGGGGCACGACAGCTGCAGCAGGGTGACGGGGTGGCGCAGGGTAAGGTGCATGGGAAGGAGTGTGGTGAGAACGTATTTGTACTGGCGCGTGTACCGGTATGCGTAAATGGTACCGGTAGTGGCAAAGCGACAGCAGTTGGTCCACTTACAATCCACGGCAGGGGTGCTCCCCTTCGTAAAAGCATGAGCTACTGTGCGAGGCGTATCGTACTGCTGCAAAGGTACAGATGTGCTCTACACCACCGCTCCCTTGCTTTGCTGTGTGGCTGAATGCCAAACTGCCACTGCCAATGCAGCAGCAGCAACAACCCCACGTCACCTGGACCTCCTTACTCCCCGAACGGTGCCCCACCCCCTGCTAGATACCTGCCTCTCCAGCCTTCCGGCCCCCTGCCGCTCTGCCGGCACCCCACCTGCAGGAACGCCTCCGACAGGCCGCTGTACCAGCCCTCCCAGTACGGCCGGCTCTCAGCCAGCGGCGTGCGCCACACCCACCGCTGACCTTGCCCCTGCTGCTCCTCCGCCCCCTGCCCCTGCGCCACCAGCTGGCTGGGCAGCGACACCGCCGCCGCCTCCCTGCTGCGCGCCATGCCGCTGCGCAGGGCCCACGCCACCGCCTCCTCGGGCGCCGCGAAGGAGGCGGGCCGCCCCGACAGCACGTTGACCATGTGGGGCAGCGCGGCTGCGGGGCAGCACGGGCGTGGGGGTTGAGCACACAGTGGTTTCAGTGCATTATGGAACAGCAAGTGCACTTGCGGCGGGCTGCCACGGCCTACTGTTGGGCGACCTTCCCGGCAGCACGGATGCGTCCGCGTACTAGCTCAATCGCAATGCCGGTCAGTGCTATTCCCACAGCACACCCTTGCAACACGGTTCTGATGCGGGCCGAGCAGCCCTGTCGCCTGCCATGAAGGCCAACGCGCCACTAACGAACTCGGCCGCCCACGACTGGGGCACTAGCCCCTTGCCCTCGTGCGGTGTAGCCAGGACGGCCCTTGGCACCCCGTGGCGTCAAGCCCAGGTGGCTTGCCCACATAACAACCCAGCGTTGCCAAACCACCCACCCCTACGCCCGCCCACCACCCACGCAACCAGCGCGAGTGCCATTAACCCTGCTCTAACCTCACACCCCTATCTATGACCGGGGTGTGTGTATCCCCACCCCCCGCACCCTGCACTACCGCTACCCACCCAGTGCGGTGCCCTCCACCACGTCAATGACCATGACGCCCTCCAGCCGCCGAATGCGCTTGGAGGCGGCGGCCCACACCGCCAGGCCGCCGCCCATGCTGTGCCCCACCAGCATCACCGCAGGGTAGGGCTGGGGCGGCGCGGGGCTGGGGTACGGCTGCGACGCTGCCGGGCCTGGCGCCTGCGCAGCCGCGGCCACAGGCGAGGCGCCCACGGTGACCCCGGGTGACACCACATGTGGTGGCTGTTGTTGGCCTTGCTGCTGCTGCTGCTGCTGCTGCTGTAGCTGCTGCTGCTGCTGCTGCTGTAGCTGCTGCTCGCGCTGTTGTGCTTCCGGAGTGCCGAACATGGCCTCCCAAATGGCCACGATGTCCTCAGACAGCGTCTGCATGGCAGAAATGCAGGAGCACAATGAAGGTGCTGGGGAAAGTGTGCTCGCCCTACGCAGCTGCCGGGTGCCCAAGCGTGGCCTCCCGTGCCACGTGGCAGCGCTGGCGCGTATGCCTAGCGCATGGGTACGCGCCGTACAGTACGGCACGTGTCAGTGCACGGACGACCGGCCCCCGCACCTCCTTGCTGAGGTCCGCGTCGTTGGCGGTGTGCGTCTCGCCGTGTCCCCGCATGTCTGGGGCCACGACGCGGTACCTGTGTTGGAACAACGGTAAGCATTAGTTGGTTGCGGATGGCAAATTTATAGCGTGACTTCAGGAGAAGTCATGATCATACCGGTAACCTGTGGGCGGCACCATCCGACACCCATGCTGCGGCAATGCAACCAGCACGCTGTAACAAAATAGGCCTGCGCTAGCGAACGTCCATTGGGCCCACTGAGCCCGCATTGCAGCTGGGCATGGCAGCAGGGAGCACAGGCCTGGCGCGCGGGGCTGGTGCTCGGGCCGCAGCCCGGTCAGCATCCACGCACATGTCTGTGTCCCTCCCGATTCCACCGCTACACACGTGTCTGTGTCCCTCCCGATTCCACCGCTACACACGTGTCTGTGTCCCTCCCGATTCCACCGCTACGCACGTGTCTGTGTCCCTCCCGATTCCACCGCCACGCACGTGTCTTTGAGCTTGTGCGCCATGAGCGACCACGTGAGGCCCGTGTAGCCCCCGCCGTGCACGCACAGCACCACGGGGCCGGAGGCGCCCGCCGTGTACACGTTGAAGGTCCCGCCTCTGCCCGACGCGGGAAGGGCGCGAGTGCGCATGTGGAGAGAGGCACAACAGAATCAGTACCGGCAGTAGCAGCAGTAGCAGTTGCCTGAGCGGTGAACCTGTCGGTGGCAATGGATGCGGTGGTCGGCGCACGTGGTTGTGCTGCAAGGGCCAGCCTATTTAGTGTTGCTGGGTCTGAGGACGGTTGCATGGTGCCGAAGACGCCGGGGCAAAATTGCGCTGCACTCACAAAACCCGTGCACAGCTAAGCAAGTGACAGACGGACCCAGCTGCGGGCATCAGCAGCACGCCCGCAGGCCACATCCCCATGCAAACAAGCCAGGTAATGCACACCTTTCTGGCAGCTCCAGTTGGGTTTTATGGTCCCAGTATGTGTCCCATGTGGGATGAACCACGGAGGAACGTGCTTTGGGGGTAGCAAACACGCCTGCTGGTATGGTGGCGGGGCCCGCTGGGGCAGCACTGCCTTGTGCAGCGCGTGTGCCCTTGCTGCCTGCAGCAGGCCGCTCATCACTGTACTCCTCTTCCTCTCCTAGTGTCCCGAGGGTGTGGTCCTTCTCAAGTTGTAGTGCAACGGGCGGAATCGCATGGCCCCCGTGTGCGCCCTTCAGCGCCTGTTTGAGAAGCGGGTTCGCAGCCCTCGCTGGTCCCCCTGTCGGTGGCAAGCGGTCCATATAGCGCTGTGGTGATCGCTAGCTTGTTTCGTCGCCCTGTTGTGCTGACTGCCGGAGAGTGTCGTCGGAAGCACAGCGATACGTGCGAACGGGACACTGTCTGATATGGGCGTGTTACTGTGCTGTGTAAAACTTTATGATCACTTCAATGGGGGCTCATTGGGCAGTGTGCAGCACAAAATGGGAAACCACCGCAGACCGCACCGTGCAGCCATGTGCAATGGAGGGACTGTGATCACCCCACTCGCGTCCCTATGTGCATATATTTAATCTTAACAATTGGCGACGCTGCCAAGTTGCATTCTCGTCCGCGAAAGTGTGTTGTCACATACCTCGTGAGCGACTTTGGCGGGAGTCCCGCCACGCCAACTAGCACTCGCCACCCTTGTAATCTGCTTTACACATGAAATAGCTATTCATAATTGTACTGAAGGCAACAAGTCCGCTCTCGGAGGGCCCCGGAAAATATGGTGAGGTCCTTCAGGGTGGACTCCATGGCTGGGCAAGCGTTGTCTTCACCATGTCTCCGATGGCTCCTACACACAGGGCAAGACAGAGGCTAAGTCCCCTCCAAAGGCAGCGCCGGCAGGGGGAAAGGACATTCGCAGCTTCTTCAAGAAGGGGGGCCCTGCCCCGGGCGCAGCTGGTGAGCTCCAACATAGCCCTCCCTCTTCAGATTGCTCCACTTCAGACTCCACCCCGAACACTGTAGTACCGCTTCAATAGATGGGCATATCGGTTGTGTTTGATTTGCCTTGACTAGCTAAGCTGCTGCGCTGCCCTACAGGTGCAGGGGAGGCTACCAAGGCTGCTGCCCCTGCGCAGGCAGTACCTGCGCCAGAGGCACCGGTACCGGTAGGTTCCTCCCCGCCTTGCAACCCCTCTCATTGCCCACAGGGTAGCCCTTTCCCGCGCGTTGACTGCATGTTTCCTCATTCCCTTACGTGACGCGACAGGCATGCACATGCAGTCGCAGCACGCATGGTCCACACAGCCCATGCTTGACGCTCCCCACTTCAACACTCGGCCCAAGGGACCTTCATCCACACTTGCCGCATCTTCCGTGCAGGTGGAGAAGGCCCCAGCAGCGAAGCCACCGGCGCAGTCCCCTTCGGCGTCGGGCAAAAAGAAAAGCGCACCGTCGCCTAAGCAAGCGAAGCAGCAGCAGCAGCAGCAGCCAGCCCCCAAGGTGGCGGCTGCCCCGCCTGCCTCCAAAAAGCGCTCCAAGGTGGTCGAGTCGGACGATGAAGAGGATGCCATAGAGGACGATGAGGCTGTGGTGGTGGTGGCGGGCCGCAAGGGGGCGGCGGCGGGGGCTGCTAAGGCGAAGGGCAGCGATGGCGCTGCTAATGGAAAGAGGTGCGTCGCTGCGGCCGTGCCGTGCTACTGTGCACTGCTGGACTGGCAGCAGGCCAAAGCTGGGCCCAAGAGAAGGAAGGGCCTGGTGTGCGGCGATGCCAAGCAACTGGCAGTGTGCCGGTTGTTGTGCGTCGCGACGCGGCGTACAGCGTTAGGCCGCTCGAGGGCCGGGGTGGGACGGTTTGCTGCCCTGCGATGTTGATCCACTTCTGCTCAGACCTGGCAAGTGGTTACCCGTTGCTCAAGGCTATGGGGCAGATGACTCGCGGCAGAAAGCGGCAGGGGTCACAAGGTCACGGAGAGCCCTGCAAGCGGCTGCAGGCGCACCGATAGCATCCCGCCCCTCCCCCCACCCCAGACCCCACACCTTCACTCATTCTGAGGCGCGCACATCTCTCTCCAGCCGCTTTAAGCCTCCAATCCAAGCATGAGAGTCCACCTGCCACAAAGCACACGCCGCAGTATGGGACGGTCACTGGCCACGCGGCGCCGCATGGGCCATGACACGCGGCTGCTGGCCCCTCGCCTCACGCCATGGCTTTACCTGAGGCAAAACGCATGCCCTTCAATGGCCGTGACTCTGCCCCGCTTTCGCTCGACCGGGGTTCCGCCTGCCCCGCCCTGCCTGCTTCCCTGCCCCGCAGCTCCGCCCGTGCCGCCAAGAAGCGGCGTGTGGTGCAGGAGGACGACGACGAGGAGGATGACGTAGTGGCGGTGTCGTCAGATGATGATGATGACGGTGACTTCGAGGTGGGCCACCGGGCGTGTGGGGGTGTGGGGATGTGGTGTGCTGGCTGGTGGCTGGTTAAAATGCAGAGAGCGGGGCCCTTCGCATGGGGCGGGGCACTGCATGGCAGGAGGAGCCATGGGGCGTCTGAAGCCCGGCCTCTGTAGTATGGCCTACGCACACACAAGCTTCCTTCGTGTTCCAATGCAAGGGTTAGTTATTGAGCACCGCCGTCAATGCGGGCATGCGAGGTACATTGTGGTTGTTATAGCGTTCCAATCGCACACCCGCGCTTGCTTTGGCTGGCGTGCTGTACAACTGCGCACGCGTCCTTGTGTCTTAGCATGTGTTTCTCCCTGTGTGGCTGCAGGACCTGGTGGAGAGCAGCGGGGACGACAGCGACGTGGTGATGGAGGACTCGGAGGACGAGGGGCCGCCCGCCAAGGGGGCCAAGGGCAAGAAGGGGGCCAAGGGGAGCAGGCAGCAGCAGCAGCAGGCGGGGTCCGGGGCCGGGGCCAAGAAGGGCGGCAGCCAGGCCACTCCGACGGCCAAGGTTGCGCCGTCCGGGGGAAGGAAGTTGCCCGGCTCTCTGGTGCGTGGGGACGGCGTGCGGTGGTTGGCGTTCGCTGCGGGTTCCGCGTGCGTGATGTGCTTGACGTGTTCGGGGTGGAACGGAAGGCTGCGGAAGCGCGAGGGGCTGTTGCGGAAGGGCACGGGGTTTCCTGGACATAGTGTGGGCAGGATGGGGACCATTGTTGCTGGATCTCTGCCGGGTGTGTTTCTCCACCATTCATGACTTGGTTCACGTGTCTTCCGCAGGCGGCCCCGACTCCCAGCGCCACCCCTTCCGCAGCCAAGGACACACCTTCGACCGGCAAGGCGGCCGCTGCCGCGCCAAAGAGCAAAAGCCCCCGCGACAGCGGCACAGCCGCCGCCTCCGCCGCGCCGCCCTCCGCTGCCGCTAAGAAGGCCAAGGCCGCCGCCAAGCCGGCGTTCGCCACCGACGCCAACGCCGCCGCCGCCATCGCCGCCGTCGACGCCGCCGCCGCGACGCTGCCGCCGCCGGACCAAGTCAAGTTCTCGCTCATCCCTGAGGGCGCCGACGCCGCCGGCAACGACAGTACGGAGCCGCCCAACTTCGGCAACAAGGTGCGGAGAGTTGCTGTACTACCTGTTTGCCTTGCCGTACTGTACGGCAATTCCACTGCAGCGCTCTGCGTCGTGGAGGGTCACGCGGCATGCGCCGTCGTGTAAACCTTCGTGGAGGGCACCATGCAAGCAGGGGCTGCGTTGACACTGTTCAACAGCTGGCACTGCTCTTTGCGGCACCCGTCCAGGGAGTGCTCCCCTGGACCCATTCGCACATGCCACAGCCCCCTCACCCACCATCCTGACCTCCGCCCTGTGTCCCCATCAGTGTCCCAGACACACCACCCGCCGCATTCGCCTCCCAGGAGCACCACAGCTCTTAACTCAAGCACTCCAAACCCTGGCCCCCACACACCCGCCGCCCCACCCCCTCCTTCCTCGTTGTACGGCACCCCCGCAGGACTGCCCCCGCGGCCACCCCGACTGCCTGACCGGCAAGACGTTCGTGGTGACGGGCGTGCTGGACTCGCTGATGCGGCCCGACGCGGAGGACCTCATCCGGCGGCACGGCGGCAAGGTGACGCAGAGCGTCAGCGGCAAGACCACCTTCCTGCTGGCGGGACACAACGCGGGGCGCAGCAAGTACCGCACGGTGGGCGGCAGGGCAGGGGGCGGGGGCGGGAGTGGGGTGGCTGGCGCAGGGGTGCAGTGGACGTTATGGGTGCTGTAGCGGTTGGCGTGCAACGAGCCCCCGGGGGTTCGACCTTTGGGGTGATTCCTTTGTCTGAAGGCCCGAAGAGGTCCGGAGGAGCCCGTATGCAGCCGTGCAGGTGTCGTGATACGCGACATGCAGCTTCAAGGCTATGACCTGTCGTACTGGGCCAACGTGCCTCGCCGTGCGTTTACAGTGCAGGACCTGCTACGTGGCGCCGGGCGTTGGGTCTTTAGCTTAAGCCGAAAGCAGTCCACTTCACCACTCTCCCACCTGCCCAATACCTTCGCCCCACAGGCCCTGGAGAAGAAGACCAAGATCATTGACGAGGACGGCCTGTTCAAGCTCATCAGCGCCAGCATACCCTTCATGCCCAAGCAGGACCAGCAGCAGCAGCAGCAGAAATCTCCTGCAGCGGCCGCAGCAGCAACACAAGCAGCAGGCCGGGCAGGCCCCAGCACTATGGCGCCCTCCTCCTTCTTTGGCGGGGGCAGCGGAGCCGGCGCCTCGGGGTCCGGCGCTGGGGCGGCGGCGGGCGGCAGCGCCCGTGGCGGCGGCGGCGGCGCGGGGCCGACCCACGGGTCAGCGTCTGGGTCTTCGCAGCTGTGGGTTGACAAGTACAAGCCGCGCGACAGCAGCGAGCTGGTGGGCAACACCAACCTGGTCAAGGACCTGCGCACCTGGCTGGGCAGCTGGGAGCAGGTGGGGGCGGGGGAGGGACTGGGCGGGGGCGGGGGGCGGGGGCGCGCTGAGTCAGCCTGCTGAGAGCTGTTGGGCCGTGGGGAGGGGATATTAAACTCATGTGATGGAGTCACGGCAGGGGTTGGGCACTGCACAATGCATGGGCCTGGCAGGTTTGGCACGTGGTAGGGTATGTGGTAGGGCAGGGCAGCGCTCCGGGGCTGTCGCCTCCTCGCCCAGAGTGCCAGCGTGGGTAAGCTAGGGTAATCGTGCCGAATGTCACGCGTTCCACGCCCTCACACCGACATCCTATGTCACGACCAAGCATCAGTGCTGCCATTTCGCCTCGCGCCCTCCTTTGGCGATTCACCAGTTTCAATAGCAAGTGGCTACTGCACTGTGTCGTTGAAAGACGCATGCTGCCCACGGCCCAGGTGCACCTCCGCGGCGGCGCCGCCCCTGCTGCGGCCGGCGGCGGCGCCAAGGGCCGCGACCTGGGCAAGAAGGCGGTGCTGCTCAGCGGGCCGCCGGGCATTGGAAAGACCAGCGCCGCGCACATCATCAGCCGGGAGGCAGGGTGGGTGCAGTAGCGGGGCCGGGGTGGGACATGATGCGCGGCGTGGTGCTTATGTGGGAAGCTATGGCCTCAGCGTGTTGTCGTCGTTAGCCGGGAGGCGGGGTGTGGGGGTTGGGTGGGGCGGGGCCGTGGTATGCTGTGAGCGGGACACGGTGTTGAAAGGGGACACTCCCGGCGCGCTGGGTACCGGTGCGCGCCCGTCCATCCGTCCATCCATCTGCCCATCTATCCATCCATCCATCTACTCACATGCATCCATTCAAATGCATGCGTCCGTCTACACATTCCTCAGGCAAGGCTGACCCAAGGAAGACCCGCACGTGTGGTGCGGCATGCCCGCTCGGCTTGGCGTTTACTCAGGCTTCCTCCGCCCTTGCACATCATTGCTTTCACCTACAACGCGTACCTACAACGCGTACCTCCGGATACGAGAGCGTAACAAATCTGCGTAAACAAAATTTTGACACCAGGTCAAGATCAGTAACTGCTTTTCCCCGCGCCCTAAATCCCTCCCAGGTTCGAGGTAGTGGAGATGAACGCCAGCGACACGCGCAACAAGAGCGGCAAGGTGTCCGAGGGCATGGGCGGCAAGCAGTCCAACGTGGTCAAGGAGATGGCCAACAACACCACGCTGCTGGGCCTGGGCGCAGCGGGCGGCGCGGGAGGGGGGCCGCGCAAGCAGCTGCTGGTCATGGATGAGGTGGACGGCATGTCGGGTGAGTTACCGCGTACGACAGTTGTACAGCGCGCAGTACGGCATACAGCCGTGTGCTCCCCACCCCGCATGCTGTGTGCACGGCATGGGGTTGCGAATCATGCGTGTGGCCATTCGTGGCGGGGTAGGCACTGCGCAGTACGGTTGGGGTGTGTACACAAAGCGCGGTGGAGGGGATCGAGCGCCCCATAACCTCTACCGTATCCCAGATGTGCCCTAGCTGACCCGTGGGTGAGCCTTACTGGACGTCCCAAGCCTTTTGTATCCTTTCCATGTGCCTTGCTTGCCTCCTGATCATCCGCCCTAATTCGGCCAGGCTGGCCCATGCCAACCCATGCCCCTGGCACGACGTACGAGTGCAATGCATACTGTAGTCCACGTCCCAGCCGCCGCGCTGGCCCCGACCCCCAGGCGGCGACCGCGGCGGCATCCAGGACCTGATCCAGACCATCCAGCGCTCCAAGATCCCCATCATCTGCATCTGCAACGACAAGTACTCCACCAAGCTGCGCTCGCTGCGCAACCACTGCCTGGAGCTGGAGTTCCGCAAGCCCACGGCGCAGCAGATCTCCAAGCGCATGAGCGACATCTGCAACGCGGAGGGCCTGCAGGTCAACCAGGTGCGTCAAGGCATGGGGCGCGGAGGAGGGACAGCTGGAACCAAGGAGACTCTTTGTTTGGTACCGTACGTTGGTGGTCCAGCCCGCTGCTGATGCAGTGACCCAACAATCGGTACGTACAGTAGGCCCAAGGGCCGTCACACCTCGCTCCCATGCCGCTCGAACCACTTCCCACCTCTCTTCACTAATTCCACCCCACACCCACGCCCCCCTTTCGTCCTCAGTCCACCATGGACGCCCTGGTGACGGGCGCGGGTGGCGACCTGCGCCTCATCCTGGGGCAGCTGCAGATGGTGCGGCTGCGGGCGCGGTCGCTGTCGTACGACGAGGTGAGCAGCGGGCCAGGCCCGCCAGCGCGCACTTTCAGCCCCATCCCCACAACCACCCTCGCCCTGTACCCACGCGTCGCCACGTGTGTCTGCCGCGCCGGTGTGCCTAGCTTGCACGCGCAAAGTGCACACGGCACGTGCCCATGCCTTGTGCTGCTGCTGCCGCGGTCGCACTGGGTGTTCGCGCCTTGCTGTGGGCTCGCACTCACACTCACTCGCACTGTAGTATCATGCTTGCTCCTCCGACCACATGGCCCCTGCCATCACTCCCCGCCACCCACCTAACTCGCCCTTCGCCTCCGCCGCATACCGGTACGTTTCCAAGACCCAACCTCCCTATGCTCCTTCCCGCCCCTGGGCCCCACCCCTTCCCCACGTGCCTTCCTCCCAAGCACCTTCGTTCCTGCCTTCCTACCCTCCTACCCTCCTAACCCCCGCAGGTCAAGGGGCGGCTGGGCACCAGCAAGGACGCCGACATGTCGCCCTTCGAGTGCGCCCGGCGGCTGCTGGAGCCCTCCTCCGCGCACCTGTCGTTCGGCGAGCGCTCCGAGCTGGTGTTCGCAGACATGGACCTGGTGCCGCTGCTGGTGCAGGAGAACTACGTCAACCACAGGCCCGCCATCGCACCAAGTGAGGGCCCAACCGCGGCAGCAGCAGCAGCCTGAACCCAGGCCGGAGCTGCACCCCGCCCCCCTCCCTGCCCTCCTCCCAACCCCCAGCCCTGGACTCGACACCCCCTGGATTCGACACTCCCTGCAAAGCAGCAGCCTACACACATGCACCGATACAACGCCCTGCATCAAACCCACATCCAACTACCCACTATGTCCCCGGCCCTCTGTTAAGCTGCCCTTCGTTCCCCTGTCCCCCTGCTGCGCCCCTGCAGCCCCGCAGCAGCGGCTGCGTGCGCTGGCCAAGGCTGCGGACGCCATCTCCCTGGGCGACCTGGTGTCCACTGCCGTGCGCCGCGGGCAGAACTTCAGCCTGTGGCCGGTGCAGGCGGCGGTGGGCACCCTACTGCCCGCCACCTACATGCGCGGCAGCAGGGAGACGTTCGGCCTGTACCCCAACGAGATGAACTTCCCGCGGTGGGGGCCTGGGGGGGGGGGGGGCCGCATGCAGCAGCACGGGGCGGACATGCTAGGGCAATGGCGGAGGATGTGTTACTTCCGCAGGTGCCGGGCCGACGCCTTCACACGTGTGACATTCACGCCCAGTGTGCACTTCGAATCCCCCGGGCAGCTCTCGCCTCACGGCGCCGTGCCAGTCACGCGCGTGCCATACCCACTGGACCCTCTGCTCTCACCCCTTGCCAACTGAGTCTTGTTTCTTGCTTTGTACATCCCTGCCCATCCTACTGCACCCGCTGGACCCTGGCCCCCCGCCCCTTCCACCGTGTGGCTGGGCCACTAAGCAACTGACAAGGCTAAAGGCAACGCTGCCTGGACTCTGATCGGCCCGGCCTCCGTGCACCTTCACTTCCGTCCTACCTCCTACACCCACGTGTCCCTGCAGCTTCACCCCCTGTTACCATCTAAGTAATACTATGACCTCCCTGTTAACCTCCCTGTTATCAATCCTCGCCGCTGCAGCTTCACCGCGTGGCTGGGCAACTTCTCCTCCTCCAACAAGCAGCGCCGCCTGCTGGGCGAGCTGTCCACCTCGCTGGCGGCCAGCGGCCACCTGGCGGGCAGCGGCCGCGGCGCCGTGCGCCTCGAGTACGCCTCCGCGCTGCGCACGCTGCTGACCAAGCCGCTGGCGGCGGAGGGCGAGGGGGGCATCGCGCCCACCGTGGAGCTCATGCACGACTACTGCATCGACAAGTGAGGGGTGGAGGGTGGAGGGTGGGAGGGGAGGGGAAGAGGGCGGCGTGGTGTGTGGGGAGGGCCGCAGGGCACGTGGTGGCAGCGCAGCGGTGGCGTGTCTGGCAGGCGGGTGCAGTGCGAGCCAGCGTGGTGCTGTCCATCGATGTCTTTTGGCTTACATACATGTCTGTAAATGCTATTTGCCCTTTTACAGGGAGCAGATGGAGTACATCCTGGACGTGACCAGCTTCAAGAGCAAGGGCCCGTGGGCGGAGGACCCCTACAAGGAGGTGCCCGCAAAGGTCAAGGCGGCGTTCACCAGGTGGGGGAGTGGTGGGGCAGGGCGCCTGGGCAGAAGGACGGATAGGCAGAAGGCACGCCAGCAATCTGCTGCTGATCTGCTGTTGCACCAGGAGGTATCGTGCAACTTTCCAGTCGCTGACGCAGCCCGTCCGGGCGAGCATCAAGGCAGCGCGACCGCCGGCCGCAGCTCCCGCCTCGGAGCTCGCAAATCGAACTAAGCACCTCAACGAGAGTCAATTCGAATTCAGCGCGATGCTAGGCGCCTCAGCACCCAGCAATTTGCAGGCACGTGTACGCGCTGTGCAGTCCATATCTGTGTCATGCATGCTAACGGTGGTGATAAAGGAAACGCTGCGTTGCCGCCCCCGCAGGAACCTGAACGCCACCGCCCCCGCGCCCCGCTCCAACGCCCAGGTGGAGGAGGTCAAGCTGCGGCCGGGGGCGGGGGCCAAGGGGGGCAAGGGCAAAAAGGCCAAGGCGGCGGGCGGCGGCGAGGAGGACGACGAGCTGGCCCTGGCAGGGGAGGGCGCGGAGGGGGAGCAGGTGGGCAGGGGGAGGGAGACAACGTTCGGTATTAGCAGGAGGACAAAGGGGAAAGCAAAGGTCAAGCCGATTGTTGCACTTAGTATACAACGTACCAGCAGGAGGGGAACGGGGAACAGCGGATTCCCAAGCCGAATGTTGTACCCTGCATTTAAAAGTGGCGAATTGGTTGGGGAGGGGAGGGGAAGGGGAGGGGAAGGGAAGGGGATAGGGAAGGGGTGGGAGAGTTCAGGAGGTGGCGTGGAGGTTGGGTGCGGCTGAGGGTACTGCATCCGTGCGCCGGGGTGTTCGCGGGAGCTTTCGCGGGGGGCGCGCAAAGCGTGCCGTATGGGCAGCGGATGCACTGTCTTGGTCGGGCTGGCGGCAATGGCAACAGTGCCGGCAGCGCCTTCCTGTGGCCTCGACGGCGTGCTGCCTAGCGCCCACCTCACCTGGCCACCGCGAATCACTTGGAAGTATAGCCACCAGCTGCCATCAGCTGTTCCTAGACGTGTTGCTTCACCCTTGCCCCGTACACAATTTGTACGCCTTGTCGCAGGCGGGTGCGGCTCGGGAGGAGGAGGAGGACGAGGAGGTGGATGCTGCCACGCTGGCACGACGCCTGGCGCAGGACGGGGTGGAGATCCAGCTGCAGGAGGGGGCGGCGGGCAAGGGCAAGAAGGGCAGGGGCGGCGGGGCGGGCCGAGGGGCCGGCGCAGGGGGGCGCGGGGCGGCCAAGGGCGGCGGTGGGCGGGGTGGCGGGCGCGGGAAAAAGTGAGGCAGAGGTGGAAGGAGCCGGGTTCTCCTGGTGTGGGGCAGTGCCGATGAGGGCCAGCGTGGGAGTGGGAGTGGTGTTGTGTTGTGTTGGTGGTGCGGCAGCGGTGAGGCATGGTAGCGGGGTGTTGGCTGGCCGGGGGGCCAGGGGTTGTTGGGGTGCCGGTGGGACGTTGGGGAGGGAAGCGTAAGGAAGCAACCACGGCTTTTTTGGTTGTCTGTCGTTGCTGGTTCCCGTGCTCCTTGCGCTGCTCATGCAGCAAGTGGGCAGCTTGACAGCTTGGTGTCGTGCGATCAAGTGAACAGGCTGGCTCTTGACGTTTGTGGGTGCCATGCCGTGTGAGCCGTGCGTTTGTGAGTTTTCGCCACATGGTCTCTGGTCCTGTGCTACCAGTGCCATACATGTAACACCCGCGCAACGTCACGGCTCCCAATTTAATTTGGCCGCACAGCAACAGCGCCACAATACCATATTACCATAGTTAAGTGCAACAGGGGCTTGCAGTACAAGGTGCCGAGCAGTGCGGAGTGCAGCCGATGAGCTGCGTCGCAGCTTGGCGTCGCATCAGCTGCATTGCTGTGCTCGAGGGGTCTGCGCTTAAGCTGCACTCAGCCCTTCACACCATGTACGGGACAGTCAGCACGACAGCCAACCAGCCGGTCCATGCTTGTAGTCTTGAACGCGTCTAAACCAGCCGGTTCATGCTGCTCAACCAGCCGACGCTCCCCAGGAACGCCCCGGACGCCCTCACTTGAACCCTGTTGTTGCGACACGAGTGCTGGCAACAGCCTCATAGGAATCCTTATCATCTGAGCTCTGTAACGCCTTGGCCAGGGGCCTGGCGCATGAGCTAGGCAGTAAACCGCTGGAGGAGATGCCCATTGCATTCGTGGATGAGACATGAGGGAGCCCTGTTCGGGCGCCGTGCGCCACAGATGCGACACGCGACCTGCCCAAGTGCCGCCTTACCAACCTTGCCTTGTTCCTTGCTCTGTACATCTCTGCACCTCTTCCTTCCGCACATCTACACACATGACCACGCGCCGCCTGCTGGTGCCGCCAAGGGGGCTACCTCCCTCAGCTGCTTCCCTGGGTACGCACGTTCCAAGCCAGGCCAGGCCTGCCACACCCCGCACACCGCACAACCTACGCAACCGCATCCTGCAACTTGTCCCCATCTGGACTCCAAACCGTAGCCGTGCTGGCTTGGTAACGGAGGGTATCATGCACCCCCGCCTGCCACGTGCCCCACCCAAGGCAGCAACTGCCTGGTTTGATGAAAGGCTGCCTCAAGAGCAGGCTTGCCGGGCTGGCAGACACTACACGTCAGCGGACGTTTCGTATGATGGAAATAGGTCAGTATCTCAAAAATATACATTGTGGCAAGGTGCCGGGCAAGCAAACCGCTCGCAGCGTTGTGAGGTGGAGAGGCAGCAAGGCATCCGCACGACGGGGCCAAAGCAGTAGCTTCGGGCCAACTTAAAGGATACAGATATATAGACGTTACCATGGGAAAAGGCCGTAAAGGCCCTTGAGAACATCAACGGTACGGGATTGCTTTTTTCCAACAACACGCCCTTTCAGTTGCCCACTCTTCTAAAGTTCATCCTAGAAACCCGAGAAAGTGAATCTCTTTGTGCTCCAGTTCCATTGTTTGACTGATCGGGGCTTGGCGACAGGCCACACCGGTGACAGCGGGCGTGCCTGTGTAGGGCGGCTCTCCATCGCCGACGCGCCACTGAGACCACACGTGCATATACTGGCGAGGTCACTTGACAGGTAGCGCGGCTGGGGTGATAACTGCTTGGTGTGGCCAGGGCACAACTTGCAGAAATTCACAACAGAACGCTGTTTGGCGACCCGCAGATGCAAGTAGAGGAGGCACCTCCTCCTCCTCGTCGAAATGTTTCTTCGAGTGTCCTCGCGGACTGGCCAGAGGTCATTGCTCGGGAGCTAGAGAACGAGGCGCCAAGCGACGCGGAGGAGGAGAAAGACGACGAGCCCTCTCCAAAAGCGCGCCGTAGCAGCCCTAGTAGTACAGACAAGAAACGTAACAGGGAGCAGGTGAAGGAAGAGGCAGCCGATGATGATGACGCTAAGGACCAGAAGGGCGAGCGCAAGAAGTTGCCCCGGCCAGAAGGACGGCAGCCCTGCCCACGCTGCAGCTCCAATGACACCAAGTTCTGCTACTACAACAACTACAACATCAAGCAGCCGCGCTTTTACTGCAAGGTGTGTGCCAAGGGGTCTGGAGAAGGTTTGACAATTGCGTGCAAGCGTTATGCGTCGCTCGCCGTCGTCACGCTTTGGCAGCCACGACTCCAGCACGAAACCATGATGACTCCATTCTTGTCATTGATATTATGTGCACCCTTGTCTTCCTCCTGTGCAACAGACGTGCCAACGCTACTGGACAGCGGGCGGGACCCTTCGCAACATCGCACCGGGCTCTGGCCGGCGCAAGAGCAAATGCGCGCCCTCGCGCGAGAGCAGCAAGCTCAGCTCGCATTTCTCCGAGCAGCTGCACGTGGTGCAGCCCTCAGTCCTCGGCGGCGTGCCCATGGTCCAGGCCGGCCCCTTCCCCGGCATCACCCACGTAGACTCACTGGTGGTCCAGAGCCTCCCTCGCCTGGGCAGCGGGGCAGCGGAGACTACCAGTCTGGGCATGCTGCAGGGCGGGGCGGGCCCCGTGCAGCTGATGCAGCAGGGCGCACTGCTGGGCCACCCGGCGGGAGGCGCCCGCTGGGGCGTCAGCTCCCTCGCCGAGCTGTCCGCGGGCCCTGGGGGCCTGATCCGCGACCTCCCAGGGGTCAGCGTGGACATCGGACAGCCGATGTCGTTCCCGTTGGACCCCAGGATGGTGATCGTCGGCGGCCCCGGCGCGGGGGTAGGGGCCGACGACCGCCTGCCCGCCTCCATGCAGCAGCTGTCGCACGCAGCGGGGCAGGGCGTCAACGGCATCTCGCCCTCGCCCTCGCCCTCCCCGCCGCCGGCGCTGCTGCAGCTGCGCGCACAGCAGCAGGCCCAGCAGCAGGCCTCGTCTCCGGTCCGCCAGGGGGGCGGCGGCTCCCAAACCTCCCAGCCTGCCACCGCCGCCACCGGTGGCACCGGCAACGGCAACGGGACCGCCTCGGAGGACTCTGACCGGCCGGATGACGGCTGCGTGCAGCAGGGCAAGCTGCTGCGGCCCAAGGCCGACCCGGAGGCACCCCCGGTGCCCGAGATCGGGCGCGGGGAGCCGGGGGCGTTCATGCCCTGCCCTGCCTCTCGGTTGCTGCAGGCGGCGGGCAGCCTGGAGGCCGCGGCCATGGGCCGTCAGGGGAGCGGCTCGGGGAGCCTGAACCCCAGTCCCGTGCCCGCGCTCCACCCGGCGTTGGTGGCGCACATGCAGGAGCGTGGGGCGGGCAGCAGCAGCAACAGCAGCACGGGGATGATGGAGAACGGCGGCGCGGGGAATGGGGTTCCTGGGAATGTTGGTGTGGGCGCGGGGCTAGTGGCCCGGCAGGTGCAGCATGCGCAGGCGTCGCAGCTGCAGCACCAGCAGCAGCAGTCCACCGCTGCGCTTCACCTCGCGCTGTTGCAGCACCAGCAGCAGCAGGAGCAGCAGCAGCAGCAACTGCTGACGCAGATGGCGCTGCAGCACCACCTGTCGCAGCAGCAGCTGCTGCAACAGCTGGGCAGCCACCACCACCAGGCGGAGCTGCAGCGCTCGGCGCTTCTAGGCCTCGGCCCCGGCGTCACCGCCGGCTGGCCCGCCGGCGCCGTACACGCCGCCCCCGGCGCCTTCATGCCCACAGGGACCGCGGGGGGCCTGCTGCACCCCTCCATGGTCTCCGGGGTGGTGTCCGTGCCAATGCCGGTCGCCACCACGCTGCTGCACCCCGTGGCGGTGACGGCGGTGCCGCAGGGCGTCGGCGTCGGCTCCGCCACCTCCGCCGCCGCCGCCGCCGCCGGCTCGAGCGGACCCATGTCCACCTGCGCCGCCGCCGCCGTCCCCGGCAGCCAGGACTGGATCTCCATGGCTGCTGCGTCGGCCGCCGCCGGCGGCGCGACCAAGCCCCAGGCGGTGCATCCCCATCAAGCTGCCGCCGCCATGGCCGCCATTCAGGCGGCGGTCGGCAGCGGACCGGCGGGCGCGGCCCCGATGCTGGCCGGAAGCGTCGGCGGCGGTGCGCCGTCAGGGTCGGCGTGGGCTGCGGCCGCCGCCGCCAGCGGCCCGCAGGGCCTGGTCTCCTCCGCGTCCGCGGTTCCGCAGCTGATCTGGACGCCGTACGCCAGCGCGTACGGCAGCGCGCCGGCGCTTGCGGGCGCGGTCGGCACGTACACGCTCTGAGAGAGAGTAAGAGAAGACGAAAAATCACTAGAGGGGCGATGGTGCGATGAGCTTGAGCTGTGCAGGGCTGCGTGAGCGCTCTCATTGTACCGCGTGGGGTTTCATGGGAAGGGAGTGGGGTGACGTGCGTTGGGACGCGGTGGTGCGCTTACTTGCGTTCGGCTGGACGACTTTCAGTGCATTGCAGTGAAGCTGCATGAGGAAATTGTGTCGGGCAGCTGCCTGCTGTGCGCTCGTTGGTTGGCCTTGGTCGGCAGTTGCGCAGCCGCGCCGCCTGGACCGTGGGGCGGCCTATGCGGGCAAGGCGCAAGGGGCATAGGTGCCTCCTGCGCCCTATAGTTGCACTACATGGCAGCCCTGCGGCGAGGTCTGGCGCGGGTGCAGTTGCTCGGCGGTTGCGCGTTGGCAATGTGTAAGTATCCCCGTGTGTATCATACGCATGGGCAGACCCCACCGACTCTAGCTACCCGGACGTTTCCACCGTGTTGTTTCTGGGCGTATGGCCATGCACGTAGGTGACTTGCGCGCCACACGCGTGAAGTGCGTGAAGTGTGTGCGGTTCTGAGTGAGAGGGGAGCAGGGCACCCGGTGCGCGGGCGTCTGCTCAGCAGGGGTTATTGTACGGCGGCTGGTGGGCATTTTGGGCTGCATGTGTAGAGCTTGGAGGTTGTGGCACATCTGCAGCAGCTTTGGCAGGGTGTCTGGAAAGCACACGCCCCCTGCCCGTTCCTGGTCCCGTGCTGTGCGGTGCGGTGCAGCCCTTGCACGTGTGCACCTGTGACCCTTGTTCTGTGTCGCGTGCTGACCTGCTGACCTACATGACCCACATCGAAGATTAAGAGCGTTGTTCCGGCCTGCGCCGACGGGAGAGAGCAGTGAGCAGGGGCTTGCAAGGGCCCGCCGGTCTGAGGGGGAGGGGTGTTACGGATACGGTTGCACCGGAGAAGCAAATTTTGGGCGCCTGGCCTCATGTACGGGTTTTCATGCAGCACGATTACAACATATATTTTCGAGGGAATGCCGTGTTGCACGCGTGGATTTTGCGCGCGGCCCGGATGAGACGACTCTCTATCGTTTTGCGTGGGTACTGTTTGAGTGGCGAAACGTGCCGTGTGCAAGGACGTCTCCTTGCAGCCTGGTGGCGCAGGCTGTGTGTAAGCGTGAAATTGCGCACGTGACGCATCTCTTGTGACTGGAGTGACTGTGCCATGTACCGTGCTGAAGAGCGTGTCGCTTTTGCAACTGGCGGAAGTACGGAGATGGACGGTGGCAATCGGTGCTGTGGGTTCAGCCGCCTGTGACGCACATTGGAACTCAGCGGTCTGGCGCATGTGCTCGCGTGCGGTTGTGGGGTATTCTATGAACCGGCCGGGACAATCTTTCTTGTCGGCGACAAGGGTAGTATGGTGCCGTGTGCACGGTCGTCTGGGGGCTGCCTGCGGGAAGCCGTCGGTGTTTCCAGGGAACGTAGCAGCCGCCTGCATGCTGGGTAAGCGGGGTACAGAATCCGCAACCGGCTTAAGCCACGGCACCTGTAAAGTATGAATATAAGGACGCCTGACTGCGGTTGTGGCCTGATGCGGTCATTTATCCGGCTTAGGATGGAAGGCCACGTGCAGGCCTTGTGCGGCCGCTTGGGACGGACTCGTGTGGCCCTGCCGTCACCGACCAAGGGGTAACCGCAGAGCGGCAAAGGGACCAATTAAGGGTTGTGAGGGGTTTGCCGGCTTGCAGGAGCAGGCAGGAGCGACTGGTTTGGGCCCGCGTGGTAGGCGGGCAGCAGCTGCACACGTGCGACGCGATCAGTCATGCAGGCTGCGGCCGCTGTTGCCCGTGTATTATGTGTCTGTCGGCAGGCGGGCGTGGTCAACACCAGCGTCGCGTTCTGCCCTGCGCGGCTCGCAAGAGGACTCTCATGTCGTGCACCGGGGTTCCTTTTCTCTTTTGACCTCTTTTCCTTTCGGGTCGTACGCATGCTGCATGGAAGCAGGTCCAGGGTGTGCAGATTCCCATTGCAGATTCCTGGGGCCGGGGAGGCGGATGATGGCCTGCAGCAGTGTAATGTGTGCAACTTGTGGAGCCTCACCGTGTCAACGTTCCTTAGGGACGGCTACCGTTACTCGTCGCTTCACTCGCCACCGAGAAAGGACAGCTTCGTGCAGCAGCAAGCATGCACATCATCGGTATCGCATACGCAGCACGGCTTACCTGCATTGCCCCGCAACAAGATCGCATGAGCAGCAATGGGGCGAGACCCTCAGGGCTGCCGTGGCTCACAAAGCGGCGGGGCGGTAGGAACCTGTGTGGCTGCCTGCTTTTACGCATGCCAGTTGCTTCTCAGCGCTGCCGCCACATGGTGCGTTACGGTTGCTCATAATCCACGTGGTTACAGCATCGTGTCACAGAGCTCAGCTGGTAAGGAGCGCACAGCCGGCTTGTTTGCTTCAGGTTTGCATCGCAGCCACATTTTGGGCAGTCAGCACAGGGGCCTTGTGGTCCGAGCAGCATGCTGTAGTCCGTCCAGGCCAGAAGGTCTTTTGCATGGGCTTCCTTCAATGCTCCAGGTCTTGCATGCGGGCCTGTTCCAGCATACGCGCAAGTGTGACAACCGGGCGCACACCCGTGCAAAGCGCAGAACGGGTACCGTCCCCGCGCACGTACGGGACCCGTGGACCATGTTGTCCGTCGTCCGCCCGTGTACGATGTGAAAGCAGGAACAACAATACATGCTGACCTGCATCGGTAGCGTACCGTTACAGCACAATAGACCGGGGCAGCGTTACGGATGGTGGGCAGAATACATGTAAGGAACTGCGGCATCCCCCTATCCTCCCATCCTTAAGCCACCTATGCCGGTGCTCGCCCGCGAACGCCAAACACCGCATAAAGGAAGGGCATCCCAAAGCAGGGAGCACTACCGTACGCGTCGCCCTTGCAGGGCATGCCTACCAGTCCACCAGTAGCACAGCAAAGTACACAACACACACCGGTGCCCTGGCCCCCCTGATCCATACACGTGATCGACGGCAGCCATTCAATCTACCAAGTACACATCCTAACCAACCAAGACCTCCGCATTCCGCACCGCTGCAAGCCCCCTTTTAGATTACGTCAGATGCCCGCAGCAGGCCAGTCAGCAGCTGCTCATAGCGTGCGGGCTGTCCAAACAGGGGGCAGTTCCTGGCGCAGTGCGTCACGTACTTGGGGTCGAAGGGGCTGGCGCGGTTTGGGCAGGAGCAAAGCCGCGGTAGCGACACCTTGTCCCCCATCTCGGCCACCTGCAAGAAGCGTTGGTAGCAGCGTTGTAAACAGGGCGTCCTAAAGTGTTGTTGGTTGTACACCAGCTTAGTCACAGCACCGCAGGGTCCGGGTAAATGTCGCATGCCAAGGCGCAAGGACAGTGCCCCTAACAAGGCTCCTGAGCTGGCGCTGCGTGTAAATCAACACACTAAGCGTTGTCAAACGCCAGACGGGCTTAAAGTGGTACTGCACACGAGCGCAGGCCTGGCGGATGGCGAACGTTCAATCCCACACCGGCAGGGTTTGAGCTGCCGCTATATCAGCACGGCACGACATGAGCGCCTGTTGGGCTGTCCTGCTGCAGTTATGTTCATGGCAGCCACCCGTTGCAGCTTGCATGTACCCAACCATTCCCAACCCCGTTGCCTACCCGCTGCGCAATGCGTGCCAGTCCCAGGGTATCGCTCACGGACACCGCCGTCGGCAGCGGGCGGCCCTTGAACATCTTTGCGTTGGGCGGGGTGCCGCGGTTGGTGTTGCAGGGCTGCAGCACCCTACAAGAGTGGCATCGAGAGAGGGTACGCGTAAAGAGGAAGCGAGATGGGCCATAGGAAACATGCACGGGCATCACGCCGGTTCTACACCGTGCGCCGTACAGTACCCCCCGTCACGGCTTCCTGCTAGCCTCTAACCACACCCGGCGAAAGCAGGACCAACAACCCAGACCAACAACGTCATGTGGCAGTCTGGTAGCCCGCAGGTGCCATCGTACCTGGTGCGGTACTCCGCTGCTGGGCTGGGCGCCCCCAGGTCTAGTGCTGCCAGGTGCCCAGGCGTGAAGGGCACAACGCCTGCACGGACTGCCGCTGTTGCAGCTCCCTGCCCCACACACCCCGGCGAGCCCCACCCAGACCCTGCTGGTCCTGCCCCTGTCGCCGCTCCCGCTGGGCAGTGTGACAGCAGCCGGTGGCGTGCAGCCACACTGAGTGGTGGTGGCGGTGGGGGAGCGGGGGGCTGCTGCACCGGCGCTGGCGTGGAGGCCACCTGCGCCGCATTGCCGCCTGGGAGCGGAGGCAGGACGCGTGGCAATTTAGCAGATGCGCATGCATACGTGTGAACGAGTGGCTCTTCGTGCAATGGCCAAGCCTCGTGCCTGCACGTTGATGTGCGCTTAGACAGTAACGAGTAGTCAAGGCTGTAAGCCTTGCAGCCCAGATGTTCGGCACACAACCATGAGCTTGCTGTCAACTAGTCCTCGGCTGCACGCCTCCGCGTTGTATTTTAACCAGTCTTAATCAATCTCCGCGCTGTATGCAAAGAACCCTCTGTCAGCAGTGCACAGTGGATTGACACTGTGTCTCACCAGCAGCGCCTTGCAGCGGCGTCGACTGCCGCTGCTCCTGCGGCGGACCTGCGCGCCGCCCCCGCTCCTCCGATGGCGACACCGCAAGCACCACCTTGGCCTGCTGAGGCTCGGGGGCCGGTCGCTGCTCCTGCGCGGCCGGCTGTGGCAGTGACCTGGGCGCTGCTGGCGCACCTCTTGGTAGCTCGTCCACCTTGGCAGCTTGGTCCTGTAGCCCAAGAAAGACACCAGCAGCTCACGCAGACTTCCATGCATCGTGTTCCACGCTCAAGACCTCCGGTCAGGACCATTGCTGGCCCCACACCCTTGTCCGTCTCTCTCATCAGTCGTCGTGGTTTTATGGCTCAGACCTGAGACGGTACAATACTTGCCTGAGCAGTTCCCTCCTTAGCCTGCCCGGCCTGCAGCCTGCCCAGAGCGACCCTGTCGCCGTAGTCCCGGCCCGCCCGGGTGCGGTCCCTTGCAGCTTGCACCTGGGAGGGAGCGGGGAGGGAAATGCGTGAAGCGCGTCACTATGCGGTACCCAATGCATTTGGTGAGTTGTTGGTGACGGGCACTTGACAAGGGCAAGAACTCCATGCCCACCATGCCTTGGCATGCTTAGCAACTACGAGTAACTACCTGTGAACCTAAACAGTGACGTACCATCTGCAGCCTGGCATCTTGGTTAGCCCGGATGGCCTTGCTGGTCTGCGCCGCCCTACGCCTGACAAGCTGCTGGTACTCGGTGGGCGAACAGCCCGATCTCCCAGCTGGGCTGGTGCCACTCTCTGGCACAGGCTCGCCAACCCCATCAGCCACCGTCCCCTCGGCAGGGAAGAAGTGTCTCTGCGAAAATGGCGCGCGGGTTGTGTTGCCACACAGCAACAACTCCAGCGCGCTGAGGGACTCTGTGCTAGGTATGGACAGGCATATGCACCTGAACAAGGGCCTTGACCAGCTCTGGCGGTCTGTGGTACTCGGCTTGCAGTTTACCCCGCGCCTCTAGTTGCAGCGTCGGGCTGGCGCCTTGAGGCGGGGCAACCTGTGCACCAAACAGTACCAGGTGCGTTGACCAGCTATTGGCATGCTGTCCAACGCCTTGAGCACCCGCTCCCCAACATGGACTAGGCTCTTACTTGCGCGGGCAATCGCTGCAGCTTTGCTATCCGCTCAGCTTGCTGAGAATACGCGGTCATGGTCGTGACTATGCTGTTATGAGTTCTTATGGGCTGATTTCTGTACTTGCTTCACATAATCAAAATATGTGCCGAGGCCAATAAGCATCCTACTGCGACATGTTCACTTTTCGTGAAGCTGTCGTTTTCGTTCATGCATCTGCATCGGGGCTCTGGAGCTACGCCACCGCCGGATAACCTTGCGCAAAGGACGCTAACAGTATGCTTTTTTACCACACTGCTTTAACTAATGCACAAGCTACCAGTCCTTCAGATTGGCCGTCGCCTTGGCCATCACTAGGCTTGGCAACGAATCCCTGGTAGCGCATTCCTGTTTAAGATCTGCAACTAGTATGAATATAGTTATTCTTTAAAGCTTCTGGGAGATACGAGTGCCTGCAGTCCTTGGTGACGGGTGCTGGCTGGGGCGCTGCGGATGGCACACCTGGCAGCAGGGTGGGCCCTTCTGCGGTCAGGACGCACTGCCCTGACAGCATCATGCAGTAGGCTCTGCGGCGCAGTATCCAGACAGGCTGCGGACCTTCCAGCATGCAGTGGAGCTTGGATGCAGCCCCTGAGGGGTGAACCCCACAGCCACGTGTGGCACAGAGCGTACAGCAATGCCCTCGTCCCGCAAACGCAACGCGAAAATGCTCCAGCGACAACAGCAGCTGAAGCGACAGTAGTAGCGGCAGCCCAACTTCCAGCCACGCCATCGGGGAGGCTGAGGCTGCCCAGGTGGCTTCGGAACATCCTACCTGGTGAGCGGGTGCGACGCGTCACATGCGTACCGGTATCGGCCTGTGTGTACACACCCCTCGGCAAGCTTGGCCGCTGCCCGCCGCTGCGATCAATTGCACAGCCAGGGGCTCCAACTGGTGCCTGCCACGTAGCCTGCGCTGTCCTTGCGAAAGTAAGGGACGTCAGGGTTCAGTTCCACGGCCAAAACCACGCAGGTGGCAAGGAGCTGGCGGCACCTGGGGGCGAGGCACGGGAAGTGGAGGCGGAGCAGAGCAGCAAGGAGAAGAGTGCTAGCGGCCCGGGAGGAGGGGAGGAGGACGACATCAAGCACTTGGAGGAGCTGCGCAATCTGACCATGGAAGGTGGGCGGCAAGCTCTGACGTTGCAGCGCTGTGCACCTGGAAGACAAGGAGGCTTGAACCCCTCCTTATGGGCACCGGGATGAGTGTACGATCCACGTTCCCATGATGACGCCGGCCAGTCTCTGTGTACGTGAAGTACGAGCGCGTGGCCTTAGCGGCTGGCTGCTGGGTGTGGGCACAAGTGTCAAGTATAGCTTTGGACCAGCGGCTGTGCTTGTCACAGCGCTATCCCTTGCTGTCAGTCACCACAAGCGATGCGCTGCGGGTTTCCGTATAAAGAGGTTGCGGGAGCTGTTGTCCGACCCCACAAAGGGACCACTGCACTGCCTGGCTGCAGCCCTGCGCTCGCGTGTAGACCGCTTCCTGATGGGGCCAACTCTTTTAGGCATCAACATGGCCTTGCACGTTTTTGAACTGCAATGCAAAACCACTTTCTTTCCGCGTTATCTACTTGCCCGGGCTACGTCGTGAAGCCATGAGGTGACGCGGCCGGAAACGTGCACACTTGTTAAGGTTCTGGCACTCGTCTCCAGTGCGTCACACCACCTATGCACAGTGCTACCTTGCGCCCCACGCGACTGACATGTTCCAGACCGCTTGCTTGGCCCGGGCACCGCAGGCTACGTGGAGTACTGCAAGAAGGTGCGGGGAGGGTCGGACCCGCCGCGCCCCCGCCAGCCGCCCGTGCCGCGCGACCACCACGACTACAAGCTGTGGAGGGACTTCCGCCGCATCACCTACCTGCGCCTGCTGCAGCACGAGCGCATCGGGAGGTGAGTCCGGGCGTGCACCGACGCGCTGCTTAGTCACTGTGAGCAGCACCTTGCGTGGCAGCGCCTCGGTCCTTCTTCCACATCCATTGCTTGAGCCGCAGTAGGCTGCTGTCTTTGCGGGCCGGCGTCGTGTTGTGCAGGTGCGTGTCAGACACATGTATGTAAGGCAACCGCCTGCGGACACCCCTGGCACCTTCCTGCGCGTGCAGCCTGGTATCCAAGGAGGAGAACGACGCCATCCTGGCGCGCAAGGAGGAGGTGCTCAAGGACCGGGCGCTGCTGGAGGCCATCGCGGACCGCACCGGGGTCTACATCGACCACGAGGTGAGTGGCCACACCACACACCTCACACCTGTGATTACACCCTCACATGGCAGGAACGCATCAACCGCTTGGTTTTCCAAAGCCTTGACAGCCTTTTGACCACGGAGCAGCACCCCGCTATCCTAGGTACTGCTGTTGAGCGGCAGTTGTGCTGCTAAGCGTGTCCGTACCCGGCCCACGCCTGCTCGCTGGTAACCAGGTGCCCAACTGCCCGCTCGCACACTGCCCCCAGGTCAAGGACTGCATCCGCCTGTTCCTGGACACCCGCAAGCGGGGGGAGCGCATGCACCGCTACGTTACGGAGTTTGGGCAGCCGCTGCCAAAGAACGACGACGACGAGCGGCGGGCTACCTCGTACATGGACCGCGTGGAAGCTGAGGAGGAGCTTCGCGACGCGCTGGCCAAGCGGGACGTGGCCAACTGCCCGCTGCGCTACAAGATGGCGTGGGCGGGCCCCGCGGCGCTGTGCGAGCTGACGGGGCTGCGGTACTGGGAGTGCTGCGGCAAGGTGACGGGGTCGGTCAAGTCGGAGGCGGAGCTGCCCGTGCAGCTGCAGCACGACAGGTGGGTCGTCCGGGGTGCGTTGCGTGTGCTGTGCAGAGGGAGTTGTAAGTTGGGTACATGCACGGAGCTGGTTAGTGTGGGGGTGTGCTAGGAAGTTTGGGACCTTGGCAGCAGGTGCCGAAGTTGTAGTCCACCTGTCAGCGCGTGATGAGGTGTGGCAGGAGCCCTCCTGTGACCAGGCTTGCGTAGCTTGGTTTTGCATAACTGACTACCATGATCGCAGTTGTTGTAAATGCGTAAGACTTGATATGCCATGCCTCTTTGCATGTGCGCAGGCGCAAGAAGGAGGAGGACGAGCGACTGGACAGGGTGCACGTGCGCAGGACGCACCAGGCCTACCACGAGCGGGTGGCACGGCGTTTGCGCAAGGCGGCGCTGCAGGCGGGGAAGCCACGGTTCAGGGACTATTAGGGGCCTACGAGCTGCTGGGGCTGTCGTATTGGCTTGGGTGCTGGTGGCAGTCCCTGAAGGTGGGCGTCCCTGGGGGACAAACGGCGTGGCCGGGCGGGGTTTCGCCCAGCGAGTCGTGTCGCCCAGGCCTAGCAGGCCTACGCAGTAGGCCCGAGCTCAAGCCAAGTAGTGTCGCACACGGCTTTCCATCAGGTTCTGTTCATATTTTTTCTGCGGTTGGGCGCAGGACGTCTTGGCTTGCATCTCGCAAGGCCGTACGTGGAGGTTGTGATGCCACGAGCGTGTCGGTGTTGCTCGCTTGCTCCACCTCCGGCCGCTCTATTCCCATTATTACCTCGTCTACAGAATCATAGGCCTGACGTGACATTGACCTTCAGCAGCGAGCTTTTCTGATACGCGACCCTCACAACGACTTTTAGCACTTTTGTTGACAGACTCGCCCCATCGTGGCCTCCGGCATTTGCGTGCGTATTTGTGGACAAAACTATTGTTGCTCGTTCAAGAGCAGTGCACCAGGGTGCAGTCCTCTCCCCTGCCTTGCAATGGCTTCACTTCACGCTTCTAGGGCCTGCGCCAGGGCCAACGGACGGCTTGCAGCATCTCCATCAACTCATATTCGTGGGTATCAAGGTAAATAGGGGCGCGGCTCGGGTGGTAGGCACGAGCCAGTGGCCCACGAATTGTGGCCAAATTGCGTCTACCCTGGACAGCATCGTTCCACATACAGAATTGAGACAGAGCCACATATTGATTGTCTTCGCAGGTCGTCTTTCATTTGTCGCACGAGCTGCAACCGCAGCACCGCCGTCCAAGGCGCTGTCAACGCGGCCCCAGACCAGGTAGCTAATGTAACTTGCTAGGTACTGCTCTAGTGCCTTCCGTTGTAGTGTAGACGTTACAGGAGCTGGACTTAGGGGACCTCCCCTGGGGCACCCCAGTGGACACCTCTGGGAAGTGGGGCTCCCCTGCGGGCCACGTTTATGGTCAAGCATTGACACCAGCGTGGACTGCGACCGTGCAAGCTGACATTTTCAATTCCTGTCATGCAGCGCCGAGTACGCGGTAATCCACACGCCCACCGGGCAGCAGCTGGTGGAGGAGGGCAAGTGGTTTGCGCTGTGCAACCAGACGGCAGCGCAGATGACGCGCGAGACGGGCGGCAAGACGCTGCGGTTTACGCCCAGCAGCGTCAAGACCGCGGACGGCGAGTTTGTAAGGGGCAAGCCCCTGTTGTCTGACTGGGTGGTCGAGGCGGAGCTGGTGGACGAGCGGGCGTTTGCGGTGCATGCCGCCACCTTGGAGGAGGGCAGGGCCCTGTTGGGCAAGGTGGTGGTGACCAAAATTGTACACACGGAGCAGACGCGTAAGCTGCTCGAAGACGCATTCCTGGCATAGGGTGCGTGTGGAGCACTTGACTGGTGGCGCCTGCGAGCACGGAAACAGCATGCATGGGGTGCCTTCCTGTATGTGGTAAGATGCGTGAGCAGCACGTGGGTGGTTTTGTCCGTGAGCAAGGAGACCGTGCGTGCAGGCGGCATTGTGTGGGAAGCGGTGCGCGGGGCAGTGGGCAGAGGCTGCATGGGCTGTGGGAAAGCAGCATGAGGGAACATGAACCCAATGACTGCACAGCGAGAGTGACCAGTGGCTGCCATGCGCATTGCTGGCGCCTGACGAGTGGCTTTCCCCTACCCTTCATTGTATTATAGCTCTTTTTCTTCTCCCTAGAACGCATTCATTACCTTCATGTAAATGCCGTGGTTCCTTTCCTGATGCCGCTTGCCGACTGGACAGCCAAGCTGGTGGGATGGCAGGCCTTTTCCCCTCCGCAAGCGCTGGCAAAGGAGCTCCCTGCGCCGGGAGCCGGGCCTACGTTATCAGCGAACTTGCCAAACATACACATATTCCGGTAGGAGGCATCTGGAGGCATTCCCCTCTGAGAACAAAATATTACCAGCCAGTCCGCGCATGAAGTGCTGCCAAACACGTGGCACCAGGGGCGTGGAACCAGGTGGAACTGCGTGGCACCTTGCGCGCATAACGGCCAGCTGCGGCCAGGCCCACCAAGCCTGCATTAGTCGGTACTGGTAAGTAGACTGGCGCTTACCTTGGCAGCAGCGGGGCTTGGAGCGTCACCTTGAATCTGGGTGTAGGAGACAGGACGGAGAGGGCTCCCGTGGATAGTGGGCATCCCAGGCATGCACCCTAACATCAACGCAGGCAGCTCGTTCGCGTTCAACTTTTCACGTATGTCTTACACTAAATTATCATGCACTGCGACCTTCTGCAAGATGCGTGACTATTTCGAAGGTCAATTAGCAACACCATCGTTTTAACAGCGACTGTGGCCTTAGGTGGTGCGGAACATGTCAGATACAAAGAGTAGCCGGAATGGATATCCACCAAAGTCAACCCAACAGTCGACAAGCGGAAAGCCGCGGCAAAGTGTTCAGGGATGGGGGGCTTCAGGGGCTCCGCGAGCAAGCACAACCGGGCAGCCAAGAGCCAGCCAGAGTGGTAAATATATATCTGTGAATTGCGGCTACCACCCTTGGCATGATCCGACAGCCGCTCTGAGCCGGGCATGCCACCTGACATGAGCAGGAGGGCCCCGGGGGAGCTTTCGCAAGTCCACGCGGCACTCCAACCGGAGTCAAAGTGGCGTAGAGGCGGAGCGACTGCAGGTAGAGGAGGGCCCGGGGGTCAGAGGGAGGGAACGGCAGGCCTGACCTGGAGATCCTGGGTGGCCACGCTGTCCCTGACTAAGACAATTCCCCAAGAGCGTCGCCCCGTCATGGGGTTGGCGGGACGCCTTACAGCTCCTTACAGCCCTTCAGCATCCCCTGGCCCCCGTCTCCCCCTCCGTCTGCCTCTGATGGGGCTTTCCTGCCGGGACCCACGCCGCTGACCCCACACAGTGGGACTACTCACCAACATGCACCTTCCACCCCAGCTCCTGCAGATCGTGCTGGATGGCGTCGATCGGACACCCAAACCGCTTCTGTCCATCAACCCCACAGTGCTCAAAGGGGCGCCCGGGGACATCACCACGCCAAACAGTGAAACCAGCGAGTTTTTCATGGACCGTATGTCAGGCACTGCGTTCACGAAGGGCGGGTGGTACAGCAACGCGGACAGCGGCGCGCACACGCCCAAGAGCGAAGCCGAATACGAGTACGATGGTAAGCAATAGCTTGGTGCACGGGACGTCTTGCGGCAGTCTGTCGCATGCGGCGCTGGCACCCGCATCCGGCAGGTAATCCGTACTTCCATACGGCAGGCAGAGCACTCATGTGCCAACTGCCATGCTGTGCGCCTGCCTTGCTGCCTCCTGTCCAGAGAACAAGCGCAAGAGCTCTGCTCCTGATGATGGCGCCGGGGGCCCGCCCCCCGGTGTCGAGGACGACACGGGGGCTGCCAGCGGCCTGGGTGGCGGGGTGGGGCACGCGGCTAAACCCAAGGAGGAGGAGCCGCCCGCGCCCCCGCAGCTGCTCACTGAGCGCGACCTGGAGCGCAGCGTGTACCTATCGCTGACGGAGACGGACACCATCTTCATCATGCAGGTGGCGGGTGAGTCCCGCGGGGGCAGGGTGCACGCGTACTCCTGTGTGCGAGCAGCACACGCACGGGCGGGCCTGTGAGGCTGCGGGCGGGCTCCTGCTGCATCACCCACCCCCAGAGACAGCGCAGGTTCACGAACGATGCTTACCTGATACATGCGCGGGATGCTGGCGTGTCTTGTTAGCCCTAGCTGGTCACGAGTAAGGAGTGCGGGGACGCGTCCAAGCGGCCTGACGCTTGCCACGTGCTGCCGCTGCCGCTGTGCCGTTGCCAGGCGTGACGGTTGCCCTGGACACGGACGAGGCCAAGGCGGTGGAGGAGGCCAACCGCCGCTACGCCACCCTGCTGCACACCAAGGGCGCCACCGACAAGTACGTGGAGGCGGAGGCGCAGACGCTGGGCGCGCTCAAGAAGAGCCGCGACGTGCAGAGCTCGGTGCTGGCCAGCCGGGCGGTGGCGGTACAGGCCACGGCGTGGGACATCGCGGACACCTTCCGAGCCCTGGACGAGGTGGGGGCAGTCGCTCGTGGGTCGGTCGTATTGTTGGGGCCCGGCGTCTGGCGGGCGTGGCCGCTGCAGAGACCTTGGCACAATTTTAACCGTGCTAATGGATTGCTACAACAACCGTATGAATGCCCCTGCATCTCCCCCACGGGGCCTTAACGCGTGTAATCATACACACCGTGGATAATGGTGCTCTGCAGGCTGCTGCGGATGCGGAGGACGAGCCGCGTGGCGGCGCCTCTGCTGCCGCCGCCCTGCCCGGCAACATGAGCATCAGCCAGATGGCGGGAGGGGTGGCCAAGTACCAGGGTGGCGGGGGCGGCAAGGGCGCGCACGGCGACAACGCCAGCCGGGCCACGTCCGTGGGGGGCAACAGCCAGAGCTTTATGATGCGGCCGTCAGGGTACCCCGCGGCGGGGGGCGGCGGGCAGTCCATGTTCGGGGGCCCGGGGAGCTTCATGTCAGGTGAGGAGGACCGAGCGGCATGGGTGTAGTAAGCGTTGGCGCGGGTGAGATCTGGACCAAGGCACATGCTGGCACCAGCCCTGGCTAGCTGCATCAGGCGGTCGGAGCTGCTGCCGGGAATTGACACTGGCAAGCGGCATGCAGATGCAGTGTACACAGGTACACGGTGTTTCAACCCTCTCGGACGGACTGCTTCACATGTTGGCTTTGTTGTACGATGCTAAACCGGTAGCGTGCCTATCGCTCTAACCCCCAGGCGTGGGCGGCCACATGTCGGGCATGTCGACCAACGCCCTGCTGCCCAGCGGCACCCCGCTGGAGGGCGGCGCGCTGGCGCCCCCCGAGCCGCCCAACCCGCTGCTGAGCCTGGGCCCGGGGCTGCAGGAGGCGCTGCTGCTCATGGACTACGCCATCAACCAGAACAACTACCTGCCGCAGCTGCTGCTGTACAGGTGGGGAGCAGCTTGCATGTTGCAAACTTGGAACGACAAACGCACCCACTGGCACTGTGTTGGTCACGCACCACGGACACACCTCCGTTGTTGCGCACATTTCACGCGTGTTTGTTGTCCGCAATACCTGATAATGTGCACACTGACCGCACGCCGCACCCTGATGCTGACCTGCAGGATTGGGCAGCGGCAGCTTGCGCAACATACGGTACAGTACGACAACCAACGCCCCATAAACCCGCCACTGAACTCCCCGTCCCCACCCCCACACGCGCCCTGCCCCCGCAGGGACATCCAGCCGCTACCCGGCATGCGCTCCTCCGCCATGTCCGCCCTGCACCGCCAGATGTCGGGCCTGGACGACGGCGACAGCGACGCCATGAGCCACGCGGGCGGCCGCGACCGGCCCCTCTCCGCCGTGCCCTCGGACGGGGGCCGCAGCCACGGCGCGGAGAGCATCGCCAGGTCGCAGCACGCGGGGGCGGGGGCGCGCGGTGGGGCGCACCAGGGCGGCGCTGTGGGCGTTATGAACCTCAGCAGGCAGCCGTCGGAGCGGAGCGTGGCGCTGACGCGGGCGCTGTCGGTGCGGGAGAGCCATGCGGGGCAGGTGCCGGCGGACGCGCGGTCGGCGAGGCACTCGCACGGGGGCGGCGGGGCGGGCATCGGGGGGTACGCGGCGAGCGTGGCGGAGAGCAACTGGCCGGAGGAGCTGCTGCAGGTGGGTGCTGGGCCGGGCCGGGCTGGGGCGACCGTAGTGGGGTCTGGTGCCAAGGCGCCAAGAGTAGTAGTGCTCGGCTCGGGGCTATGGATGGGGCAAGCAAGGCCCTATGCTGCATGGACCGCAGTGCTTGTGCGCTGCCACACCAGCGGCGTGGCGTGAATGGGGTGCTTGTACACGCCGCTAGAGGGCCATACGATCGCCAGCAATACCCAAGCTCGAGCCGAGAGCACGGCAAGGCCGCAAGTCAAGGACATTATAACAATTCGTCAGAGTACAGCTAACGTCGCTCTGCTTAACGTCACGCCGCAGGAGCTGGCGGACCTCGGGGACGACGCGCCCCGCATGGAGCACCTGTGGGAGTGGTCGTGCGCCCTCACCGCCGGCAAGAACGTGGCGTGCATGGCCTGGAACAAGGCCAACCCCGACCTGCTGGCCGTGGGCTACGGCAGCAACTCCTTCGCCTCCGCATCCAACGCCAACGCATCCGCCACGTCAGGCACCGGCAACCCGGCCGCCTCTGCAAACGGCAACGCCGCAGGGGCAGGAGCAGCAGCAGCAGCAGGAGCGGCAGCCGCGGCCGGTGGGGCGGGGGCGGCTACGGCTAGCGGCGGTGCGCCGGGCGCGGAAGCGGCGGCAGGGGCTGCTGGCGCGACCAGCACGGCGCGGGGACTGGTGGCGTTCTGGAGCATCAAGAACTTGCAGCACCCGCTGTGGTGGTTTGAGGCCAAGGCGGCGGTCACGGCGCTGGACTTCTCCACCTACTCGCCCAACATGCTGGCGGTTGGGCTGTACGACGGGACGGTTGCGATCTACGACATCAAGTCCAAGCAGGGGACGCCGTCGGTGGAGAGCGATGTGCACAGCGGGAAGCACTCGGACCCGGTGTGGAAGGTATGTGCGACAGGGGCTGGGGCAGCACCCGGCATTACTTATACCCACTCATGTACACCCGAAGGCCTTCGCTCCCTTTTGCACATCGCCTAAACCTCTGCACTCAACGACCTGTGACACCGTACGCGCTTCCTTCCTTCCTTGATCGCCACTGCCCTTGCTGGGGCACTGCGTACGTTAACCGCTGTCTTCTATGCCCCTTAAGCTCTGCGTATCAACCCCTGTGTTCCACGCGCCCTCCTCCTGCCCACCACCTCCCGGACCCCAGGTCAAGTGGCTGGACCACGGCCCCGAGCGCGACGAGCCGCTGGTGTCCATCTCCACCGACGGCCGCGTCACGCAGTGGTCCATCGCCAAGGGCCTCGAGTTCTCCGACCTCATGAAGCTCAAGCGCATGGCGCGGAGAGCCAACCCCGCCGGCCCCGCCACCTCCGCGGCCGCCGCCGCGGCCGCCGCCGCCGCCGGCAAGGACGGCAAGGGCGGCACGTCCGCCGCGCGCGCCGCCACCCTAGTGCCCGAGCAGCAGGACGCCTTCATCTCCCGGCTGACCAGCGGCATGGCGTTCGACTTCTCCTCCCGGGACGAGCGCATCTACGTGGCGGCCACGGAGGACGGGTGGCTGCACAAGTGCAGCACCAGCTACAGCGAGCAGTACCTGGAGAGCTACCGGGGGCACCTGGGGCCGGTGTACGCGGTGCACTTCTCGCCGTTCAAGAAGGACATGTTCATCTCGGCGTCCGGGGACTGGACCATCCGCATGTGGCAGGAGGGGCGCGACACGCCGCTGCTCACCTTCCAGGTGGGCGCCTTGCTTAGGGGGTGTGACTCTCCCAGTGGAGTAGCGTGATGCCCACAGGGCAGGTGGCATTTGAGTAGCAATCGGCTTGGCAGGTCATTGCATATGTGCCTTACGTAATGAGCCGCCGTTTGCTGCTGCAGGCTTCCGCGACCGAGATCAACGACGTGCAGTGGTGCCCCACCAACAGCACGGTCTTCGGGAGCGTCACGTCCAACGGGCGGCTAGAGGTGCGTGCCAGAGCACGGCCAGGTGTTACAGTTCTAAGATTATGTACCGGTAGCCACTTCGGTCTGTGGCATGGGGCGAGACACTTGCGCCAAGGCTGGTATGCCTACCTCGCAGCAAGCCGTCAACCCACCATGGCAAAAATAGGCATGCGCGTGCCTTGACCACTATGTCAGCCATAACGCATAAGGTACTTGCACTCCATAACAACTGCGCGCCCGCTCCTGCGGAATACCGGTACCGTGTCATGCCCTTAACCCACCCCCGCGCCCCCCCGTGTTGCCCGGCGTGCGCAGATCTGGGACTTTTCGCTGTCCACCGTCAAGCCGGTGATGCACCAGAAGAGGCAGCACAAGCTGTCCTGCCTGTTGTTCGCGCCGCACTACCCCGTGGTGGTGTGCGGCGGGGAGGACGGCAGCGTACGGGCGTACCGCCTGTTCAACGTATCGCACGAGTACGACACCGCACCCGAGCACTTGGAGCGGTTGGACGAGTGCATTCGGGCCAACGTCATGAAGAGCCAGGGGCCGGCCTCGGGGGTGTAGCACAGCGGTGTGTTGTTGCGCCGGGGATGGCCCGATGAGTCAACATGTTAGCGCAGGATGACTGGGGTGCATGCGGGGCTGGCGGGAATGGGAGGGGGCGAGAGGCTGACATTTCTCCCGGTGGGTGTGGATGGCTCACTGGCGGGGACGAGGACCCTTCCGCTTGCGGCTTGGGGCTACGTGTACAGCTGGTGCTACTGGCAAGGTAGCTTGGTTTGCGGAGAGCCAGGTCAAGGGGGAAGTGAGTGCTGAGTGGTGCTTGGACGGAGGTGCCTGGGAGAGAGGCTGAAGGGGGCTCACCGGCCGCTGCGTGCACGTTTCGGAAGGGTGCCTTGCAGTTGCAGAGGGCGCACTTATATGCGCACCCAGGGGAGCTCCCCTGTGCGGATTTGGCTGGCGTGGGCACTGCGCGTAGCGTTACCGCTCCTGTAACACGGCAGCTGAGGCTCATGGCATAGGAATATGCCGTCCCAACACTGTTGGCGCCGTGCGTCAAGCTGGCTGTGTTGTGCTTTGCGCGAAGGATGGACGTAAAGGGTGCGGGCGGCTCATGGGGGCGCAGTGGCCCCGTCGCTTCGCCACGTGCACGTGTAAATATCACAGCCGCTCGCTTTTCTAACACACAGCCTCAATACAGCAGATAATTACGTAACAGGCGAGGCAGGGCAACCTCAACGCGAGGATGGTCGGGCCATCGAACAACCGACGAGACTTTGCGAGACTTCGACACATCATACTCCAAACACTTGGGACCGCGAACAGGAGCCGTCACGCGGCGCTTCCAGGGCTCCTTCCTGCTGCTCCTTGTAATGCAGGCCCATGAAGCCGTACAGCTCGAAATGCTGTTTTAAATGCACTCTGCACTCCGCTGTCACTAGTCAAAGGTCCTGAAGACATTCAACAAGATATATATTGCAGGGTTACTGAAGCACCCTAGCTCCTGCCACAAGAGACCTAACCTTCGCGAAATACGTGACGGAGTAGAGAAAGCATGGCGTCTTCCCTCAACCCCCTGGCGCCAGTCTTCGTGCCCCAGTGCCAGCGCTGGAACTACGATGCTTACAACTATTCTTATGGCGACGAGATGAACGAGGTGCGTCAAGGGTTTTCGACGGGGTGACGTGGACATCTGCCTAGGCTTTTGCACCTGCACTCCTCAACGAAGCAATACCATGTATGCATGTGTATAATCCGCTTTGAGGGCGCCAGCTACGCATACGGCGAGCCTATGCTGTTTTGAATCGCGTGTGTCTTGTCGGATATGACATGCACCAACCCATGTCGGTGTGCACTTGCGCCTGCAGGAGGCGAACGTTTCCTCCGAGGAGCTCGAGGAGCTCGAGGCCTGCGAAGAATGGGTTCGTCTGCAGGCTGGTAAGCCCTGCGCACGTTTAACGAACGTTGAACCGAAGGGTTCTGTTTGCCTCGGTAGGGACTGGGCCAGGGTTTTTCAACCTGCCAACATTTCTGCTTTTTTGTTTTTGCATTGCAGAGCTCGAGGAGATGGAGCGGGACCACCTCGTCGCGCTGGCCCTCTCGTGAGTCGGAGACGGATCGACACTTGCCGTTTGGCCCTTGTTGCACTCGTGCGTGTGGTCGCTCCCCTTATGTTCATACAACGAAGATTTGAATCATGTGAACCAGCTGCATGTAAAGACGTCGTGGTATAGTTGCCGCTACTGAACCCTTCTACGCTGCACCCCACAGGGAGGCACCCCCGGAGCAGATTCTTGCGGTCGAGATGCGGGCTATGGCTATGGAGGGCGGTGACAAGGCTGCTTACCACTCGGGCAAGCAGCACCAGCAGCGGAAGGGCAAGCACTGAGCTGGTGCCACGTGGTGACCCGACTCACAAGTCACCATTGCACAAGTTGCCCACCGTGGGCACCGTTGTACTTGAAGCCTCGGACAAGCTTCCCGTAGGACACTGGGCCTTGTCATAGCTTGACTTGCAAAAATTAAAATACTAGCACTTGCAGTGCCCAGTGTTTGCGTGGTAGGCCGTGTGGCATATCCTTCGTAACGCTTGATGGCAAGGACCACGTGTACTGTACGTGACGACGTTGTATATAGTACCTTGACGCATTGAGCGGATGCTGCGAATGATTCTTTGCATGAAGGTACTCTAATGCTGTGCATGGCCTTGTTTGTTGTCATGGTCAGGTTAGACACGCTTGACACTTTGCAGGACATGCATAGGCAGGGTAGGAGTCCACTGGCCTGGTTTTCGGAGGTTCCCTGGCCCAAACCAAAACCCAAAATATGCTCTTGTAGCCTTACGTAAGGCAAGGAGACTTTGATGCACGTGTTGCACAGTGCAGAGCCAGCACTGCACCCTTTTTTGTGTACTATCGAATGACTGCAGGGCTGTTAACGCCTACAATCTCAATTCATGCCAAACAGTTGAGTGGGCTGTCACGCCTTGCGCTGTCGAGTGACGCTGTTGGGTGCTTTGTGTTGGTGCTGGTTGTTGCTTGCTGGCCATGCCTGTCGTACGCGTTGCTGTACGTGTGCAGCATGCCATGTTGGTGTCGGATAGCCAGGTCTTACACGCGCTGGTTATGTGGCGCGCCTCTTGATGGGTCTGGCACATGCGGTCGAATGTGGTCGAAGCCAGCAACTGAACGGGCCATTGCGTTCCCTAGCAAGTGGATTTCTGTAACCACCCTGCTACTGCCCTGTGCAGTTTGCCCTTGCGCGTTGCCCGGTGCCGTCCCGCGAGTCCCACCTGCGGTCGCCAGCTCGTGCCACCATCCTTCCGATTGGGCTGACAGACGCTGGACCGTCATACTAGCTACGGGAACTTCGGTTTCCCGGGGCTGGAACAGCACATGCTACAACTCAGCGCCCATGAGACCCGTGCGAAGTGAGGGGCATCTTGAGATGTGGTTTCTGCAGACGCAGGGCAGAGGCTGCAGCAATCTTCTTACGTATGCGGCGTCTGAAGTGCAACCTCTGGAGATCCGTATGTGTCTGTAGTACCCCAAGCGCCAAGGCACGTACAGTGCAAATGGTTCTCGAGGCCTCTTTGAGCAAGTATCAGTGAACACCAAGCAGGTTTTACTTGGGTTACTTTGGGCTGCTGGCCAGGTGCCGCTGGGTCGTGTGCAGGGTGCCGCCCTAGTGGTGCTCATTACCAGAACCATGACGGAGGTGGAAAACGGCATACGTGTCGTACCACCGTGTACGTCGTAACACTGTGCGTGAGGCCTCAAGCGTACTCCGGGTGGCCAATGGGTAGTAGGGCAGCCATACTGCAGCAGCGCCAAGAGCGCGGGAGCCCATCTGAGCCTACTCAGCTGGCAGCCCTCCCGTCATGCAACCACACCCGCCTCACCGTCCCGACATCCCTGCACAACGCTTCATACTCCACTCATGCCTACGGGACTACGGCCCTAGCTGCCACGACACGCTGCCTCCGGAACCCCGCTCATCAACCTGACCCCGACCCGCTCACCAGCGTCCCTGCCCGTGCCCCCCATCTCCCAACCTGTCCCTCTGCCCCATTCCCTCACCCCCCAGCCCCTAGCCTCATCTCCCCGCGCTGCGCCTCCCTAGCTCCCCCAGCTGCTGCACAAACTCCTCCCCGCTCAGCAGCTCTGTGGCGCCGTACAGCACGTGCCGCTGCGGCACGCTGCGACCCGCCCACGCCAGCAGCGTCTCGCGCTCGTAGTAGTTCCCGCCGCCGATCATGAACACCATGACCTCCTTGAAGGGCCCCTTGGCGCGCTCCAGCCCCGCGCGCCCCGGAGGCAGCTTGGGGTCAAACAGCGCGAAGCCCTCGAACTCGGGGCTGCCGGGCTTGGCCTCCGCAAGCGCCTCCACGCTGGCCGCCAGCGGGGCGATGCGGCTCGCTGCAACATGAGCGTGAGGGAGGAGGGGTCAACACATGTGAGGGAGGTGGCTTGATAGCGCCGCCTGTCAAGGGCCAGCTTTTAGGCGCCGGCCTAGGCACGGATGTACGAGTTAAGGCAGGAAAATGAAAAGAAACGCCATCTCAACATGCAGTGGGGGCTCCTGTGCGGGTTTCAGTACGGGTGCGTGTGTGCGAAGGTCCCGCCCGCCCCGTCCCGTCCACCCTAACTCTGACTTGTGCTCCCCGCTACACGCTTTAGATCTCCGCACCCTCCGCCTGCCCCCCCTTGCTCACCCTGCAGCAGCGTCCGCACGCCCTTGGTGGCCTGCGCCAGGCCCTGGGCCGCCCAGTCCAGTAGGTTGCTCTGGCTGGCCACCGCCGCGCCGCCGCCCATCCCCTCGCCGCCGCCGCCCTTGCCGCCGCCCGGCCCCCCGCCTGTGAGGTTGTTGCGCTTGAGGGTGCGCACGTAGTGCAGCGCGGCGGGGTCGCCGCCCCCGGCGCGGATGACGCCCTCTAGCTCAGCAAACTCCGCATCGCTGGGCACGCCTGCATGCGGCGGTGCAGAGGATCTTGCGTTTGTAACGCGACAGTTGCGGTACACATGAAGGTTCTGCCTGCTGTGCGAGATGCGGTCCAGGAGAGCATCTCACGGCGTGCCTCTGCTTCCCGTCACGGCGTGCCTCTGCTTCCTGTCATGGCGTGCCTCTGCTTCCCGCCTACCCTCCCGCCCTGCGACTTGTGCGCACGTGTCACACACCCACCGTCATACGCCAGGATGTAGACGGCCGCCAGCCGCAGCTTGTCCATGGGCGCGCCCTTGCCGCTGTTGAGCAGCCGCAGCACGGCCGCCAGGTCCGCCTTGCCCGTTAGCAGCTCCTCCGCCACGCTGTGGTACTGGTCCAGCGCGCGCACCTTGATGGCGCCCAGCAGGCTGGTGGCCAGGTTGGTGTGCTTGTCCAGCGTCTGCGGGGCAGCAAGGATACCATGTACTGGGTACGGGTGCAATCCTTGAACGAGCTTTCGGACGGGGGTGATATAGGTTCATGGGATTGTCGGGCACGGTGTGCCGCTCCTTGCGAGAGGCGCTCCAGCAAGGCGGGGTCAGACCCCTTTCGTAACGCATGGCCGGGGCCTCAGCGACCGGCCGTACCCTCCACCATCCGCCCGCGGCCCCGACCCTCCCCCCGCCCCACTTCCGCGCCCATTTTCTGCAACAGCACAAGAGGCCTCCGCACGCCAGCACCCCACCCACTGGCCAGCACCCCGCCCTCCCCTTCCCCGCTTCGCAGGGCATTCCCCGCACCTTCTTCTGCTCCTGCAGCTCAGGCAGCGAGGACACTGCCTGCATGAGGTGCTGCGTGTTGCGCCGCAGCAGCTCGTCCGGGTCGAAGGCGCCCTCCTGGCCCTGCTGCTGCGCCGCCGTCTTCTTGTTGATCTCGTCCACCGCCGCGCGGTACCGCTGCAGCTGCGTCTCCACCTCCTCAGCCACCTGCAGGTGAGAGGCGGATGCCGTTTGCGGAATGGCGGCAGCACGCAGCCAGGTAGGGGAACAGGAGGTATAGGAGAACGCGGCGTGGCGGCAGCCGGCAAGGCTGTGCGCAAGGGTACGAAGGTGACCTTGTACATGGCAGGGCGCATTAGTGCATGCTGTGCAGGAAGATGTTTGCCGCTGCACCGCCGCCACAGGTGCCAGCCTGGTTTACCCAAACGCTGGGCCGTCAAATGCTGTTGTAATGCGCCCGCCGTTACACCACCCCACCCCGCTGGTGGTATCCAGCTGCTGTTCTGATACGCCCCTCGAGCGCTGTGCGCCTACCTTGGGGAAGGCGTGCGCGCCGCAGGCCTCCCAGAAGAAGTCTTTGTCGTCCACGTCGTAGTGCTTCTTGCCTGAGTATGGTAGGAGGCGCGGGCGAGCGCAACACGAAGAGATGAGCTACAGGGGCACGGCGTGCTGTGTGCTGCGGCGCCCCGGACAGACCTGCCTACGAGGTCGGCTGGAGGCTTCGGCCATGCTGTCCTTAGGGGCACAACCATCGCCAGTGTCCTCGAACGACCATCCCGTCCTACGCTACCCCCACCCTGTCCCTCTTCGTACCCATGCACCTGCCCCGCCACCCGCACCCCAGCCCATCCTGCGCCATTCGCCTCTATCCCGCCACCTGCCCCCACCACCCCACCCCGCCCTCCCTCCCCCGTCCAACCCCTCATCCTCCCACCTTCCCACCCTTCCTCCGCCCTCTTCCTCACCCGCCGCCTGCGCCCCCGCCCCCGGCCCCGCCGCCTCCGCCTGCAGCGCCACGCGGTTGAGCCGCAGCCCCAGCACGTCCTGCACCAGCGGCTTGTACGTCCACGCGTGCTGCGTCACGGCCGTGAGGTCAAAGTTGCGGTCGAACAGGCACAGCAGCGGCCGCGACAGCGAGGCGGACAGCCCCAGCACGCCCTCGCTGAACAGGTTGGTGCGCGACTTGAGCGCGTCCCGCAGCTTGGCGTCCAGCGCCGAGGCCAGGTGCTCCGCGGCGCCGCCGCGCGGGCAACGGATGATGGGCACCACGCCCAGCGTCACGCACACGGAGAACAGGCCGTCCACGATGGTGGACACGGCGGCCTGGGGTGGTGGGGGAGGAAGAGGGGGGGGGGGGGTAAATTGGAGGTGGGGTGGTGGGGTGGTGGGGGGGGGAGGGAGGGTGTTGACGTGTTATGCGGGCCCCCGGCGCCACTGCGGCATGGGGGTGAAGTGCTCGTGTCACGGCAGCAGGAGGCTCCGCTGCCTCTTTCCCGTCCTACCCCTAGGGATGGAACACCTGCCCCTGGCGTTGCCCCACCTGACTGCGCTGTCATACCCCTGCCTCCCAGGCCTTCCCGCATCCAGCAGCGCTGCCCGCGCTCTGCCTCCGCCCGGCTGCTATCCATTAGCCCCTGTCCTGTCCGCGACCGGGCACCGCTCATCCAATCCTTATTGCACAACCCTGCCCTTTCCACTGCCGGCAGTGCCACCACCCGCCGCCTCCGCCCACCGCTACCTTGTAGTCCCGCACACTAGCAGGCATAGTACAAGCAGCCCACTTATCCCCATGCCAACGCTGCACGCCCGTCAAGCAATGCCGGCACTCGCCGTGCCCGCCCTATAGCCCACCTCTATCTGGTAGTCCCGCGCCTGTGGGTCGTTTAGCTCCAGGTAGGAGTCAGGCAGGCCCAGGGAGAAGAGGCTGGGCTCCAGCGAGATGAAAGACAAATACTGGTCGTACAGCTTACTAATGCGCTGTAGCGCGCCCGCCTTAACCACGCCGGCAGCCAACTGCTCCACCAGCTTGCTGGGCAGCGAGGTTGTGAAGTTCAGGTACATGGTGTCGTACAGGCCAGCTGTAGCGTCCGCTACGATGCGGTCTATGTTGGACTGCGTTGGCTGCACGAAGTAGACGGCTGGGACATCCGGGATGGGCTGCCGCTCGTTCTCAATCATGAGGTGCAGCGTGACGCCGTGCTTCCGGAGGTCGTTCAGGCGCAGCAGCGGTGCAATGATGTCTTTGGTGAAGCGGTCCAGGACCAGGACCTTGTAGGACTCGGAGGTGGCATCCTTGCCCGGGGGGCTGTTGAAGTTTAGGGCCCGGTGCACCACCTCTGTGGGAAGATTGTAAGCCGGGCGTGCGGCAAAGGCAGGGGCGTGCGGCTGAGCATGTGGGGAGGTGACCAAGGGACGAGGTGCCAGAGGCAGGGTGCACTAGAACGCACGGGAGTCGTCCGCGAAAGGCACTCATGCCGCATGGGCAAGCATCACAGGTAGATGCTACTGTAATTAGTATTAGGCACCTACCAGACTGCTTTGCTCGCAGATTGAGCGCGTTTGCCATGGTGCTCTGCTTCCGATCACCAGCTTACAACAGCCCCAACGCGGTCAAAGGCTTGCAATGCTCTCTAGATCACGTTACAATGGTGGTTTGTAAGCTTGCACAGGTTTATGAGAGCATAGTGAGGTGCGTTCTCCAGCTCGGTCAGCTTCCATCGCAAGTGGACGTCCAGTGAGCTGATGTGTCTGCTATCACATAAAATAAGCCCAATCATACAGCGTAGCTTACGCAAAGGGCGATTGTGCAACGGCAAGGCAGTTGTTGTCGTGCAGACGGGTTCGCTGTTCATACACCTTCGCCAAGCCATGCATACGCGCAGAGATACGTCTACATTACGTTCAGAATTTCAATGTGTAGTTGCAGACGCTGCCCTGTTGGTATGGATTAAGCGCCTCTCCCCATTTTGAGTCGACGAATGAAGGCCCTTTTCCTTGCAACAAAGCAGCCCTCAAGCGCAATTGAGAAATGGGCTGCAGCCTTGCAGTGAGTATGGCGAGGTCTTGGGCCTTGGATTCGGGGATGAGGCTTTGGAGGCGCAGCGTCACGCCCTCGTCCCTCTATTGCCGCTGCAGGGGCACCAATGCCAATGTCAGACACGTCGTTGCGTGGTCCGGCCCAGGTAAGCGTGCGCCTTGAGCCAGAATGCACATTATTGCACCCGGGGACACGACCGACCCCGCGCTCCTTCGCTTTTCACAGAATGCCTTGCGACTCGTTACCACGGTAATACCTGCAATCTGGACTCCTTCTTGGTGACCGCGGGGGAATCGCTGGAGTCCCATGTCGCACAGACCTTCAGCGGCAGCGCCACGGACCACCAGCAACAGAGCCTAACGCTCGTCTCCCTCGAGTCGGCCGTTGACCCACGCCTGCTCCCCAAAGCTGGCGTGGTGCTGCTCATATGGCAGCCCCAGGTGCCTGCGGACCTGGTCCAGGCATGCCAGCCCCTGCCAACCGCCCTCTCCCTCCCGGACGCAGCCTCCCGCATCCGCGGCCTGCTGCTCGTTGACCCCTCCCCCAGCCTCACAGTCTCCGTCACGCACAAAGCCCTGGAGGGCGCGGGCATGCAGGGCCTGTCCCGCAAGCCCGTCGTCCTCGCCCCCCGCAGCGGCCAGGCCCCACAGGCCGCCCTGCAAGCCCTCCTACAACTCGCCGACGGCCTGCCGCACCCCCTGCCCCCACAGCCGGCCCTCCCGCCAGGGGCCAGCATCCGCATCGCAGTGGCACGCGACGATGCGTTCTGCCCGCCCTTCCATGAGAACCTGGCTCTATTGCACCAGGCCGGCGCACAGCTGCTGCCCTTCTCCCCCCTGTACGACGCCACACTGCCCGTGGGCGCGGCCTGCCTGTACCTGTCCAGCGGGCCCCTGGAGGCGGAGCGCTGGCAGCAGCTGGCGGCCAACCGCCCGCTGCTGGCTGCGGTGCGCGCCTTTTGCGAGGCGGGCGGGCTGGTGCTGGCGGAGGGCGCGGGGCTGCCGTACCTGTCCCGCCACGTGCTGGTCAACGAGGACGACGGGGCCAGCCACCGGCTGTACGAGATGGGTGGGTGTGCAGGCCTGAGCAAGCGTGTGGGAGCTGGCAGTCACGCGTCGGTCTCCTGGCGCAGAAGCCACATGAGGTACTTGCCTTGTTGGGAGAAGCAAACAGACACAATGCTGGCAACAAGAAAAAGAAAGCACCTGTGATTGGTGCGCGGCCCTGGCTTGCATGGCCGGACTCGCTGTCACGTCAACTGCTCTCTTGCCCCTGACCCTTGTGCTGTTCTACACCTCTCCTATGCATCCCTGCAGCGGGCGTCCTGCCCTTCAAGGCCGAGCTGCAGCCGCAGCCGGCTGCAGCCCGCGTGCACGTCACCGTGACGCCCGGCAACCCCCTGCTGCCGCCGGGCGCGCGCGCTCGCGGCTACATGAGCGGCATGGCGTCCATCCTGCTGCAGGAGGAGCGGCAGCTGCTGGGCCTGGGGGCCGGAGGCGGGGCGCCGGGCGGCAAGGCTCCTTCCCCGCAGTTCACCACCACCTTCGAGGCCGAGGTCGCCCGCCCCGAGGGGGACAAGCAGCAGGGCCAGCCCGTGGTCCTGCCGGAGGGCTACACGGTGAACAACGTGCTGGCCAGCAGCTGCCTGCTGTACCTGCCCTCCGAGCCGGGGCTGGTGGGCCACCTGGTGCGCCGTGTGGCGTGTGTTGACACGGGCGCCCTGGCGGCGGGCATGGCGCAGCAGCTGGGGCTCACCATGGGCTCTGGGTTGGCCTTGGGGTTGGGTGTGCCGGCAAAACTGCAGGCGGCGCTGGCCTCGGCGGCGGGCAGCAGGGCGGGGTCCAGGCGGCAGAGCATCCAGGACGTGGCCACATGGGGCGCGGGGGCCCACGGCGGGAGCGGGGTGCTGATGCAGCAGCCGCCTGGGTCGCCCCGGGCAGTGCAGCAGCAGGGCGGCGGCGGCAGCAATGGCGCCGGGAGCTATTACGGGTACGGCGCGGTGCCGGGCGGCAGCCACAACAGCAGCAGCTGCCTCCCGCCTGGTGGCGTGGTGCGGCGGAGCCTGAACGCAGGCGGGACAGTGGCAGCGGATAGCGTCGTATCGCTAAGCGGCCAGCAGCCGGACGCCGCGCACTACCACGCACATTCGCACCTTGCCCCGCACCAACCGTACCCGCCCCAGCAGCAGCCCTACTCGTCGGGCCCGTCACCGCCCGGCAGCTACCCTGGCTACGGACCGCCAGACGCCTCTGTCGCGCTGCGCAGCCGCCCGCCCAGCCGCAACAGCCTCCGCCCTTCGGTGGACATCCCCCCGCCGCTTGCTCCCGCCCGGTCTCCTTCTCCCGCCCCAGAGCCGCACGCTGCTCCCGCCCCTATGCCTGCACCCCAGCTGCTCACCTTCCAGCCCCAGCCCCACGCCAAGCCGCACGCGCTCAGCAACCTCTCCCGTTCCGGCAGCGCGTGTTCAATCTCCCCGGCGTCTGTCTCATCGCAACCAGCATCTGCCTCAGCCCCTGCCCCGACAGCAGCTTCCACCGGCTTCCTCACAGCTGCCCTAGGCCCGCACCAGCCCCCAGCCACGCACTCCGACCCCAGCGGCCAGCCAGGGGGTGACGACAGCCTGGGGCTCGAGACCACCGCTTCCCTAGCCACGTGGGCTGTCCCCGGCTCGGGCCTGAGCGCGGAAACCCTGGCGCACCTGCTGGAGCGGAGGGAGAGCCAGCGGCACAGCAGCGGCAGCAATCGCCGCAGCGGCGTCCTGTCGTCGTCACACGGCCAGGGTCTGCTTGGGGGCTCTGGTTCGGGGTCAATGGGAGCCCAGGACGACTCCCTGGGGCGCCCGAAGTCCTCTCTGCATCATGCGGCCAGCACAGGCTCCATGCCTTGGCCCTCAGCAGGACTGGAGCAGCAGCACCAGCACCAGCAAGGGGCCCCGGTGGACAGCGGCGCAGGGGAGGCGCTCCATACCGTATTCGCGCCGCCCATGGGGCCGCCGACCGTTGGTGCTGCGCTCGCGGGACCGTGGGATGGCCCCCCGCAGGGACTGGGGATGGGGCCGGCGGCTGGGGGCGGGGTAGCGGCGGCTGGGTTCCCGTGGGACAACGGCGCGCGCCACAGCCGCAGGTACAGCCACGATGCGCTGATGGGGCTGGTGGCAGGCAACGGCAACGCATCGGTTCCTGGCCACCAGCAGCCGCAGCAATTGCAGCAGCAGCTCCCCGACCATCCGCACCTCGCAGCGAATGGCTACCACGCAGCACACCAGCACCCGTTCACGCCGCAGCGCCAGCTCCCCTTCTACTCGCACGGCCACCACAACTCCGCAACCGGCATGGCGCAGCCGGCCGACTACGCCAGGACGGAAGCAGGCGCGGGCATGGCGTGGGGGTGGCCCGGCCCCAACGCCGCGGCCCTGCAGTACTCTGTGCCCACCTTCTCAGCTATGGCAGCTGCCGCTGCTGCTGCCGGCGCTGGCGGTGTGGTGTGCTGCTCCCCCGGGGCGTGTGAGGCACTGGTCGCCATGGGCCTGGGCAACCGCCTGGGGGGCGTCAGCAACGACTGTGACTACCCACCGGACGTGTGCACCAGCAGGCGGGTGGTGCTGGGCTGGGCGGCGCCGGAGGAGGGCCAGGGGCGCGGCATGGTGCGCGGGGGCATACGGGCGCTAGCGCCGTCGGCCTCGGCGCAGGCGGTGGGGGCGGCGGCGGTCGCGGGCTTCCTGTCGGTGGTGGGGCGGCTCGGGGGCGGGAAGGCAGCGGCAGGGGGGGCTGCAGCGCGACAGAGCGGAGACCGGGAGCGCGGGGGAAGGGGAGGTGCGGGCGGTGGGGCGGGGGCAGAGGATGGGGGGACGGAGGGAGGGGGTACAGGTGGGCGTGTGCTGCTGCTTGACGAGCTGGCGCTGCGTCAGGAGCCTCCCTCGCTGCTGGTGCTGCCGGACGTTGCGGAGCTGAGCATGGGGGAGCGGGCACAGCTGGAGCAGGTGGGTCGCGGCCTGCGGGTGGGTGGGTGGGGCAGCCAAAGGGGCCTCTACGCCCGGGAGAGGTCAGAGCCTGTTCGCAGCCTGCCATGCCACGAGGGTACATGTGCGTTGGCTGACTTAGAAGATATCCCTGCATGTGTTTTATTCCTCTTCATCGCCCGTCCGTTGGCTTCGTGTTTACTCATGCGCACTATGCTGTATCACCCGTTCCCCATCGTCAGGCGCTGGTGCAGTGCGGGCTGGTGACGCTGCACGGCGGCGGCCCGCACGGCGGCTCGTGCACGGTGCTGCACGCCGCGTGCCGCAGCCTGGTGGACGTCATGGACCTCATCCTGGAGCTGGGGGCGGCTGGAGGAGACACGGCGGCGGCCTGCATGCTGCTGGAGCGCCTGCAGGCGCGCATGCGGCGGGTGGCGGCGGCGGCGGCGCTGGCAGCGGTGCCGGTGGCTGGCGTGGCGGCGCCGGTTGGGCCGCGGAAGCCGCCGCGGGTGCTGGTGCTGCGGGCGCTGCAGCCCATGATCGAGCCCGGCAGGTGCGGGCTGCAGTAACTTGCTCTAAGCTGTGTGAGCATTACGTGTTGGCTTGAGGTCTCTTACTGGGGATTTGGCAGCACTGCTTGGGCAGGCAGCCTTGAGGTTTGCGCTCAACTTTGAACAGCTGCCATACGTCGTGGCCCAAGATGAGTGCAGCTACGCTCTTTTGATCTCTATTACGGCACTGCATTCTTTCCCGTACCATGTGGATCACCATCACTCACCCCTTGCACACCTACCCTCCTCCCTTGCAGATGGGTCCCCGAGATGCTGTCCATGGTGGGCGCCGCCAGCGTGCGCGCCTTGCCCGGCGGCCCCGACGTCGCGCTCAGCTGGCACGACCTGCGCGACCGCGCCGCCGCACCAGATGTCCTCATCATCCTCACGCCCGCAGCCGCCGACGGCCCAGCCGCTCAAGCCCAGGCCCAAGCCGCCGCCTCTACCACATCCAGCCTCGCTAACAAAGGCGACAGCTGCCAGGCCGCTGGCCCGGTGTCGCTGGCACAGGTGTACGAGCAGCTTGCGGCCATGGCGGCGCAGCCGGGCTGGTGGTGTGTGCCCGCGGTGCGGCGCAGCCAGGTGTACCTGGTGCACAGCCCGCTGGTGCTGCGGCCGGGTCCGCGGCTGGTGGACGGGTGCGAGCTGCTGGCGCGTCTGCTGCTGCCGGGGTACGCCAGCAGCCGGCGGGTGCCGCCCGGGGCGGTGATGCGGCTGTCGCTGGCGGCGGGGCAGCGCTGCAGGGCGTCGCTGCTGCCCAGCTACTTTGTGCCCATGGTGTTCAACTGAGGGGCGGGCTTCGTCGGTGCGGTGTTCCTATGGTGCTCAACTGGGGGACTGACCTCGCCGATGTGGTTTTCCTATGGTGTTGAGCTGGGGGCGTTGAGGAGTTGGGCAGGAGGACACGGGAAGGGCGCGCGTCAGGGAATGGAGCTTCAAGGATGGGGCGGCGTTGGCTGTTGCTGTGGTCAGGGTGAGTGTCTTGCAAGTTGCGACCTGTGCCGCGCACGGTACGCTGCAGCATTGCGTTGTTTGCGCTATTCATGGTGTGGGAGTGAGGACGAGGTGCCAGTGTGCTTGCGCGTTGCAGCTGCTGCGTCGTGTGCCCGCATAGGGCTGTGCTTCTTGGATCCCGCCGGCAGCTGCGTCGTTTGCAGCTCTGGTATGGGCACCGCACGTGCACTTAAAGACTAGTACCGGTATGCCCACCAGGCTATGCTCATGCGTGTCCTGGGGCCCAGGCAAATGGAACTTGCTGTCTGCCCAGGCACACACTTCATTGCCATGTTAGCGACTGTGTATTAGTGTGCGCCATGGTGGATTTTGTTGGCAGTCAGGTCCAACACCTGCTGCTGATATGCAGCATGTTACCTGGACTGCCGGCATTTGTTGATGTTGCCTTGTTTACGTGCCCTTGGCCTGCGCCTCCGGTTGTAGTGCAAAGAGCCCTACTGCTCAATGTCATTCCATGCAAGCTGCCTGCTCATTTTGTGTCAGAAACATGTCCCGTATGTGCAAAGTGAGTACTTGTCACAGGTTTTATTTTCTTGTGCTGTGTATTGCGGTCGTCTGTCACTGCTGTCTGCTTGCTTGTAAGAAAGTGGTAGTTCAATTCGTAGGGCATAAAAGAGTCCTGTGCCTGTAGGTGTTCGGTGCTTCAGATGCGTGGACAGAGATCAGTCAAGGCAGGCAGCTCGTGAAGGCAGCATGTAGTATGCTGAGCGGTGACGTGTTCGCATGGGGGCCGTTGGTGCCACACTGTAAAAGCCGTCAGTTTGTCGCTGTACTGAGGCTTCCTGTGGCCATCATGGGAAGCTCAGCAAGCCGTTGGCAACCTGCCAATAGGCGCATGCATGTTACGCTCCTGACAGTGAGGGTAAGTATGCTGGCAGGGTACGCGTGACTACCATTTGGCCAGTTGGCTTTGGGCTTGCCCCAAGGCAGTCCGCTTCTCTTGCAACACCAGGTACCAGGTACCATCCTTTTTAGGCCAACAAATAGATTGTAGGGGCCAAACTATGCAGGCAGCTTGCAGGAAATAATATACATAGCTCAAGGGCTACATGTTTTCTACAGCTAATTGTGCTAGCAAGGTGCAACTGGAGTAAGTGGTTTTAAGCTTGCGGTACCGGTACACCTTGCATGGGCTGGGACCAGGGAGGCCAACACAGGATCTCGACACACTGTGCAAGGTTTTCAACTCAGCACAGGGTGACACTAGCACATGCACGTTGGTGGCGCCGTTGTGCACATGCACCGTTAGGCGTTAAGGAGGTTTCTGCTTTGTCAGCTACGCGCAAAGTGCGCGCAGTGATAAGACCATCACCTAAAGTTGTTTAACAACGTGCAGCTTTGTCGCACATTAAGCAATTAGCGACTGACTTCTGCCACTCGGGACAAGCGTGCCAACCATGCTGTCTTCGTTGAAACCCCTTACAGGGACATTCGCTCATGCCGTAGGCGCGTTTAGCAAAAGGTCCTTTGCATCCTATGTTCCGATAGTCATCGAGCAGACCAACCGGGGAGAAAGGGCTTACGACCTGTACTCGAGGTTGCTCAAAGAGCGCATCATTATGATCCACGGGCCTATCACAGACGACACCTCGTCATCCGTTGTGGCTCAGCTTTTGTTCCTCGAAAGCCAAGCGCCAGACAAACCGGTGGGGTCTGGCTTCACCAACATCGCCTTTCGGCGGTTGGAGGGTAGACTTCCGACACCGGTCGCTGCTGCCCCTGCGTGCAGATTCAAATGTACATCAACAGCCCGGGAGGAGTGGTGACGGCTGGACTGGTGGGTTTGTTGGGCCGGGAGCGCGGGACCGAGGTCTCCCTGGCGTGTCTGGACGAATGTGACAGCCTCATGCGCCTCTGTGCACCCCGCCGGCGCTCAGCCCCTTGAGGAGTTTTTAAGGCATCTACTTCCACGGCCTGGCCTGCTGCCCAAACCGTACGGCGCACCCCTTTAACTCACTACGCCCGTCCTTCGCACGTCTGACCGCAGGCCATCTACGACACCATGCAGGTCAGTGCTGTGGGAAGACTGGTGCAGTTCGATGCGGTGCAGGAAGAAACATAGCGCCAAGCAAAGAAACAGGAGGACAAGGCACGGGGTGGGAATACTGCTGCACACCGTGTGCGAGAAACACGAGCAGAAGCCCGCACAGAGGACACCTACCGCTGGATCACCAGCACCAGCCCCACATGCACCTGTGTCGCGCTGCTCTGCACAACCTGACACTAGCCGCTTAGGGCATCCTTGATCGTGCACCTCTACAATGACGCTTACACCCCTCCTGTCTCTACACAACCCAAAATCCCTCACTACCTACCCGCCCTGACCTATTGGCCGTTCTTCCCATCCTCCCCGTCGTCATCTCCACTCTCTGCCTCCTCCCCGCTCCTTGCTGCTGGCCCTGCAGTACATCCGCTGCCCTATCAGCACCATGTGTGTGGGCCAGGCCGCCTCCATGGCCTCCCTGCTGCTGTGCGCGGGGGACAAGGGGCAGCGCAAGGCGCTGCCGCACGCGCGTATCATGCTGCACCAGCCGCTGGGCGCGGCCGAGGTGCGTGTGTGGGCGAGTGTGGGCGAGCGGGCGGATGGGCCCACTCGTGGGCGGCTGGGATTCGTAGTGCAGGAGTTGCAGTAGGCCAGGAAGCTGGGTGGAAGGGGTCATGGGAGAGTGGGATAGGAGCATGGAGAGGTGACAGGATCGTGCAGCAGCTGTTGCAGCGCGGCAGGGGCTTGCATGGCACTCGGCTCCTTTGTGCCTCGAGGCTGATGTCCCTGCAGAGCAGCTCCCTCTCTGCCTTGCGCACCGCGTGTACCGCGCCCCGTCCAAACCCGCCATTCACACCACGCTCCGGTACGCCCAATGCCCCGACACGGCCTTACAAGTTTAACTGCCCTGCGCCACCCTGGGGAGTCTCGGCCCACAGGGCTCTCCCTGTCCTCAACCTTCCTTTCGCCCTCGCTTCGCTGCGCTGTCCTGACCTGCCCTGGCCCCCTTGGAGCTCTCGACCACGGGGTGCTCTCTGTCCTCAGCCCTCCTCTCTGCCCTGCGCTGCCCTGTTGCCCCGCCCCGCCTGGTGTCCTCCGGCCTTGGCTTTAGCCATTACCGACATTACCCTGCCCTGCGCCCCCCTGGTGTCCCCGCCCCCCAGGGCCAGGCCACGGACATCATGATCCGCGCGCAGGAGATCATGCGCATGAAGGAGACGCTCACGGGGCTGTACATCAAGCACACGGGCTGCTCGCGGGAGGTGGCAGGTGGGTGCCGCGAACGGTCGACCTTGGCTTACTGCTTTGTGCCATGGTTGAACGGGACGGCTTCCGTTGGCCAGCTATGCCCTGGCCCTGGCCTTGGGCAGGCACCGTGCACCCCTCGCACCACAGCGTGGGCCCATCGACACTGCGCACGGCGGGACCACGTCGTGCACGACTCGATCGATGTTCCATCAAACCTACCAGTACAGTCTGGCCTACTGCGGCCCTGCCGTTGGCCGACAAAGGCAACCATGCTTTCCCATGCCTCACGCTCATCCTTGCACTTGTGCGCCACCCCGCCCCTTGTTCCTGCCCCACAGAGAAGACCCTGGACCGCGACTCCTTCATGTCCGCTCCAGAGGCCAGGGACTGGGGCCTCATCGACGACATCCTGCAGCAGCGGCCCGCCTCCGAGGTGCACAGCTGAGGGGGCGGGGGGAAACAACGTGCTCGTAGGAAGGAAAAGGGTAGACGGCGGGGAAGGGAGGGCTTCATCCCGCCTCTGGGGTGCAGAGCTGAGGTGGCGGGGCGGCTCGCGGCTGCATCATGCCGCGGAGGTGCACAGCTGCGGCAGCGAGGCGGGAGCAAGGCAGCGATGCGGGATAGGTTGGACCAGGCCGGGCTGTGCTTGCATGTGTGTTGCGTGACGGCGGTGGGCGAGGTGGTTTGGGATGGCTCTGGCCGCAGTTGGACGAGGTTGAGGGGCGGGAAGGGAACAGGATGGCGTTCGTTGCGTGCGGAGATGGAACCTGGAGGGGCAGTTTGACAGGGAGGAGTTTGAGCGCCAAGGAGTAGTCACGCACGTCCCCCATGCGTGGAGCAGGCAGCGCGCTTGTGCCGCGGCGGGATAGGTGGGGTAGAGCGTAGGTGTGATAAGTAGTCAGAGAGCCGAAGGAGACCCAGAAGATGCATAACGACAGTACTGGAACGGGTGCGCATGCTTTTGGCTGGCCGCGTAAAAACGTAGTATCTAGGGGTGGCGCTATGGCATTCTCGTGCGATAGTGCCATTCCTGGGCCTTTTGCCCAGTGCATAGTGCAACCCATTTGTCACGCCCCAGGCCCCGGCAGCACAGGACAGGACCCCAGCGCCCTCCGCAAGGGGTGTGGCTGGGCAGGTGAAAGCTGTGGCCGCGGCCAGCTCAGCAGGATGTCGAGAGCAAAGCCATAGGGGATGCCTATGCACACTGTAATAACCCCTGCGGAGCGTGAGCTACAGCAGAGTAAGGGTCCTTCTGCCCTGGCGGAAGTGCTGTCAATTTTGACATTTTATGTTACATTCCAGGTGGTGTGGCCACACGATCCTTACTGGTCCCGACCACACCTATCAGGAATTATCATCATGTAGCGTTGCGTCGCTGCTGTACAGCAACAAGGAAACGTCCAACCTTAACAGGGCAGGAA
>VFQN01000853.1_pt1 | contig 54589 bp, 91 predicted proteins | sample 3512371 | NCBI WGS metagenome assembly VFQN01 (sample SAMN10412370, study PRJNA504923) | tailings metagenome | isolation source: Replicate 2 from Balatoc abandoned mine | place: Philippines: Itogon, Benguet | collected 2017-08-28
GGCCCCCCTGGCTCTCCGGACGTGCCCCATTGGGGTCTGTAACTGTAACTGTAACTCCACACCCACCCCGATGTTGTTCCTGCCGTCTCCGAAGCTGGGCGCAGGAATGTCGCCGCCCACGACAATCACGCGGCCGTCTGTGGGTTAAGCGCGAACAGATGAGCCCATCGATGCCGTCAACACACCTTGCAGCCTTGCAGACTTCCCTCGGGCCGTTGCGCATGGGTACCTTCAGAGCCGGTAACGTGTGAGCAAACCGCCGTACACGGCACGCTCAGCTCCCCTCGTTAACGTGCACAGCGCATACAGGCCATGTCAAAGTCACGTGTACCGGGTACACTGCTTTCCGTATGCGAGGTCCGAGGTGACACGCAGTCTTTCGCACGGTATGCCACGTGGTCCCCGCCCTTCGCTCACCGGGAAGCACCATCGGCCCGTTGCAAAAGCGGTTCTCGACGGTTGGGATGACCACGGACTGCGATGCACACGTTTTAGACAGCATGTCAGCTTACTTACATGTATTTTACCGAGCTAATGACAAAAGCTTACATGTAGTACACGTATGCGGCGTAGCCTTGACCCGCCTTGCCAGCGCCTCCCGTCGCGCTCCAAACCCCAAAGTCCACCGCACAGGGCTAGTAAAAGCTGCTCCAAGGAGTCCTGGCCATGCATGCATGCATGCGCCCAGCCCTCCATTCGTTACATCCTTAAGTTCACCACGCACTGCTGATGAGGACCCAACTACGGCATCCTGGGCACTGCCGTCAGCAACAATACCAACCGTAACCGCCTGGCAAGAAGAAAAGGTTTTTGGCCCCGCAGCGCAACATTGCACACCATGGCACCAGTGTGGACCCACCTCGCCCGAGTCGGGGTTGAAGATGCCTGCAGCCACACCGGCCACGGGCCGTTGCGTCAGCACATAGGTGTTGGTGCCGGGGATGATGGCAATGGCCACGGCCAGCACTGGGGTCCTGGCGGCGATCAGGCGGACGGAGCCGGGCGGGTGAGGGGGCAGGGTGGAAGGCGAGGGCGGGGGTGGGGGTGGAGGTGAGGAGTTGGTGGAGGTGGAGGGGGAAGGAGGAGGGGAGGCAGTGTCGCTTCCACCGCCTCCGTTGCAGTGGCGGCACACGAAGCGCACAGGCTGGTCGCAGCCCTGGTGTATGACGTCCCCCTCGGCGGAGAGCAGGGGGCAGGTGCCGTTCTTGCCGCCCAGCCAGCAGGTGAAGCCGAGCTGGGAGCACACGGCGCGGGCGGCGGCTGTGGGGTGCAAAAAGGGGAGCAGCAAAATCAGGCTGGAGGGCAGGCGTCATCTTGAAACGAGCCGCTCACAGCTGGCCCGTGACATGCAGCTGTCAGAGCCCGTATGTGTCCCGGGAAGCTGGAGCAAGCAAGGGGCACGCATGCATGGGCAAAGCAGCTATCCGACATTGCTGCTCGTGTGGGCGCACACGCGCGCTAAGCCACACTCACTCAGGCCGTTGGTGTTGGTGTACGGCACCAGCTCGTAGCCAATGGTACCGCAGAACTGGGACGCAGCCTAGGGGTACAAGGGAGCGCGGTTCAGTGGCACAACACGTGGGCGCAGGAGTGAAGGGCGTGAGCAGGACGTTCCAGCGTGAGAAGCATGTCTTTTGCGCGAAAGCTGCGCGGGCTGCGAGGGCCGTCCTTGGCAGGCAATGACTGTCCTTGCGCAGGGACCAAGCCGCTTGCCACACGCTGGCGGTCCGCCACCAACCACAGCAGCCCCCTGCTGGTGAAGGCGCTCCCGTGCGTGCGCTGACACGTGCTGCCATCTCAGTACAGCCCCCATCAGTACCCTACTCCCTTTGGGACAGTAGTCCACGCTCCACCCTAGGCACGCCCACCTCCCAGTTACGCGCAGCCCTGGCAGCAGGGTCGTACATACGGTAGTTGCAGCCGCCCTGGTCGAGGGTGGCATAGTTGTAGCTGCCTGCAAGGGCGCAAGCGACGGGTAACGAACTGTGTAACCGGTTTGTCTACGTTGATGTTCAACATAAGGGTGAAGCAGCAGCCTTGGTCCATGGTGGGATAGCTGTAGCTGCCTGCACAGGGAGCGAGGCTGTTGTATGTGTACTCATTCACGTGAGTTTGCGTGCGTGCGTCCAGCACAAACGGCTCATAGCTGCAGCCGCATGGGGTGGGGTGCCCTACCGACATGGCATGCCGCATGTGCCTGCAGCTACACGTGCAGCTACATGCCGTTGACCGTCGCGTGCACCTGCGTCCGTGGGGGAGGACGGGCGGGAGGTGGGCGAGGGTGACGAGGCAGTCGGGCTGGGAGGTGGTGGGGAGGCAGTTGGGCTGGGAGGTGGTGGGGAGGCGTTGGTGGGCGGCGGCGGGGAGGCGTTCTTGGGCGGGGGCGGGGAGGCGGTGGGGGGCGGGGGTGGAGGGGACGGAGGGTTCGGGTTGTCGGTGTCACTGCCTCCACTGCAAAGGCGGCACACAAAGCGCACGTCTTGGTTGCAGCCCTGCTGTTGGATGGAGCCCTCGGCGGAGAGCAGGGGGCAGCTGCTGCCGGTCTTGCCGCCCAGCCAGCAGGTGTAATCGAGGTCGGAGCACAAGGTGCGGGCGGCGGCTGTGGGGTGGTGGGCAAGGGAGCAGCAGGGTTGGGTTGGAAGGCAGGTGTCGCATTGCCCTCACGGCAGGTCATTGTGAGCAGCTGCTGCACTCAATACGTGTGGAGGAAAGACGACGCAGGGAGGGCACGCGTGCCGTGAAGCGCTGCAGCGCGGTTATGCTGCTACTGCTACTGCGATTGCGGGCCCTTACTCGTGTTCTGCCGCACTTGCGTTCAGTCACACGGTCTTGACTCGCAATAAGCCACACTCGCGTTAAGCCACACTTATAAGCCAATAAGCCACACTCACTCAGGCCGCTGTTGCTTGTGTACGGCACCAGGTTGAAGCCAACGCTGGTGCAGAACGCGGATGCGGCCTGCGGGTACACGGTGTGCAGTAAAAAGGGGCAGGTCAGTGATGTAGCCCCCTGCTGCCAAATGCAACCTGGCGGGCAGCCCTGCCTGCTGCCGTGCGTATCTGTCCATAACTACAACTAGACTACGCCTCCCCTGTCTCCCTGCTCAGCACAGCTCACTAAAATGCATGATTGAAAGCCTCATGCCGGTAGCGCACCACCCACCTCCCAGTTGCGCGCAGCCTTGGCGGCCGGGTCGTACATGCGGTACTCGCAGCCGCCCTGGATCAGGTTGACGTAGCTGTAGCTGTCTGCACGGGGCGCAGGCGACAAACATTGTGATCAAGTGACAGCTGGTCACTACTGGTGGTCAGTCAAGTGTGGTGCAGCCGTCACTGCCCATGGTAATGTAGCTACCCTTGACTGCACGGAGCGCAAGCGGCGGTGAAGTTCTGCGGGTGTAAGAAAGTGGGCGTTTATGGAGCTTTAGCGCGTTGAGGTGTAGACTTTGGTGCTGGTGTAGCTGTAGCTGCCTGCACCGACAGGAGCCAACCAGCAGCAATGCTCACTGCATGCGGTTGGTCGTAGAAGCGTTGCTTGGGTGCATCTAATGCAATTGGCCCATTGCCGCAACGGAATGGGATGGGGCGCTGCACCAGCAAGGCGCGGCGCCCTGCCTGCATTTCCATGTACCTGGGTCCGCGGGGGGCGGTGGCGAGGGCGGCCGGGAGGCGGGAGGGGGCGGCGAGGCAATGGGTCTAGGAGGTGGTGGGGATGCGGCGGTCCAGGTGGGCGGCGGCGGGGAGGCGTTCTTGGGTGGTGGCGGGGAGGCGATGGGCGGGGGCGGGGAGGCGGTGGGCGGTGGCGGAGGGGAGGCGGTGGGCGGCGGCGGAGGGGGCGGGGACGCAATGGTGGAGGGAGGGTGAGGGGGGTAGGAGGTGCCCCCTGTGCAGCGGCGGCACACGAAGCGCACGTCCTGCAGGCAGCCCTGGTGGATGACGTCCCCCTCGGCGGACACCAGGGGGCAGAAGCTGGTCCCGTTCTGACCGCCCAGCCAGCAGGTGAAGTCGATGTCAGAGCACAGGGTGCGGACGGCGGCTGCGCAGGCAGCACAACGAAGCCAGACTTCACGACACGGTAATCTTGGGCACGTCCTCTTACGTCAATTTGGCAAGGCTGCTGGCGGCAAGCCTCAAGGGTGCAGCGTCCAACCCTTGTGTCGTATCTCAATACAGCTGTCGGGCTCATCCTCTTTCCATCTTTTTTGTTCGGTCGTGTGTCCGCAGGTAGGGCCGACCGTCACAACCACCTAGCGTGCTCCCCTCGCCTCACGCGTTAACACCACCCCTGCGCCCTGCACCCACTCAGGCCGTCGGTGTTGGTGTACGGCACCAGCTCGAAGCCCAGGCCTTGGCAGAAGTCCGCGGACGCCTGCCATTACACATATCCGAGGGGAACCATAGCATTAGTGGTGATACTAGGCATGGGTGCTGACTCGGGCGCCGCGCGGCGAGAGTGATAAACTATGTGACATGTTTTTGAATTGCCGGCTGGGACCCCAGGCGCCAGGTGCCCCCCATGCCCCGTGTCCCCCTGCCCGACCATAAGCCGCTTTTGCTGCTCTGTAATACAGACAGTGAGTAGCAAACGCAGGGAGGTGACCCTGGAGCATGGCTACAGGTGTGTGTTATTAACAGGCGGCAGCAGGAGGCCGCACACACCTGCCAGTTCCGCATGGCCTTGGCGGAGGGGTCGTACATGCGGTACTCGCAGCCCTTGTAGGCGAGGTACACGAAGGCGTAGCTGATTGGGGGCGGAGCTGCGCACGAGAGGAAAGCAGCAGCAAGGCAATGGGACAAGGATGGCTAAGGACGTACGTACCAAACTAACAGTGGTGTTCAAACACTGGGCCGAACGCGGGTAGATACGGCGTGTCGCAGATTTGAGGGGAGCTAGGGTCAAGCGCTTGCTTGCATGCAAGTTCTGGCCACTGACCCATGGGTCAACGTCAACTGGATGCCGGGCACCGAGTGCAGGCGGATGGAGCCTAGCTTCATTGGGGCACACGGTGTGCATGCCAGTAACGGCCACTGACGACCCATGCCTCACGCCTGGACGCTGGGTGCATGGGGCGGATGGATGCTAGCTTCATGGGGCACACGGTAGGTTCACTCACAGGGGACTTGAACCCCGCGGAGGCCTGGAACCTCAGCTCGCGGCGAGGGTGAGGGAGGAGGCCGCGGCGTGGGCGAGGTGGTGTAGTAGGTTGGCGCGGGGTTGAATGTGCCAGAGGTACGGCACACGAAGCGCACGTCCTGCTCGCAGCCCTGCATGAGCAGGTAGCCGTCGGCTGCTATGAGGGGGCAGGTGTTGCCGTGCCAGCCGCCCAGCCAGCAGGTGAAGCCGCTGTCGGAGCAGAGCTTCTTGACGGCAGCTGCGGGGTGCAGGAAAGGGGGCAGGGTGGGGCATATATAGGGTCAGCGAGGGCATATGGGACGGAGTGCTAACAACAGGGAGGCGCGGTGGGCTTCTTGACGGCGGCTGTGGGGTGGGACGGAGAGAGTAGTAGGGCGGGGGTGGGGCAGGAGTCAAGTGAGCAGGGGGGGCCGGGGGGCCAAGGGAGCGCAAAGAGCAGGAAGGCGTGGTGGGTGCAACGGTGTGTGGAGGATGCAGCTCGCGAGGTGGGGGTAGTGGCAAGGCACGGAGGGGCATGGCGCGAGCGGTCGTAGCAGACGAAGCATTTAGGAGGGCGGATGGCGGCGGCGGGTACTGCCTTGCGGCGCAAAGGTTTCGGCAGGCAAGGGGCGAAAAGCACCTAACGGTTGATAACAGGGAGCTGCACGTGGCCGTTTGGAGTTGTGATGGCATGCTGGGTTACAGGTCGGTGCGATTAATGCATTGTGCAGCTGCTCACCGTAGCCATCGTCATCTAGGTACGGCACCAGCTCGCCACCCACGGCGCGGCAGTAGTCGGAGGCAGCCTGCATCACATGAGATGCAACAAATGCAGGTAGATCACAACCACGGCACATGAGACACTGGAAGGTAGGAGAGCGTCGGGGCTTGGATCTGGGAACTGGGCTGATGGCAGTGGTGCGGTCACCCTCTCCGTCCCCTGCTATGCTGCTGGCGCCGTGGGCCCCTGCACGCCTGCCTGGTGGGGCGTAGGCCATCAGGCCAGCTCGCAATGACAGGGGCACGGGCGGTGTAGCGTATGCAGTTGCGTGGACAAAATCGCAAGTTAGCAAGCAGGTTCTAGTAGAGGGCGAGGCAAGTGGCATGTCCGGCAATTGGAAGCGGACGTCGAGGCGGCTCCGGCTGTGAGCTGTGGATGCGCTGAGAGGACTTAACTGAAGGAGAACGGGCACGGGCTGTGTGGGTTCAACACGTGTGGACCGTACCAATTTGGTATGGAGGCTTGAAGGGGGCACGTGCTCAGTGTACCTAAGCTCATGGAGTCACGCACCTGCCAGGGCCTAGCCATCTTGGCGTAAATGTCGAACAGCTTGTATGTGTAGCCCCGGTAGGACAGTGTAACGACGCCCGGGGGCTCGGTCGCTTGGGTGGCTGCGAGCAGGGACACGGAAAGCAGCAGGGGCAGCAAGCAAGGATGTTCAGTGCGGGATGACCGGCGTCGGCGGCCCCAGTGGCATAAGAGCAAGATCCTTTGGTGCTTGGCGCAAGGTCGCAGGACGTGTGCCTCTGCACAGCAGCACAGGCTGTCGTAGGAAGGGGCATACTAGAAGTCCAAGCGGTCCGACAGCGGCGCTTCATTAAGATCAGGTATCCTAACAATATTCTTATATTGGACGTAATGTTACCAAGCAGCCACGTCCTCACCTGGGCATAATACTGACAGCGCACAAAGGGTCAACGCCAGGCCCAGGGGCGCACGGCCTCTGAGCCGCCCCAGCGCCATCCTACTAATTACAAGCAACAGTTGCTACTGAGTTATACTGCTTTGAGGAATGTTGGCGCACTGGTGGCGTAAATCCTGGCCAGGTGCCGCTTTCGCGCGTTGAGGGCGCTGGCCAACGGTTGAGACGACGCAAACACAGATCAAAAAGTCTATGTACTCGACATCCACGCCAGCGGATGGACCGAAACTTTAGCCTTGTGAACGCTTAGTAGAATGACGAAAGCCCAAGCGTTGCCTCGAGCTTGCCTCGGGAAGCTGCTGCGTGGGGCCGTCGCGGCGGTCACGGCCCTCGGGTCACATCAGCATCGTGGATGACAGTCACTGTAAATCACCGGAGCAACTCGAGGTTGACGTTATGAGTTTGTACTACCGACCCGTAAAAACAGTATGTCTTTGGTGGTGTTTAGCGTCAGTGCTGCAAAATGTCGCCGCGTCGGTGCGCATGCATGGCCTGACACGCGCCTTGTCAGTACACCACAACGCCCCGCAGCGACCCACGACTGCTAAGCATTGCGGTATAGATACACGGCATCACAGGAAAGGAAGCTGCTCAGCGCTATAGCCGCCAGCGTTGACGGCTTGGCGCTCTGACCTTGCACCACGCGGCACCACGTGGCATCCCTGCGCTCGTCACAATAACCCGCTACCCTCTTCTCGTCGTGTTCCAACCACCACAGCCTGCCCAACGGCGGACATTTACCCGCTTCCAAGCAGTTCAAAAGTTGATTGGGGCGGCTGCCCCAACGGAGCGTCCGCACGACTTCTCGGTCCATCCAAACAGCAATGCTGTTCAGACAAAGTCCACACGCTAGGGGCACGCCAGTAGCATAATATCACTCGCGTCTATGGCCCCTACCATGCAGTCATAACATAACTGGACGTGTTTGCCTTGCTCTGGGCCGGGGGAAGGCACGCTTGCCTTGGCCGACGTGGTAGAGTGCACGCCCCTGCCCGACCTGCACTACTGTGTACGCTGCAGACCCCTGCACGCAATAGGCAGCCCACGCAACGCCCGCGCACCTTATGAGCATGTCCGAGCTCACCATCCATATCCTCAGCCGCCGACGGTTGTTGATGGGCAGTTGGCGGCCCATGAGCAGGCCCACTCAGCACGTTGCTGTAACACCCTGAGGCTGCAAAGGCCAGACCAGGGGATTGCAACACGCGCATGTTCAGTTGGACACCCGATAAATCGTCGTACTGGCGCTCGCCGCGTTGGGGTGCAGCATGCCATAGTACCGTATGGGTACAAGTGCAATGCTATCGCTTGGCGCAGATGCGTGCGGAGACCAAGCTTACACACGTTTGCATATGCATGACTAACGTGCAGTGCCGTCTCCAACCGTACCTTGTTGCCCGATGGCGAGCCACGGCACGTCCGTCTTGTGCAGCGCGTGTGGTGCATTGCCCACGCATATCTTGCGCAAGCACCCTATGCCCGATGCACCAGGCGGGCAGAACGGTTGGGTTGCTGCATACACGTCCCAGGAAGGCCCCTTGCCGAATGCAGGTTGTGCCCACTGTTTCGGGCAAGGGTCCTGTGCAGGGTATGTGCGGGGAGACCGTGGCCGCGTGCTGGCAATGAGGGCAACCTGCCCGGCTCCAACCTCCAAGGCATGTTGGGCCTGTGGAGTGTGGACTTGGCGTCTACTGCGCGCAAGCCATGCATCCGTCTGCTCCTACCCTGAGAAATTCACTGTAGTCGTGTTGTCGTATTTGACAGGAAGGCGAGCTCTTTGCTTCAAGTGACAGCCAAGGATTCGGGCATTCGGATGTTGTGTCGACCACGGAAACACAGACGGCCGGCGTCCTTCCCGTCTCTAAATCACCAAGCAACTTCCTATTGTAGTAGTATAGGACCGCGTCGACATCTCACTGCCGTGGCCGCAGCGCGCAGGCACTTTCTGTGCAGATAGTGCGCATGAACAGCTGTTGCACTTTAGTCAAAGTAAAAACTTTGCAGGCTCATTTCAAACAGCATCCTCCCTTGGCTCTTGGCTCTGGTGTCCTCTTCCTTCCTTCCAGGCGAGGGAGCCGTGCGTACCACGTGTACCGATGTCATTTCGGGACCAGGGCCGGGTGAGCTGGCGGGGCTGTGCAGCCTGTGCTCAACGTCAGGGAGTGGGGCCCTGCCGACCGCGGAAGACCTGACCTCAGCATTACACACAAGGAGTTCCCACGATGGAGCTACGGTGCGTCCGTGTGCTTGCCACAGCCCAAGGCCCTTGGGCCCAAGCTCCCCTGGGCCAAGGGCGCAACGAGCTGGCCAGACGAAGTCAACGCCATCTCAGGACGGCGACGGGCCCCATCTTCCTGACACCAGACAGCATCCGCACAACCACTTGATATTGCCGGCCACTAAGCGCACAACATTCATGCGGGAAGCAGAGGAACATGGTGTTTGCACAAGGTGCTCGTTAACACGCTGGGCTCGCGGGCTCACGTTGGTTGGGGAACCTACCCCGTCTTGTAGACCCGCCATACCGTACTGTAAAGGACTGCGATAAAGTGAACCACACTCGGGCAACCGCTTAGAGCACGTGTCCACGTCTAACCGTACCAGCACCAAGGCAGAGGGCACTGGTATGAACGGGGGTAATTGCATCTCACAGATCGTCCCAGCAATTCCAGAATATATGCACGGCCTCACAGCACGCTTCTCAGGTACCTCAACATCGGCTGCGATGCAACCGCACAATCAACGGCTACTCCAAAGGCCCACACCCTAGATGCTAGGACCGCTTGCGGCACACGAAGCGCACGTGCTGCTCGCAGCCCTGCTTCAGCAGGTTGCCCTCGGCCGATATCAGGGGGCAGGTGGCCTCCCACTGCTGCTTGCCGCCGAGCCAGCAGGTGTAGCGGAGGTCAGAACACAGCTTCTTGACCGCAGCTGCAACAGGAGGGAGGGAGCGGGGCAGTGGGCATCTCAGTATCCAGACCGTGCCTGGATCATGGCCACGTGTCTGTGAGCGTGCAGCAGCGGTGCAGGTCAAACAAGGTGACGCCCACACGCTAGATAGGCAATCAAACGGAACATCCAAGCGACATGCGTCCTCTTGACAACAGCTTGGGGTTGGTCCCACGGTGCGCTTCCCTGACAACACAGTCAGTAACAACCGCACCCACCGTAGCCGCTGTCGTCGCCGTATGGCACCAGCTCCGCGCCCACGCCCGCGCAGAAGTCACAGGCTTTCTATGGGGACGAAGGGAGACAATTAACGTCAACAGAGCGAGCTATCTGGAGTAATGATAGCTGGAATCTGAAGTACACCGGAGCAGCACATCATACGGCGGTACGGATACTCCGTCAGCGCTTGCCCACCGTACCGTTCGCGTGCATACCGTAGTATTGCGCCGCCCCCTAGCCCACACGCTGACACGCACCTCCCACGTCTTCATCATGCGGGCATCGGTGGTGTACATCTTGTAGTCATAGCCGCCGTACGTCAGGCAGGCAATGCCGTTGTAGATGACCGGGTTGGGTACGGCCGGTGACGGCGACGGAGGAGAAGGCGGCTTTGGAGACGGTGGGCGCGGAGATGGTGGGCGCGGGGATGGCGGGCGCGGGGAAGGCGGCGGCGGCGGCGGGGATGCGTTGCTCTTGCGGCACACGAAGCGCACGGGCTGCTCGCAGCCCTGCTTCAGCAGTGTGCCCTCGGCAGAGATGAGGGGGCAGAGTGCTTCCCAGTCCTGCTTGCCGCCGAGCCAGCAGGTGTAGCGATTGTTGGAGCACAGCTGCTTGACGGCCTCTGCACGGGGATTGGGCAGAACAGGGGAGGGTAATTTGCACACAGCTGCTTGGACGACACTACGGCATGGCAACCACTGCCGTGGGCATTCCTCGGCACACCTAGGCAGAAACAGGCCACCGTAGCAGTCGAGTCCGCCACAAAACGCATGCCTGCTTTTGGTGATAGCACACCTACCGTAGCCGTCGTTGTTACTGTGTGGCACCAGCTCATAGCCCATTGAGGCGCAGTAGCCGGAAGCATCCTGCAGTACGGCGCACAGGGCACGTGTCACGTCTTCTACGGTTTTGTCGGTTGTCACGTGTCAGTCTCGGAAGTCAGTCCCGCGCACAACAAAACTGAGGGCCGTAGAGGCTTGCACAGCGCCTAGGGAAAGCAGGTGACACAGAGGCTTCCATTCCAGTGGGGCAAGGCAGCGGCGCCTCTGCCGCAGAGGTGGTACCTGCCGTACCTTCCACGACTTCATCATGGTGGCGCCCGTGTCGTACATCTTGTACGTGTAGCCTTTGTACGGCATGACGACCACGCCAGCGGGGTCCGTGGCGCCTGCTGGGGCATGGAACAAGCAGCGGGGCGCAGTGGGGCAGGGCACCAGGGCATTGCGTTTATCGTAACCGGTACAGCCCGAACCGTGGCTCGAGGCACGCGGTGCCTGCCAACACGTGTACAGTGACAGCAGTGCGCATGCTACCGGCAAGCAAAGGAGAGGACAGGAGCAGCGCAAGAGCTAGCACACAAGATGTGCACGCCGCAGCGGTTTCACATGACTGCGATGCGTGGGCTAGCGGCCAGGCGCGACTGTGGAAGCACTTAATGCACATGATCAGGGCGGTAGGAGGTGGTTGCGGTGGTGCCAAGGGCACAGAAGACGGGGGGAGGCAGGGCGAGGGCGACTTGCACCCAAACACCGGCATGGGTGTCTAGTGGGGCGGTTGTTAACCAGCAGCACGCATGCCTCACCTGTCGGCGTGGCGACCAGCGCCACAAGCACCAGCGCAAAGGACGCCGCCAGGGCGGCGTGGCGAGCCATGTCGAACTAGGTAGCCAGCGGGAGAAGGAGCGAGGAGTGTCGGGAGGTGCGCTGGCAACGACCCGCAACGACTTGTCGAGGTAGAACTGTGCGCTGTAGCCGCACTGCAGCGCTTCTCGTGATATCGGTAGCACGTGATGTTGAGAAGCCTCTTCCCTGCCTTTTGCAAAGCGGGCGATAGGTTAAGTAGGGTGGCGGCTGAGCGATTGCTGACCGGAGTCTTGGACGGGCACGGTTGGGCAGCTGCGTCGTCCGTTGCCTCGATGGCATCCGGCATCGTACCGACAGCAGCAGCCGCTTGCGTAACGAGGCGAGTTTACGATGCACGAAGCTGCCGCCCTTGACCAGCGTAACGCCTCATGAAAAACCGCAAAGGAGGGGAGCCCTTTGGGCAGCGTGCAGCTCCCAAGCTCTCGTTGCGCTTGCTGCACACGCATGGCGCGCCTAGGTATGCCACGTTGACTCGGGTGCTCGGCCGTTACGTAACGACCTGTCGCCCGGCGTCGAGTATGGACGGTCAGCGTCATCTCGTTGACAGCAGTTACGCAATGTACTCTGTACCAGATTACTTGTGTACTATGTCCCCGTCCAAGATGGCTGCTACGCCGCTGCGACCAGGGCGAGGGGGACGCAGCGTGGTGGCGTCCAACGAACAGACTGGTGGTCCGCTGGCCACAGCGACAGTACGCTGGCCGCTCGTGCGGGACGAGTGCTGTTCTATCCCATAATGACCAGATGTACATGCGGGGGCAAGCCTGGCAGCAGCGGCCTACCGCAATCAGGGCACCCCCTAGCCACAGTGAGACAACACGCTGCAGAGCAACAGCCAGCAAGTCGCTTGCCCGAGGGGCTCTAACTGGCATCGGTGCGCCGTTGCTCTCCGTTCAGCAGCTTCCGGGCTGTCATGTTACTGTACCATCTCTCAGAACAACTCCTGCTGTAGGAGCAGAGTGTGGTGTGCTATGGCACATGCCTGGGTGCACGGCGGCCAGGGCTCCCCACCTGCTGCCAGCACAGCGCCTCGGAGGACGGCGGTGCTTGCTGACGGGAAACGACACATCCGCGTGGGCATACCTGCGCATGGTGGTGGTGGTGTTGGTGGTGGTGGCGCATCGTGCTATCAGGATGCGCGGAGCAGTGGTGCCCTGGTCTGGGCTAGTGGTTGGGCTGCTGAGTCCACCACCCGACGCGCCGCTGTCCCATGTCACCCCGGCGTCTATAGTATGAAAACAAGTTGGAAGAGCACAACCACTCTTTCGTATGCAAGACAATTAGCTCGCAACCCATCGTGTTGAGAGAGTCTCAGCGCCATGTCCCAAACCCGCCCCGGGGGGCATGGCCCAACGGTCTGCGGTGTCTCACGGAGGCATTGTACGTGCGATGTGCAGTAGTATTACCACAGCTATGTAGTCAAACATGTAGAGCTTGTCCCACGGCCCTCGGGTACGGTCGGCTCATGGTGTCACGGACCAATGGGGTCCCCTCCCGCCTGATTCGGGAACTACCAAGCGCAATACGCCCATGGCCTGCACTCCGCTTCCAATGTCGTGTATGCACATTAGAATGCACAGATAGGTGCTCACATGCAGAGCTCCTCCCACGTTTGCCCGTCGCGCAACCCCGATAGATACCCCCTACCTGATGGCCCCGGCACCTCGCCGGACCGTAATAGTTAGCCACTTCTGTTGAGGCTCAACCAAGCATAGGCTCGTATAACAGACCTCATTGGACCAGCCGTAAAGTGCGACGGCGACACCCGCATCGCCCCCTGGCCTACATACGCCCCCTGGCCAGCCGAGAGCCGCAGTTGCCAGAATTTAGCATCCAGCCTCCTATTCCATGGACAACTGGCCCATGCCCGTTGGGGATGGAGGATTGGAGAACGCTACAGGGGCCGGGACCTCGGGGGCCGGCCCCTCAGGGATGGCCGTTGCCGGCACCTCAGGGAGCCCGAAAGGCCCGGCAGGAGAGGCAGATGCCGTAACCATGGACCATGATCAGCCCAAAACAACGGACCAACCGCAGACTGGCGCCGCGGGACCGCTTCAGACCTCGGCCCCCACCACCGGAGCCCCTCCCGCGACCGAGCCCGTAGGAGCTCCCAACGCACCTCCAGCAGCGCAACAAAGAGCAGCCTCGCCCTCACCTACTGCACCAACAGACACAGAACCTGATAAAAAGGGAACAGATCCTGGAGCCGCTGCAGCCGCGTCCGGGTCCGACCCCGCGTCCGGTGGTCCTACAGACCAGCCTGCGCCTGGCGACAAGCCAGCGGATGCAGGGCCCTCAGGCGGCTCCGGCGCAGCCTCTCCCGAGCCTACCCGCCCCAACAAGCGGCGTCGTGGAACGCAGGCAGAAGCGATGCAGAAGGAGCTAAAAGGCCTGTTGGAGTCCACATTGTCGTTTGAGCGCTCTTCGCGACGGGCTAAGAACGACCAGCCGCTTCAGCTGCCTCCACGCCGACAGGCATCCAGCCCCACCGCCGGGGGCCCGTCCGGCTCTGCGGCTGCCACACCCACTGCTGCTGCTGCTGCTGCTGCTGCTGCTGCTGCTGCTGCTGCTGCTGTGGCTGCTGGTGCAGGACCAGCGCAAAGCGCTGCCGCTCCCACGGCGTCAGCAGCACCAGCCGCGGGTACAGCAGTAACAGCAGCAGCAGCGGCTGCGGTGCAAGCGCAGGTCCAGGCCCTCGCAGCGGCAGTGAAGGCGGCGCAGGGGGCAGCACCAGCAGCAGGAGGAGCAGGACCAGGGAAAGGAGCAGCAGCAGCACCCCAGGTGGTGCAGCTGACACAGGCACAGGCGGCGGCGCTCGCGCAGGCCGTGCTTGCGGCTCAGGCTGCAGGGGCGGGCGCAAAGGCAGGGGCGGCGGGGGCGGGGTCAGGGGCAGGGGCAGGGGGCAGCGGCGGGGTGGCGGGGCAGCGGCCGCAGCTGCCACCCGCGCTGCAGCAGCAGGTGCTGGCCATCCTGCTGAACAACGTGGCAAAGGCAAAGGCGGCGCAGGCGGCTGCTGCGGCAGCTACCGGCGGGGGTGGTGCAGCAGGAGGCGCAGCGGGTGCAAGTGCAGCTCCAGGGAAGCGCACCAGCAGCCGCGCGGCGGCGGCGGCCGCCGCCGCCGCCATCGCGGCCTCAGCCGCAGCGTCCGCATCCGACCGCATCCCATTCGCGCCCGCACCTGCCCCGGGCAAGACCTCCCCTCCCGCTGGCTCCAAGTCCCAGCCTTCCTCCACCAAAGCTGCCGCCACGAAACAATCCGGCAGCTCCCGCGCGCGCGCCCAGCCTGCCTCCAAGCCCCCGCCGTCCCCCTCCCCGGCCGCCGCCGCAGCTGCCGCTGCCGGCGGCTCCCGGCTGCTCTCGCGCGCCCCGAGCCGCGGCGGCGCCGCCGACCGTGACGGCACCCCCGCCGGCGGCGGAGGCGGCTCCAAGCGCCCGCTGCAGCACATTCACCAGGCGGGGCAGTGCGCGGTGGGCCCGAACGGCTCCGTGGACCTACTCTCCATCGGCTGTGGCGTCAGCGACTACACCTACTACCCCCAGCGCTGCAGCAATATCATGTCGTACTACCCCGGCGGAATCGTGGTGGCCCAAATCGGCCGCTTGCCGCCGCAACGCAACACCGACGGCGGCGCCGCCATCCCCGGGGTGGCGGCGGTGGCGCCGGCGCCGCTGCGCCGCCAGGCGGCGGCGGTGCCGCCGCCGGCGGCGCCGCCGCCCCGCGGCCAGCCGCCCCGCATGGGCCATGCATCGCGGTGTGAATGGGACGTGCCTCTCGCTTGCCGCCCCGGACCGGCTCCTCGCCCACCTTGCACCCCGGTCCTGCCCTCGGATGCCTGCTGCGTTCCCCCAGCTGCGGCACCTCCCTCCTCCGCGTCGCGGCCGGCCGCTGCCGCTGCTGCGCCCTCACGCCAGCGCTCGGGCAGCAACAACAGAGGCTCCGGGACAGCAGCACCAACAGGAGCAGCTGCAGCAGCCGCAAATGCGCCGCCCGTGGCTGCTGCGGGCAACCAGGGCCCCGGGTCCACTGCCGCAGCTGCCACCGGTGCCAGTGCGCCCTGGGCGTGCGCAGGTCCGGCCGCATGCTGTCCCCATGCATCCAGTGGGCTCATGCCCGGGGGTCCCATCTACCGGACCGTCACGTGCGACCGTGTGGGCGACGCGGTGGGAGGGGACCCGCTGCGTTCGGCGCTGTGCTTCCTGAGGAATGCGGCGGTGGGGGGGCTGCAGCCGGGGCAGGACGTGCCGTGGGTGCTGAGCCAGCAGCAGAGGTGAGGGCAGACACGGGGGTGTAGGGCGTCTTGGAGGAGATGCGGTGTGTGGTACAGGACGCCAAGCTCGCTGCTTGCCGTGGCTTGAGGGCTTTCGCGAGGATGCTAGTCCAGGGATGCGTACGGATTCCCGGTCACTCGTTCCTGGTTGCGTATTTTTGCGCTTGTGCTTGGCCATGTCCTGAACGTTGTACTGTGCTACTGTTTGGGGTCAAGTACACCAGTACACCACTTCGCATTGTCACGCAGGTACGGTCCGATGCTGGAGCGCTACCGTGCAGCCCGCGCCTCACAGTCCTCCGGTCTCTCACAGCCGCATCACACCGCCGGCGGGGCGGTGCCCTCCGCAGCAGCCAAGCAGCTCCAGTCCATAAAGCAGGAGCAGGGCGATCAGAAGGCCCTCCTTCCAGGGCTAGGGTCGTCTGCGGGAGGGGGAGGTTCCGCAGCAGTTAGCCCCGCTGCTGACTCACCTGTACGGCGGTCCACCCGTACGCGGTACACGTCCGTAAGGGTCGGGGGACGGGGCAAGTCCGCTGGCCCGAGCGACGATATGGACGTGGATGGGGGCAGTAATGGGGCCACTGGGTCTGGGGGAGCGGGGACGGGGAAGAAGGAAGCGGATGGGGGGAACGGGAGCGCGGGGGCAGGCAACGAGAAGGAGAAGGATGGGAGGCCGGGAGAGGGCCAGGAGGAGGAGGAAGAGGAGGAGGAGGAAGGGGCTCAGGAGGTGGATGGAGAGGACGTCGGCCGTCCTGTGCTGGTGAGTCCATTCAGGGGTGTGAGGGATTGAGGGCTTTTCTTCGGGTGTCTCTTGCCTGGCTCCTGTGCCGCGGTGGACACGTTTACGCAGAGGAGGTTTCGGGTTTGGGTTTTGCAGGGAGTCCTGCCCACCTCTCCACCATGCGTGCGATGTAGGGGCGTGCCTTGCCTGCCGTTTTACCCCAATGGCACCACGCGCAGGGATGCCCAACGACCTGCACAGTGGTTCAAACTGCAAAAGCGCAGCTCCTTCCTCCCGAACATGAAATGGGCGCCAGTGGTAAAATCATCCTTGTCACTCCCCATGCGCCATGCCGCATGCAGGCGGGCCCAGGGCCCGGCAGTACCTTCGAGGACGGCGACGAGGAGGACCTAGGGACAGGGAGCGCGGCAGCGGGCCCACTGAGCGCTCACCTGCACGCCCGTAATGCTAACGGTAACGCCAGCAGCAACACCGGCAACCAGCTCAAGCTCAACTTCCTAATACACGCCGCCGGCGTGGGCCGCGGCTCCGTGGGTGTTGCGGCGGTGCGCAAGGCGGGCACGGGCAGCAAGCAGCTGGCGGGCGTACGGGAGATGGCGGCGGCGGCGGCAGGGGCGGGCGCCAGCCAGGCCGTAACGCCCGCCGGCTGCTCGCAGGTCATTCCGTCGTACGCGTTCAACCGAAAGAACGCGGCACCGCGGCTGTACTGGGGATCGCTGTTCCAGGTGGGGCCGTGGACGAAGGAAAATGTGAAGCATTCCAGCTGTTCCCGGGCAGTTGTTTCCTCCCTGGGTGACATGCACCGCCACCCATGCTCCGCTCCAATTGCCCTTAGGCACATAGGATATAGCTGGAACAGAATTTGTTCAGCGCTGTGTGTTTTTACGGCCGTTCATCCTCTGCTGTTCCCCGCAGGCTACGGTACCTACGCAGCTTCCCCCGCCCCTGCCGCGCTCAGCCCGGCCCCCGCCCTCTGCCAAGGAGCTTCGCCGCATGGGGACCCTGCTGCACGCCGCGCATCCGCTGCCGCCAGCCGCCAAGGAGGCGGCGGCGGTGAGCGCGGCGGCGGCGGCGGCCGCTGTACGGCTGGCGCACGAGGAGCTCAAGAGCCCGACGGGGAGGGGCAAGGCAGCGGCGGCAGCAGCAGCGGCGGCAGCGGCGACGGTGGCTGCCAGTGCGAAAGCTGCTGCTGATGCGGTTGCAACGGGGACGGGCGAAGGGAGGGAGGGAGGTGCAGCGGGAGGGAGGCAGGAGGGGGAGGCGCGTGTGGAGGGCGAGGCTGGTGCCGCAGAGCTCGACGGCGATGCGGTAATGGCGGACGGCGAGGCTTCTTCTGCAGCACCAGCAACAGAAGCTGCAGAAGCAGAAGCAGAAGCAGCAGCGGCAAGTCCTGCGACAGGCGCAGGTAAAGCCGGCGACCAGATGGAGGTGGAGGTGGAGGTCGCGGATGTGCCCACTGGGGACAATGCAGCCAGCCCTACAAACCCTACTGCTACCGCTGCTGCTGTTGCCGCCGCGGGTGGTGCAGGGGTGTCACATGAGGAGGGCGGGGCGGCGCCGCGGTCGCTGTACCCTGTCGACGCTGCGTTCTGCGAGGGCGTTATGCGGCAGCTGGGCGGCGCGGGGAGCCTGGGCGCGCGGCACGCGGTGATGGATGCCGCGCTGCAGGCCATGGACCGGCAGCTGGGGCCCATGACGCACGTGAGTGCATGGGGCACGGGGCGCGTGTGGGTTAGGGGCCATGTGGGTTTACGTGTTTGTTGTGCTGCCCGGGAAGCAGGCCATGGACTGGCAGCTGGGGCCCATGACGCACGCGAGTCGGGGCACGGGGCGCGTGTGGGTTAGGGGGCATGTGGGCTAAGGTGTTTGTTGTGCTGATCCGGCAGCAGGCCATGGACCGGCAGCTGGGGGCCATGATGCACGTGGGTGGGGTCTGGGTAACGTGGCGTGAGGGCTTTAAAGTTTGCGCAATGGATGGTGTCATAGAGGGGAATACGCGAACACGACGGCGGCGCACGTGCTCCGAATGGATGTGTGCAGCTGCACGGGCATACCGGTAGGGGCATGTCCATGACCACCAGGTTACAGCCCCTCTCGTCGTCCTTGTATGTCGGCGTCGCATCGCGCTGACCGGGTGGTAGCTAGCCATGGACCGGCAGCTGGCCATGGTGCACGTGAGTGAGGCCTGTGCTTAATGATGACCTTGTTACCTGTGCTTGCAGGTGCTTGGCGCGGACCGCATGGGCTCTCGCGTGCGCGCGCTGTGGTCCCCCGAGGAGGAAGACGCCTTCGCGGGCGGCCTGGCGCAGCACCAGAGGGACTTCCCGCTCATGCTGCAGCGGGTCAGATTGGAGCAGCGTCACTCTGGTCCGCTGTGTATCTTGGGTACAACAGGCTTGCGTTCGCCATGCATGCGGTTCCTTAAAGCGCTCAACACCCTCGCTTCCGTTTCACGTGATGAGTACCGCATGGCTTGCGTGCCGGTAAGATAGTAACAAATAGTCCATCCGAAGGCATATAGCGAACAACCCGTGTTCCTTCCCCGTGTGTTTCGCAGCAGGATACACAACTGCCGCGTCACGGCACGGCAGACCTGGTGTCGTACTACTACAACGTGTGGAAGACCAAGACCACTGACGCGGCGCAGGCGTGGCACGAGCAGCGCGAGGTCAGGAAGCGCAGCGCGGAGCGGGGCAGCAGCAGCGAGGAGGACGAGGAAGAGGGGGAGGGCGAGCAGCAGGGGCAGCAGGGCGGGGAGGGGGCAAAGGAGGTGGGGAAGGATGCGGGGAAGGATGCGGGGAAGGAGGGGGCTGATGGGGGCAACGGCAGTGGGGAGGCGGCTGGGAAAGGGTCGGGCAATGGTGGTGCGGGCAAGGAGAAGGAGGGGGAGGATCGGGAGGGGAAGAAGGCGGAGGGGATGCAGGGGCAGAAGCAGCAAGCAGCAAAGAGGAAGCGGTAGGAATAGGTAGGGACTACAAGAAAGCCTTGTACGTATTGGGATTGGATGGGGGTCTTTTAGGCGTGCGCGCGCTCGGTTGAAGGCCGTATGCATGTCTATTACCGTATAGCTTGGCTGAGCTTGGCTGAGTCCCAAACGAGAGACGCCGGTGTGCCGGTCTTACAATGCTGCAAAAGGTATTGTGAGTGGGAGGAGGGCTGCCCTGCTCGGTCGTGGGTGCATCTTGTGCAAGGCGATGTGCGTGTACGGCACCACAATATGCAGTATGTAGTTAAGCGTTTTGGAGCATACCTAAGTTATGTGTGCCTGATGCGTGTCGTGCATGCCCCGTAGAAGGGCAACACATGCCTCGCACGTAACAAAGTTTCCGTTTGTCTGGAAGGCCCATGCAGCCTACCGGTATGGCCATGTGGCTGAAGCCTTGCGTGTTCGACATGTCTGCCGCTTCAATTCAAGCAGTAACCTTTGTTAGGCGCATGGCGCACCTGGACGCACCACCAGGATAGGGGCCGCAACGGCATGGAACTGGCACAGCAACAGGTGACCTGTAACAGTCAGGTAATACCCTGCGAGGACAGGGGGGCCGCTTACACAAGCTTTCACGCCAATATTTCAGCATCCACCTCGTTCCATAGGCCAGCGAATCGCCCGTGCCGTGGTGACCAGTTGAGCCACCAGCAAATACTACCGCTCATCGCTCCCTGTGTTCGCCCCCTGTTCCAGCTGCATGAGATCGCTGTTGCAATCTACCGGTAACGTTCCCCTTGGGGTGACCAGGGGTGACTATGTGCATGCTGCTTGCGGCCTACCCAAGGCGACGGAAATCAGCCTTCCACTCGTCCACCTCTCATGACCACCTGCAGGGTAAGCAGGGGACATCCCCTGACCACCTGCCCTCAAGTCCGGATCTAAATGAATATGCCATGTCATCGAATCTCTCCCGGACGTCAATCAGCACAGCAGTGACTCTTCTGGCGTCCAAGCCGCTTAACGCCCGATCCGGGCGCACCCCCGCGAGCGCCGTACCACATCGACTCCAGGTCAACGAGAGGTTCTTGGCTCTTCTCGGTTAACCCACAGGGATCACCTGGTCCCTGCGTAAGCACTATCACTCCAATTGCCTGGCAAGTTAATTGCCGCCGATCCTGTCTCCGCGTCAAATTCACTCCTGTCCACTCCTGTCCGTTGTTCCGGTGGCACGGCCCCACATTATATGGCACACTCATGCGTACACTTTGGCCTGCTTATCGCGCATGCTTCATGCCCCCAGCACTCAATCACTCCACACACTCCATGCCAACGCCTGAGCACCCTGCAGCTTCTCCCGCATCCACGGCCGCAGTAGCGCTATTCTTGCTGCTGCTGCCTCAGCGGCTCCACCGACCCCGCGGTCCGGTGCGGCTCCGCCCTGTAAGCCGCTAGTCCCCAGGGTGCGCCGCCGTGCGTGCTTATGCGGCATGCTCCATTTCCTCAGCACACTCCAATGCTGACGCAACGTTTGAACGCGTAAGCGCCCTGCAGCTATCTCCCGCACCCACTACGACTGCGACAGCGCTGGCCCTGCTTCTCCCGCTGCTGCTGTCTCACCGGCCGCCACCGGCCTCTCCTACCGGTGTGGCTCCACCCCTGCTAGCCGCTGGTCCCCAGGTGCGCCGCCGTGCGTGGAGCTTTGCGCACGCCCACCTGGAGCCACCTCGCCGCCCTGCCTGACCGCCGCGCTGCCGCCCCCTGCCCCTCGCCCCTGCGTCGCCCCTGCCGCAGGCCCCTCCACTGGCTGCCCCGCCGGGGGCTGCGCCGGCTCCACGTGCTTGTATTGCTGCTGGGCTTGGCATGGCTGGTGATGCCCCAGCTTATGCGCCTGGTGCTGGTGGCTGTGTTGCTGCTGGTGCTGCTGCTGCCGCGGCCGCGGCGGCTGCGCCAGCAGGCTGGAGGGGCCGTACAGCACCCCGCACCGCCCCTCGAAGGCGCCCGTCATCTGCTTGACCACCTCCGCAAAGAACAGGTCCGCCAGGTAGCCGTGCAGCTGCGAGCGGAAGGCAAAGTCCACGTGGAAGGAGAGCCAGCAGCTGTGGGGCGTGGGCCCCGGCTCCATGGTCCACGTGGAGTCCAGGTGGTCGAACAGGGCGCTGTCGGCCACACGTGACCGGACCGTGTGCGGCGGAGTGAGGAACACCTGGCTGGTGTACCTGCGGGGAAGGGAGGGTGTGGGTGAGGGACTGCTGGAGATGCAGGAGTACCCCATAGTGACTCGTCGGGCGGCGGGGTGAGGAGGCTTTTGTTGGAAGCCTTGTCGAACGGCAGGACGCGGATGGGGGTGCGCATGACGGCTCACCTTTCCACCAGCACCTGGAAGCCCACCTCCAGCTCCGCCTCCATGTAGTTGTTGACCCGAGGCTTGACAATGCGAGACTTTTGGCACCACGGAACAAACTTGTGGTAGTCCTCCACCTTCGACACCACCGTATACATCTGCTCCGGTGACCACCTGTCCAGGGCAGCCGGATGGGGGGTGAAGCTATGCCAGTGTGTGAGTCACCTCACGAGGGGTCACGCGTGCGTCCAAATGGAAAGAATCCATCTTAGGGATACTGACCCTAACAACCGCCGTTGCTTGAACACTTTAGATGGTGTCGGCGCGCTGGTAAAGAAGCTACGCGCTGACGTTGATGCTGTCCGGTGTGACAAGTCCCGTCCCTCGGGGTCGCCAAGGGCTGCTGCTTTTGATGAGTCCATAGCGCTCCATAGCGACCGGGAACAAGGCTCCAGTCCTAGAAGTGCAGCGGGTAGGGCACGCCGGCCGCTTGAACTGGCGCTCTCTGCGCAGACACCAGCTACTAGCCGGCTGGCTACAAGAAGTCCTCGCCTAACATTCATTTCAATTTTAGCAGGCCAGCTTGCGAGAGGGTTTTGCTTTTGGTGTTGTTGTGTGGGGTGTTGCAGGATTTACAAATCCTTTCCAGCGCAAGTTCAAAGTGTTGTTTAAAGCCTGCTATACAGTAGGTATGCTGTGAGCAACAGATGACTTGAATGCTCAATGGCGATTGCATGAGGCATGCCGTCTGGTGCTGCGTCCTGTTCCGTTTCCATCGCACCGGGCAACCACAGGTTGAAGGGTATATACGCTGCGTAGGTCCCTAAACTTGCATACACCGTGTAGCAGTATACCATGGTGCGGTGCGTCCTGCGTGCCGCGCAGGCGCTGCAGTGTTGCGACGCGGCTGGGCTTGGTAGGTGGCGGTGCCCGACGATTGAATACATAGATATCGTGAAGTTGTCGAACAAGAGGTCTGGCAGCAGCACAAGCGGCGGCAGCAGCGGGCGCGTGAACGCGTTCCGTGCGGCGGCCGTGGCAGCAAGGACACTGCCCTGGGGCAGCGGGGTAGTGCCATCCAGGGTTCACGCTGCCGCCTCTTTCCTGACTCACATGAAGCATCCCTGCTTGATGCCTGCTGACCAGGATGCCTATTTGGCTATCAGGAGCAACTTGTGCTGCTGACTAGCCCGTGGTGGCACCTGCTGTCTTGCGCTGGCCGCAGGAGAGGAGAACACAGCACCGTGGGGGCGAAACACACACGGTCCACAGCCACACAGCAGCAGCAGCTCAGCTTCTCTCCATGCTCTCCCTCCGTCGGAAGGATACGCCAGCGCCGCAGCTAGGAGCAACTGCAGGAGTTGGGGTTCACAGCGGGGGTCAGCCCCGACGGCGCAGTCCCTGCCCTTCTCCACCTGCCCTGCAGCCGCACCCACGGACGCCGGGGATGCAATTCCTCATGACGCTGCCCAATCGCAGTGTACGTCCGGCGGATGGTGGAGTCGATGGTACCCCGGGGCTGGCGGCGCCCATTCGCACCTAGCAAGCCAAGCGTGGGCGGCACGGGACAACACCAACACCAACACCACCACCAGCGCCGCTAAGACACACTCGCCTAACAGAGGCAGCAGCACATTGTGTGCAGGTGATGCAGCACCCGGGGCTAGGTGCGCAGCAGCGGCTACTCCGGCGGAATGGTCCTTCAGCTCCGTATGCAGCAGCCGGCGGAGGCCCCTGCTGCTAGCCAGCCTCACAACGTCTTCCCTAGCTGCATCCGCGGCACCTGCAGGACCTGGACCAACATCCTCATCCACAAGCCCACCCGCTAATACACAACATGCACCTGGGGCCAGCTCCGCTGCAGCAGCTGGCGGAGCTGGGCAGGGGGCCGGCGGCGGCCCCAGCCGCGCTGCTGCCGTCGCCGGCGGAGGCGGAGGCGGAGGCGGTGCGCCTATGGGGCGGCCCCCAGGCGCATCCATAGGCCCCCTCAGCGGGTTCACTCTGCCGCAGTGAGTTGCGGGTCCCGCGCAGGGGCCCTGCCGCACTACCCAACCTCGTGCAACGTTCAGCATTGCCTGTTGCGAGACCTTAACGACGGAGGCGCAGCTGGGAACGGGCCTAGCGTCCGGCCCGCTGTGGCGCTCTTTGGGGCCGCGACGCGGCCCGGCTGCTCTGACTGCCACGCTTACTACCATACACACTAGTGTCCGCTTCCTGATATGCTGCCGGGGGTTGCACCCTGCCCCCAGGGTGAGCATCGCGTCGCCCCCGGGGCCGCTGTCGTACCAGGCCGACCAGGACCTGGCCCAGGAGCTGGTGGGCTACCACACAGCCAAGCACGGGGTGAGGCGCCAGGGTGGCATCGCACGCTGACCGCTTGTTCACTGCAGTTTTTACTATGCAGGTCTGGTGCCTGCCAAATCGGCAAGGGTTTTAAACTGTGCGCTTGACCTGTTGGGAAGGTCTTGAGCGAGTGTGTGTGTGTGTAGCTCAGACCAGGGTTACCCAGGTCGCCTATGTCTGTTCATGTAGTCCGGTTGCAGGCACGTACGCTGCTGAGCACGGTAATCCCTTGCCCATGGGCGCCGGCAGGGCTTTCCCCGGCCGTGCCTCCTGTGCGGCTCGTCCGAGTTCCTGACACCGGCTGCGCCCAGCCAACAAGAAGGCAAGAGCGGGCGGCAGAAGCAGCAGCAGGAGGAGCAGCAGCAGCCGGAGCAGGAGGGCGAGGTGGTGGCATGGGCGTCGCGGCCGCTGCGGTGCGACGGCTGCCAGTCGTGGCTGCACTTCGGCTGTGCGGGGGTGCGCAGGGCGGAGCAGGTGCCGCCCGCGCCGTGGTTCCACTGCAGCAGCTGCAGGTAGGCGAAGCTGAATAGTCGCATGGAGAGAGCAGCAAGTAGATAATATGATTGCTATGCGTCAGAAGCTCTGAAAGGGATGCTGCTCTTGACAAACGGTCGTCAACGGGTCCCCAGGAACCAGTACCTGAGGCTTGAGGCCTTCGCGGAGCGCAACCCGCACCCCTCCTTCAACGGCTCGCCCGCCCACGCGCTGTACGTGCTGACGCCGGGGGACGATGTACGGCAGCGGGCGGGGCGCGGGGCACGTGGCCCCATGAGCGCCGTACGGGGGCTGCTGCTGCAGGGCTTCGAGGTGGACGCGGTGGCGGGCTTTGGAGACGTGAGTCGTTGTGTTTTGGTGCATCAGCTGTCTTAGTGGGCGCGGGGATCTTGTAGGCTGCTATCGTGGGTGTAGCTAGACGCGATTCTGCTACATGCGATGGCTCCGTCGCATGACCATCGCCTGGCTTGGCTAGCGCCGCACTGTGCGGTGGAAAGGCCGCATGCTGGGGTTAACGATGCATTCCTGTCAGCTGCATACCTGATCACGTGCTGGCCAGATAGTCAGCACCCTGCACTCCATCCGCTCCATGTCAGTACCGCGACTGTGGCTGACACAGCGGCAAATTTCACACCACCCTGAGAAGGGACGCACACGCATGACCCCCCTTGCCCCTCCTCGCCCTGGTTGGACCGCAGCCCTCCCGGGAGTACGACGGCGGGCGTTACGCCGCAGTGCTGGTGCATCAGGGCACACCCGTGTCAACCGCCACCTTCAACGTCTTCGGCCCCATCGCCCAACTCAACATGATTGCCACCGCGGTGCCGCACCGGCAGAAGGGCCACGCAAGCGTGCTGCTGTCGGACGTGGAGAGTGTGTTAGCGGGCTGTGGTGTGGAGCGTGTGTTAGTGCAGCCTCGTGGGTCGGACCTGGGGCTGTGGGGCGGGAGGTGGGGGTACCGGGCCCTGCTGCCGGAGGAGGCGGTGGAGAGGCACAAGGAGGTGCCGGTTGCGTATTATGACTGTGGGATACTGGAGAAGGAGCTGGGCCAGCTGGTGGGGAAGGGGGCGGCGGGGGGAGCGGAGGGAGTGGGGAAGGGGCAGCGGGCGGCGCAGCGGCTGGTGTCGCGGTGAGGAAGCAGGAATGAGGTAGGGGTGAGGTGGCCAAGACGACTGGTGGTTGAGGCAGGTTGGGATACTGAGGTATTGCTGGACTGCTGGTGTCGTAATGTGGCGCAGGGGCGCGGTGGGTGCACGCGTGTGCACGTTGCTAGTGCGGTCTGCGTGCTCCTGGGCAAATTCGCCGGTTCAGGGTGCGTGAAAGTGAGCGCCGAGCGGGTTGCCGCCGGTGCCCTTGATTCACGGCTGGTTGACAGCAGGTGTTTGGCAAGGCCATAGAGGAGGTCGTTGAAAGACTGCTGGGCCCAGGCCACGCACGATCTGCTGCATCTAGGCTTATTGGCACGTGTTGGCACATGTCTAGGAACGTATGAACACCTCTGCCACACGCTCAAGTCAAGGCAGGGGAGCCCCACAGCCCCAGGCAGGGGAGTTCCCGCTGCACTGCCCCGCCGGAACCCACATTCAACCTTGCGTACCTCAGCTACCTCGCATACAATTGGGAACGTGTTCACGATGTTTAAGTCTCTGCACTTCGTCCCCTTCGTCCTCTGAAGCATTTAATCGCGCTTCCAGTTGAAGGCTGTCGATGGTCTAGTGGAAACCGCGATATCACACGCGCTACCATTTTGAAAGCATTCTTCTGATTACTGAAATACATTGTTGCAAGCTTTGTGGTGGGCAAGATGCCTCCCAAAAAGAACGAGCCTCCTCCACCACCTCCCGACGATACAAATCCATATGGTGTCTTCGTTTCGATAGGATTACAGTCGGCCAGTCTGAATTTGGTAAGCGACCGGGTCAATTGGAATGCCGCGGAGCTTTCGGTCAGCCCATGATGCTCAGAACTCAGGCCGCGCTCACCCGCTATTACTTGCGAACATACCCCACCAATCGCAGGACCTAACACCGGAGACAGCTAAGGATTCAGCTACTCAGCCGAAAACCCACATCACCTTGCACATACCGGGGTGTCATATCCCATGGGCATCGCCGCCCACCCCAGCGTCGGAGGGTGGGACCTATGCGTACGCCATTACAAAGCACTTCCGGCGCAGTGAGGAGAAGGACGTACTGCTGCAGCTTGTGAACGGCAAGCTGACAGTGACGGTAAATGAGAGCACCACCAACACGGTGCTTGGCACTGCAACCATTGATGAGTTGTGGGGCTTCGCCATCGGTGACAACAGCTGGAGCAGTGACAGGGAGGACCTCACGCCAACGTCCCAGCCTGAGGGAGCGCCACCCCCCGCAAACCCCGTGCCCAAGGTAAGCAAGTGGTGCACCCGAGGGCCATACCCCTACCGTGACGGGCTGCTGGTGTCCCTGCGTGTACGGCACTAAGGGAACACCACCCAAAACAGCTGTAAGGCAAGAGCCAATCCTCCTTGCCAAGCTCACCTGCGGGCTATGATGTCAAAGAGTTCCAGAACTTGTCGTAGCACGCTGTACATCATCCATAAGCACCGCACAGTTTCACTCACCGACTTCATTATCCCTGCCCTGCCTGGCCTTGTCCCCGCACACGCAGCTGCGCTCCGGCCACCTGTCCGGCCTCAGCATCTCCCTGCAGCGCCGCCCGCTCCCCGAGGGCGCGGACCCCGCCACCGCCCTGGCGCCCTCCACGGCCCCGCCGCCCCCAGAGGAGGAGCTGCCGCCCATGCAGCCCTTCAGCTTCGTGCCCCCGGAGCAGCAGCAGGAGGCCAACCTGGTGGAGCTGGCAGTGACGGGTGCGCTAATACACACGGCGTGATTGGCACCCCACACACTGGTTATTCCGTTCCACAATGGGCGTACGGTATAACTATCGTAGGGAGCGGATGTGACTTGTTGGCGATAGGCGTTTGAGGGTTAGCCTTCCCTCGGCCTGTTGTCCAAACACTTACGCCACTAACCTGCTTCCCCCATGCAGAGCTCTCGCCCCTGCCGCCGAACCTGCAAGCCGCCGCCGACGCCGCGGGTGGCAAGCTGACGGTCAACGTGGGTGTGTCTTTGCCCGGCGGTCCGACGGTGGTGGTGCCGGTGGGCGTGTCTGGCGGCCGCCTGGTCGCGCCGGCCGTGCGCCGCGAGCTGTTCCCCCCTGAGGCCCGCAAGCCGCTGCAGTACCACCTGGAGGACGGGCTGCCGCTGACGGTGGAGCTGGCCAGGTGGGGTGCCGCGTGAGGCGCAAGGCAATATAATATGTAGGTGGTGCTGCAGCGCAAGGAAGCAGAGTAATCTCAGCAGTCTATGGTGCCGGGGAATCGCTGGGGCCAGGTGGGGTGCCAAGTGCCCGACCCCAGAAGCGAGGCACCGGGTTGCGAGTGGCGGTGGCCCTGCTTGCAGACTTGCATGGGTGCCCAACAGCGGGCAGTCACACACAGTCCCATGCCGCTGATGCGCGGCTACCGGTGTGTAGCGGATGCGGTGCGGGATGCAGGCTTAAGAAGCCTTGGCAAGCAAGAATACAAGCAGAAGACAAGGACCCAGCAACCTTTCATCCTCACGGCACGCAGGTATGTGGCTGCTGAGGCCATGTCCGACCCCGCCTTCGAGGCGTACCGTGCCGTGGCCGCCGCGCCCTCCCTGGCCGAGGACCTGACCGCGGCGGGTGCCACGCTGGGCACCGCGGAGGGGCTGCAGCTGGTGCCCTTCGCCAGCGCCGGGGTGAAGACCATCCTGCCGCCCTACACGCCGCCGGCTGGGTAAGCGCAACTCCCATAGTAACATAGCTTCAGTGCACCTCCCTTTCAGAACAGTAGCGACGGACATGCAGTGTCAAGCACTCACCGCCGCGCGGTGAGGTTAGCGACACCCTAAGCCATTCAACCGCCATACCGTACACACAGCCAACTGTATCGGCACAACGCATGCAAGCAGTTTACCGTATGGTGACCCACGGGTCGCAGGAAGGCCAAGCCCGTGGAGGAGGCCGCCCCCGCCGGCACGTGCCACTGGCACGCCGCCGGCAGCCGCCTGTCGGTCACGCTGCGCTTCGCTCGGCCCGTCGTGCCCGCCTGGCGGCCACCGCCGCCGCCGCCCAAGCCCCTCCTGGAGCTCATTCCGCCTAGGGACCTCACGCCCAAGCCTCCGCCCACCACGGCTGCGGACGAGCTGAAAGCCAAGGTACGAGCCTGGGGGGCGTGGGCCGCGGCCTCTCGGCGACGCAGTTCTCCTGTTGGGGGAAAGGACATTCGCCGGTGCAACACCAATAACCGCAGTCGCGGCGCCTGTTCCGATGTCAAACACCCAACTGCTGGATGAAACGCAGTGGGGCTGCGGCTGAAACAGGTCCTTTAGCCAACGCATGCTCGCCGTGACGTTGCAGGTGCGCGACATTGCCCGGGCGCTGGCGGCGGAGTACAAGGCCGTCCTGCCACCGCCCCAGGCGCCGCAGGAGCCGGGGGCCGGGGGCGACGCCGCCGCCGCCTCTGCCGCCATGGACGCGCGGCACAAGGCGCTCATCTTTGAGCTCAACCGCAGCGGGAAGTACGGCCAGATGCGGGACTCCCTCAAGTCCGCTGTGGTGAGTACGGCATCGTAGGCAGCTGCATGCGAACAAGCCTCCTGCACACTGAAGCACCAACCTTGCAACCTTGTAACTGGCATGCGGAGTGCGGGCGCTTACCTCAACACCTTGTGGGAAAATGCAACCCGCGCAGGTCGCGCTCGTGCGGGAGAAGTACCGCAAGAGCGGCAGCATGAGCCCCAACGAGATGGCCCTGCTGTACAACGACCTGTACGGCACGCTGCTGGCCGCCGTACACTCGGCGCTGAACGACATCGTGGACGGCGCGGCGGCGCGGCCGCGGCAGCCGCCCCCCGAGCCTGTGCCCGACAGGGCGAGGCTGGGTCAGCTGCTGGAGCTGGCGGCCCAGGCGGAGGCGCTGGGGGACACGCACAGGGCCGAGGCGCTGCACCAGAGGAGGCTGGTGGCTAAGCTGGACCCGCAGGTGCGTGCAGCGATGCAGCATGCGGAGATTAGCTTACATCGCCCGGATACAGACAAGATCAATGTTACCAAGGAAGCACGAGAGTGCATTGACCGAAGCTGTGTGGGTTGCGTTGCTGCTTCGCATAAGCTCCCTTGGGGCGGCACGCTGGCATCGCACCAAAGCCGGCTGCTTTACATGACCCGTAGATGCAGCTGGTGGAGCTAGGACGTGGGCATGCTTTACCCCACATGACGTGGTGGTAGTAGCACTGGTACTCCAACCTAAGTCAGGTTCCCTAGGCATGCCAATCTAAGCATCGACGCTCATCCTCAGCCCCCTCAACTGCGCGCACCCTCCCCCGCTCTCTTTCCCTCCCCCGTTCAGGTGTGGTACGAGTACGGCACGTACTGCCTCCGCCGCGGCGCCCGTGGCCGCGCAGAGCAGTGCTTCCGCGAGGCCCTGTCCCAGGAGCCGAGCCACCGGGCCTCGCTGCTGGCGCTGCTGGGCTGCAGCGTGGCCGAGGGGCGGGCCACGGACCCCTCATACCTGGAGGCTGCAGAGGCGGCAGCTCACCGGCTGCTGGAGGTGGTGGGGTCGGACACCCTGGAGCCGTGGGCGGCGCTGGCGCTGGTATACAAGGCCTTTGGTGGGTTAGCGTGGCCTGGGGTTTGCTGCTGCATTTGTCCCTTGAGCGGGAGCGGGGGAGGGGGCGGGGGTGGGAGGGGATGGTGCATGCGTTCGTTGGGGGGCGGTTCGCTTTTAGCTGGACGAAGTTGTTCCGTGAGAGGAGCGTTCTTGCTTGTGCAGGGGACTCCAAGAAGGCTGAGCTGGCGAGCTGCGAGCAGGAGATGGCCCGCCTGGAGCGGCAGCAGGCGCTGGCGGCGGCGGCGGCGGCGGCTGGCCAGGAGGGCGGGGCGGGGCAGGTGCCGGGGCTGACGCCGCAGGCCTCCCGGCGGGCGGTGGGCGGAGGGCAGCAGCCGCCGCCGTCTGCGGAGCCCTCGAGCGCCTCCGCGCTGTCCACCATGTCGGCTGGGTCGGCGGCAATCGCGGCGGCGGGCCTGCAGGTGCGGCCCCGTGGCCGGGACTGGACACCATAGTCCTTGTGTGCAACTCAATGCGTCCCGCCATCCGCTGTGCTGGTGCACAGGCATGGCTGAACGTCAGGTTGTCTGGAAACGGGAGAGGCGGTCGCCGTTGCCCGCACGTCGTCACAGTTAGCACCCAGCCGCCACGCCGTGGCAACAGCAGTACTTCCACGTCCTGCACTCCCTACTCCACTCTACGGCTCGCGCATTCCTTGTCCCAGGCTGGCATGCTGTTGTTCGACTTGGGCCTGTCGCCACATGCTAATACACACCCGCCGCTGACCCACCCCCACCCAAACGCGCGCTTCCTGTCCCTGTTCTCCTCCACGCTGCTGTCCGGTCTAGGCCCTATGGCTGCCTCCGCATGCTAATCCACAACCCCTCCTGCCCCACCCCGCCCCAGGCCCGTGCCTTCCTGTCCCTGGCCGGCACGATGCTGGAGGCCCTGGGGCTACCCGGCGAGGCGGCCACGGCCCTGGGCATGGCGGCGGGGCTGCGCACCTGGTCCGCGGCGCCACGGGAGCTGCATGTGGCGCATGCGCTGGCACTGGTGCAGGTGGGATACATTATGCCGAATGGTTGGTGCATCTCGGGGTCGAGGGAGCTGCACGTAGAGCACGCGCTACGGCTTAGCGTTGGTGCAGTTGGGGATCGGCGGGAGGAGGACTTGGTTTGGGACCGTGGACCATGCCAAGGCAAAGGCGTGTCCGTAACTTGACATGATTGATGTGTTCTTTCGTATGTTTTTTCATCCATGCAGACGGAGCGGTCCCTGGGCCGCAATCCCGCGGAGCTGCTGTCGCAGCCCGGCCAGGCGGCGGGGACACCTGGTGGCGGCGTCAGCAGCGGCAGCGGCGGTGTGGGCGTGCTGGCCCTGATGCGTGTGGATGCCGACGTGGCGCCGGGTGCGGCGTGGCGCGCACGGCTGCTGGCGGCGCAGCTGTACCGAGCACAGGGGGCCCTGGAGGAGGCCATCCGCTACTACCAGGTGCGGTTGCCCTGGGATGCGGGGCATTAGAAATGGCCGGATAGCGTGCGGATGCGGGCAGGGTGTTAGTAATGGCCGAAGCACAATATTACAACCACATAATGTGAGGTCATTGACATCATGATGCTGTGTATCGGCTGATGCCATAGGAGTAAATTGGGTTGGCACTACCCTTACCTCGAGACGGTGCTGTGCTACTACACTGACTGTACCGTACGTCCCTTCCCGCATCCAGGAGTACATCGAGGTGGCCAGGGACGAGGGCCGGCTGTCCGAGGTGGGCCTGCCCGTGTGGCTGGAGCTGGCGCGCTGCTACAGCCTGCGGGGGCAGCCGCGACACGCAGCGGACGTGTGCCTGCTGGGGGCAAGCGCCAGCCCCACGTGCGCCGCGCTGTGGAGGGTGGCAGGGGAGTCTTTCGTGGCGGAAGGTGGGTTTGCGGTGTGCGGTGCGGAGCTTCGGTGTGCCGGCCGCGTCGTACCCTCGAGCTGCTTTTGCTAGTGCGAGGGTGGATGCCATGCGGCCATCGGCCACCGTACGGGACGCGAAGCAGCTACTCGGGTGCGCTGGCCGTATGGCTGAAATCCTTGGATTCCGATAACTGAGAAATCACAACTGCCTTTCTTTTTCGCCCAGGCGACCTGGATTCGGCCAAAAACACGCTATCAGAGGCCAATATGCTGGACCCCAGCGCGTTGACTGCCCGTACTAAGGAAGCTTATCCCGCGTTTTGTTCCCCCATGCGACCTGGATTCGGCCGACGACGCGCTATCAGAGGCCAATATGCTGGACCCCAGCGCGTTGACTGCCCGTACTAAGGAAGGTATTCCCCCAGGCGACCTGGAGTCTGCCGACAACGCGCTGTCCGAGGCCAACGTGCTGGACCCCGAGGACCCCCAGGCCTGGGGGCTGCTGGCGCTGGTGGCGCTGAGGCAGGGGAGGCAGGTGGGTTAGGTAGTTAGGTACGGGAGGGGGAGGTGATGAAGCACAACGACGCTGAAGGACCTGAACTAGCATGGTACCGTAGTGAGGCTCTGGCTTCTGTCTGTGCGCGCCGGTATGTCTGAATCGGACCGCAAGCTGCCAGCAGGCGCATTACAGGATTACCCTCACAGCCAACCGGCACATTGCATGGACGTCCACAGCCATGGGTCAGAGTTCATCGCTCTGCACCTAGGGCTCCACGACGCGGGAAACCGAGCCTCACTATATGCAGCGCCACGTGTCCCTTACGTCCCCCTGTCCTCGCCATTCTTCCGCCCCCGATGCGCTCGGTAAACCCTCTCTGTCGTCCTTAACCCCGGCAGGACGACGGCGCCACGGCCCTGGCCACCGCCCTGCGCCTGGGTCCCCAGCATACATTCTACATTAGCATCATCTTTTATTATAAGATATAATGCCAATATTTCTCTACTTCCCCGCTACAGGACGACGGCGCCAAGGCCCTGTCCACGGCGCTGCGCCTGGGTCTTGACGACGCCGGCGTGCTGCTGGACGTGGCGGCGGAGTACAGGGGGGCGGGGCAGCGGCGGGCGGAGCAGCGCGTGCTGCAGGTGAGGATGGGGTGGGCTGGTGGTGGGGATCTGGGGAAGGGGGGAGGAGGCAAATACACACCGGCAAGCCCTCTGGCCCGTGTACTATGCTTTCCTGAAATGTGCTTGTTCCTGAGTGAGATCGGCCCTCTTGATGCATGCACTGCGCTGGCGTGAGCGTGCCCTCCCTGTTCCCCATGTGTTCCCGCATTCTGCTTGTGCTGGCCACGGGAGATGGCAGGTCGGCTGCTGCCCGTAATTTGCTTTCCTGTTGGGGAATGCCTTCACACCGATCTTCTTGTACTGACACTTAACTGTGACCGCATGGCACCTCTGCCGCAGGAGGTTGCTGGCCGGCTGCTGCCCGACAGCTGCGGCGTGCGGCTGCTGCTGGCGCGGTGCCTGGTGGCGCAGCGCTGCGGCCCGGAGGCGGCGGAGGCGGTGGCGGCGGCGCGGGGGCTGGCGGCGGTGGAAGACGACCTGGCGGCGGTGGAGGAGCTGGAGGAGCAGCTGAGGGGCATGGCGGCGTGATGCGGCGGGGTGGTGTGGTGATGCGTGGGCCTAGCTGCCTGGGGTGTGAGGGCTGGTGGGCAAGAGAGGCTGGTGCTGAGGAGGCGAAGGCTGGTCATGGGGTGCGGTCACCCCGGCTGAGGTGGCTTGGGGATCTGGTGCAGCTGTGTGGAGGGCTGCGCGCTCGCTGGTGCAAGGTGGGATTGAGGTGTGCGCAACGGCTGTGTGTTGGGGACTTAGGGTGGAAACGCGTTCGTGGGTCGTAGAACGTACCGGTACAGGCACATGGTGGCCTCGAGCAGCCCCGAACCGCGCATTCCCACTGCTTGTGTAACCATGTAGAGCTACAGCCATCGCACTACGAGTCAGGGCATTGCACCGGCGAACCGGTAGGGGCTACGATCAAGTACGACAATGCACCTGCCAGAGGGCACAACTACTCGCGCCCTCGGTGATCGCCCGGCATAAAGGAGTGCCTTCAAGCAATGTGTAGCCTGCTAGCCGTGCATCTCCCATCTACACATTGGCCCTGCCGTGAACACTGCAGGCGTGTCAGTTGCAATTGGCATGCGCAGCATCCTACCGGGCGCATGAACCACACGGCATGAACCACATCGCTAATGGGTGAGACGTGCACCCCCAGGCTTTGCAGTGTATAGTTAACCACCATTCGACCACGCTTGCATCCAACTTGCCTCGGATGACACTGAAGCTCGCCGTTAACAGCTTGACACAAGCTCTTGGGTCACGAAAACGCCGTACCGTTACAGCAACGGTGACGGAGGCCACGCTCACAACTCCCCATTCTCTTCCCGGCCGGGCGCTTTTTGCAGCACACTCCCATCGGCCTTCGTCAGCATTCTTCTCCGCGAAGTGGCTCACTTCCTCACCTCGCCTCCCAGCAACTCGCACGCCGCACATGCACCTGCTTTTCCTTGTATCCTTGAATCACTCTTCCATGGCGAACCCCAACTTTGCTCGCCCCTGCACGCCACCGCAAGCGCCCCTACCCGGCACAGCCCACCGCCATCACAGACCAAGTACCAATATTCTCATCATACAGCCTCTCTGCCGATCACATCACACATGTATCAATACCCACACCCAAACCATCACCAACACCCTTCCAAACTACACTGTGTACACCGTGCACGCCCCCGGCGTGTCATCCCACGCCTCATCCTCGTCCTCCTCTCCCCCGCTCCCCCTCCTCGACCCCATGCACGCCCACCCCGGCCCCAGCCTCACAGCCCCGCCCTCCCCCTCCTGCCCCGACGGGTCAATCGCCTCCGCCGCCAGCAACGAAGCATATAACCCCAAAGCCTGGTTGGCGTTCCCACCGACACCACCCGGACTCCCTCCTCCTCCTCCTGCTCCTCCGCTGCTGCCGCTGCTGTTGGGCCTGTGTGCTACCTCCACCCGCAGCCGCCTGCCCGCTGCCCTGGCCTGGTCCAGCAGCTGTCGCAGGGTGTCCTCGCTGGCGGCGGGGCAGGCCTGCAGCTGCAGCAGCCGCAGCAGCGGCAGGCTGTGCGGCAGGCCCAGCAGGCCGCGGGCGGTGAGGTCAGGGCCGCAGGCGCTCAGCTGCAGCTCCTGCGCACACCACAACACCGTAGCGAGGAGCCCGCACAACGACACGGCCGTCAAGTTGGAGGTCACGCATCGTACCTTGATGGCACAGTTCTCAAGAGCCCCCAGGCCCTTTACAACACCTGGCTGCTGAGTTGTAACGCCCTTTAACCTATCAGCGCTGGCGTCTCGTAGGAGTACATGCTGGCGTGCTCAGCGCAAGGCACTTCTGGCAGGCAACGCAATGTGTCGTGCTCTTTCCATCTTGTCGTGGGACGTGCTTTTCCCCGTTCCCACCCCTCCAATCCCGCCCTCGTCCCCGCCCACCTGCAGCGTGGCGTGCTGCCTCTCCACCACCAGCCGCAGCACCCCGTCGTGCGCCGTGCTGAGGCCCGTCAGCTGCAGCCGCGCCAGTGCCGGCAGGCGCGGCAGGTGGGGCAGGCCATGCTGCGCGAACATGCCGCCCAGCGCCAGGCGCGTGACGGAGCACAGCGCGGCGGGCGGGCCGGGGCGCGTGAGGCTGAAGTTGCCCAGGCGCAGCTCCGACAGGGTGGGGCAGCTGGGCGGGTCAGGGGGGCGGCCGTGGGGGTGGGAGGTGTGGCAGGTAAGGGGGGAGGAAGCCACGTAGCCAGGCCGTCGGGGGTGCGGGGAGTGCGGGAGTGCCGACATGCGCTGCAACATCCACATGGTGTGCGTCAGGACCAGCATTCAAGAACGTTGTCATGCGCTGGGCGGATACCGGTCAGCGCATGCAGCCGTGCGACCCGGCCCCAGTCGCTGCCGTCCTGGCCCGGCTAACCGGCGTGCAGCCACCGTACGGCGACCGTACGGCAAGCTGCTGTCCCCACCTGGCCAGGTGCTCCAGCCCCTCGTCGTCCACCTCCCACTGCGGGCCCAGGTCCAGCCGCAGCAGCGACCCGCCCAGCAGCTGCAGCGGCGCAAGGGAGCCCCCGCGCGGCTGCAGCCCCGTGCCGCACAGCCGCAGGCACGCCAGACGCGGCGCCAGCAGACACGTGTCAGCCAGGCCGGCGGCGCCGTACGTACGGCAGCCCTGCACGCTCAGGCTGCGCAGCCTGCCGTACAGCGCCGCCAGGCCAGTAAGGCACGCGGCCTCCTGGTCGGAGGCAGGTAGGAGGGGTACTTGCTGGCTGGGGTCTGCGGCGGCGGCGGCAGCGGCGGCGGCCGCTTGCTGTGTGTTGGCGTCTGAGCCTGTGATGCGTGTGGAGGCCAGGTCCAGGTGCTGCAGGGCGGGCAGGCTGGCGGCGGCGGCGGCCAGGCCTGCGTCTGTGATGGAGGTGCAGCGGGTGAGGCGCAGGCGGCGGAGGCGGGGCAGCGGCGGCAGGGCGGCCAGGGACTTGTCGGTGATCGAGGTGACCTGGGGAGCGTGGGAGGTGGGGCGCAGGGCCATGGCGGTGGGTGGGCGGAGACGTGGAGCAGGACTGCTACAGTGTGGGGGTCTATCCCTAGCAATGGCAGGCAGGTCTTAGGGAGCTGCTTCAGTAGGAGGTAGTGTAATGCCCTAAACAGTGAACACCAGGTGCCCGCACTAGTCAGTACACACCTCTACGCTGTCATCTCCAAGGTCCAGCAGCTGGGGCAGTGGAAAGAGGTTAGGGGAGGGATGGGGGCAGGTTGGAGGGTCGGCATGCAGCATAAATGTCAGGTACAGGCACGGACAGGCATGGCTGCTTGGAGAGCTGCCAAGCAACTGGCAGCTCTCCATACACACGCCAGTTGTGCACGGTACGGAACCGTAGGCAGTCCAGCCCAGCGAGGCCAACAAGCTCGGCCTCTCCTCGGCAGGGCACGGTAACGCAATGTAGCCAGATACTGTATGCATTTCTGCGTGCAGTTCGACAGGTGGCGAGTGCGCTGTTCCGTGGTGTCCGTGGCGTCCATACCTGCAGCCGCGTGAGGGGCGCCAGGGCGCGCAGGTGTGCGCCGGTGGCCCACCGCGGGGCGCGCAGGGCCAGCAGGTGTGGGCAGGCGGCCAGCAGCAGGCCCAGCTCCCCCTCACTCATGAAGTGGCACAGCTTGACGTCCAACACCTCCAGCTGGCTGTGGGGCGGAGGAGATGCAGGGCAGGGGCAGGGGCACGGGATGGGGAGGGGGAGGGGACACGAATGTGGAACGTGCCCAGGGTATGGTTTGGGGACGCGGCCTTTGCGTTGGTGTCTTTGGGGTTGCAATTGTGTGGAGGGTGGTGGCATGGTGTGCGAGGCTGTGTCCCAGGAGCAGTCAAGAGAGGGTTGGATATGGTGGGGTGCAGGGGGAGCGGCAAGTAGGGTTTGTAGCCGTTAGGGGTCCCAGACAGCCGATACTGGCGGTAGCACAGGTGCTGTTCACTTCTAGTACAATTGGAAGCATTCATGCAAGTGTAATGCGATTCGTTTCTTTGCCGTAGAGGAAGATATGATGAAAAGGTTCACCTGACGTGGAAGTCGACGGCGCATTTTGCGACGAAAGCGGCCAGCAGCTCGCCTGTGAAGCGATGCTCAGTGGTGTCATACAGCACCAGCGATTTGAGGGCCGGGAAGCGCTTCAGTAGGGCGTGTAACGTCCCCCGTTGAGCGTCCGTCGCACTTAGCGCCAACTCGGCGACCTCCATATTAGCCATTGACCGTGCACGTTTGCATGCCCCGCGGAATGCCTTTCTGTCATTCTTTCGCAATGTCCGTAGCACATGGCGCCGAAGAAGCTCGAACGGAATGTCCTCAAGCAAGCTCTTCCCGTCCGCGAGGCAGAGTCCGTCCAGGCTAGGCATTCCCATATCCCATGCCTAGTAGGTATTGATGTTATGCTGCAGGATACTCGCTAAGGGGCTGGGTCAAAGGTCCGGCTGCCCACCGGGTGCCGTACGCGGCTGGTAGCAGGGGAGAGCTCCTGCTAGGGCGCAGCTTCCCAAGCCTGGCCAGCTAAAACCAAGGCGTCACCATATGTTATGTATTCAGCAGGGCACAGACAGCTTATATGCACACTGCAGTTGGTACAGCTGGGATGAGTTTACCCAGGTTTACCGAAGCGTGTAGACTTGCGCAGGACCGTTGGGCGAGGCCTTGGCAAGGCCCATGCAAGGGAGTTCCCAGGCATGGTTCCCATGGTGCTTCACTCCAGGTGGTGAGCGCCTGGGCGCAGAAGGCACCTTGTGCCTGTGCGCATACATGACATGCCAGCTGTGAGCAGGTAAGCCACAGCGCCCGAGCACCGCTACGTTGTTACAAACGCTCTCGTTAGGCGAAAGCTCGAAGGAGAATCCAAACTGATGCACATGATTAGTCGCAAACTCCTGACTTCAACCGTGGCAGGGCCTCAGCAAAGGCCACTGCGTACCGAGCGCCGGTCACCTGCATGCCGTACATGTTCCAGCTATATGGTGCGTACATAGCAAAACGATGATGAAGACGCACAAGCGCCCTTCGGAGGCGAAGGGAAGTGTGGGAACAGACTTGCGAAAATGGGCTCAGGCCTCAGGGAGGCATTGCCCTGCTCGCAAGCCCCTTTACTTCCATGTAAGGGGGCTAATCCTCACTTCCACGCATATGGTATGCGCCAACATATGCCCCACCTGCCCTGCCGTACAGCTCCTGGTCCAACCAGAAGTCCGGCTGGGTTGCTGCCTGCGTGGCTGGAGGCCTCACCTTCCTCACCATCGTCGTCATCGTGCCTCTGCTCAAGTGGAAGACCGACAAGAAGTTCGCCGATGAGTGAGTTTGCGGCAGCTCAATGCCGGAAGGGCTTCGGCCAAACCTGGCGCAGCGCTCTGCTGCCGAGGTTCTTTGCTCGTGACGGTGTGTAGGGTGTTGCAGCTAGCTGCCCTGTAAGTGCTGGCGTACTCCTTGACCAACTCAGTGCATGGTCCCCTTTTCCCTCGTTATACGGTTTGTGACCCTTGCTCTGCCCGCTGTTGTCGCACGTGTGCAGCGAGGCCGCGGCTGCCGCTGCCGAGCAGGCCGCCGCAGATGCTGCCGCCAAGGGCGCGGACCTGGAGAACCCCGACGTCAAGGCATCCATGTCCCTCGAGTCTGACGACAACTCTCAGGAACCCAGCAAGTTCCAGAAGGTGAGTGCCAGCCGCACAAAGGCAAAGGGCTGTGGCTTTCGTTCAGGCTGGCCAAAGTACTTGTCTGAATGCCGCCTGCTTCTGCAGCTGCGGAAGTCCTTGCGGACTGGCAGGACTGCCCCCACTCCTTGCAGAGCGCTGTGACGGTACGGTATCCAGCAAGAGTGTACACGCATTGCGTTGCGTTGCTGTGCCTGCAGGCGTACACCAAGGTCCGCAACGCTGTGATGCACGGCATGGAGGTGGACATCCACAAGGCGGTGGAGGAGGACCCCATCGTGGCGGCAATGTGGGTCCCTAGCTGAGTGCCATGCACGGGAAGAGAGCTGTTGGCATGGGCCCCGGTGCTTGCGGCGCTCTCAAACCTGGCTTCCTGTACAGACCACGCACGGTGCACCCTCCGCCGCCAACGCACCTAGCTAGCTGTACGCGCGGCGCACCGCTAACGCGCATCTTGAGGCCCCGGCGCAATGCCGGTATGCTCCCCTCCCTTTGTTGCGCCCTGGCCCGCTCCCTCGCTGCTACTGCTCCCCAGCCCTGCTACCGAAACCCACGCCAACGAAACACAACTAACGACCCCACCCCCGCCCGCACTCTCCGCTCCCTTTGCTCCCCCTCAGCCACGCCAACGCCGAGGTGTTCGACCCCAAGGCCGAGTACACCTTCTCCTACCTGCAGGTTTTCTCTGCCATCTGCGTCATCTTCTCGCACGGTGGGTTGTGTAAAAACCCAAACAATGGCAGACAGCACGCATGCGTGCCGTGTCGCAGTACAGCAGCGCACGTTCCTTTGCCCGCTGCAAATCCACGCTGCAGCATTTAAGACGGAGCTGTGTCACCAGGTGCCACAAACCGTGACGCGGAGCCGTCCACACGTACCACACACCCCGTGTGCCCGCTCCTTCCGAACCCGTGTCCCACCCTAATGAGCAGTGTGAGCAGGATGGCATACTGCTACACGGCCCAATGCGGAGGTACCTTCGTGCTGAGTCCCCGCGTGCCCCTTCCCTCCTGCTCGTGTCCCACCTCAGGTGCCGGTGAGGTGGGCTACATGGCGGGCCCCCTGACCACGGTGTGGGAGGTGGTCAAGACCGGCACGCTGCCCTCGAGCGTCAACGCCCCCATCTGGGCGCTCATCATCTCCGCGCTGGGCCTGGTGGCGGGCCTTGGTGAGTCGCCGCATGCAAAGAACGTGTGTTAGGTATGACAGCATTTCCGTTATACACGATGCCATCAGCTATGGTGCTGCACTAAGCCTTGCAGTGGGCAGTGAGTCCGCGGGCGGGCGACCAGGCATCGCATCCAAACCAGCAGGGGTCGAAAGCTTCCGGTACTACGCTTGTTGCACCCCCGCCCCCTTGACGCACAACTACTACGCGATCGCCCCATGCGCCTTCATCCTTCCGCAGCTTGCTTCCCCTACCCTCATGCACGCACCCGTCGCCGTTGCCCTTCCTGCCCCCACTGCCCGCAGCCACCTGTAGCCACTTACGTGACCCGCTCCACGCGCCTTCCGCCCTCCTCCGTGCCCTCCTCCGTGCCCTCCTCCGTGCCCTCCTCCGTGCCCTCCTCCGTGCCCTCCTCCGTGCCCTCCTCCGTGCCCTCCTCCGTGCCCTCCTCCGTGCCCTAACACACGCACCCCTGCACTGAGCCCCTCCATCCTCCTTTCCCCACTCCACCCCCAGCCACGTACGGCTTCGTAACCCGCCCGACGCGCCTTCCGCCCTCCGCTGCGTGCTGCCCTCAACCCTAACACACGCACCCCTTGTACTGAGTCCCCTCCCGCCACCGTGCCTCCACTGTCCGCAGCCACGTACGGCTACAACGTGACCCGCTCCATGGGCGCGCGCATGGCCAAGCTGTCGCCCACACGTGGCTTCGCCGCCGAGCTGGCCACCGCCATGGTCATCATGATCTGTGCGCAGTACGGCCTGCCCACCTCCTCCTCGCACTGCATCACCGGCGGCATCATCGGCGTCGGCCTGCTGGAGGGCAAGGCGGGCGTCAACGGGAAGTGAGTCGCAAAAATGGTCGCATGGCGAGCTAGCGAGCAGGAGCTGTTTCTCAAGGGGTGCATAGCGGGCTGCATACGCCGCAGTGCCTGCTACCGCTACCGGCCTTGGCAGCTGCTGTCGCCACCGCCCGCCACCACGCCCTTGTCCCTTTGCTGCTCAGCGCTGCCCTTTGCCCGCGCCCATGAACTCGCATTGCGGACTGCTAACAACCAGCTGCACGTCCCGCCTTCGCTTGAATCATAAACCCGGCTCCTCGCCCTCATCCACAACCACACCTTCCTTTCGTTCCCGTAACCCCCTGACGCCTTACACATTGTCAGTTTTTGTCACCGCATTCCACTTGCGTTCCCACGCCCCCACCCCCACCCGACCCCACCCACGCTCACACCCACCACCCCAGGTTCTTCCTCAAGACCGCCTGCTCCTGGATCGCCACCCTCTTGATCGTGGGCCTCGGCACCGCCGCGCTCTTCGCCATGGGCGTCTTCGCGCCCAGCATCTCCTGCAACAAGCACGTGTACCTGTACGAGAACAACACCATCCTCACCGGCCAGTCCATCGCCAACAACATCCAGACCACGCTCGCCCTGTACCGCAACGCATCCCTGGCGGAGCGCCTCACCAGCCTGCCCCCCGCGCGCTGGAACGCCCTCAACGCCTCCCTGGCCTCCTACCAGACCCAGGGCAACAACCTGCTCAACCCGCGCAGGACGGGTGCGTCGGCGTGTTGGTGGCCCTGCCTTGTGTGCGGTGCAGCGTGGATCGGGTGGTGATTCCCGCTAGGTCGCCAGCTCGCCACTGGGATACGGCTTTATGGGGACCTGCGCCGTCAAGTCACCCACGCTCGCACCACACGAAGCTAAGGCGATACTCCTTCGTGCTTTGCCATTGCGTACGGTAGTATGGGTCTGCCCCTGCAACCCCACCTACAGGCAAAGCGTCCTGAGCACGGCTGACCAGCCATGACTCTGCCATTGGATCGCAGGCACCATCATCCCCGGCCAGGCCATTGACTACCTGTCCCGCAGCCTGGCGCTGCTGCAGAACTATTCCGTGCTCACCCTGGGGCAGGTGAGGTGGCGTGTGACCTAAGGTTTAAGCGCCGGGCACCGGGGGTGTGCGGCCCACATGGCACGCACGCTAGCACACCGCAGCTGCAGGGCAGCGGCCGCCTTGTCCACAACCCGCGTTCCTGCTTCCGTCGCCTAACGTGTGAGCGATCAGTGCCCTCGCTGCACTACCCACGCTGACGTGAATGTGTTCCTCGTTCCTTCCCTCCCCTTCCCTCCCCAGGAGCGCGTGTACCCCACCTCCACGGCCGGCGTGTGCAACGGCCCCTCCTTCGACCCCACGCAGCCCGACTTCGCAGTGCCGTGCGTGGCGCCGCAGCCGCTGCGCCGCCTGCCGCCGCCCACAAACGCAACCAAGTGGGCCTAGAGGCGAGGCACGGCTGGCCGGGCGGTACCGGTAGTTGGCTGAGTTGGGTCTCCGCTGCTGGCTTGCTCTCCTGATGGAGCAGTAGTCAAGATGCAGGAGTTGACAGAGTTCGTGGCTGTTCTGCGTCCGAGTGTATGCCGGGTATTTACGGCCGTGCAGGAGTACGGTCATTGCGGTTTTGCTTCATGACCCTCGTGTTCCAACGACACAGTGGCCTTTTCCGAGATGCGTAGATATGATGATGTGTGACCCATTGTGCATGAGTCTACCGCTGGGCGGTGTGATTCCATTTGCGTTTGTTGGTGCCGTAGCCGTCTAGATTGCGCTGAACGGAACATGTCGTGCCGTATCTAAACGCTTCCAATGCTATACACATGCTCCACTGTGCAGCGTGTATGTGACTGCATCGCTGCTTTTGCTCGCCGCAGACTTGGTGTTGTGATGTCCCTTTATCAGTTCATGTCGAACTGCGGACTTCAACCTGCCGTCGCAGTACTTGTTAGGAGCACCATGGCCGGCACGGCACGTGGAGAGCAAGGTGTTGGATGAGACCCGTTGCTGACAGGGTTGCTCCGGGTTCAGCGTTACCCCACCGGTTGTTAGCTAGTAGCTGACCCGCTGGTACCGCACGTGCAGGCGTACCCCACCTGACCCCACACATGCAATGGATATCTTGGTGCCTTGCCCACATATTGGGGCTTGGGCCTATCTGTCACTGCCCGTGCACTGCCTTGTGAGCAGAGGGCCTTCTGAACGACCAGATGACTCACCGCGTGTTTACTTGGCCACCAAACGCAGGCCCCCTTGCCTTAACGTGGAATGCTGTATTGCTGTAAATGCTCAATTGAATGCCGTCCGGTCCAGGCTGCATGCGCAGGGTCACCAAGATGTTTGTGAAGGCTCGTGGCCAGCAGGGTTGCCCCTGGTTACCAGCGTCACTCCATCGCTTGCTCGTTTCCGTTCGGTGCGTCGTTGCTGCATCCCGCGCTTTGGTGCAGACGTATCACCTGTCAATACTGAATATCTGCGGTACGTTCGCTCAGGCCGTGCACGCATCAGTGCGCCCCTGATGCGCCCTGCTGTTCCGCCGCTCCCTGCATCTAGGCCCCTCAAAGCTAAAATACAGAGGCGGGTGCGTCAACTTGATCCTTCGAAGTATCAGCCTCACATCGACAGGCCTGGACCAAAGCTGAGTGTGCAGGCAATCGCTGCAAGTAGCGCTGCGCCCCTCCCGCTTCCTCCCTGCCTGGAATTGCGCCCCGTGTTGTGCCTTGTTGCTCCATGCAGTTGCAGACAGGGAGGCCTCCATGCTTTGGCCATGCCGAGCCATCACGGTAGTCGTGTGCTGGCGCGTCCTAACCAACATGCGTATGGCACGTCTCTGCGCACGGCAGCAGGCACACGTACAGATACTCGCAGTCTGTGGTGTTACAGTACCGTACCACGGTCAGGTAGAGTACATGGGGCACAACGACCGTCACCCTCAGGTACATTGCAGGGCGGGCCAAAAGGTACACGGCCCCGACCTCAGGGTACATTGCCTGAAAGGACAGGCGTCTCTGGAATCCCCACAGCCGCCCCCACTGAAGCCGATTCTACTAGACTCCCAGAATGCAGCAAACCACACGCCTTGATGCGCAGACGGAGAGACCGTCACACAGCCGAGCCGCCAGAACAGTCCTTGCCCACAAGTTGAGTTCATCGCAACAAGGTCAAACGGGCAAACAACGCAATACAATCAGTTCCATCGTGCAGCGCGTCGCACAGTGCAGGTTACAAACCTGCAGGAGCCCATGCGAGTGGGAAGCGAGTGCCCCCCGCTGCAGCCAGCCCTCCTAACCGCCCGGCGCGAGCGCCCCCAAGCCGTGATCCCACACGACCCGACATGCAGGTTAGTAAAAGAATTCACTCGAGCAGCAGGAAACAGCGCACAAAGAGCACACAGCACGGCCCGCCGTGGCCTTACCGGCAACCAGGCGCCAATGCCACGTGTCATACCTAAGAGAAACCAAACATGCAGACGACACCCTCGCCGCGGGAACAAGCTCAGCAGATGAGATATGGCACCAGCCAAGGAGGCCAGGCCAGGTGCCAATCCACACGCGGTCGCCAGCCTCCCCCCATCGCCTTCCAGCCCGGGCGGCAACACACCCAACACTCGTACCTACAACCGGAGAAGCATTTCATAAAACGCAAAGGGATATTAAGGATGGCGCCGCGCAGGGCGCAGCTTTCACCTAGTCATAATAATGCACCAGTCACCTATGTAACTGCAGAAGATTCTTCCAACCTCCACCATGGAGGTATGAGCCATACGACACACACGCGAGTCAGTGAGCGGCCACGCGACACGCGACATACTTCTTCTCAGGCACAGCCACACGAAGGCGTCAATCACCACTTGCTGCAATGCTCTTGATATTCTCCTTGCCCTTTTATGTAGCGCCACCGATAGCCGTGCCTCTGCTCACCTCTCTGCTTCTGCCCCCCTCATGCCCCGTTGCACACCTCTCAGGCGCCCTCACGCCTGGGCCTAGGACCCCGACTTATCTCCGCGCCAGCCTGCACCGGAAGCACAAATCTTCGGACAACCGACCACGTCACGCCTTGCCAACGGCACAACCGCTGAACGGGGCAGACCTAACCGAGGGAACACTGAAGGGCAGCACTACCGGCCACAGCACATAAGTTAACAGCAACAAGGCCACCGCAGCCATAACATCCTTTCGCGTGATGCATCTATCTACGGGAGCCGCTCCGCAGGCCATGCAGCATACAGCCGCCCCGCTACTGGCTACTCCCTGGCGGCAGTTGCCAGTCTTTCACAGGCACTTAGCGATTAGCGATGCAGGCCAAGGCGACAAGCCCCGGCCATATGCGAGCTCCGCAGCGACGCAATTATCGGGGCGCTACCTAGCAACCGCCCACGCAATTAATTCCGCGAGCGCCGCACGACGAGACGCCCCGAAGCGGCGAGTAACGCACGGGGGTCCTCCCCGGCGTTCACCTGCGACGTGCGGCCACAGCCTCCTCGGCCTCCGCCTGGGCCACTGCGTAGTAGATCCATGGCTCTGCGCACTCGTGGTCGTTGCACTCGAAGTCAGGCTGGCGTGCGGCCACGGCCGTGACGTGGGCAGCTGCCCCGGGGCTCAGGCTCCGGCGTGAGTGTGCGTCCTTGCCGAGCACCTCGCGCTCGAGGTGCTTCGCGCAGGACTTGACCTGCTGCAGGAGCGTGCCCAGCGTCGTGTACAACTCCGGGCGGTTGGCGTAGGGGGCCCCGCGGGAGGGCACGTGCGTGGGAGCGCCGGGGGTGGTGAAGCTAACGCCGTGGCGCGCAGCGGAGCGGGCGTTCAGGTAAGAGAGGACCTGGTGGTTGGCGCGCGGGACTAGCGTGCGGTCGTACTTGGCGCGCTGCTCGGGGTCCAGGAGCGTTTGGTAAGCGCTCTGGCAGTCCTGCGGCCGCGCCGGGAAAAGGAAGCGGCACCGGGCACGCGCAGTCAGGTCGATGCTAATCAGCTATCGTGCATTATGCATTTGGCAGCAGCAGTGCAACGGGGGAAAGTTCCGTCCAGTGGGCGTTTACCACCGAACCAAGGCGCAAGTGGCCCTTCGGTGCCAGCAAGCAGTCCGGATCACCCCGATGCTGTAAAAAGCTTGCTTCATACGTGCGTGGAAAGCGCTGTTGATCCTTGTGGGCAACGCCAGTGGCGGTCAATCGCGTAGCGAGGCCCTACTTCGAGTTAACGCACAACACGCAGGTTGCTACACATAGCTTCGCTGCGGCCCTATAGCACCGTGAGCTCACCATAAATGTAATAGGCGCCAGCGGGTCCTTGCAGACGTCGGGGTGAAGAGCGCGAGCTTTGCGGCGATACGCAGCTGCGGAAACAACAGCGCAGGCGATTTTGTAAGCATTATCGTGTAGCACAATAATCATGTTATCATATTGTGCTTCAATGTCAGGTAGCAGGAACGCGCAGTTGACTGTCAGTGGAGGGGCCCAAGGCCTGGCAGGCGTTTTGCACCCCGCCACACGCGCATACAACCAAGTGTTTCCCAGTTAGCGATGCTGGTAAGAAAGCCCTGAGCTCCGCTGATTGCCGCTCACCGCGTATCTCCTCCTCAGTAGCGTCGTAGCCAACGCCCAGCGTGCGGTAGGGGCAAGCCTTTGCCAAGCTCGCTCCGGCTGTTAGGAAGGACGATGCCGCGACGACGGGCTGTAATCGCGCCCGGCCAGGGCATGATGGGCGACTTGGCCGCGCGAGCGTTGATCTCCGCATCAGGGAGGTATTCATTCTTCAACTATCGCTGCTAGTAATATAAAGGTACGCTGGTATGGAAGCCGGCTTATGCACCGTTTGTACACCTGCAATCCCGCAAAAGACAACTGGGGTAATCCCACAATCTCACAGGTTGTATTGGTTAGGCGTGTCAGGCCCCCACGCTGTTCATGCTTATGACACCCGCAAGACGTCTAGTAAAGTAATTGCAGCGAAGTGTTACGTCACTTGTGCACTCGACAACGAATTCCCCAACCGTTCCACGAGCAAAAATTTGCTCCAGGCCTAGGCCAGTAAGGCCACGGACAACCTAATTCAACTGCACCAGTTGCTTTACAATCTCAAAATAGCGCCTGCCGTTAGACTGTTACCCATACTGCCTACTCCCGCACGCGAGACCCTCGGTCCTCGGATGCGAGTGTGTTGTCGATATGCGAGTAGCTGTTATTGATTGTGAAGGCAGCGCACACTGGGCAGGCTGGACAGAACGTCTGTGGCGAAAGGCCATCTGCGTTGGAGAACACGACGTGCTTGACACGTTCCGCGCCTTCCATCGCTGGTGCGTCGATGCACAACAGCATAGCTTAAACCACAAGTTCATTCTTATGCATTGGCCCAGGCCGCTCTGTCGGTTCGCTTTTAGCTGCTCAGAGTGGTTGCTGGCAGCTGTGTGCAACGTTAGCGAACCCCACCCCGTTGGCTTACCCACAGCTGGCCGAATCCAGACACCGTCGCCAAAAAGTACGACGTGGTAGTCGTTGGAGGCAGTCGCCATTCCGCGTACGAGGAGCTGCAGTGGATAGGGGAGCTAGAGGAGGTCCTGCGACGGTACTACAGCGCTGGCGTACGGCTTATAGGCTGCTGCTTCGGGCACCAGCTCATATCGAAGGTACGCAAACCCTGCTGCACACGTCCGGGTCCTATGTGTGCTTCTGGCTATCGGTAGTTTCGCTGGAGGAAAGGGATCTGGCGCGTTTTGCACCTGCCGGGGGCAAACGGTTTCTTTCGCCGGCGCCAGCTGTTGTTGGTCGAGCAGAGCAAAGCCGCCTGGCCTGCCTCCCCCCGTACATGCGAGTCAGCATACAGGCCATACTGCCAACACTGGAGTCAATTGCACGCCATGCTCTGTTCACCCGTCCACCCACGGACAGGCGGGCGTTTCTTGCTGACGGCGTCCTTTGCACGGCTTGCTGCGCCTGGCGGCACGGCCCATCTGCACACACGGGACTCAGTCCAACTGACCGGATCCGTACGTGCCGTTCGCACCGTGCCTTACACACTTCGTTGCACGCAGGCTCTCGGGGGTCGCGTGGGCCGCAACCCATCCGGGCGCTTTATACTGGGGGTGGAGTCGGTCCGCGTTGACACCGGCGCGGCCCGGGCATGTGGCCTGCCATGGCACGTGGCGGAGGACGCACTGGGCGGGGCAGCAGCAGCAGCAGCAGGAGGGCCGGCAGGGGCAGGTACGGGGCCGGAGGCAGGTAGTGCGACACAGGCGGATGGCGGCGGCGGCGGCGGCGGCGGCGGCGTGTGCACGCTGCGGCTGCTGCAGTCGCATGGGGACGCGGTGTTGGAGCTGCCGCCGGGCGCCACGCTGCTGGCTGTGTCAGGTGGGCGGATAGTCAATTTGAAAATCATTTAGTTCAAAGGAGTATTGGGACGTGGAGGCGCTGCAGAGCATCCGAGCAGCGCGACCGCACTGACAGCCAGCTAGGTGGGCAGCGGCGGTGGCAACGGAGGCATGGCCGGCAGGTTCAACGGCAGCTGCCGGCCATGCTGTGGGCTGTGACCTGTGGTTGCGGGCCCAGCACATTCTGGTGCGGGGTGTCAGGTGCTCTCCTGGCAGCGCAGTGTAGATGGGTTCCCACACGCCACCATTCCCACCGTGTTCTGGGCCCTGCCACGTGCTGAACCTGGCCATGCACCGCACTCCCGTCACTTGGCCATCTACATTAAGTCCCATTATTCGAGACTGGCTTGCCCCACGCTGCAACACGCTTGCCTGCAGACTCGGCCGCGCACGAGTTTTGGGCGGCCCCCACACCATGTATTTGTCAGGCTAAACATCATACCGTACGCACTTTAATTGCAAGTCATCAGCAACACATGACCACAAAATCCAGGAGTGCCTCCTGGCCTGCGTTCGTGCAGACACGGCCGCGCATGAGATGTGGACAGTGAGCGGCCGCGTGCTGTGCTTCCAGTTCCACCCCGAGATGTGGCCGCAGCTGGTGCACGACAAGATCCTACAGCCCAGGGCGCAGGCCATGGCAGCAGCAGCGGCGGCAGGGGAGGCGGACGCGCGGTTCACGGCGCAGGACGCTGCGGCAGCGGAGGCGGCGCTGGCTGCGGGGCCTGCCGGGGTGGACTCGGAGGCGTTCCTGCAGGTGGGAGGCACGGGGCCGGCACAATGGCGGGGGCAGCCGGTGGCTGCAGGCAGCTGCATGAGGCTGCAGGTAGCTTCTGATAACTGTTGGGCCGCCTGCTGCTTTTCACTATTGTTGACTCCCTCGGCTTTCCTCTGGCCAGCTGCCCCCGTTTCTCCATTCAAGCATCCGCTCCTGCCTGTGACGCAACCACACGTGCTTGCACTGTTCCCGGCCAGATGTTGCGCGCCTTCGCCCGCGGCGTTGGGCCCGCCGCCGCCGCCCCTGCCGCCCCCGTCCTCGCGGCTGCCGCCGCCTACCCGGTGTCCGCATCCGAGCCCATGGCCGCCTCTGCGCCCATGGAGGTGGACCTGCATGGGGACCTGCATGGGGAGTCGCTGTCCGGCGCAGCCTCATGCGGCGTGCAGGCTGCGGCTGCCGTGCACGAGGTGAGGTCGGTGTGGGATGTGGCAGAGCAGTGTCGGTGGCCTGGAGGTGGGTTAACGCGGGAAGTCGCTGTCGTAATCTGTTGCAACTTCGTGCGGCCTGCGGGCATCGGCCAACGTAACCCCCGAGGTGCGGCCCCTCGTCAGCCCGCAGACGTGTTTTCAACTCAGGCCAAGCGTCGGAGGCATTGTGGCCTGCTGTTGGTTCGGTCGCACTGTGAATTTGGTTGCGTGACATGCAGAGAGGCGTGCTCACACTCTGCCCTGGCTGATTGAACGCGGATGTATCTTGACTTGGCTGTGTAACTGTCCACCACTGCGCAGGCCATGCAGCAGCGCACGTCGAGGGCCTCTAACGAGGTGCTGGGCGCTGTACGTGAGGCGCTAGCAGCAGGTGGGCCGTTATGCGCGCTCACGCAGCAACCAGGCTATTCAGTTTCCATATACCGTTGCCACCATGTCGGCCTTGAGGCTGTACGACGCTGTACAGCTGTCGTACACGTGCGGCGCCGCGCGGTACCGGCAATGGTACTGCATGGTGTGCAGCCCACGTTCTGCAGCTCCCCAGGTTGCCTCCAGCGCTGTTCATTGGCGTCACGCTATATTATGGCGTTGTCCCGATGCACATCAAGCTGTGTTTGCCTCCCACCCTTTGAGTGACCTGTGCTCTGTGCCGCAACTACACACCCGCAGGGCTGGCGGAGGGCACGGCCAGCTCTTCGCTGCTGACGGCGCTCAACAGGGAGGCGGCGGCCGCAGTGGGGGGCGCGGCGGGCGCGGCGGAGGGCGTGGCGTCCCAAATGAGCACCCAGCAGGACCCGCTGGAGGTGGGTTAGCTTGGGGCTGGAGGAGTCGGCGTACGTTGTTTAGAGATACTACCCTTGCGTCCGGCGCACATACTTGGCTCGACCAGCACGGTGAGCGCGCGGGGGCATCGGCGCTATGTACCACGTGGCTCATCACGCACTTCCGCTCCACCACGTCACGGCTTTGTGTTTAGACGGGTTAACATGTGGCTCACAGATCCCTGGGCGTGCTTGGGGACTGACACAACCGTCTGGGCTATCCTGGTCCTTTTGCACCCACCACCTGATCCCCACACCCTTGGCACGCTCTGCTAACCCACGCTGTCTCCGCCTTGGCTGGCTCTGCGTCTCAGGTGGCCATGGCCAGCCTGGGCGCGCTGGACGCTTACCTTGGCCACCTGCTCATCAATGCCATACCACACCCAGCTTCCCACGCTCCTGGAACAGCCCGCTAACCCATGCACTGATTCCCAACACGTACATCGCATTCAGGTTGCCATGGCCAGCCTGGGCGCGCTGGAGGCGCAGCTTGACCGGCTGGGCAACGTGGTGGACCACCTGGAGCTGGAGAGCAGGGAGCTGGAGCAGCGGGTGGCGGGCGTGGAGGGGCGGGCCGTGCGGGTGGGCGTGGGGGCGGCCGCGAGCGCGGGCGGGTGCGCGGGCCGCTGATAGGAAATCCTAGTCTCACCATGTGGGCGTGGGCATGGGCTTGAGCGGGCGAGCGTACCTGGCGGGCCGCGGAGTGGGGCCGTAGCCTTACCTCGCCACGTGGATAGGGGCCTGGGTGTGAGGGGGGGCCGCAAGAGGTCGCTGAGTGGGCACGTGGCGCTCGACACGTCCACACTGGCAGCTGTAGGGCCGGGCCCGGGCCATGGGCAGCCGACCCATGGGTCATCGCCCGCCGGGTCAGGGGCCAAGGACGGCGCGCAGGGGAGGGGCCCCCGCAGCCCAGGACCTCGGGGGGCAGGGGGGCGCGGCGGGGAGGCGGAGGCAACCACCGGACTGCTGCAGCGTCGCAGGGGCGCTGTCGATGGTGCAGGGGGGCGGAGGTGCGGCGTTTTGCAGGCGTCGGGACTGCTGAGGTACGGCCGTGGGGCATGGGCCGCGGGGGGCACTGCTTTAATATGGCATTGAGAGGATAGAGGCTGTTATAATGAGTTTTGAGTGCATGGATGGCGTGGTGTGCAGTGCGGAGTGTGTTGGCAGGATGGAACGTGTGTGCAGTGGGGCAGGGCAGGATGGTGAGGTAGAGCATGGTTGACCCCTAGTCCGCGGTGGCTTAACATGAAATGAATGTGCTTCATCCCCGGACGGCGCGAACAGCCGGTGGTCTCCGATCACGGAAGGCGTTCGTGTGCGCTGCACATAGGCATTTGGTGCTGTCATCAAGGGCGCACCCTGCACGCGAGCATTCTTCTCTTTGTTTGTGTTGTGGTATCCGTTTAGTGTGGTGGTTCGTGTTGGAGCTGCCGCGGAGTGGCTAGAAGTTGGAGGTCTTTCAAGCATAGTAGAGCGGACGCAGGATGTGCTTTGAGCATGGAGCATAATGGGTGCATCTGTCCACGTGTGCCGCACCCGATCAGCAGTGTGCCTCCTCGCCCTTCTGCGTGTCTAGTAAGTACGGCAAGTCGCGATGTTGCACGTGCCAAGTCCTCGTGCTCTGGCCACTGTGTGCATTTATCCAAGGTAGGGGCTGGTTGTGAGATCATGTTGAGCAGGTTCCATGGAGAGGGCTGCGGCGTTTGCACCAAATGCATGGACGTAGTCCGTAACCCGGGGTCCAATTGTGGTGCGCAGTGGTTGCTTGGTACCGTGGGTGTGCATAGGCTGCTTAGGTGCGGTGCCTTCGGGCACAGACCGTTCGACGGCACTCACCCGTCACTGTTATTCCACCCGTCGCTGTTCCTCAATGGTCAAGGTTCGGCTTAGGGTCAGGATTCGGGTTTCAAACGGCTGCGAGCGGGCGTGTCGTGTCCTTTGGGCTTTCCGGACCAAGTACGCTACGGAGAGGGGTCAAGTAAACACAAGGCTCCGAGCATGGAAATGAGTGGAAGGTGTCACCAGCCATGCCGTGTATTCTCCGGTTGCGCATTTTAATGGCAGTGAGAACTGGTGCGAACCATTTCTCAGGGCTGGCTTTTTTTTCTGTGGAAAGGTTTACAGGTAAGGAGACGGGAAAGGACAGCTGGCTGCAGGCTGTGACATGTTGCGGCCTCGTGTCGGAGCAGTACCCCAGATGCCCAGAACGGTTGCAGCAGGGGCTCCCTCGGGTTGTGGCCAAAGGCCAGGGGCTGCAGTGCTGTGCTGCCCGTGTGAGTCCAGGCTGGTCCAGGTCAGTCAAGGTTACAAGGACAGAGTTCATTACCCCATTGTGGGTGCGGCTCCACGTGCCATCCTTCTCGGCCCTCTTCAGGTTATCCGCACCAAACGCAGCAGGGCCACCGCGCGGCCTTTGAGGCTTGTACCGTATCCGCTAGAGTGCATTGGGACAATGTGGCCCAGGCGTCAAAGCAGACCACGCCTCACCTGGCCACATCCAGCCAGGTTGGCCTCAACACTAATCAGTTATGAGCTTATGACACACCTACTGCACCGGGCAGGCACGCCCACAGCCTTCTGCGAGGCGGTGCAGGGCTCATTGAGAACCTATGGACACTGCTGGACACCACGTGTCAAGACACCTACCCTGGCTTTCACGCCAGACTGCTAGGCACGTACGTACCGCTATGCTGTATGCATGATGCTTGCTTGTTCTTCTCTTGCACAGATGCCAAGGCGCACGTTGCAGCTACCAGGCCTTACCCTGGTGCAGCAACCGTACACGTTCACTTGCCATATGCACGCACCCTCGTCGCATGGTATGCAGCGCACCAACGCAACCTCGGCGCAACGGCGTGCATGCTCCTCAACCCAAACTCCGCGCCTCCACTCCAGTTACTATGCCTGCCCTTCATCTTCTCAGTGTATATACATGGACACAACGGCCTACAACTCAACTGCTGTGTTCGCCACTCCCACGCCGAGCGCAGCTTTCCACTTTAAGCCGCAGTCCGGCACCTTACCAACAGTGCAGGGCACTGCGTGTGGGCGCTTAAACCTAATCACGCAAAACACAGCACCCCTAACAAGCCCACTCCAGTGTTGCTAAAGAACTTGTCTAACGCGCTCAACTTCCCGCTGCCTATGTTACACAGCGACGCAGCCTTTTCGAGCTGCCACCCTCGCAACCACCTATCGCCCACCGAGCAGCCTTCAGCGTTACAGCCATACCTCCGGGAACGCACCGAATGTGGCCGTGGATGAAGGCATGCATCCTACGACCACAAACCAACTCCTTGCCGCAGTCCTTAATTCCGCAGCCACTCCCTGAACGCGGGGTACTGCATGTGGAAGAGCGCGTCGGACACACGCGTGGCGTCCAGCAGACCGACCTCGCCCTGTGGCACCGGGCAACGTGGGACCATGGGGAAAGTCAGCTGCAATGCAACAGCGTGAGGGTTGCCTCAAGAAGCCTACCAGGGAGCCTAGGTTTTACGGCTTGGTTAGTTCCACCGGAGAGTTCCGCAGGAGCCTGAGGTGGCAGCGCCAATGCAACGACGGTCAGCCTTGAGGCAACGAATCGGGCCTGGAATACCTAGTGCTCGGCACCCCGCTGCCCAAGCGGCCATCGCTGTGTCTCGGTCCGGTTATGGACCCCCGACTTTTGCCCACAGTGTAACACTGGA